>Ga0209254_10005559_pt1 | contig 11594 bp, 11 predicted proteins | sample FrelakmetDIP11DI_FD_187148 | JGI IMG/M metagenome (GOLD analysis project Ga0209254, IMG submission 187148) | Freshwater lake sediment microbial communities from the University of Notre Dame, USA, for methane emissions studies - DIP11 DI (SPAdes)... | ecosystem: Environmental > Aquatic >... | reverse complement strand
ACGATCACGATCACGGCGCTCGGCGAGGTGCCACGTGGCCGGGCGTTGTTGCGCGCCGGCGCGACGGCCGGCGATGAACTCTGGGTCTCAGGCATGCTGGGCGACGGTGCGCTCGGTCTTGCCTGTCGTCGGGGCGAACAGGTGCTTCCCGAGGCCGACGCGCGTGCTGCGATCGAGCGGCTCGAACGGCCCCAGCCGCGGGTGGCGCTTGGGCTTGCGTTGCGTGGTGTGGCCAGTGCTGCGATCGACGTCTCGGACGGGTTGGCCGGTGATCTCGGGCACCTCCTGAAGGCCTCAGGGCTGGGCGCCACAGTCGACTGGAACGCGGTACCGCGATCCCCCGCGCTCAGGCGATGCGATGCCGCATTGCAGCAGCGCTATGTCTTTTCGGGAGGGGACGACTACGAACTGCTGTTCGCGGCGCCGCCTGCGGCAGTCCACGCTGTCGAGGCAGCCGGTGCGGAGGCCGGGTTGACCGTCACCCGTATTGGCTACTTTCGTGAGGGGACCGGACTGACGGTGGCCGATGCAGACGGGCGGGCGGTGGACATCGCGGCCCGCGCGTTCGATCATTTCCGCCCATGAACGAGCCTTCACCGCCGGCGGCCGCTGTGCAGAATCCGGTGACCGCGGCCAGCCGCCTGCCCGCGGCGGCGCCTGAACCGTCGCTCGCCTTCATGCTGGCGCACCCGGCGCACGGGGTGGCGTTCGGGTTCGGCAGTGGCCTGCTGCGGCCGGCCCCCGGCACCTGGGGCACCCTCGCCGGCTGGGGCGCCTTCATCGCGCTCGATGACTGGCTGACGCCGGCCGCCTGGGTTGTCGTCATCATCGCGACGCTGCTGGTCGGCGCGCTCTGTGCGGAGCGGACCGGCCGGGATCTTGGCCGTCCGGATCACGGCGCGATCGTCATCGACGAGATCGTAGCGATCTGGATCGTGTTCCTGATGTTGCCCTCGACGCTGCTGGCGCAGGCACTGGGATTCCTCACCTTCCGGCTGTTCGACATCCTCAAGCCGCCGCCGATCCGCGCGCTCGACCGGCGCTGGAAGAACGGCGTCGGCGTGATGGCGGATGACCTGATGGCCGCTTTCTACACGCTCGTGCTGGCCGCGGTGTTAGCGCGGGTCCTGTACTGAAAGCACGGCAATGACCATCGGTGATGTCTCAAGGCGCCTGGAACAGCTCTCTGCAGATCTCGGGCGCGCCTTGCGTGCCGAGCATTTGATGCTCACCACCGCCGAGTCCTGCACCGCCGGCGGCGTGGCCTATGCGGTCACGCTGAGTCCGGGTTCAAGCCAGTGGTTTGATCGCGGCTTCGTCACTTATGCGAATGACGCGAAGATGCAGGTGCTCGGCGTCGCGCCGGCCTACCTGCGCGACTTCGGCGCCGTGAGTGAGCCGGTCGCGCGGGCGATGGCTGTTGGGGCGCTGTCGCACAGCAATGCACAGGTGGCGGTCGCCGTCACCGGCATCGCCGGGCCAGAGGGCGCCACCGAAACCAAGCCGGTCGGCACGGTGTGTTTCGCCTGGGCGATCCGGCGCGATCCGGCGCAGCCCGCCTGGGTCAGGACCGAGACCCGGCGTTTTGACGGCGATCGCCCCGCGGTGCGAACGCAGAGCATCGTCACCGCACTGGAGTCGCTGGTCGGTCTGCTGAAGCAGCGGCAGGACGTCTAGCGGACTATTCAGTATCCCGGTTGGCCGGGGTGGAGTTTTGGGATAGCTTGCACAGGACCGCTCGAACTGCTGCGGTCGGCGTCCGCGCTCACGCGGCGCGGCGCGAAATCGGCGGGAAGGTGCGGTGTCAGGGGATTGGAACGGCACGATGTCTGACCTGTTCGAGGGATACGCACTGGAGCGCCGCCGTATCAACGGCGTCGAGATCTGCTTCCGGCAGGGCGGCAGCGGAGCGCCGCTGCTGTTGCTGCACGGCTTCCCACAGACGCACGCGATCTGGCATCGCGTGGCGCCGCGACTCGCGCAGCGCTTCCGCATCGTGATGCCGGACCTGCGCGGCTATGGCGACTCCGGCAAGCCGCCGAGCGACGCCGATCACGCGCCCTACAGCAAGCGCGCAATGGCACGCGACATGGCCGAGCTGATGCACGCCCTCGGGCACGAGCGTTACTTCGTCTGCGGCCACGATCGCGGCGGGCGTGTGTCGCACCGGCTCGCGCTCGACCACCCGCGCGACGTCATGCGCCTGATGGTGCTCGACATCTCGCCCACGCGGACCATGTACGAACGCACGACGATGGAGTTCGCGCGCCTGTACTACCACTGGTTCTTCCTGATCCAGCCGGCGCCGCTGCCGGAGACGCTGATCAGCGCCAACCCGGACTTCTACCTGCGGACCAAGCTCGGCGCCTGGAGTTCGAGTGGCACCTCGGCGTTCGATGCACGCGCGCTGGCCGAGTACCAGCGCTGCTTCACGCCGGACGCGATCCATGCGATGTGCGAGGACTACCGCGCGGCCGCGAGCATCGACCTCGAGCATGACCGTGCCGACGAGGCGCGCCGGATCGAGTGTCCGGTGCACGTCCTGTGGGGCGAACGCGGCGTCGTGCAGCGGCTGTTCACGCCGTTGGCCGACTGGCGCGCCAAGGCGGCGGCGGCGGTGACCGGGCGCGCGTTGACCTGCGGACACTTTATCCCCGAGGAACTGCCCGACGCGTTCGTGGACGAGGCGCTTGCTTTCTTCGTCACTGCCTGATGTACCGCCGGCTGCAGGCCTGGTTGCTGGCCGCTTTTCTCCTGTGCGCGTCGCTGGCGTGGGGCGCGCCCCCCGTCGGTGAGATCTGCCTGTCGGACGCACGAGGGCTCAAGGTCGCGGATGCGCGCCTGTTCGACGGCACCGGCCCGTATCGTGCGCCGCCCGTCTCCGCGGATGCCCAGGCGCAGCGATTCTTCGAGCAAGGCATGGTGTTCGGCTGGGGTTTCAACTTTGCCGAGGCCGCGCGCTCGTTTCGCGCCGCGGCGCTGCGCGATCCGGCGTGCGCGCTCTGTCGATGGGGCATCGCCTGGGCAGTCGGACCGAACATCAACGCCGACATGGCGGCCGCCGACCTGCCGGTGGCCCGCGACGCCCTCGTGCAGGCGCGCGTCCATGCGAACGATGCACGGACGCGCGAGCTGGTGACGGCGCTGGCAACACGCCTGCCGGCCAAGGGCGAGACGATCAGTGCTGCCGACGCGCAGCGCTACTCCGAGGCGATGATCGCGCTCGCGGATCGCTGGCCCGACGAGGCCGACCTCGCGGTGCTCGCGGCCGAGGCGCTGATGACCGAGCATTCCTATGACTGGTGGCGCGTCGACGGCGCGCCGCAGCCGTGGACGGCGCGCATCGTTTCGCTGCTGGATCGCGCGGTCCGGCTGGCGGCTGAGCACCCGGGCGCCCACCACTACCGCATCCACCTGTACGGTGAGTCGCGCGCGCCCGAAGCTGCGCTGGGCTCGGCTGACCGAATTGCGTCCATCGCTCCCGGCGTGGGCCACCTCGTGCACATGCCCGCGCACATCTACATCCGTGTCGGGCGCTATCACGACGCCGTGCTGGCCAACATCGCGGCGGTCGATGCCGACCGTCGCTATGCCGCGCTGACTCAGCCCGATCCCCAGTATGTCGCGGGATACGCCGTCCATAACCAGCACTTCCTCTGGGCTGCGGCGCTGTGGAGCGGGGAGTCCGCCATCGCCGCATCGACCGCCGACGCGGTGGCGGAGGCGGCTCGCTCGTCCGAGCGCGTCGACGCCGGCACGCGCCAGCACCTGATGGGCATGCCATGGTTGACCGACGTGCGCTTCGCCCGCTGGGATGCGGTGCTCGCGCGAACGGTCCCGGGAGAGGGCGCCTATCTGAAAGGCATCGCGGCGTTTGCGCGCGGCACGGCCTATGCCCGCACAGCGGACCCGGCGCGAGCTGAGCGCGAACTCACGGCGTTGCGAGCCGCCCGTCGCGCGAGCGCCGCGCACAAATGGACGATCAAGAACACCAACCGCGCCGCCGACGTACTTGCGTTGTCCGAGGACCTGCTGCGCGCCGAGATCGCGTCGGCTCGGGGCCGGGCAGCGCAAGCTGTGCGGCACGCGTCCCGGGCAGTGAAGCGGGAGCACGCCCTGCAAGTGGACGAGCCTCCGGTGTGGCCGCTGCCGGCGCTGCAGACGCTCGGCCGCATGCAGCTGGCTGCCGGAGCACCAGGCGCTGCGCTCGAGGCTTACCGGCGCGACCTGCAGCTGCATCCCGAAAATGCATACTCCCTGCGCGGCAGTGCCGAAGTCGAGCGCCGCACGGGGGAATCTTCGCGCGCGGAAGCCACGCTGGCGCGTGCGCAAGCGGCCTGGAAACATGCCGATGTGCCGCTGCCTCTCCCGTGAACCCCGGTTGGACTGCACACTGAACTGATCTGAACGGAACACCATGCCTATCGAAGTCCTGCTGCTCTTTGCGCTGATACTGCTCAATGGTGTCTTCGCCATGTCCGAAATTGCGCTGGTGACCGCGCGCCGCGCACGCCTTCAGGCACTGGCCGAGCAGGGCGATGCCGGCGCCGTGGCGGCGCTGGCACTGAACGATCATCCGACGCGATTCTTGTCAACGATCCAGGTCGGCATCACGTCGATCGGGATCATGAGCGGGATCGTCGGCGAGGCGGCATTCGCCGAGCCGCTGGGCGGGTGGCTGATCGAAATGGGTGCAGAACCGGGGCTGTCCCGCCTGGGGGCAACCGCCCTCGTCGTGGTGGTCGTCACCTACTTTTCGATCGTATTCGGCGAACTGGTGCCGAAGCGCCTGGGCCAGATCTCCGCCGAGGCCGTGGCACGCCGGGTGGCGCGTCCGATCGGTTGGCTGGCGGTGGCGGCCAAGCCCTTCGTGCGGTTGCTGTCGGCGTCCACCGACGTGCTGCTGCGCCTGATCGGGGCCCGCACCGACGGCGCCAATGCGGTGACCGAAGAGGAGATCCACGCGCTGATCCAGGAGGGCTCGGAAACCGGCGTCATCGACGAGCAGGAGCGCGCCATGGTGCGCAACGTGTTCCGGCTCGATGACCGGCAGATTGCCTCACTGATGACGCCGCGGTCGGAGATCGTCTACCTCGATCTCGAGGATGACCTCAAGGAGAACCTGAAACGAGTGCTCGACGTCGAGCACTCCCGGTTCCCGGTCTGCCGCGGCGGCCTGCGTGATGTGGTCGGTGTGGCCAGCGCGCGTCGCCTGCTGCAGCAGGCCATCCGCGGCGAGGTGCTGAATCTCGAGAGCGCAGCCGAGTCTGTCGTTTACGTGCCGGAATCGCTGACCGGCATGGAACTGCTCGAAAACTTCCGCGCGAGTGCCGGCCACATGGCCCTGGTGGTCGATGAATATGGCGAGATCCAGGGGCTGGTGACCTCGCAGGATCTGTTCGAGGCGATCGCGGGCGAGTTCAAGCCACAGCACACGGAGGATGCATGGGCTGTGCAGCGTGCCGACGGTTCCTGGCTGCTCGACGGCCTGATCCCGATTCCGGAACTCAAGGATCGGCTCGACTTCGGTGCCGCGCCCGAAGAGGAACTGGGACGCTACAACACGCTGTCGGGCATGGTGATGCTGCTGCTCGGCCGCGTGCCGGCGACGGGCGATATCGTCGAGTGGCAGGGCTGGCGCTTCGAGATCGTCGACATGGACAAGCACCGTATCGACAAGGTGCTGGCGTCGCGCCTGCCCGAGGCCGACGCAGCCGTCGCTTCCGAGTGAGCGTCAGCCCTGGCGGTGACGGTTGATCGCGTCGCGCGTGGCGACGGCCACCGCGCGCGCCTTGTCGGCAAAATCGCTGCCGCTGCCCGCGTACAGGATCGCGCGGGACGAGTTGATCACCATGCCGGTGCCGTCGGCGGTGCGTCCCGCCTTCACGCTGGCTTCGATGTCGCCACCCTGCGCGCCGATGCCCGGCACGAGTAGCGGCAGGTCGCCGACAAGCTGGCGCACTGCCGCGAGTTCCGCCGGGTAGGTCGCACCGACCACCAGGCCGAGCTGCCCGCTGGTGTTCCACGGGCCGGCGGCAAGCTGGGCAACGCGCTGATAAAGCGGCACGCCGCCGCTGTCGACCATCTGCAGGTCAGCGCCGCCCGGATTGCTGGTCCGGCACAGCAGAAACGCGCCGCGATCGGCATCGGCGAGGAATGGTTCGATCGAATCGCGGCCCATGTACGGCGAAAGCGTCACGGCATCGGCCTGGTAGCGCTCGAAGGCTTCGCGCGCATACAGCTCGGCGGTTGCGCCGATGTCACCGCGCTTGAAATCCAGGATCACCGGCACCTGCGGATGCGCGCAGTGGATGTGGTCGATCAGGCGCTCGAGCTGCGCTTCGGCACGTGCGGCGGCGAAGTAAGCAATCTGCGGCTTGAACGCGCAGGCGAGGTCGGCCGTGGCGTCGACGATCTCGCGGCAGAAACCAAAGATCGTGTCTGCGCCCGAGTGCAGATGAGACGGAAAGCGGGCGGGATCCGGATCCAGTCCCACGCACAGCAGGCTGTCAGCGGCGCGCCAGCGCGCGGCCAGTCGGTCCCGGAATGTCTTCATCGCTGCTCTCCGGCGCGCATCTTACGCGGCGCGTGCGTGCCGCCTGGCATCGTCGGCGTGTCGCCTGTGTTAGAACCTCGACCGATGTCACGCCTCAGTCCCCGCGACCTGCTGCTGCTGGCCCTGCTCACCGTGTTCTGGGGCGTGAACTGGCCGGTGATGAAACTCGGTGTCGCCGAGTTGCCGCCGCTGTACTTCCGGACGCTATGTCTCGGTGGCGGCCTCGTCGTCATCGGTGCCTGGGCGCGGTTGTCCGGCATTTCGCTGGCGGTGCCGCGTGCAGCCTGGCGCGAGGTCATCTGGCTCGCCGTGCCGAACATGATCGTCTGGCATGTGCTGGCGATCCAGGCCGTGAAGATGCTTCCTTCCGGACGCGCCGCGATTCTCGGCTATACGATGCCGGTGTGGGCGGTGCTCGCCGGGCTGGCGTTCTTCGGCGAAAGGCCGCTGCCGCGCCACTGGTTCGGCGTGACGGCGGCCCTGCTCGGCACGCTGCTGCTGTTGTCGTCCGAGTTCACTGCGCTGGCGGGTTCACCGCTCGGCACGGCCTTGATGCTCATCGCCGCGGCGGCATGGGGGTTCGGCACGCACCTGATGCGGCGTCACCTGATCGATCTGCCGATCATCACGCTGACTTTCTGGATGATGGCACTGACCGTGCTCGTGATGTTGGCGTTCTCTATCGCGCTGGAACTGGATCAATGGCGCTGGCCTACCGCGCCGGAATGGTTCCCGCTTTTCTACAACATCTTCTTCGCCGTGGCGTTCTGCCATGTCGTGTGGTCGATGCTGGCGCGCAAGCTGCCGCCCGCAGCCAGCGGGCTGTCGGTGATGCTGATTCCGGTGCTCGGGGTCTTCTCGGGGATGTGGATCCTGGGTGAGCAGCCGCATTGGCAGGACTACGTGGCACTCGGCTTGATCCTGTTCTCGCTGACGACGGTGCTGCTTCCGGCGCGGAGTGCACGCGCCGCGCCGCGGACATCGTCCTGACGGGTGCTTGGATTGACGGAGTCGGCGATCGAGTCGCCAGTGGAGGCGTGTCGCTTCCGAAGGCAGCGCTCTGACCCGCGCTAGTCGAAACCGCTGTCCGGCGCGATGGCCTCGGACTCGGCTTCACCGTCTGCTGTCGACGACGCAGTGACGCTGTTCCTGATCCACCACGCCGCTGCAGCCACGGCTCCTGCCAGGACTAACCAACGCAATGCGCGCCAGCGGGCGATACCGGCGACGGCCGGAACCAGCCAGGGCTGCGCCCGGACAATGCGATACGTCGAGGTGGCGAACTTCAGCAGGCCGGAGCGCCGCGCGCCGCCGGCACCCGCAAACAGCAGGCCAGGCAGGCCGTGACTCGATCGCGACTCGAATCGCCCCAGCTCGTCGGCCAGCGCGGCGCGCTCCGCCGCGGCACGCACCAGAAGAAGTTCCTGTCGCAGCGCGCGCTGCTCGGCGTCAGCCCGTGGCATCGTCGCGCCCGTGCAGTCGGCCGCGCAGCGCATCGCGGTCTTTTTCCAGTTCGGCGCGCGTCTGTGCGAGCAGTGGCGGCGCCGCCGCCACTTCGCGTCGAACGACACTGACCGCAACGAAGCCGGCAATGGCATAGGCCAGCGTGAGAAGGCCAAGGGCCCATCCACGGGGGCCATCCCAGAAGATCGCCGCCACCCAGAGTGAGAGCGTCATCAACGCCGCCAGCAGCAACACGGCGGCAACCATGCCCAGCCCCAGCCACCGCATGGCGCGATCACGGGCGTCCGCCAGTTCGAGTGCGGCCAGTTCGCCACGCGTGGCGAACAACGTAACGCCATGCGCGATCATGGCGCGCACCGATCCAATCAGGCCGACCGGCCGATCCGTCATCGCGGGCGAGGTGATGCTAGCGGCGGTTGATGACCAGTCCGATCAGCACCCCGACACCGGCAGCAATCCCCATCGCGGTCCATGGATGATCGTGCACCCAGTGATCCGTGGCCTTGGCGGCATATCTGGTCTTGTCTACGACCTTGTGCTCAATGTCGACAAGCCGCGTCTTGGCGCTGGCAATCGCAGACTGCGCACGCCGCCGCAGGTCGGCAGCCTGTTCGCCGCTCGCCGCGGCGGCCTGCTTCAGCAGGTCCTCGGCATCGACGAGTACCGCGTTGACGTCCGACATCAGGCGTTCCTTCGTGCCCTGTGTGACTTGTTCCATTGCTTCTCCTTCAGTTGGACCACTACATAAACAGACTAGACAGCCATCATGCCAGTGGCATGACGCAGATCGAATCCCGCGGATTCCCTAGCCGTTGACATATACCCAGTTCAGCAGGTCGTCGAGCGCTGCTTGCGTCGCGCCGGCATTTGGATGGTTGACGAACGCGACGACCGCGTAACGCCGCCCGCTCGCCGCGAGCACGTAGCCGGCGACTGCCCGGGTATCGGCCAGCAGGCCCGTCTTGATATGTGCCGAACCGGCTGCGCCCACGCGCTTGCGCATCGTGCCATCAACCCCGACCAGCGGCAGCGACGAGACGAATTCCGGCATCAGCGGGCTCGCGAACGCCGCCACGAGCAGGCGGGCGAGGCCGGACGCCGTCAGCCGCTCGATGCGCGACAGCCCTGCACCGTTTTCCAGCACGAATTCCCGCCGCTCGAGTCCCTTGCCCACCAGCCAGTCGCCGATAACGCGCTGCGCATTCTCGATGCTGGCCGGCTGCTTGGTGACTTCACCTCCGACGGTCAGGAACAGCTGCCGTGCCATCACGTTGTTGCTGAACTTGTTGATGTCGCGAATGACCTCCGCAAGCGACTCGGATTCATGCTGTGCCAGCCGACGTGCATCGACGGGCACGACGCCGTCGCGCGCGCGACCGCGCCAGACTCCGCCGCTCGAGTGCCACAGCGCACGGAAGATGGCGTCGACATACTGGGTGTGGTTGAGCAGGCTGACATGCCAGACCCGATCGCCGCAGGCGAGCGGGAAACCACCGCGGAACTGCGGCCGCATCGGGTCGCTGAAATCACCGCCGAGCCGGCCGCGCCAGTCATTGCAGGCGCCTTCGACCGCGCGCACCGTCGAGGGCACGGTCATTCCGGCGAGCTGCGGGATGGCATAGACCCGCACCTGCTTGGCGTCGGGGTCGGGTACGAAATGGAAGCTGACGCTCTTGTAGTTGAGCAGCAGTGCATCCGGTCCGGCGTTGTAGGGGCGCAATGACTCGCCGTCGAACGCACCCGGGTCGTGCGCCATCGTGTCGAAGGCACCGCGGTCCAGCACGAGGTCGCCACGGATCTCGCGGACACCGATTCCGCGCACCCGCTGCACCAGCAGCCACAGGTGTTCGACGACGAAGCGCGGGTCCCCGCTACCCCGCAGGAAGAGGTCGCCCTCCAACGCGCCGTTCACAAGAGGTGCCGTCGCCAGCGCATCGGTTCGCCACGCAAACTGCGGCCCGAGCAGTTCCAGGCCCGCCAGCGTCGTCACGAGCTTCATCGTCGACGCCGGGTTCATCGGCACATTTTCGTTGACAGCCAGGCTGAGTCCGGGTGCGGCAACCGGCATGACGCTGATGCCGACCGCAGTGGTGGGCACGTTGGCAGCCTTGAGCGCGCTCGCGACACTGTCCGGCAGCGCCGAGGAAGGTCTCGGGGTCTGGGCTACCGCCGGCAGCGTCGTGTGCAGCGCGAGGCCGAAAAGGACCACTCCAGCTATCGACTTCACCTTCTAGGACTCCCTTGTCGGCTACGACCGCTAATTCGTTCGACCGATGGACCCACCTGCACCCGCTGTTTAGCCTGCGCCATGGTCGAGCCGCACCACGCGGTCCTGCCTGCGCCCTGCGCATGCCTTGTCGGACACGTAATGAACCTTGCTGCACCCAAGCTTCGAAGCTTACTGGCTACGCTGTGCGCCGCACTGCTGTTGGCCGCGTGCGGCGGCGGCGGCGACAGCCCAGGTGCGCCCGCCACGCCGTCTGCATCAGGTACTGGCCCGGCGACTACTCCGGAGCCGCCCGCCGGGGGCTTCGCTCCTTCGGGGCCCACCGCGGCGCCTACCGCGGCGCCGTCGGATGCGGAAGCCGTGCGCTTCCTGTGGCAGTCGACGTTTGGCGCGACTTCCGCGGAAATGGATCGACTGAAGCGCTTGGGCTACAACAACTGGATCGAACAGCAGTTCCGGCTCCCGCGCATGTCGCACCTGGACTTCGTGCTGGCGGCCTACCCTATCCCGACGCCGGAAGGCGTCACGGTCACGATCGATCCGCTGTACCAGTCGTTTTGGCGGCAGGCGATCACCGGACCGGACCCGCTGCGCCAGCGTGTGACCTATGCACTGTCGCAGATCCTCGTGACCTCGGCCGCCGATGCCGCCCTGCAGAACGCGCCGCACACGCTGGCGTTCTACCTCGACACGCTGTCGACCCACGCCTTCGGCAACTACCGCGACCTGCTGGAGGCGGTGACCAAGCATCCGGCGATGGGTCAGTACCTGACGTCCCTGGCGAACCGCGGCGACGGCGGGCGCGTACCCGACGAGAACTTTGCCCGCGAAGTGATGCAGCTGTTCTCCATCGGCCTCGTGGAACTCAATACCGACGGCACTCCGAAGCTGGTGAACGGCGAGCCGGTGGATACCTACGGCATGGACGACATCCGTGGACTGGCGCATGTATTCACCGGGTGGGGCTGGGGCAACACCGGCACGCCGGATCCGGTCAATGGCCGCTTTGGTGGCAGCAACCCGGCCGATCCGATGCGGCGCGTGATACCGATGCAGTTCTATGCGCAGTATCACTCGCCGATCGAAAAGAAGTTTCTCGGCGCGACGATACCGGCGGGAACGGCGGGGCCTCAGGCGCTGAAGACGGCGCTCGACACGCTGTTCAACCATCCCAACGTCGGTCCGTTCCTGGCGCAGCGCCTGATCCAGCACATGGTGACGAGCAACCCGAGCCCCGCCTACGTCGGTCGGGTGGCCGCCGCGTTCAACGACAACGGCAGGGGCGTCCGCGGCGACTTGAAGGCGACGGTGCGCGCCGTGCTGTTCGATCAGGAGGCGACCACACCG
>Ga0209254_10005558_pt1 | contig 11598 bp, 12 predicted proteins | sample FrelakmetDIP11DI_FD_187148 | JGI IMG/M metagenome (GOLD analysis project Ga0209254, IMG submission 187148) | Freshwater lake sediment microbial communities from the University of Notre Dame, USA, for methane emissions studies - DIP11 DI (SPAdes)... | ecosystem: Environmental > Aquatic >... | reverse complement strand
CTCGGACTCGATGGTGATCGCCAGCGCCGGGCACACCGCCTCGCACAGCTTGCAGGCGATGCAGCGCTCCTCGCCGTTCGGGTAGCGGCGCAGCGCGTGCAGGCCGCGGAAGCGCGGCGAGGCCGGCGTCTTCTCCTCCGGGTACTGGATGGTGATCTTGCGCGCGAACGCGTAGCGGCCGGTCAGGGCCAGCCCCTTGAAGAGTTCCTTCAGGAGCAGGCTGCCGAAGAATTCACCGATCGCCGCCATCGTCTACTTCCAGATCGAAAGTGGCGTCTGCATCCACACCATCACCACCACCAGCCAGATGCCGGTCAGCGGGATGAACACCTTCCAGCCGAGCCGCATGATCTGGTCGTAGCGGTAGCGCGGGAACGATGCCCTGCCCCAGATGAAGAGCGAGACGACGAAGAAGGCCTTGGCGATCAGCCAGAACCAGCCGCAGAGCGAATCGAACCAGGCCGGGAAGTCGACCCCGAGCAGCAGTTCGAGGTTCACCGGCGAGGCCCAGCCGCCGAGGAACATGATCGTCGCCAGCGTGGAGAGCAGGATCATGTTGGCGTATTCGGCGAGGAAGAACACCGCGAAGGTCATGCCCGAGTACTCGACCATGTGGCCGGCGACGATCTCGCTTTCGCCCTCGACCACGTCGAACGGGTGCCGGTTGGTCTCGGCGATCGCCGAGATCACGTAGATCACGAACAAAGGCAGCAGAGGCAGCCAGTTCCACGACAGCAACGGCAGGCCCATGGCGGCGAACATGCCGCGGTTCTGGCCCTCGACGATGCCGGTCAGGTTCAGCGTTCCCGCCACCAGCAGCACGGTCACCAGCACGAACGCCATCGCCAGTTCGTAGCTCACCATCTGCGCCGAGGCGCGCATCGCGCCGAGGAACGCGTACTTCGAGTTCGACGCCCAGCCGGCGATGATCACGCCGTACACGCCGACCGAGGTCACCGCCATCACGAAGAGCAGCCCCGCGTTGATGTCGGCAAGGACCAGGCCCGGACCGAAAGGGACCACCGCCCAGGCGGCCAGCGCCGGCATCATCACCAGTGCCGGGGCGAGGAAGTACAGCGGCTTGTCGGCCTGGGTGGGCGCGATCACTTCCTTGAACATCAGTTTGACCGCGTCGGCCCAGGGCTGCAGCAGGCCGCCGTAGCCGACGCGGTTCGGCCCGAGCCGGATGTGCATCCAGCCGATCAGCTTGCGCTCCCACAGCGTCAGGTAGGCGACCAGGATCAGCAGCGGCAGCACCACCGCGACGATCCTCGCCAGCGCCCACACCGCCGGCCACGCCGGGCCGAGCAGTTCGGCTCCGCCGCTCACCAAACCGTCGAGCATCAGGCGCGCTCCATCGTCAGCGGCCCGAACATCGGCCCCAGCGTGCTCGTCGAGGCGTGCGCCGCCGGCACGCGCACCACCCCGTCGGGCAGGCGATCGTCGAGCGCGCACTCGAGCAGCGCGGCGGCCTCGCCCTGGCGGATGCGCGCCTTGTCGCCCGGCCTGACACCGAACGCGGCCAGCGTGCGCGAGTTGGCGCTCGCCCGCGGCGGGCGCGCGTCGGCCGTCTTCTGCAGCGACTGCGCGCGACGCACGATCGGATCGGTGAAGTAGACCGGCACGTCGGCGATCCGCTCTGCGCCCTCGCGCGCCGCCGCCGGCGGCAGCACCGGCGCGACCGCGAGCGCATTCGACAGTCGCACCGCCACGTCGCCGGGCAGTGCGTCCGCCCGCACCGCTTCGGGCGAGTCGTAGTCGAAGCCCGCCACCTCGAGCAGGTTGCCGAGCACGCGCAGCACCTTCCACCCCGGCCTCGCCTCGCCGAGCGGCGAGGCCACGCCGTTGAAACTCTGCACGCGGCCCTCGCAGCTGACAAAGGTGCCGGCGGTCTCGGTGAACGGCGTGATCGGCAGGATCGCGTCGGCGTATTCGAGCGCGCTGTTGCGGTAGGCGCCGAACGCGATCACCGTGTCGGCGCCCTTCAGCGCGGCCAGCGTCGCCGCCGGATCCGCGGTGTCGTACTCCGGCTCGCAGTTGAACAGCAGGTAGGCGCGGCGCGGCTCGCGCACCATCGCCGCCGCATTCAGGCCGAGGGGGCCCGGCAGCGCGCCGGCCAGGTAGCCGCCGACGCTGTTGGCCGCCTCGCCGGTCACGCCGAAGCGCGCGCCGGTGGCCTCGGCGATCCAGGCCGCCCACGACTGCAGCAGTGCCGCCTGCGGATGCTGCGCGGCGGCGTTGCCGAGCAGGATCGCCGCCCGCGCGCCCGAGCACAGGCTGGCGGCGATCTTCTGCGCGGCTGCCGAGGCGGCGATGCCCGCCACCGGCGCGGCGATGCCCTTGATCGAGGCCACCGCTGCCGCAACTTCGGCCATCGTCCGCACCCAGGCGCCCGGGCGGACGATCGCCCGCGCCGCCAGCGGCATCAGCAGGTCGTCGTCGGTGGCGTGCAGCACGCTCACCTGCGCCCCGCGCCTGCCGGCATTGCGCACGCGGATCGCCAGCAGCGGATGGTCCTTGCGCAGGAAGGAGCCGACCAGCAGCAGGCGGTCGAGCGAATCGATCTGCGCCACCGGCAGGCCGAGCCACGGCGCGCCGGCGCGGCCGCCGTCGGCGCTGAAGTCGGACTGGCGCAGCCGGAAGTCGACGTTCTCCGAGCCGAGGCCGCGCATCAGCCTGCCGAGCAGGAACAGTTCCTCGACGGTGCTGTGCGGCGCCGCCAGCGCGCCGATCGCCGCCGCACCGTGCTGCCGCTTCACATCGGCCAGCGCGTGCGCCACGTAGCCGAGCGCCTCCGGCCAGTCGACTTCCTGCCACTGGCCACCCTGCCTGATCATCGGCCGCGTGATGCGGTCGGCGGCGTACAGGCCTTCGTACGAGAAGCGGTCGCGGTCCGCCAGCCAGCACTCGTTGACTTCCTCGTTTTCGAAGGGCACTACGCGCAACAGGCGGTCCTTCTTCACCTGCGCGACGAGGTTCGCGCCGAGCGAATCATGCGCGCTCACGCTCCTGCGCCGGGCCAGCTCCCAGGTGCGGGCGGCGTAGCGGAACGGCCTGCTGGTCAGCGCGCCGACCGGGCACAGGTCGATCATGTTGCCGGAGACCTCGGAGGTCACCGCGCCGTCGACGAAGGACAGGATCTCCGAGTGCTCGCCGCGGCCGGCCATGCCGAGCTCCATGACCCCGGCGACCTCCTGGCCGAAGCGGACGCAGCGCGTGCAGTGGATGCAACGCGGCATCTCGTCGGCGGAGATCAGCGGGCCCAGGTTCTTGGCGAACACCACCCGCTTCGGCTCCGCGTAGCGCGAGGCCGAGCCGCCGTAGCCGACCGCGAGGTCCTGCAGCTGGCACTCGCCGCCCTGGTCGCAGATCGGGCAGTCGAGCGGATGGTTGATCAGCAGGAATTCCATCACCGCCTTCTGCGCCACCTTGGCCCGCTCGGAGGCGGTGCGCACGATCATGCCCTGCGTCACCGGCGTGGCGCAGGCGGGCAGCGGCTTCGGCGCCTTCTCGACCTCGACCAGGCACATGCGGCAGTTGGCGGCGATCGACAGCTTCCTGTGGTAGCAGAAGTGCGGCACGTAGATGCCGAGCTTCTCGGCCGCGTGCATCAGCATGCTGCCCTCGGCAACCTCGACTTTCCTGCCGTCGATTTCGAGTTCAACCATGGTGCGGTGAACAGTGAAGGGTGAAGGGTGACAAGCGAAAGGCGAAGCCAGGCGCGGGGCATCCAGGCCCCCTTACGACTCCGGCGTGCTGCGGCACGTCTCGCCGCGAAGCTTCACTCTTCACCCTTCACCCTTCACACGTAATCTGGCACCAGGCACCGCTTGTGCTCGATGTGGTGCTCGAACTCGGCGCGGAAGTTCTTGACGAAGGCGCGCACCGGCATCGCCGCGGCGTCGCCGAGCGCGCAGATCGTGCGACCCTGGATGTTGTCGGCCACCGAGTTCAGCAGGTCGAGGTCCTCCGGCCGTCCCTGCCCGTGCTCGATCCGGTGCACGACGCGGTACAGCCACCCCGTGCCTTCGCGGCACGGCGTGCACTGGCCGCAGGACTCCTCGTAATAGAAGTACGACAGCCGCTCCAGCGAGCGCACCATGCAGCGGGTCTCGTCCATGACGATCACTGCGCCCGAGCCGAGCATCGACCCCGCCTTGGCGATCGAGTCGTAGTCCATGTCGCAGGCCATCATCACGTCGCCGGGCAGCACCGGCATCGACGAGCCGCCGGGGATGCACGCCTTCAGCCTGCGCCCGCCGCGCACGCCGCCGGCGAGTTCGAGCAGCTTCGCGAACGGCGTGCCCAGCGGGATCTCGTAGTTGCCCGGCCGCTCGACGTCGCCCGAGACCGAGAAGATCTTGGTGCCGCCGTTGTTCGGCTTGCCGATCTCGAGGAACTTCTCGCCGCCTTGCGCGATGATGAACGGCACCGCGGCGAAGGTCTCCGTGTTGTTGATCGTCGTCGGTTTGCCGTACAGGCCGTAGCTCGCCGGAAACGGCGGCTTGAAGCGCGGCTGCCCCTTCTTGCCTTCGAGCGACTCGAGCAGCGCGGTTTCCTCGCCGCAGATGTAGGCGCCGTAGCCGTGCGCGGCGTGCAGGTCGAAGTCGAACTCCGACCCCATGATCGCCTTGCCGAGATAGCCGGCCGCGCGCGCCTGCTCGAGCGCCTCCTCGAAGCGCTCGTACGTTTCCCAGATCTCGCCGTGGATGTAGTTGTAGCCGACGCTGGCACCCATCGCGTAACCGGCGATCGCCATCCCCTCGATCACGATGTGCGGGTTGTAGCGCAGGATGTCGCGGTCCTTGAACGTGCCCGGCTCGCCTTCGTCCGAGTTGCAGACGACGTACTTCTGGCCGGCGAACTGGCGCGGCATGAAGCTCCACTTCAGGCCGGTCGGGAAGCCCGCGCCGCCGCGGCCGCGCAGCGCCGATTTCTTGACCTCCGCGATCACTGCATCCGGCGCGATCCTGTGCTCGAGGATCTTGCGCAGCGCCGCGTAGCCGCCGCGCGCCTGGTAGCCCTGCAGGTCCCAGTTGGAGCCGTCCAGGCCGGCGAGGATCACCGGATCGATATGGCGGCCGTGGAAGCAGGTCTGCGCGCTCATCGCCTCACGTCCCCCGCTTCAGTTCATCGACCAGGGCATCGAGCCTGTCGTCACTCATGAAACTGCACATGCGCTTGTTGTCGACCAGCAGCACCGGCGCGTCGCCGCAGGCGCCCATGCACTCGCCTTCCTTCAGGGTGAACCGGCCGTCGGGGGTGGTCTCGTTGAAGCCGATGCCGAGCCTCGCCTGCAGATGCTTCGCCGCCCGGTTGCCGCCCGACAGCGCGCACGGCAGGTTGGTGCAGACGGTGATCTTGTGGCGGCCGACCGGCGCCGTGTTGTACATGGCGTAGAAGGTGGCGACCTCGTAGACCGCGATCGGCGGCATGCCGAGAACCCCGGCGACCGCCTCGACGACCTCCTTCGACACCCAGCCGTGCTCGTCCTGCGCGATGGCGAGCGCCGCCATCACCGCCGACTGCTCGTGTCCGGCCGGGTACTTGCCGATCTCGCGATCGATCTTCGCCAGCGCGGCGGCCGACAGGACGCTCGACGGTTGCGGAACTGCGCTCATCAGCTCTCGTCCGGTGCCTAGCGGTCGATCTCGCCGAAGACGATGTCCTGCGTGCCGATAATCGCCACCGCGTCGGCGATCATGTGCCCGCGCGACATCTCATCGAGCCCCTGCAGGTGGGCGAAACCCGGCGCCCGGATCTTCAGACGGTACGGCTTGTTGGCGCCGTCGGAGACCAGGTAGATGCCGAACTCGCCCTTCGGGTGCTCGACCGCCGCGTAGGCCTCGCCCTCGGGCACGTGGAAGCCCTCGGTGAAGAGTTTGAAGTGGTGGATCAGTTCCTCCATGTTCGACTTCATCTCCACCCTCGAAGGCGGCGCCACCTTGTGGTTGTCGGTCATCACCGGGCCAGGGTTGTTGCGCAGCCACTCGACGCACTGGCGGATGATGCGGTTCGACTGCCGCATCTCCTCCATGCGTACCAGGTAGCGGTCGTAGGAGTCGCCGTTGCGGCCGACCGGCACGTCGAAGTCGACCAGGTCGTAGACCTCGTAGGGCTGTTTCTTGCGCAGGTCCCACACGACACCGGAGCCGCGCAGCATCGGCCCGGTGAAGCCCATGGCGAGCGCCCGCTCGGGGGAAACCACGCCGATGCCGACCAGCCGCTGCTTCCAGATCCGGTTGTCGGTGAGCAGCGTCTCGTACTCGTCGACATACTGCGGAAAGCGGCTGGTGAAGTCCTCGATGAAATCGAGCAGCGAACCCTGGCGGTTCTCGTTCAGCCGCTTCAGCGTCTTCGGGTCGCGAAACTTCGAGCCCTGGTACTGCGGCATCGCCTCCGGCAGGTCGCGGTAGACGCCGCCGGGGCGGTAGTACGCCGCGTGCATGCGCGCGCCGGAGGCCGCCTCGTAGATGTCGAACAGATCCTCGCGCTCGCGGAACGCGTACAGCAGCACCGCCATCGCGCCGACGTCGAGCGCGTGGGCGCCGATCCACAGCAGATGATTCAGCAGGCGCGTGATCTCGTCGAACATCACGCGGATGTACTGGGCGCGCAGCGGCACCTCGACGCCGGCGAGCTTCTCGATCGCCATCACGTAGGCGTGCTCGTTGCACATCATCGATACGTAGTCGAGCCGGTCCATGTACGGCACCGACTGGATGAACGTGCGCGTTTCGGCGAGCTTCTCGGTGGCCCGGTGCAGCAGGCCGATGTGCGGGTCGGCGCGCTGGATCACCTCGCCGTCGAGTTCCAGCACCAGCCGCAGCACGCCGTGCGCGGCCGGGTGCTGCGGGCCGAAATTGAGCGTGTAATTCCTGATCTCAGCCATGCGGCACGCCCATCGCTCGAGGCTGAAGACGCTCGACGCACTGCCACCGCAGCTCGATTTCGGCGGCCGCTAACCTGCGCGTAGCGCAGGTTAAGCCCGCGGAACGCGGGCGGCGGACGGCAAGATTGAGCGTGTAACTCCTGATCTCAGCCATGCGTCAGCCCCGGCACGGCGAGAAGCGAAGGCAGAAGCGGACTGCGGCGGCGGTGCCGGCGCTGCGCGCCAGTGAGACCGGCGTCCAGAACGCGACTTCACGGCCTCCGCAGGCGGCGGCGCCGGCCGCGCAGCAGCCATCACCGGCGAGCAGGGCGAGCATCACCATCAGCGCCCCCGCCCGTAGCCTTCCTCGCGGATCACCCGCGGCACGATCTCGCGCGGCTCGATCGTCACCGGCTGGTAGACGACGCGCCGCTGCTCGGGGTCGTAGCGCATCTCCACGTGCCCGGAAACGGGGAAGTCCTTGCGGAACGGATGGCCGACGAAGCCGTAGTCGGTCAGGATCCGGCGCAGGTCCTCGTGGCCCTCGAAGACGATGCCGAACAGGTCGAACGCCTCGCGCTCGAACCAGTTGGCGGCCGACCAGATCGGCGTCACCGACGCGACCATCGGCAGGTCGTCGTCGGGGCAGAACGTCCGCACGCGCAGCCGCCAGTTGTGCGTCACCGACAGCAGGTGCAGCACCGCGGCGAAGCGCGCCCCGGCCCGGGTGCCGTTGCCGTAGTTCAGGTAGTCGAGCCCGCAGAGGTCGATCATCTGCTCGAAGCGCAACCGCTCGTCGTCGCGCAGGATGCGCGCCGCTTCCAGATAGTCGGCGGCCGGCACGACGATCGTCACCTCGCCGCGGTCCACGGCGGTGACGGCGATTCTCGCCCCCAGGGCCGCGCCGAGGTTCTTCACCAGGGCCTCGATTCGGGTCATCGTCGGCTTCAGCGGGCGATCGTGTTGGTGCGCCGGATCTTGTTCTGCAACTGGATGATCCCGTAGATCAGCGCCTCGGCCGTCGGCGGGCAGCCGGGCACGTAGATGTCGACCGGCACGATGCGGTCGCAGCCGCGCACCACCGAGTAGCTGTAGTGGTAGTAGCCGCCGCCGTTGGCGCACGAGCCCATGCTGATGACCCAGCGCGGCTCGGCCATCTGGTCGTAGACCTTGCGCAGCGCCGGCGCCATCTTGTTGCACAGCGTGCCGGCGACGATCATCACGTCGGACTGGCGCGGACTCGGGCGGAACATCACGCCGAAGCGGTCGAGGTCGTAGCGCGAAGCGCCCGCGTGGATCATCTCGACTGCGCAGCAGGCCAGGCCGAAGGTCATCGGCCACATCGAGCCGGTCTTGCTCCAGTTGACGAGCTTGTCCACGCTGGTGGTGACGAAGCCCTCGTTCAGAACGCCTTCAATGCCCATCTCGCGTCCTCTCGCTGCGGCTGGCCGCTACTCCCAGTCGATCGCGCCCTTTTTCCATTCGTAGATGAAGCCGACGGTCAGGATGGCGAGGAAGACGATCGCCGCCCAGAAACCGACGCTCCACTGGCCCAGCCCCGTCATGGCGGCGGCGAACGGAAACAGGAAGGCGATCTCGAGATCGAACAGGATGAACAGGATGGCCACCAGGTAGTAGCGCACGTCGAACTTCATGCGCGCGTCCTCGAATGCCTCGAAGCCGCACTCGTAGGGCGAGAGCTTCTCCGGGTCGGGACGGCGGGGCCCGAGCAGCGCGCCAACGGCGATCGGCGCCACGCCGACGACCAGACCCACCAGCAGGAACAGCAGCACCGGGAGGTAGGTTTCGAGGTTCATCCGAGCGGTCCGGGGTCGGGCCAGGCTTGCCGTTTCATGCAGTGCCGCCGGGGCGCTGCGGCCTTCCGTGCATCGTAGCCACCGAGCGTCGATTCAGGTGGTGCCCACGGTGAGATTCGAACTCACACAGCTTGCGCCGCCACCCCCTCAAGATGGTGTGTCTACCAATTCCACCACGTGGGCGAGAGAGACGCGATCTTACTTGAATCGATCGATGCCCGGCGCCGCGACAGGTGGTTCATGTCCCTGCGTGCAACGCAGCCTTGCCCACGCTGTGCGCTGCCTACTTCGGAACATCGGCCGGCTTGCTGCCGCCGGCGTCCCTGGCCGGCGCCGTTGCCGGCCCTGGAACGTCGCTCGCCTTGGCCGGGCCAGGGATATCGCCCGCCTTGGTGGCCGGCGCCGACGGCGGCATCGTGCTCATCACGCCGCCGCTCGGCTGCTGCCCGCCGCGGCCCGCGGTGCCGGTGTAGGCCAGGCCGAGCGTGGCGACGAAGAACAGCGTCGCCACCCCCGCCGTTGCACGCGACAGGAAGTTCGCCGAGCCGGTGGCGCCGAACAGGCTGCCGGAGGCGCCGCTGCCGAACGCCGCGCCCATATCGGCGCCCTTGCCGTGCTGGAGCAGCACCAGCACGACGATCGCGACCGCGCACAGGACCTGCGCGACGATCAACAGGTTTGTCATCAAAGCCATCGTTGCCCTCGAAAAGACTACGCAGCCGCGGCGCAGATGGCGGCGAAGTCCGCCGCCACCAGCGACGCGCCGCCGATCAGACCGCCGTCGATGTCGGGCTGTCCGAAAAGCTCGCCCGCGTTGCTGGGTTTCACGCTGCCGCCGTAGAGGATCCGCGCGCGCTGCGCGGCCGCGGCATCGCCCCGCGCCAACTGGCCGCGGATCGCCGCGTGCACTTCCTGCGCCTGCGCCGGCGTCGCGGTGCGGCCGGTGCCGATCGCCCACACCGGCTCGTAGGCCAGCGCGCCGCCGGCGAGCTGCTCGACCGAGGAAAGCGCCAGCACCGCCGACAGCTGCGCCGCGACCACGTCGAGCGTGCGGCCGGCGTCGCGTTCCTCGAGCGTCTCGCCGACGCAGACGATCGGCTTCAGGCCGAGCGCGATCGCGCGTGCCGCCTTCCTCGCCACCAGCTCGTTCGTCTCGCCGTACAGCGCGCGCCGCTCGGAGTGGCCGACGATCACCCAGCGGCAGCCGACGTCGAGCAGCATCTCGCCGGCCACCTCGCCCGTGTAAGCGCCGGGCGCCTGCTCGGAGAGGTTCTGTGCGCCGAGCTGCGCGCTGGTGCCGGCAAGCCCGGCGCCCACCTGCGGCAGGTAGACGAACGGCGCGCACACCACCGCATCGCACGGCGGCGTGACGCCGCGCCACGAGGCCACCCACTGGGCGTTGGCGGCACTCGACCCATTCATCTTCCAGTTGGCTGCGACAAGTTTGCGGCGCATGGCGAACTCCATTTCAGGCAGGGTTGAAGATCAGGTGGCCGCTCGCGGCACGGGAATCTCGCCCGCCCGCTCGTCGACCTCGAGCACGATCTTGCCGATGTGCTGGCTCGATTCCATCAGCGCGTGCGCGGCGGCGGCCTCCGCCAGCGGGAAGGCGCGGAACAGGACCGGCCGGATCCTGCCCGCCTCGATCAGCGGCCAGACCACCGAACGCAGCTTACGTGCGATCGCGCCCTTGAACTCGACCGGCCGCGGCCGCAGCGTCGAGCCGGTGATCGTCAGGCGCCGGCGCAGCACCGCGCCGAGGTCGACGTTGGCCGTCGCACCGCCGAGCAGCGCGATGATCACCAGGCGGCCGTCTTCGGCCAGGCACTGCATCTCGCGCGGCACGTAGTCGCCGGCGACCATGTCGAGGATGACGTCGACGCCGCGCCCCGCCGTGAATTCCTTCGCCACGGCGGCGAAGTCCTCGCTCCGATAGTTGATCGCCCGCGCCGCGCCGAGCCCGACGCAGGCGCGGCACTTCTCTTCCGATCCCGCCGTCGCCAGCACGGTGTTGCCGAGCGCAGCGGCAAGCTGTATCGCGGTGACGCCGATGCCGCTGGAGCCGCCCTGCACGAGCAGCACCTCGCCCGGTGACAGGTAGGCGCGGTCGTAGACGTTGCTCCACACGGTGAAGAAGGTCTCCGGCAGGCCGGCCGCCTCGCTGAAGCTCAGCCCGGCCGGCACCGGCAGCACCTGCGGCGTCGGCACCACGCAGTGCTCGGCGTAACCGCCACCGGTAAGCAGGGCGCACACCGCATCGCCGACACGCAGGCCCGTGCCCTCGAGATCGCCGCCCTCGATTACCCCGGCCACTTCCAGCCCGGGCACGTCGGATGCTCCCGGCGGCGGCGCATAGGCGCCCTTGCGCTGGAGCACGTCGGGCCGGTTCACGCCGGCGGCGAACACGCGCACCAAGGCCTCCTGCCGGCCGGCGCGCGGCAGCGGCCGCGACGCCAGTTGCAGCGCCTCGGGCCCGCCGGGCCGGGAGATCTCGATCGCCTGCATCGGCTCCTCGCACGGACCCGCAAGGACCCGCGCCTGTCCCCGCGTGACGGTTACTGCTGCGCGGCGCCGGCTTCGGCGGCCGCGGCCTTCATCGACAGGCGCACGCGGCCCTTCTCGTCGGCCTCGATCACCTTGACCTTCACGGCCTGGCCCTCCTTGAGGTAGTCGGAGACCTGGTTGACGCGCTCGGCGGCGATCTGCGAGATGTGCAGCAGGCCGTCGCGGCCCGGCAGGATCTGCACGATGGCGCCGAAGTCGAGCAGGCGCAGCACGGTGCCGTCGTAGATCTTGCCGACCTCGACCTCCGCCGTCAGCTCGCGGATGCGGCGCTCGGCCTCGCGGCCCTTCTCCATGTCGACGCTGGCGATGATGATCGTGCCGTCGTCCTCGATGTCGATCTGCGTG
>Ga0209254_10005557_pt1 | contig 11599 bp, 6 predicted proteins | sample FrelakmetDIP11DI_FD_187148 | JGI IMG/M metagenome (GOLD analysis project Ga0209254, IMG submission 187148) | Freshwater lake sediment microbial communities from the University of Notre Dame, USA, for methane emissions studies - DIP11 DI (SPAdes)... | ecosystem: Environmental > Aquatic >... | reverse complement strand
CGTGCCCCAGGCCCAGGAGCAGCGCCTGCTGGTGCGCGTGCATTCGCTCGCCAATCCCCGACACAACAAAGCCCTCGCCAAGCTCTGCGAAACGCTCAATACGCTCGAGCTTCGCTATCCGGGCACGGACCTGACGCTCGTCTACGAGGCGCCTCCAGTTGCACGAATTCCCCCGCCCATGTCAGGAGTCCTGAAGTTACTGAAGCCACAGAGAGTCCTACGGACTCCGGATTGGCAGCTTTGTTGCGTTCCACGAAGGCGCACAATCGCCTTGCGGCGCCGGGGCACCGACGGTAGCGTCTCCAAATCGGCAACACTCCACTCCGTGGACCTTTCCCATCCCCAATGGCCGCCCCTGACATTGCCATCCGAAGCGACGGCAGCGGCACCTGGCTCCTGTTCGCACAGTCGGAAGCGGGTGGCCGGTGGGCCCGCGAGCAGCTCAACGACGGTCGCGAGCGGCGCGGGAGCGCGATCGTGATCGGCAGCGAGGACGTGCACCGGCTCGTGCCCTCGATCCGTCGCGCGGGGCTTCGCGTCGAGATCGTCGCGCCTACCCTCGAGCGACTGGCGGTCAAGGTCGGCGCCCTGCGGCACGCCGTCCGCGACGCCTGATGGGGGGGAGCGGGCCGTTACTTGTAGTGCCCCTTCGCCAGCCCGCGTGGCGCGTCGCCGTTCCATCCAACAGCGAGGCCGTTGTTCCCTGCGCTTGCCGACGGCGCGGGTGACGTACTGACCTCCTCGGCAGTGGAGCTCGTGCCGTCTGCCGGCGCCGCCGAAGCCGGCCCTGGCGCACTCACTGGAGCGTCGGCGGGTGTTGGAGGCCAAAGTTTCTGGGAGTGGAACGAAACTGGGGGAGTCTCCCGAATGGATGTAGCGTCTTGCTCTGCCTCATTTTGGGCGGAGACGCAACATGCGATCGCTGAAGTGGAGGATTCTCGTTCAGGTCGAAGGCATCGAAGGACGTAGGGAGCTGCGCGAGGTGGCGTGCTTCGAGCGGCCCCTGGACGGCGCAATGCCCGCTGATTTCGGCCTGTCGTTGGCGGAAGGCCAGGAGCTGCTTCGACAGCTGCAAACCCTCGTCACCCAGGACCAGATCCGGGCGTACGACGGGTCGCGCAGACACTGTCGACGCTGTGGGCGCTACCGTCGCATCAAGGACTGGCGAGCGCGTCAGTTCGACACGGCGCTGGGACATGTCGACGTCCGCGTGCCCAGGGTCATGTCTTGCCTCTGCACGCCCGAACCCCTGGATGACAAGGGCGAGCCGATCGATCTGCGGTTCTCGGAGTGCCCCATCGAGCCGCTGTTGCCGGGGCGGACCACACCGGAGGTCGCGTACTGGTGTGCGCGAAAAGGCGTCTCGTACCCCTATCGCAGCGCTGCGCGTCAAGTGTGCGAGATGACGGGCTTGACGCGGTTCAGCCACATGCGAGTGCGACGAGAAACGCTGCGCGCCGGTGAGTTCGGAGGATCGACTGGCCGCGGCCGGGTGGTTTGCGCGTCGTCACCGACGCGGAGCCTCGCACTTGCGAGTGGCCATCGACGGGACAGTATTGCGCGCCAGTCCCTACGAGGACGTGACGAAGTTCGAGGTCGTTGCCGGGCGTATTGAGGCCGAGGACGGTGCCTCGTGCCGCTTCGCGTGCTCCAAGCAGTCGCCGGTGATGCTCAGAGCCCTGGTCAAGGCGGCGTTGCACCAGGCAGGGTGGGGCAGGAACACGGTCGTGGACACGGTGAGCGATGGCGCCCTCGGCATGCGATCCGTCATCACTGACGTGGTTCCCGAGGTGGCGCCGCGTGTGTTGGACTGGTTCCACATCGGCATGAAGCTGAAAGCGCTGCAGGGACCCGTCAGCGCCCGCACCTGGACGGCCAGGCCGGAGATCCTGGTGCGCTGCGAGCGCTTGGCGCGAAGGACGCACGGCGCGCTGTGGCGAGGCAGAGCTAATCTGGCGGTAGAACTCATGCGAACGCTGGCCGCGACGCTCGAGCAAGCGGTCTCGAACCTAGATGAGTTCTACGCGAGCTCGGCCATCACCGCTGCCGCCGCGACCCGCCGCCTGCTTCAGTTCATTGAGAACAATCGCGACGACTTGGTCGACTACGCCAGAGCGCGGCGCCAGCGCAGGCATATCTCCACGGCTGCCGCGGAGTCCTTCATGAATCACCTGATCAACCGCAGGATGTCCAAGAGGCAGCAGATGCGCTGGTCAATCATGGGAGCCCATCACCTGCTGCAGGCGCGGGTCGAAATGCTCGAGGGTCGGCTCGAGCAGCACTTCCACGCACGATTCCCGCACTTGCGCACGCCCGCGTTCGCGGCGTTCCAGTGACTTCAAGAGAGGGCTCCCCCAATTTCCTTCCACTCCCAGAAACCCTGGACCACAACACCCTCTTGATCTAGTGGTCGATGACAGCTCGTCCACTTTGGCACCTCGATGCCGCTTCGGGAAGGGGCCGTCCATCCAATTACTTTGGCCCGCTCTCAATTCGGACACGTTTGCGCCCGTTCTCCCGCGCTCTCACCGACCGTTCGTCGCCGACGAACGGTCATTCTCCGCGCGACCGTCTGCCCGCGACGCGCGAAGGGTCGGCCGGCGAGTAATTCTTGGTCGCAGCGCGACCGGAAAGCATGCATCCTGCACGCGGCCCGCGGTTAGCGCTCAACCCTTCCCGGTGCAACAGCTTTTCGCCTCCCGCCTCGGTTCGCGTCCTGCACAAGCACCGGTTGACGGCGCAGGTGCGCGACGCCGGCTCGCGAGCCAGGTGGTGTTCGAGCCGCTGGAGCGTCGGCTGCTGCTCTCTTCCGATCCGGTCACGGCCTTGTTGCCGGTGAACTGGGACGGCCCGCACGTCGCATGCGTGACGACACCCGCCTCGGCTGCACGGGAAGAGACGAATGCGCTCTCGGGCACTCGAGAGCTCGTGATCGTCGACGCCGCCGTTGCCGATGCGCGCCTGCTGGTCGCGCAGCTCACCGCGAACGCCGCCGATCGACGCTTCGAGGTGCTCCGTCTGGACGCCGGCCGCGACGGCATCGAGCAGGTTTCGGTCGCGCTCGCGCAGCGCTGCCAGCTCGACGCCGTGCACTTCGTGACGCACGGCGGCAATGGCTCGCTCCGGCTCGCCGACACCCGGCTCGACGGCGCCGCACTCGACAAGCGCGCGAGCGAGATCGCCCGTTGGGGCGACGCGCTCAAGGCGGACGGCGACCTCTTCCTCTACGGCTGCGACCTGGCACGGGAGGCGTCCGGCCGCGCGCTGGTCGAGGCGCTGGCGAGCCTCACCCGCTGCGACGTCGCGGCGAGCGCCGACGCGACCGGTGCCGCGGCGGCCGGCGGCGACTGGGACCTCGAGCATCGTGCGGGCGACATCGCCGGGCGCCTCGCGCTCGCCGACGACGCAGGCCGGTGGGGCGGTCTCCTCGCGGACATCGCGCTCGCCTCGTACGCGCCCGGCTTCGCCGCGCTGGCCGATGCGAGCCACGAGATCAAATCCGATCAGGCGTGGGGCCAGACCTTCCGCGTTGACAGTCCCGGTGCCACCTACGTGGTCGACGCGGTCGAGCTCGTGCTCTCGCGCGCGAGCGACGCGCCCGCCCAGACCCTGAGCGTCTCGATCCGCGCGAGCTGGAACGGGCCGGCCCTCGCCAGTGCCACGATCGCGAGCGGATCCATCCCCACCTATGAGCAGTGGCTCAGGTTCGCCTTTCCGGGAGGCTTGGTACTGAACGACGGCCAAACGTACTTCATCCGCGTCGACAGCACCGGTCCCGTCACGGAGAAGGTCTACCTCGGCGTCGACGGGAGCGCACCGGCGGGCAGCGACCATCTCGTGAACAAGGACGGCGTCGCCGAGATCGGGAAGCGGGCCGCGCATCGCGTGCTGCAGACCACCGCCACCGCCGGCGTCCCCACGGCGACGAATCTCGACGCGCCGGAAACGTACCTGGAGGATACGCCTCGCGACCTGAACGACATTGTCGTCTCCGACCCGGACAGCGCCGCGGTGTCGGTCACGCTCGCGCTCTCGGACCCGGCCGCCGGCACTCTCTCGGTCGGGACGGCCGGTGGCGTGACGTCGACCTTCGCGGCAGGCGTTTGGACCGCGAGCGGCCCGATCGCGGACGTGAACGCCCTGCTCGCCGGCGTCAGCTTCATGCCGGCGCCGGACTACGACGCGAGCTTCGGCATCGCCACCACCGTGACCGACGGCGCGAGCATCGTCACCGGCAACAAGCCCGTGACGGGCACGCCGGCCAATGACTCCCCGGTGGCGGCGGGCGACACCTACGCCGTCGTGGAGGACGCACAGCTCATCGTCCCGGCGTCGACCGGGGTGCTCGCGAACGACAGCGACGTCGATTCGGCCACCCTGACCGCGCAGTTGTTCTTGAGCCCCAGCGGGGGAACGCTCCTCTTCAACAGCGACGGCTCGTTCGTCTACACGCCGTTCCCCGATTTCCACGGGTCCGACAGCTTCGGCTACCGCGTGCACGACGGCGCCACGCTGTCCAACCCTGCAACCGTCACGATCAACGTCACGTCCGTGAACGACGCGCCCGTCGTGAGCGCGAGCGTCCCCACGCCGCTCCCGGAGGGCAGCGACACCTCCGGCGGAGTCGTCGTCGCCACGCTCACCACGACGGACGTCGACGGGGGGAGCAGCACCTACAGCCTCGATGCGGGTGCCGATGCCTCGCGATTCGTCCTCGCGGGCAACCAGCTCCTGCTTCGCGACGGCGTGCTCGACTTCGAGGCGCGACCGAGCTACGCCGTGACCGTGCGCAGCACCGATACGGGCGGGCTCTCCCGCACGGTGTCCGTGTCCTTCTCCGTGCTGGACGTCAACGAGCCGCCGGCGGTCGCGCTCGCCAATGTGGTCGGCACTTTCTCCGAGAGCACGTTGACCGCGACGCGGACCCGGGTCGCGGACGTGATCGTCACCGACGATGCGCTGGGCGCGGAAACGCTCAACCTCACAGGCTCCGATGTTGCGCTCTTCGAACTCTTCGGCGGCGCCTTGTATCTGCGTGCCGGTGTCACGCTCGACTTCGAGACGAGGCCGTCGCTCGCCGTCAGCGTTGCGGTGGACGACAGCACGCTGGGCGGCAGTCCCGACGCTGCCGTGCCGTTCGCGCTCGCCGTGACGGACGCGAACGATGCGCCCGTCGCCCTCTCCGAGCAGTTCGCCGTCGTCGAGGGGACGCCCCTCGACGTGGCCGCCGCCGGCGTCCTCGCGAACGACACCGACGTCGATTCCGCGACCTTGAGCGCCGTGCTCGTCGCCGGCCCGGCGCGCGGTGCACTGACCCTGCACGCGGATGGCGCCTTCCGCTACGTGCCCGCCCCGGGCTTCGCCGGCCGCGACAGCTTCGTCTATCGGGCGAGCGACGGCAACGCTGTGTCGCAGGACGTCGTCGTGCAGATCGACGTGATGGCGGTGAACGACGCCCCGGCTGCGACGGCGGATGTGTTCGACGCGGTCGAGGACCAGCCGCTCGCGGTCGCCGCCGCCGGCGTGCTCGTCAACGACCTCGACGCCGACGGGGACGCCCTGACCGCGCTGCTGGTCTCGCCGCCGGCGCACGGAACGGTCGCGCTCGCGGGGGACGGCTCGTTCGTCTACACGCCGGCCGCCGACTACGCCGGCGACGACGCCTTCACGTACCGCGTCACCGACGGCATCGCGATGTCGCAGTCCGCGACCGTCGTCCTCCGCGTCGCGCCCGTGAACGATGCGCCGGTGGCCGTGGGCGACGCCTACACGCTCGAGGAGGACGTTCCCCTCACCGTGGGCGCAAGCGGCGTGCTCGCGAACGACGGCGACCGCGAGGGCGATCCGCTCGCGGTGTCGCTGCTCTCGCCCCCGCGCCATGGATCGCTCGCGCTCGCCGCCGATGGCTCGTTCACCTACGTGCCCGACCCCGACTTCTCCGGGGACGACCGGTTCAGCTACACGGTCCGCGATACCGCCGGCGGCACTGCCGTCGCCGAGGTGATGCTCGCCGTGTCTGCCGCTGCCGGGACGCCGGTCGCGCCTCCCCAGGACGTCGACGAGCTGCCCGCCGGCACCGCGCCGTCCCCAAGCGACCAGGTCGGCGTCCCGGGCAATGACGGCAAGCCGGCAGGCGCGTCGGCGGGCCCGACCGTCACATCGACGAGCGGCGCGCCGACCCCGGCCGGGGTGCCGCCTTTCGTCGCGGCCTGGGGGGCCGACCGTGCCGACGTCCCGTCTGCCGCGCCGCCCGTTGCTGCGCCCGTGCTGCGAGGCGATGCGCCCTCGAGCACCGAGGGCCGCGACCTGCCCCCGGTCGGCGCAGCCTTCGCACCCGTGTCTGCCGGCGCGCGTACGGCGCGTGCGCCCGTTTCCGAGCTGCCGCCCCTGCCGCCGGCGGGCGCCGTCGCCGAGGTACCGTGGCAAGCCGTCGCCCCGGTCAGGTCCGACGCCCCTGTCGCACCCGAGTCGCGACCGGTGGCCGACGCCTCGGCGTCGCCTCCCATCCAGGCCTCGCCTGCGGTGGCGCGCAGCGCGGGGTCCTTCGTCTCGCCGACCGTCCACGACGGGTCCGGGCATCCCGCAGACGCGACCGCCGCCGAGGCGGTCCGCGGCGGGCTGCTTCGCGAGCAACTCGACCGGGCGCGCGCAGCGAATGCCGAGTCCGAACAGGTGCAGCGCTTCGCGACGGGCACCGTCACCGTCGCCGGTAGTGCCCTCTCCGTCGGCTACGTGCTCTGGCTGCTGCGTGGCGGCGTGCTCCTCTCCAGCCTGCTCTCGTCGCTGCCGGCCTGGCGCTTCATCGACCCGCTCCCAGTCCTCTCCCGCGGCGGTTCCCCTGTCGACGACGACGAGGACGACGAGTCCCTCGAGGACCTCGTCGCCCGCAACGCACCGCCCGCACAACACCACGACGCAGCGCCCGCGCCGCGGCCCATGGCACAGCCTGCCAACGAAGCGCACCGCGACCAGGAGCGACAGTGAAACGCGTCAGTACCCTCACGCACCTGGCAGCCGGGCTCGCGGCGCTGGTCACCAGCCTGCTGCTTGCCGCCGCCTTCCTCGGCCTGCTCCCCGATCGCGTTGGCGCCCTTCGCCAGGGCCGCACGTCCCTCGCCGAGGTCGCGGCCGCCGGCGCAACCGCGATGGCGACCCGCGGGGACGCGCAGTCGCTGGAGGCCATGCTCGCGTTTCTTCGCGAGCGGAACCCGGAGGTCCTCTCCGCGGCGGTGCGCACGCGCGATGGCCGCCTCGCCGCGGCGACGACTGAGCACGACGCCCGATGGCAGGCGATGGCCGACGACCATTCCACGGACGATCAGGTGCAGGTGCCAATCTTCGCGGGCCGCGAGCGCTGGGGCCAGCTCGAGCTCCGGTTCGTGCCGCTCGATGTGCCGACGCTGTTCGGCGTGCTCGAGATTCCCTGGCTCGGCCTGGTGCTGTTCATGGCCGCCGCGGGCTTCGTCGCTTTCCATCTGTACCTGCGCCGGATGCTGCGCTACCTCGACCCGTCGCGGGCAGTGCCGGCGCGTGTGCGCGCGGCGCTCGACACCCTCGCGGAGGGGTTGGTCGTGATGGACCGCAGGCAGCAGATCGTGCTCGCGAACCGCTCGCTCGCGACGCTGATCGGTGTCGAGCCCGACGCGCTGCTCGGACGGCCGGTGGCCTCGCTCGGCTGGACCGACGCGGCGGGGGCGGCGCTGGCCGTGCAGGACCTGCCCTGGACGGTCGCGCTCGCCGAGAGCCGGGTGATCCGCGAGACGAGGCTGCATCTCGTGGACGCCCACGGCGTCCGACGCACGTTCTCGACCAACTGCGCACCGGTGGGCGCGAGCGACGAGCGCCCGGGCGGCGTGCTCGTCAGCCTCGACGACGTGACGCGGCTCGAGCAGAACGAGATCGCGCTGCGTCAGGCGAAGACGGAGGCGGAGGTGGCGAACCGGGCGAAGAGCGAGTTCCTCGCCAACATGAGCCACGAGATCCGCACGCCGATGAACGCGGTGCTCGGCTTCACGGAGCTCTTGCGCCGCGGCCAGGCGAAGGACGCGGAACAGGTGCGCCGCCACCTCGACACGATCCACTCGAGCGGCCGGCACCTGCTCGAGCTCATCAACGACATCCTCGACCTGTCGAAGGTCGAGTCGGGGCGCATGGAGGTCGAGCGGATCGAGTGCGAGCCGCACCGGATCGTGGCCGAGGTCGTCAAGGTGCTCGGCGTGCGCGCCCGCGAGAAGGGCATCGCGCTGGAGCTCGCCGCCGAAGGCCGGTTGCCCGCGCGCATCGCCTCCGATCCGGCGCGGCTACGGCAGATCGTCACCAACCTCGTCGGCAACGCCATCAAGTTCACCGACCGCGGTGGCGTGCGCGTCACCCTGCGCATGAACGGCGCGCCCGACGCTCCCGGAGAGGACACCGCGTCGATCTGCGGTCCAACCGGGATCGGGGCGCGCGACTGCGGCACCGCCTACGAGATCGACGTGGCGGACAGCGGCATCGGCATCGCGGCGGACAAACTCGACTCGGTCTTCGAGGCGTTCGTGCAGGCCGACGCCTCGGTGACGCGACGCTTCGGCGGCACCGGCCTCGGCCTGTCCATCAGCCGGAAGCTCGCGCAGGCGCTCGGCGGCGACGTCCGGGTGAGCAGCGAGCCGGGGACGGGCAGCGTGTTCACCGTCACGATCGACGCCGGGTCGCTTGCCGGCGTGCCCGTCATCGAACCCGAGGAAGCGTGCCGTCTGGAGCCCGAGTCCCTGGCCGGGGCGGGCTTCGTCTGGCAGTTCCCGCGGGCGCGCGTGCTGGTCGTGGACGACGGGGCCGAGAACCGCGAGCTCGTCGCGCTGGTCTTCGGCGAGCGGGGTCTCGATGTCGATGAAGCGGAGAACGGCGCGGTCGCGGTGGAGCGGGCGAGCCGCGCGGACTACGACGCGGTGCTCATGGACATGCAGATGCCGGTGATGGACGGCTACGCGGCGACTCGCGAGCTGCGCCGGCGTGGCCACGCGATGCCGATCCTCGCGCTCACGGCCCACGCGATGAAGGGCTTCGAGCGCGAGGTGCTGGCGGCAGGCTGCACCGGCTACGTGACCAAGCCGATCGACATCGACGTGCTGCTCGCCGCGCTCGCGAAGCCCCTCGGCGGCCGGCGAGTGCCCGCAAGCATGCCGGCGGCCCCTTCGCCTGCGTGGGCGGTTGCGGGTCCCAAGGGGGCTGCGACCGCGCAGCCCCTCGCGGAACCGCCGCCTGCGCCGGCTCCGATGGCGTCTGCCGCCGAGGCGCTCCCGTCGCCGGAGCACACGGCGCTCGTGTCGAGCTACGCGGGCCAGGCGCGCATGCACTCGATCCTGCGCCGTTTCGTCGCCCGGCTCGGCGAGCAGGTCGCGGCGATGGAGACCGCCCTCGACCACGGCGATCTCGGCGAGCTGAAGAGCCTCGCGCACTGGCTCAAGGGCGCCGGCGGCACGATGGGTTATCACGCCTTCACCGAGCCGGCGAAGGCCCTGGAGGACGCGGCACGTACGGAAGATGCCGCGACGGCCCGCAAGACCCTCGACGAGATCCGCGCACTGGCGGCACGGACCGTCGCTCCCGAAGCCGCGCCGGCTGCCTCATGACGGACCACGATCGCAGCAGATGGGGCACCGTGCCGCCCGAGTCGCGGTCGGAGACGTGCACGCCCAGCGCTCCCGCGATCAAGCCGGGCGCGCGCGTCGAGAGCATCCCGGTGGCCGAGACCGACGCGTCCGCGGGGCAGGCCGATGCCGTCATCATGATGGTGGACGACGAGCCCCTCAACCTCGAAATCATCCAGGCGTTCCTCGAGGACGCAGGCTACCGCCGCTTCGTGCCGACCTCGGAGCCGGCGCGCGCGATGGAGCTGCTCGCCGCGCACCGGCCGGATGTCGTGCTGCTCGACCTCATGATGCCGCTCGTCAGCGGCTTCGACATCCTCGGGCAGGTGCGCGCCGACGAAGTGCTGCGGCACGTCCCGGTGATCGTCCTCACGTCCTCGACCGAGCCCGAGACCAAGCTGCGCGCGCTCGAGCTCGGCGCGACCGACTTCCTCGGCAAGCCGGTGGACCCGAGCGAGCTTGCCTTGCGTCTGCGCAACACGCTCTCCGCCAAGGCCTACCGCGACCGGCTCGCAAACTACGACTCCGTGACCGGGCTCGCCAACCGGACCCTGCTGACGAGGCGCCTCGACGACGCGCTGAGACACGCAGCACCCACCGGGAGGCGCGGGGCCCTCGTGCACGTGAACCTCGACCGCTTCAAGAAGATCAACGAGGCACTGGGCCTCGTGGTCGGCGATTCGGTGCTACGAGGGGTGGCGATCCGGCTGGAGCTCGCGCTGCACGCGAGCGGCTCGGCCGCCGGCGGCGCCGACGGGCAGGGCGCGCTGCTCTGCCGCATCGGCGGCGACGAGTTCGCGGTGCTGCTCGAGGACGTCGGCGACCCGACGCGCGCGAGCGCCGTCGCGCAGGCGGTGCTCGACTCGCTCGCCGCGCCGCTGCGCGCCGCGGGCGAGGATGTCTTCCTGTCGGCGAGCATCGGCGTCGCGTTCTTCCCGGACGACGGCATGGCGACCGGCGAGCTGCTCACGAACAGCGCAGTGGCGATGCGGCACGCGAAGCAGGAAGGCAGCGGCAGTATCCGGTTCTACTCCCGCCGGTTGAACGAGCGATCGCTGCACCGCCTCAGCCTGGAGACGGCCCTGCGGCGCGCGATCGAACGCGACGAGCTGAGTCTCGTCTACCAGCCGAAGGTGCGGACCGGCACGGGTCGCGGCACCGGCGCGGAGGCACTGCTGCGATGGCGGCATCCGGAGATGGGGCTGGTGGCACCGGGCGCGTTCATACCCCTCGCCGAGGAAACCGGTTTGATCGTGCCGCTCGGCGACTGGGTGCTGCATGCAACCTGTGCGCAGGTGCGGCGCTGGCGTGACGCCGGCCTGCGGGTGCCGCGCATCGCAGTCAACGTGGCGAGCGCACAGTTCCGCGGGCAACGGCTCAAGGCTTCCGTGCGCGCGGCGCTCGAGGCGAGCCGGGTCGACCCGACCGACCTCGCGCTCGAGTTGACCGAGAGCGCCATGATGGAGGACGCGCCGCGCAACTCGCTCCTGCTGCGGGAGCTCAAGGAGGTGGGCATCAGGCTCGCCATCGACGACTTCGGCACCGGCTACTCGTCGCTTTCGTACCTGAAGCGCTTCCCCCTGGACGAGCTGAAGATCGACCGTTCGTTCGTTGCCGGCGTGGACAGCGACGCGGACAGCGCCGCCATCGTCATCGCCATCATCGCAATGGCACACCACCTGGGATTGTCGGTCGTGGCGGAGGGAGTGGAAACGCAATCTCAGCTGGCGTTGCTGCGCAGGCACGGATGCGATGAATGCCAGGGCTTCCTGTTCAGCCGCCCGCTGCAGGAGCCGGATTTCGCGCGCATGCTCGGCGGTTGCAGTCGTCCGACGGCTGAGCGCGCCACAGACACGCCGCTCCCGCTCGCCTCGGGCGTCGACCAAGAATGAGCGCCCGTTGTCGAAGCGCCAAGGTTCGCGCGAAATGCCAGCCCGAGTTTGCAGCCGTGCCGCCTAAGGAAACTCTGA
>Ga0209254_10005556_pt1 | contig 11600 bp, 11 predicted proteins | sample FrelakmetDIP11DI_FD_187148 | JGI IMG/M metagenome (GOLD analysis project Ga0209254, IMG submission 187148) | Freshwater lake sediment microbial communities from the University of Notre Dame, USA, for methane emissions studies - DIP11 DI (SPAdes)... | ecosystem: Environmental > Aquatic >... | reverse complement strand
GCGTCCAGCAGGGCTCGCAGTCGCAGCAGCGCCTCCGCGCGATTCTTCTCGAGGCTGCGCGACGTCTGCGCCTTGATGACGATCACGCCCTCGTCCGTGATGCGCTGGTCGCGCTTCGCGAGCAGCTTGTCCTTCAGCGCGTCGGGCAGCGACGAGGCGCGCACGTCGAAGCGCAGGTGCACCGCGTTGGAGACCTTGTTGACGTTCTGGCCGCCCGCGCCTTGCGCTCGGATGGCTTGCCACTCGAGCTCGTCTTCGGCGAGCGTGAAAGGGATGGACGGCATGGCGGAAGCTTAGCCGTCGGTGCGCAGGGAGTCAGACGCCGAGGTAGCGGCCCGGCTTGTGGTTCACGGCGACGACGAGGTTGAGTGCCACCGCACCGAGCACCGACAGCAGCACGCGACCGGGCTCGACGATCGCGAACGCCGCCGCGACGATGGCGCAGTCGACCGCCATCTGCACCTTGCCCGCGCGCCAGCCGTGACGTTCCTGCAGCCAGAGCACGAGCACGTTCAGTCCGCCCAGGCTCGCGCGGTGGCGGAACAGCATCAGCAGGCCCGCGCCGATCACCAGGCCGCCCATCACCGCGGCGTAGGCCGGCTGCAGCCAGTCGAAGCGCACCACGGACGGCAGCAACTCGACGAAGACCGACAGCAGCGCGACGGCGGCGAACGTCTTCACCGTGAAGCCCAGGCCCATCGTGCGCAGGGCGAACCACACGAACGGCAGGTTGATCGCGAAGAACACGAAGCCGAACCGCCAGCCCGTCGCGTAGTGCGCGAGGAAGGCCAGCCCGGCGGTGCCCCCGGTCAACAGGCCCGCGTGCGCGTACATGCTGACGCCGAGCGCGACGAAGAGCGTCCCGGTGACGAGCGCCTGGGCGTCCTCGAACACGGTGTGCTGCGTCGCGGCTGGGGTTGGATCAAGCATCGCCCCGCAGTCTAGGGCGGGCCAAGGCCTGGCGCATGTGAGATCGAAGCGTTAACAGGCCCTCGGCGACGACTGCCTCTAAACGGTTGACGCCGGCCGCGCACGGAGCGAAGCTTCCGTACCGCTCGTTCGAGCGCCACCTGATCCCGGAGGCGCCATGTCAAAGACTGATCTTGTCCGCTAGTCGGCCGCCCTCGCGCTGACTCGGTTCGTTCCGAATCCGCCGCGTTCCGCGGCCGGCGATCCCCACACGCATGAAATGGGCCGCGCGCCCCTGCGCGCGATCGCTTGCGCACGCGCTCGCGTGCAGACGAAGGAACGACACGAAATGCAATTCGAGCAATGGGATCGGCTGCGGCCGATCGGTCTGACCCCGCCGGTGATGCAGGCGCTGGCGGCACTCGACGCGCGCGGTGATCCGATGCGCGTCACCGAGGTCCATCGGGACAGCGTCATCGTGGCCGACGGCGCAGGCGAGCATCCGGCGCGACTGCTGCCCGCCGTGCGGCGCGAACTGCCGCCACTCGCGGTCGGCGACTGGGTGGCGGCCGAGCGCGATGCTCACGGCACGCTATGGGTGTGCGACCGCATGCCACCGATCAGCCAACTGGCTCGCCGCAACAGTGAGGGCCACGCGCAGTCTCTCGTCAGCAACGTCGACACGGCGCTGCTGGTGATGGGACTCGACGGCGACTTCAACCTGCGCCGCCTCGAGCGCTACCTCGCGATGGTCACGCCGGCGGGCCTGTGGCCCGTGGTCGTGCTGACCAAGGCGGACCTCGCCAGCGACGCCGAGGCGCGACGCGACGAAGTCTCGCGCCGGATCGGCGCGCACGTCGACGTGCACGCGGTGAACGCGCTCGATCCGTCGTCCGCGGCGACGCTCGCGCCGTACCTCGGCGCCGGACAGACGCTGGTGCTGCTCGGCTCGTCGGGCGCGGGCAAGTCGACGCTGACCAACGCGCTGATCGGCCGCGCCGTGCAGGACACCGGAGCGGTGCGCGCGGACGACAGTCGCGGCCGCCACACCACCACCGTGCGCTCGCTGCACCGGCTGCCCGGCGGGGCCTGCGTCATCGACACGCCGGGGCTGCGCGGTCTCGCGCCGGACATCGACGAAGCGGGGCTCGCGGCGAGCTTCGAGGACATCCAGTCGCTGGCGTCGCAATGCCGCTTCCGCGATTGCACGCACGCCGATGAGCCGGACTGCGCGGTGCGCGCCGGTGTGGCGCCCGACCGGCTGGCGAACTACCAGAAGCTGCTGCGCGACATCCGGCGCGAGTCGCTGACGCCGCTGCAGAAGCGCGAGATCGTGTCGATCTGGAAGGCGCGGGGCAAGGCCGCGGCCGCGCGGATGAAGTTGAAGCGCGGCTGACGGGGCGGCGGCGCCGGCGCGACATGCCGCGCCAAGGCCGCAGATATGATCGCCGCATGCCGCCGGAGCCCGTCGCCCGCCCTTCCTCGCCACTGGATCTCTTCGTCACGTTCACGCTGCTTGCGCTGCAGGGCTTCGGCGGGGTGCTGGCGGTAACGCAGCGGGAACTGTGCGAGCGCAAGCGGTGGCTGACGCACGCGCAGTTCGTCGAGATCCTCTCGATCGGCCAGGTGCTGCCGGGTCCGAACGTCGTCAATATCGCGCTGATCATCGGCGACGGCTACTTCGGGTGGCGCGGCGCGTTCGCGGCGATGGCCGGCATGATGACGCTGCCGCTCGTGATCGTGCTCGCGCTGACCGCGACCTACGTCGAGTTCGCGCAGGTGGCCGCGGTGGCCGGCGCATTGCGCGGGATGGCGGCGGTCGCGGCCGGCCTCATCATCGGCACGGCGCTGCGGCTCGCGGCGTCGCTGCGCGGCACGCTGCTCGGCGGCTTCGCTGCGGTGGCGCTCGCGACGGCTTCGTTCGTGGCGGTCGCGCTGCTGCGCTGGCCGCTGGTGTGGGTGCTGCTCGCGCTCGGCGCGGCCGGCACGGCGTGGGCCTGGCGGCGCATCGCAGCGCAGGAAGGTGCGGTGCGATGACAACGTTGACGCTCGCCGACGCGCTGCCGCTGTTCGGCCACTTCCTCGTCCTGTCACTGCTCGCGATCGGCGGCGCGATCGTGGTGGCGCCCGAGATGCACCGGCTGATGGTCGGGCAGCTGCACCTGCTCGACGACGTGCAGTTCAACGCGTCGATCGCTCTCGCGCAGGCCGCGCCCGGACCCAACGTGCTGTTCGTGGCCGTGCTCGGCTACCAGGCGGCCGGGCTGGCAGGCGCGGCCGTGACGCTGGCCGGCATCATGCTGCCCTCCACGCTGCTGGCCATCGGCGCCACCCGCTGGGCACAGGCGCGGCAGCATCGAATCGGAATCCGCGCGTTCAAGGCGGGGCTGGCGCCGATCACGATCGCGCTGCTCGCCGCGACCGGCTGGGTCCTGACCGCCCAGAACCCGACGCCGCCGGTGATCATCCTCACCGCGATCACGGCCCTGTTCGCGTGGCTTACGCGTATCCACGTGCTCTGGCTGATCGCCGCGGGCGCCATCGCGGGCGCCGCCGGGCTCGTCTGACGATCCCCTTGACGGCCATCAACGCGGCAATGCCGGGCGGGTCGAGGATGAAATCGGATGTACAGACGAGAAGCCACCATGACATTCCCGATCCAGCTCGCGTTCCACCACATGGAGCGGTCCGAAGCGCTTGAACAGGCGATCCGTGAACGCACCGAGAAACTCGCCAAGTTCCACCCGGGGATCACCAACATGCACGTGGCCGTGACGCAGGAAACGCGTCACAGCAGCAAGGGACGGTTGTTCAACGTGAAGCTGGACGTTCACGTGAAGGGCAAGTCGTTCGCAATCACGCAGCAGGGCGACGCGGATCCGTTCGTCGCCGCGCGCGATGCGTTCGACGCCGCCAAGCGGCTGCTCGATTCCGAGCTCGACACCTCGCGCGGCTTCGTCAAGCAGCACTAGGCGCGGCCGGTCGGCCGCGGCGCGCGGTCAGCCGACGGCGAGCAGTTCGACTTCGAACACGAGCGTGGCGTTGGGCGGAATGACGCCGCCCGCGCCGTAGGCGCCGTATCCGAGGTCGGGCGGAATGGTGAGCTTGCGCTTGCCGCCGACCTTCATGCCTTCGACGCCTTCGTCCCAGCCGGCGATCACGTTGCCGCGCCCGAGCGCGAAGGCGAACGGGTCGCGTCGGTCCACGCTGGAGTCGAACTTGCGGCCGTTGGTCAGCCACCCCGTGTAGTGCACGGTCACCTGGTCACCGCTCTTCGCGGCGGCGCCGTCGCCGACCGCAAGGTCTTCGATCATCAGCCCGCTGGCCGTCGTCACTGTCGTCATGGCGGTCTCGTTGTTCCGGAAAGGGGCGGATGTTACCTGCGCATCGCATCGTCCCAAGGAAGCGCGGCCGATCCGTCGGCCTCGGCGCCGATTCGTCGGACGCGGCGCCCGCTTCGCGCCCTCCGCCGCGCGTGGCTGCAGTTCACGCCCGGACTCATGCAGTTCATCGCATCCACATGGCGGGCGCGCGCATCGATTCCTACAGTGCACACATCGACGACATCCGTCGTCAGCCGCACGAGGACATCGCCATGATGAAGCACGCTGAAACGGTCTTCTTCCTGCTCGCCACCGTGGCCGCGCTCGCCTTGCCTGCCCTGCCCGCGGTGCAGGAAGTCCTCGCTCGGGACCAGGCAACCGTAGAAGCCGCGCTGCCCGTCATCCTGACGGAGCGCGTCGAGATCGTCGCCGCGCCCGTGCCCCCGTCCCCCATGCAGGTCGCTGCGGTTCGCTGAGAACCCTTTTACCTGCGCGGCCGGCGCCCTCCCTCGCCGGCCGCATTTTTTCGTCCGTACTGTCCCGTCCCCTCGCAGCCCATCGGCCGGCCTACCGTCAACCCGGCGTGGGCGCCGTCCGTTACAGGCAAAATGGCATTCGCCATCAACAAGAAATCGACGGGAGATTCAATGAAGTTGCACTCCACCCTCGTGGCCGTCTCGGCCGCCGCGCTGCTCAGCGCCTGCGCCTCGTCCGGATACGAGCCGAACCCGACGCGCGACACCGCCGTCGGCGCCGCCGCCGGTGCGGCGATCGGCGCGCTCGCGCACGGCAGCAATCGCACGCACGGCGCACTGGCCGGCGCGGCGATCGGCGCGCTCGGCGGCTACGTCTGGTCGAGCCAGATGGACAAGCAGAAGAAGGAAATGGAGCAGGCCACGCGCGGCACCGGCGTGCAGGTCACGCAGACGGCGGACAACCAGCTGAAGCTGGAAGTGCCGAGCGACATCTCGTTCGACGTGGGCCGCGCCGAGATCAAGCCGAACTTCGCGCCGATCCTCGAGAAGTTCGCGCAGTCGCTGAACCAGAACCCGGCATCGACGGTCCGCATCATCGGCCACACCGACAACACCGGCAGCGACGCGATCAACAATCCCCTGTCGGTGAACCGCGCCGCCAGCACGCGCGACTACCTGACCGCGCGCGGGGTGAGCAGCCAGCGCATCGCGATCGACGGACGCGGGTCGCAGCAGCCGCTCGCCGACAACGGGACCGAAGCGGGTCGCGCGCGCAATCGCCGCGTCGAGATCTTCGTCGCCGAGGCCGCCCCGGCCCAACCCGCCCCGGCGCGCTGAGCGTTCAGACGACGCACGTCCGGCCGCGATCGCGCGGCCGACGCGCCAGGCACCTCAGGGCCGCGGCCGCCGCAGCCGCTTGTGCATGCACGCGGCGGTGGAGGGGCACAGCAACGCGAACTGCGCCGTGCCCTGGATCGCGAGCGGCACCGACGCGCGCTGCACGCGCAGGTAATCGTGCAGGGCGAAGAAGCCGGGCACGCTGTCGGTGAGCAGGTAGAGGTCATCGATGCCGCGCTGCTCGGCGAGCCGCTCGACGGCCGCGACCAGCGCGCCGCCGCGTCCCTGCCCGTGCAGCGATGGCAGCACCGCGAGCGACCGCAACAAGCCGGCGCCTTCGGCATTCTGGAGGCCGACCACGCCGACCACCTGCCCCGCCTCGCGCATCACGAGGAAGTCGACCGGCGACGTGTCGATGTCGTCGACGGGCAGGCCGGACTCCCGCAGCAGATCGCGCACGCGCGGGCGGTCGTGCGCCCGCGCCGGCTCGATCAGGAATGGATCGACGTGCATCGGCGCATTCTCGCAGCCCCGGAGCCGCGGCTCCAGTCGGTGCCCACGTTGGTCTTCGGCGGTCGCTAAATGACCACCTGCGTGCCGATCTCGATCACGCGGTTCGGCGGAATACGGAAGAAGTCCGACGCGGGCTGCGAGTTGCGCAGCATCCAGCCGAACAGCCGCTGGCGCCAGCGCCACATGCCCTGGCCGGTGCGCGCGAGGACGTTCTGGCGGGACAGGAAGAACGAGCACTCGTTGACCGCGAGTTCCAGGTCGTGGTGCCGCGCCAGCACCTCGAAGATCGCGGCCACGTCGTACGTGTCCTGGAAACCGAGCCGCACCACCACCTGCCAGCAACCTTCTTCGAGGTCGGTGACCTCCGCCATGTCCTCCGGATCGACGTGCGGCACGTTGCGCGCGATGGCGTTCAGGAACACGACGCGCTCGTGCAGCACGCGGTTGTGCTTCAGGTTGTGCAGCAGCGCGTGCGGCACGAGGCCGGCCTCCTGCGACATGAAGACGGCGGTTCCCTCGACGCGCACCGGCGGGTAGAGCGACAGGCTCTTCAGGAAGGGCTGAAGCGCGATGCCTGTCTTCTCGAGCTCGTGGTTCACGATCGAGCGGCCGCGCTTCCAGGTCGTGAACACGAGGAACACCACAGCGCCGAAGGCGAGCGGAAACCACCCTCCCGACGCGATCTTGGCGGAGTTCGCCGCGAGGAACAGCAGGTCGATCGACAGCAGCGGCACCAGGATGAGTGCGATCTTGCCGAAGCCCCAGTCCCACCGGTAACGGGCGACGATGAACACGCCGAGCGTCGTGATCGTCATGGTCGTCGCGACGGCGACACCGTAGGCCGCCGCCAGGTTCGACGACGTGCCGAACCCGAGCACCAGAACGATCACCAGCGCGAGCAAGGTCCAGTTGATCAGCGGGACGTAGATCTGCCCGGCGGCCGTCTCGGACGTGAACAGGATGGCGGTGCGCGGCAGGTAGCCCAGCTTGATCGCCTGGGCCGTGAGGGAGAACGCGCCCGAGATCACCGCCTGCGACGCGATGACCGTGGCCGCCGTCGCCAGGAACACCAGCGGCAGCTGCAGCCAGTCGGGCGCGAGCAGGAAGAACGGGTTGCGGGCCGCCTCCGGGTTCGCGAGCACGAGTGCGCCCTGGCCGAAGTAGTTCAGAAGCAGCGCCGGCATCACCAGCCAGAACCACGCTCGCTGGATCGGCGAGCGTCCGAAGTGACCCATGTCGGCATACAACGCCTCGCCGCCCGTCACCGCCAGGAACACGAGGCCGGCGACCGCGAACGAGGCGCCGGGATTCGCGAGCGCGTACGCGACGGCGTGCACCGGGTCGACCGCCTGAAGGACCTCCGGCTGGTGGACGATCTGCGCGGCACCGAGCACCGCCAGCGTGGCAAACCACGCGAGCATCACGACGCCGAATACGCGGCCGATCGATGCGGTTCCCTTGTGCTGCACGGCGAACAGGCCGATCAGCACCGCCAGCGTCAGCGGTATCACGAATTCCTTGAAGCGGGGCGACACGACCTCGAGCCCCTCGACCGCCGACAGGACCGAGATGGCGGGCGTGATCGCGCTGTCGCCGTAGAACATCGCCGCGCCAAAGAGGCCGGCCATGACTACGGTGGCGGGGAGCGCTCCCCGCGCGGGGATCTGGCGCATCACCAGCGCAAGCAGGGCGAGAACGCCGCCTTCGCCCTGGTTGTTGGCGCGAAGCACGATCAGCACGTACTTCACCGATACGACGAGCGTGATCGCCCAGAAGATCATCGACAGCACGCCGAACACCGCGGCCGGCGTCGTGCCGGCGCCCTGCTCGCCGGCGAGGCTCTCCTTCAGCGCGTACAGCGGGCTCGTGCCGATGTCCCCGTAGACGACGCCCAGCGCAGCGATGAAGAGGCCGGAAGCCTGCCTCGCGCTTTTCGAGTGTTCGACCGTCATGGGAGCGGGAAGGTTACTCCGCCGCGGCTCCGGTGATCGTTGTTCCGAGCGCCACACGCTGCCGTTCGTCGAGCTTGCCCAGCACCTCGATCGCGTGCTCGTGGCCCTGGCGCACGATCTGGTCGAAACGCGACCACTGCAGCAGCCCGACCTTGTACAGCGGCGGGCAGAAGTAGACGTCGGTCTGCCGCCGCGCTTCGTCCTGGCGCGACATGCTGTAGAGGATCGTCACGTTCAGCAGGTACGACGTCAGCGACGGCAGGCGGTAGCGCCGCTTGTGGCGCGGGCGGAAGCGGTCGCGCAGCAGCGCCCAGCTGCCCGGCACCTCGTCGAAGTCGAGCTTGCGGGCCTGGCGCGCGCCGAGGTCGACGCCGAGCACCTGGCCGACGCCGCGCAGGTCGCGCATCAGGTCGACCGGGAAGTTGTTGAACGTGCCGCCGTCGCACAGCAGGTCGCCGTCACGCACGACCGGCGGCAACGCGCCGGGGATGGCCATGCTCGCGAGCAGGGCCTGCGCGAGGTCGCCGCGGTCGATGCGGTGCTCCGACGCCTGCGAGTAGTTGGTCGCGACGCAGAAGAACGTCTTCCACAGGTCCTCGACCGCGATCGGCTCGCCCACCAGCTCGCGCAGCGAACCGTCGATCGCCTTGCGTACGCGCCGGCCCTTGATCAGCGAGATCAGCGGCAGCCAGTTGAAGTCGCCCGTGGGATTCGCACCGAACGCCTTGCGCACGACCGCGATCGAGCGCTCCAGCGGCTGGTCGGCGGCGACCGCCGCGGCCATCGCCGCGCCGATGCTCGTCCCGCCCACGCAGTCGATCTCGATGCCCCGCTCCCGCAGCGCCTGCCAGGTGCCGAGGTGCGCGAACCCGCGCGCGCCTCCGCCCGCGAACACGAGGCCGATGGCCTTGCGGCTCAGAAGGCGAGCAAGCCGCGCGAGGTCGCGGTCGAGGCCGCGGCGCAGGTGCACGTGGCCGGTCACCGGGCGCCGCGCAAGCCACTGGTGCGTGCCGCGCGGCACGCGCGCGTCGCCCGGATGCAGCAGCACGAGGATCTCCGCCGCCTCGATGCGCGCGGGGCGGCCCTCGAGGCAGGCCCGCTCCGCCTCGTGCACCGCGGCAGGTTGCGTGGCGTCGGCCAGCAGCAGGATCTCGTCGCTGTGTCGCACGCAGCGGCGGGTCCACGGGCCGGGCGCCGGGTCGGCGATCAGCAGCACGAAGTCGCTGGTTGCCTCGATCTCGTCGAGCGCGGTCGCGACGGCCTGGTCGCGGGCGTCGCCTTCGGACGCACTGGTGCCCTCCTGGCCGATGGCGCGATCCATCGCCCCAGAGTCGAGGATGCTGACGCGCCCGAAGCGCTCGAGGCAAGGCAGCAGTTCGTTCGCGAACGCGCTCGCGGACACGCCTTCGGAAACCGGCAGCACGCCGACGATGACCGGTGCGGGCAACGGACGGCGCTCGTGCTGCGTCTGCAGCCGACGGATGATCTGGCGCGTCAGCGTCAGCGAAACCTGCGGGCTCAGCGCGAGCAGCCCGTCGAACTGCGGCTTGTCGAGCTTCACGAGCACCGAGTCGCGCACCGCGACGACCGTCGCGGAGCGCGGCTCTCCGGTGAAGAGGCTCATCTCGCCGATCACCTCGCCGCGGCCGATCTCGCGGACCATCCGCTCGGCGCCGCGTTCGTCGCGCATGTAGATGCGCAGCCGGCCGCTCAGCATCAGGTAGCCGGAATCGCCCGGCTGCCCCTGCTCCATCAGCACGTCGCCGCCGGCGAGTTCCACCCACTGCACGTGCTCGCGCAGGTACTCGAGCGCCACCGGTGCGGCGTCGCCCATCAGCCGCTGCAGTTGCTCGGCGAGCAGCAGTTCACGGTGGGGTGCGGCAGTCGTCATCGTTCCGTCGGATCTTGCGAAAGGGCCGCATCGTAGCGACCCGCGGGCGTCAGTGCGCGGCCTTCGCCGCCTGCAGTTCGGCGGACAGCGCGCGGACGCGCGACGCGAGCAGCAGGCTGATGTTCAGCAGCAGCTTGCCGAGCAGCGCCGGATAGTCGGTCATCAGCCGGTTGTACTGCTCGCGCGGCAGCTCGAGGACGAACGCGTCGGCTTCCGCGATCGCGTCGGCCGAGCGTGCCATTCCCGCGAGCAGCGCCATCTCGCCGAACACGACGCCGGGCGCGTACGACACGAGGCGCCGGCCCTCGGTCAGCGTGTCGCCACCGTCCTTCGGCGGCAGCCAGATGCCGATCTGCCCGTGCATCAGGACGTACATCGAATCGCCTGGGTCGCCGCTGTGGAACACGTATTCGCCCCGCGCGATGCGGTGTTCGATCAGCATGCCGGCGAGCACCGCGCGTTCCGAGGGCTCGAGACCGGAGCCCATCAGGGTCTCTTCGAGCGATAGCGCGATCGCGCTCGATCCCGCCGGCAGCAGGCTCTCGAGCAGGCGGTCCTCGGCGAACTCGAGGGCGAGGTCCGTGTCCGGGAAGAACACGGAGTCGTCGAGCAGGCCGTGCACGTCCATGTCGCGGATCGTGCGGGCCCGCGGGTCCCTCAGCGGCAGCCCGGCGAACAGCAGCCCCTTGCCGGCGCGCCGCACGTGGTCGGCGGCGACCAGCATCACGCGCGCCCCGCTCGCGTCGACTTCACTGACGCGCTCGAAGTCGATGATGATGTGGTCGGCGTCGTGGATCAGGTGCTCGATCGCCTCGTCGGCTTCCTCGGCCGTGCCGAAGAACAGCGCGCCGTCGAGTTCGACGACGACGACGCGCTTGCCGTGCTTGCCCAGCAGGTCGGTTTCGACCGCGGGACGGACCTTGCGCGAGCGTCGGACATCGGCGTGCACGATCTGGCGCACCGGTCCCTTGGTGTTGCTGCGGATGAACATCAGGATGGCGACCAGCATGCCGATGCCGATGCCCATCGGCAGCGAGACGAAGACCACCACGCCGGCGACGATCGCCATCACCGCGTAGCTCTGCGCCATCGCGAGCGGCACGCGCCACCGCAGCGTCTGCCGGAACAGCACGCCGGTCGCGCGCCGCGTCCACTTGTCGACGAGCGAGAACGCGACGGCCGAGAACACGCCCGCGATCGCCGCCATCGGGACGATGCGCATCCAGGCCAGGCCGATGATCAGGGCGGAGATGAGGCCGAAGCCGAAGAACAGCCGGCTCGCGGCGCTGCTGCCGCCGGCGTCGATGTTGACCTTGCTGCGCATGATCGCGCCGGCCGCGGGCGGCCCGCCGATCGCGCCGACCGCCATGTTGGCGGCGCCCTGAGCGATCATCTCGCGCGTCAGGTTGCGGCGCTTGTGCGTCATCTCGTCCACGTGCGAGGCGCCGAGCGCGGTCTGCAGGCCGGCGATGAACGCCATCACGACCGCGAACTGCAGCACCGTCCAGATGTGCTCCTCGAAATACCCGTCCGGCAGGTACTTCACGGTGCCCTGCAGGACGTCGAGCTGCGGCCACTGGAACTCGGGCGGCGAAAACTGCGGGCCGAGCAGCGCACCCGCCCCCGTGAACGCCAGCACGTGGTGGAGCAGCGTGGCCGTCCCGATCGCCATCATGTAGGCGGGGATGCGCCGGCTCCA
>Ga0209254_10005555_pt1 | contig 11603 bp, 14 predicted proteins | sample FrelakmetDIP11DI_FD_187148 | JGI IMG/M metagenome (GOLD analysis project Ga0209254, IMG submission 187148) | Freshwater lake sediment microbial communities from the University of Notre Dame, USA, for methane emissions studies - DIP11 DI (SPAdes)... | ecosystem: Environmental > Aquatic >... | reverse complement strand
GTCGGGGCGGCTCAGGGCGATCTGGCCGCCGATCCGTCCACGCAGCAGGGACCACGGTGAGACGGACCAGTCGAGGTCGCCGAGCGGTGCCGATCGCCACGACAGGCCCTGCGCGCGACCGTTCCACACCGAGCCCCAGAAGCCGGAGGCCTGGAGGCCGGCGCGCGCAAACTGCGAGGCGAACAGGCTGGCGGGGAGCGTCGCGATCGCGAGCAGCAGCGCCGCGGCGAGGCCGAGAGCAATCAACCACCAGGGACGTCTGACAGCGGCCGGCGCGCCGGGCGCCAGCCGCTCACGGGCCCGCGGCTGTGCCATGAACGAGCGTCAGGCTCGCATTCACGAGTCCGGGTGCAGTGCCTGCGTCGATCGTCGCCGCATCCACGCTCACGCCGTATTGCTGCTGCAGGACCACCAGCCAGGTGATCAGCACGTCGAACGAGGCGGCCTCGAGCCGCAGGCGCAGTCCGTGCTCGCCGCTCGGGCTCTGGTCGCGGATCGCGCTGCCGAGACCCGCCTGGCGCCCGGTGCGATCCACGAGCACCACCAGCGACTCGTCGCTCGCGGCCGCGCCGCCGCCGGCAGCCGTAGCCGCCATCACCTGCGGCGCCACCTGCCGCATCCACGCCAGATCCGCCGTCTTCTGCTCGACGCGCGCGGCGCGCTTCGCGGCGGCCGAGGTGACGGGCAGCACCATTGCGAAGTAGACGATGGCCGCGGCGAGCAGGACCGCCGCCAGGTAGACGAGGTTCCGCTCTCGGGCCGATAGGCCGCCCAGCCACTGGCGCAGTTCGTTCATGCCTGGCCGAGCCTCACCTGCAGCCGCCCCTCGACCGCGCCGTCGCGCGGTGTCGCCGACTGCAGTTCGGCCGTCATGCCATCGCGGGTCATGGTCTGCTTGATGCCGTCGAGCGACTCGACGGTCGGCGCCGTGAGGCGCAGTTCAAGCGCGTTGCCGCGAAAGCTCATGGCCTCGATCCGCGCCGACGGCGTCTGGGTCATCGCCTCGGCGAGCGCGGACAGCACGGGCAGCAGGCTGTCACGGGCTGCGCCCTGCGCACCGAGTGCACCCTGCATCTGCGCGCGCGGGTCCACGACCGGCTGGCCCGGCAGTGCCTGGGCGAAGATCTCCGCGATCTGGGCGTCGAGCGCACGCTCGGCGCGGCTCATCTGCCACCAGCCGACGGCCTGGTTGGCGACGAACAGCAGCGCGACGGCTGCGGCCAGCGAAGCCGGCAGGCGCCATTCGCGGAGGCGCGTGCCGAGCGACGAACGCGCGCCGAAGGCGCCCTGCAGCAGGTTGACACCGGCGCCGCTCGCGGCCTGGGCCGCGAGCAGGGGCAGGGCCCCTTCTGGAAGCAGCTTGACCTGCAGCGCAGCGGTGCGCTCTCGCAGTCCTTCGATCGCTGCGCGGTGCTGCTCGTACTCGGCGGTGCCGGCGTAGAACGTGACGCTCTCCCCCGACTCCGGGCCCCCTTCCAGCGAGCCCAGCGCGAGATCGAGCGCCGCCGGAACCTCCGTCGCGTCGAGCACGTAGGGAAGCGCGTCGGCGCGGCGAACGTAGAGCAGGGATTCGTCGAGCAGCAGCGTGCAGCCGGTCGTGCCTCCCGGCACGGCCGCCGAGTCCGCATAGGCGGCGTCCGCATGGATGCCGGCCGCTTCGCACTGGTCGTACCAGCGCTGCATCAGGCTGCGGGCGACGATCGCGACGGGCGTCCCCACGGTGCCGGCCGTGCGCGTGCCGACCGCGAAATGCAGCGTGTCCACGTCCGAGGCGAGTTGTTCCTCGAGCGCGTAGGGCACGACCTGGGCAAGGCGGGCACTGTTGCGCAGCGGAAGTTCGGGTTCGGCCAGCGACACCTCGGTGCCGGGCACCAGCAGCACGACACGGCGCCCCGGGGCGAGGTGGTGCGCGTCGGACACCGGTCCGCTCTGCAGCGGGCCGGAGCGGGCGCCGTTCGCATCCACGACGAGCCATGACGCCGGCGCCTCCTCGGCGACGCGCAGCCGGATCACCAGCGTCTCAGACATCAGACCTCGGGAAAATCATTCGCTGCCGAAACTTCGCAGCACCGGACGAACGGAGCCGGGGCTGCGAGCGAGCAGACTGTACAGGGTGAACTGGGTGGTGCCAATAGTGACCCACGCCGTTGCGCGGAAGTACTTGCTCGATTCTGTGAGCGAGTTCTTGAGCTCGTTGTACGCAGCGTCGCCGAGCGCGCCGCGCAGGTCCTCGAGCGTCGGGAAGCAGGCGTCCTTGCGACGGGTCTCGAGGTCCTGCGGATTGAGTCCGAACTCGCGCGAGCCCTCGGTGAGCGCGTCGAGCACCATGCCGGGCGCCGTGCACACGTTGAGCGGTGTGCCGACCGGCAGCGCCGCGAGATAGGGACGCACACGCAGGTAGCGCTCGGCGCCGAAGCCCGGCAGAACCATGATCTCGCTCACCCGCGTCACCGGCATGTTGGCGGTGAGGTGAGGCGGGCTCTGGCCCGTGTACACGCTGTCCTCGGCGCCGTCGGGAAAGCCCGGCTGCGTGTCGGCATCGACCCAGTCCGCGACGGCGCTCGCCCACGCCGGCTCGATCTCGAGCATGGCGAAGAGGCGCTCGAGCTGCTTGACGGCCTCCGGGTTGCTCGTGCCGTCGGGGTTCACCAGGTTGTTCAGGTTGAAGCGCCCCTGCATGTCCTCGAGGCGACCCTCGACCGAGCCGCCGTCGATCGGCAGGGGCGGCAGGGGCCGTGCCCACATCTCGCCGAGGTGGTCCGTCTGCGAGTCCTGCAGATCCTTCTTGAGGAAGTCCGCCGCCCAGGCCTCCGCACCGAGCGCCACCTGCAGGGCCTGGTCCATTGCGAGCAGCGTGCCGGTGCGACGCTGGTCGAGGAACCCGCGGAAGCCCACGTCCACGGCCAGCATGGTGGCGAGGGCCACCATGAGCACGGCGGTGATCAGCGCGACGCCGCGCTGCCTGCCACGGTGCCGTGCGGTCTCGTGCATCATCCCGCCACCTCGACCAGCCGGCGCAGTTCGCCCCAGTCCTCGAGCTCGAGGATCACCTCCACGGCGGCAGGGCGCTGGCGATTGTCGGCGCCCGGCAGGCCCTCGCTGACCGGCCACCGCTCGACCCAGCTGCGCTGCGGGGTCATGAACCGGAACCGCACCGAGCGCACGCCGCCCAGGAGCCGGAGGCGGACCGGCTCGAGGGCGAGTGTTCGGTCGAGTGCGTTCCAGTGATCGCGCCACAGCCCGTCCTGATCGAGGCGATAACCGACGCGCTGCAGCGTCGGTCGCTGCAGGCCGCCGGTATTGCTCCAGCCCGATCGCGTGAACTGCAACCGGTACTCCGCCGCGTCGCTGGCGAGCACCGCGGGCAGGAGAGCCTCGCCGAGCGGTTCGCGGATGGGCCTCGGCTCGATTTGCGCGAGGTCCTGCCCGAGCGTCTGCATGGCGCGCTGCACCTCCCGCACGCGCTCGAGCCGCTGATCGACGTACTCGCTCTGTCGCTGCAGCTCGACGTAGCCTGTCATGGCGAGCGAGCCGAGGATGGCGAAGATCGCGATCGCGACGAGGAGCTCGAGCAGCGTGAAGCCGCGGCTCGCCGGGTGCCGGCCCGCGCGGTTCAATCGGCCTCCTCGTCGGGCTCGTCCGTCGGGGGTTGGGGCTCGACCGGCTCCGGGTCGGCCGCATCAGTGGGTGACGGGTCGTCCGGATCGGCCTCGTCGTCGTCCGGCCCGGTATCGCTCTGCGTGCCCGCCCAGTCCAGCGAGCCGCCGCCGGCCGGTCCGATGGCGGTGCCGTAGAAGCCGGTGATCGTCGCGAGCGCAGAACCGTCCGGGGCGTCGGCGGGGCGCACGGACACGTCCATTCGTCGCAGGCTCTCGACCTGGGTCTGCGTCACGCGCAGTGTCCAGCGCCAGCGCCGGCCTGCGAACTCGACCTCATCGGACGACTCGGACACCTCGGGCGGCGAGGGCTCCAGCCGCCGCTCGGTAATGAGGTTGAGGCCGATCCAGTGGGCGAGCGTCTTCTCGCGCAGGTACGTGCCGTTGCGCGCGGTCTGGGTGACGGCCTGGATCACGCCGAGCATGCCGAGTGCCACGATGACCAGCGCGGCGAGCACCTCGATCAGCGTGAAACCCCGGTGACGCGGACGCATGGGCAGGCGCTCAGCGACGCTCGACCGCATCGTTCTTGAGGATCTCGAACGTGCCCTCGATGCGACCGTGAATGGCGCGCAGCTCATTCGTGCCTGCCCGCTCGAGCCTGACCTCGAACGGCACCAGGTCGCCCGAAGCCAGGAGCACGACCTGCGGCGAGGCCGGCGTGCGCTCGGTCGGCGCGGTGCGCGCAGCCAGTTTCACGGGACGCGATTCGAGCCACAGCGCGGCCTCGAGGCCCTCGGGCAGCGTGCGTTCGCGCAGCAGCGGGTCGTCCGCGGCGAGGTCCCAGCGCTCGTTTCGGCCATCGTAGACCAGAAAATCGTAGCCGCCGGCGTCGATGCGCAGTCCAAGGTCGCGGCCCTGCAGCATCGCCTCCTCGCGCGCCTGGCCGAGGATGGCCACCAGGCGCTTTGCCTCCTGGTCCATCTCGTGGTCGCCGCCGAGCACGCGCGTCGAGACCGCGGCCATGCTGGCGATGATGCCGATGATGACGACAACGACGAGCACCTCGAGCAGCGTGAAGCCCGAGGCCCGGTGACCCGCGCGCCTGCCGGCGCGGCTACTCGATGTTCCAGTTGCCGATGTCGGCATCAGGGCCTTCGCCGCCCGGCTTGCCGTCCGCCCCGAGCGTGTACAGGTCGTACTCGCCGCGGGTGCCGGGGGCGATGTAGAGGTAGTCGTTGCCCCACGGATCCTTCTTGAGTCCGTCGACGTAGCCGCCCTGTTTCCAGTTCCGGATGTTCGGATCGGTCGGCTGCTTGACCAGGGCCTCGAGGCCCTGCTCGGTGGCGGGATAGCGGAAGTTGTCCATGCGGTACAGGTTGAGCGCCGTCTCGTAGGCGCGGATGTCCTGCTTGGCCTTGGTGACGCGCGCGTCGTCCACGCGCCGGATGACGTTCGGTGCCACCAGCGCTGCGAGAATGCCGAGGATCACCACCACGACCATGATCTCGATCAGCGTAAAGCCGCGCTCGGCGGCGTGTGCGCCGCCCGGCGCGCCCGCCATGCCCGGGTCCCGGAGGTGAGTCATCGCGTGTGTTGCCCTGTGCCTGTACATTCGACGCATCATAGCAAATCGGGCTCCCCGCCCCGGTGGTCACGGTTGCGCAATCGCCCCGACACCGTCCCGTCCGGACCCTGGCGACTGCCGGCGATCCTCGCAGCCATACTGGTGCTCGTGCACCTGGCTGCCCCCGGCATGTTGCCCGCGCTTCGTTACGAACGCGCGGCGGTGCTCGATGGCGAGGTCTGGCGGCTGGCCACCGGTCATCTCGTCCACGCGGACTTGCGTCACCTGGGCTGGAACGTGCTCGGCGTCCTCATCGTCTGGGGGCTGTTCGCGCGCGACTACACGACGCGCCAATGGCTGATCATCCTGCTCGCTTCGACCGCCGCGACCAGCCTCGGGTTCCTGCTGCTCGAGCCCGGGCTCGAGTGGTACGTCGGATTCTCCGGCGTGCTGCACGGGTGCATGGCGGCCGGACTCGTTGCGTGGCTGCGCTCGGTGCGCGATCCGCTCACCTGGCTGGTCGCGGGTCTGTTCGCGGCCAAGCTGGCCTGGGAGCACTCGATGGGGGCGTTGCCGTTCACCGGGGGCAGCCTCTCGATTCCGGTCGTGCACGAGGCGCATACCTACGGCGCGGTTGGCGGGCTGCTGGCTGCGCTCGTCCTGTCAGGTCGGACGCGGCGCGGGGCCGCGTCGCTATAATCGGCCGGCCGGACGGGGCCGGCATCTGAAGGGGTCGAATCGCATGTCGCTCGCGTTCGTATTTCCGGGCCAGGGCTCGCAGTCGATCGGCATGCTCGCGGCACTTGCGGCCGCCGAGCCGGTCGTGCAGGAAACTTTTGCGGAGGCGTCCGCGGTGCTGGGTTACGACCTGTGGGCGCTCTGCCAGCAGGGGCCCGAGGCGGAACTCGGCCGCACCGAGTGCACGCAGCCGGCCATGCTCGCCGCGGGCGTCGCGACGTGGCGGGCCTGGCTGAAGCACGGCGGTGCGCGTCCGTCGGCAATGGCCGGGCACAGCCTCGGTGAATACACCGCGCTGGTCTGCTCGGGAGCAATCGATTTCCGGGATGCCGCGGACCTCGTGCGATTCCGCGGGCAGATCATGCAGGAGGCCGTGCCGCTCGGGACGGGCGCGATGGCCGCCGTCCTCGGACTCGACGACGCCGAGGTCGTGGCGGCCTGTGCCGATGCGGAGCAGGGTGAGGTCGTGCAGGCTGTGAACTTCAACGCGCCCGGGCAGGTTGTGATCGCGGGGCATGCGACCGCCGTCGCACGCGCCATCGAGGCTGCGAAAGCCCGGGGAGCGAAGCGCGTCGTGGCCCTGCCGGTGAGCGTGCCTTCGCACAGTCGGCTCATGGTGGGCGCCGCACGGAGACTCGCCGAGCGACTCGCCACGGTGGACCTCGGCATGCCCGACGTGCCTGCCGTGTACACCGTCGGTGTGAAGACGCATGCGAGCCCGGACGGCATCCGGCGCGCGCTCACGGATCAGCTGCACGAGCCGGTTCGATGGGCCGACACTGTGCGGGCGATGCTCGCACGCGGGGTCACGACGATCGTGGAGTGCGGGCCCGGCAAGGTGCTCACGTCCCTCAACCGTCGCGTCGAACGACGACCGGATCTGGCCATGCTCGCGGTGGAGGATCCGGCCAGCCTGGCCGCGGCGCTGGCCGCCTGCGCGGAGAAGCCCCATGACTGAACAGAGCCGCGACCTGGACGGCGAACTCGCGGTCGTCACCGGCGCATCGCGCGGCATCGGCCGCGAGATCGCCCTCGAACTCGGCCGGCGCGGCGCCCGCATCGTGGGTTCCGCGACCAGTGAGGCGGGCGCGCGCGGGATCGACGAGGCGCTGACGGCCGCGGGCATCGCGGGTCGTGGCGTCGTCCTCGATGTCGCGAGCGGCGAGTCGGTGGAGGCGTGCTTCAAGGAGATCGAGGCACGCGAGGGCACGCCGTCGATCCTGGTCAACAACGCAGGCGTGACCCGCGACGGGCTCCTGCTGCGCATGAGCGCCGCGGACTGGCAGACGGTCATCGAGACCGACCTCTCCGCGGTGTACCGCACCAGCAAGGCCGTCCTGCGCGGGATGATGAAGGCCCGTCGCGGCCGCCTCATCAACATCGCCTCCGTGGTCGGCGTGATGGGCAATGCCGGTCAGGCGAACTACGCTGCCGCCAAGGCGGGCATGATCGGCTTCAGCAAGAGCCTGGCCCGTGAAGTGGGCTCGCGCGGCATCACGGTGAACGTGGTGGCGCCGGGCTTCATCGTCACCGACATGACCGATGCGCTCGGCGAGGCCGCACGGGCCGCGCTGCTTGGCCAGGTGCCGCTCGGACGACTCGGTTCGCCCGCGGACATCGCGCACGCCGTGGCCTTCCTGGCCTCGCCGGGGGCTGCTTACATCACCGGTGAGACCCTGCACGTCAACGGCGGGATGTACATGATCTAGAACGGGTTCTGGGTCCATTGGACCCCATCCGGCCCTTAACTTAGAATACGCGCCCCATGCCGGGTGCCCACCTTGGATGGCCGGCAGGACTCGTATTTCACATAGGACTCCAAAGACAATGAGCAGTATCGAACAGCGGGTGAAGGCAATCGTTGCCGAGCAGCTGGGGGTCAAGGAAGAGGAAGTTACCAACGATTCGTCCTTCGTCGACGATCTCGGCGCCGACTCGCTCGACACCGTCGAGCTCGTCATGGCGCTCGAGGAGGAGTTCGAGACGGAGATCCCGGACGAGGATGCCGAGAAGATCACCACCGTCCAGCAGGCGATCGACTACATCAACGAGCGTCGCAGCCAGGCCTGACCGCTCGGCCCCGGCCCGCCACGGAGGGCGGTCGCGGCCCATTCTCATCGTGCCCAGCCAGGGGGACGCAACTTGACGAAGCGCAGGGTCGTCGTCACGGGACTTGGCATCATCTCCCCGCTCGGCAGCACGGTCGCGTCTGCCTGGGACGCCGTCTCGAACGGCCGCAGCGGCATCGTCACCCTGACCAAGCTCGACACCACGGCCTTTCCCGTGCACATCGGCGGAGAAGTCGTCGGCTTCAATGCCGAGGACTACATGTCCGCCAAGGACGTGCGCAAGTTCGACCCGTTCGTGGCTTTCGGCTTCGCGGCGGCGGTTCAGGCCGTGACGGACTCGGGCCTCGAGGTGAACGAGGCGAACTCGCCGCGTATCGGCGTGGCCATGGGGGCGGGCATCGGCGGTCTGAGCACCATCGAAGAGACCACCGCCAAGTGGCTCGAGTCGCACACGCCGCGCAAGATTTCGCCGTTCTTCATCCCGGGCAGCATCATCAACGCGGCAGCCGGCCAGGTGTCGATCCACTTCGGGATGCGCGGGCCGAATCTCGCCCTGGTCACGGCCTGCACGACCTCCACGCACTCCATCGGCATTGCCGCGCGTACGATCCAGTACGGCGATGCGGACGTGATGGTGGCCGGCGGCTCGGAGATGGCGTTCACGCCGCTCGGCCTCGGCAGCTTCGGGCAGGCCCGGGCGCTGTCGCTGCGCAACGACGCTCCGGAACGCGCCAGCCGGCCGTGGGACCGAGACCGCGACGGCTTCGTCATGGCGGAGGGCGCCGGCGCGATCGTGCTCGAGGAGTACGAGCACGCGCGGGCGCGCGGCGCGCGGATCTACGCCGAGTTCGCCGGCTTCGGGATGAGCGGCGACGCCCACCACATCACCGCTCCGCCGGAAGACGGCGAGGGCGCGCGGCTTGCGATGGTGAACGCCGTGCGTGATGCCGGCGTCGCGGCCGCGGAAGTGGGCTACATCAACGCGCACGCGACCTCGACCGAGCTCGGCGACCGAGCCGAGACGGTGGCGATCAAGCGCGCCTTCGGCGATCACGCCCATCGGCTCGCCGTCAGCTCGACCAAGTCGATGACCGGCCACCTGCTGGGAGCCGCCGGTGCCGTCGAGGCGATCTTCTCGATCCTGGCGATCCGCGACGGGCGGTTGCCGCCGACCATCAACCTCGACAACCCGGATCCGGCCTGCGATCTCGACTACGTGCCGCACACCGCGCGCGAAGTGCCTTTGAGCGTGGCGCTGTCGAACTCCTTCGGCTTCGGCGGCACCAACGGCAGCCTGGTGTTCCGCGCGTTGCGGTGAGGCGATCGCTCGGCGCGTTGGCGCCCGACCTGCTGCTGCGTTTGCACGAGCGGCACCCCGATCGCTACCCCGCACTGCTCGAGAGCGTGGGCGGTGCCACTCGCCTCGGACGATACGACGTCCTGTTCGCGTTGCCGGGACCGTTGCTGCAGCTGAACGCGGACGGGTCACTCGCGGGGCCGCCTGCGTCGGCGGGCGGGATCGGTTTTCTAGGGACCCTGGATGCATGGTGGTCCTCGGAGCGGGCCGAGCCGCACGCGTCGGACGCCACGCCCTTCGCTGGCGGCTGGTTCATCTACCTGGGATACGAGCTGGCCGGGGAGATCGAACCTCGCTTGCACATGCGCCGGTCCCTGCTGCCTCGCGCTCTGGCCTGGCGCATGCACGGCGCCGTCGTGCGCGACCGGCTGACGGGCGAGGTGGCGGCCTGCACAGAGCCGCAGGACGTCGCGTCGCTGGACGGGCAACTCCACGCCGACATCGAGGATGTCACCGTCGCTGCGCGTCCGGCTGCGGAGCCGATGGCGCTGGAGGTGGAGGAGGACGACCCGGATCGCTTCCTCGAGGGCGTCGAGGCCATTCTCGAGGCGATCGCCGCCGGCGAGGTCTACCAGGCCAACCTGTCGCGCGGCTGGCGAGCGCGGCTGCCGGCTGGCGTCAGCGCCGGAGAGATCTACCGGCGGCTGCGCGAAGCGAATCCGGCGCCGTTCGCAGGGAGTGCGCGACTGCCCGGCTTCACGGTGCTGAGCTCCTCGCCCGAGCGGCTGCTGCGGATCGAGGGAAACATGGCGAGTTCGAGGCCGATCGCCGGCACGCGCCCGCGCGGCGCCACCCGGGCGCACGACGCGAGCCTGCGGGCCGAACTCGAGCTGAACGAGAAGGAGCGCGCGGAACACGTGATGCTGGTGGACCTCGAGCGCAACGACCTGGGGCGCATTTGCCGCGGCGGCACGGTGCGCGTGGACGAGTTCATGACCATCGAGAGCTACGCGACCGTGCACCACATCGTGTCGAACGTGAGCGGCGAGCTGCGCGCGGGCGTCACGCCGGGCCAGGCCGTGGCCGCCGTGTTCCCGGGCGGGACGATCACCGGCTGCCCGAAGGTGCGCTGCATGGAACTGCTGGCCGGGCTCGAGCGCGATCCGCGCGACGCGTACACCGGCTCGATGGGTTACCTTGGCCGCGACGGCACCCTCGATCTCAATATCCTGATCCGCACGCTCACGCTGCGCGGCGACGCGATCGGGTTTCGCACTGGAGCGGGCATCGTCGCGGACTCGCGTCCGGAGGCCGAATTGGCGGAAACTCGCGCCAAGGCCCGCGGACTGCTGCGCGCACTGGGGAGCGAGACATGATTGGACGGCGACTGGTGAACGGAGTCGAGGCCTCGGCGATCTCGGTGGACGATCGCGGCCTGCAATACGGCGACGGCCTGTTCGAGACGATGGCGGCGACGAACGGACGGGTGCGCAATTTCGCGCGGCACATGGAGCGCCTCGCGGTGGGCTGCCACCGTCTCGGTATCCCGATGCCGGACGTCACGCTGCTCGATCGGGAATGCGAGCGGGCGCTGGCCGGGCTCGGGACGGGTTCCGTGAAGATCGTCGTCACGCGCGGCCCCGGTCCCCGAAGCTACCGGCCGCCCGTCGAGCCCGCGGTGACGCGCATCGTGGTGTCGTCGGGTCCCAGACCACGCAACGACCCCGACACAGGCATCCTGGTGCGGCTTTGCGAGACTCCCCTCGGCCTGAACCCGCGACTTGCGGGACTCAAGCACCTCAACCGACTCGAGCAGGTGATGGCCTGCTCCGAATGGAGCGATCCGTCGATCGCCGAGGGACTGATGTCCTCGGTGGACGGGCGGCTGGTGTGTGCGACGGCGGCCAACTTCTTCCTGGTGCGCGGCGGACGACTCCTGACGCCGGACATCCGCGATTGCGGAGTCGCAGGCGTGATGCGCGGCATCGTGCTTGCCGCGGCGCACGAGCTGGCCCTGCCGGCCGAGGTCACGGATCTCGACGCGGCGGACCTCGAGGACGCGGAGGAGATGTTCCTCACCAACGCGATCACCGGCGTGCGGCCGGTGGGCGAGGTCGTCGGGATCCGTCGCTACGACGCGGCCGGTGTCGTGACCCGCGCACTGCTCGAGCGGACGGCGCGAGCCGGCGAGTGATCTGGCGCAAGCTTGCCGCCCTGCTGCTCGCGACGGGCGCCCTGGCCGCCGCGGCGGGCTACGTCACGTTCGGGAACTGGCTGGATCGTCCACTGGCCGTCGGCGAGGCATCGCTGACGGTCGACGTGCCAAGTGGTCAGCC
>Ga0209254_10005554_pt1 | contig 11603 bp, 15 predicted proteins | sample FrelakmetDIP11DI_FD_187148 | JGI IMG/M metagenome (GOLD analysis project Ga0209254, IMG submission 187148) | Freshwater lake sediment microbial communities from the University of Notre Dame, USA, for methane emissions studies - DIP11 DI (SPAdes)... | ecosystem: Environmental > Aquatic >... | reverse complement strand
TCCAAGGCTTGTTCACCATTGTATGCTTTTACTACCTGATAATTATCCGAGACCAGATTTGCTTCCATGAGGCGAACATAGCGGGGTTCATCATCTACGATCAATATTTTCTTGCTCATGCGTTAAGCTCCTCTCCCACAGGTTGGGCATCTTGTATTTTCCCCTTGCATGGTAAATTGATGGTAAATACAGTACCTTTTAAAATTTCAGAACTAACGGAAATATCGCCTCCGTGTCCATTAATGATTAACTGGCAAATAAACAAGCCTAACCCAGTACCATGTTGGGTTACGCTTGTTTCTGGGATGCGATAAAAACGTTCAAACAAGTGTGGAAGGTGATTTTCTGCGATCCCTGGTCCTTGATCCTCCACGGTAATGGTACAAATATCACTATTATTCGTTACATTGATTTTCACGGGTGAGCCTGGAGCATATTTTACAGCATTGCTCAATAAATTATCGAATACTTGAGTGATGCGTGTTGGATCTGCCATCACATTGATCCCATGGTCCACATTGAGCTGAACTGCCAGGGTTGAATACCGGTTTGTGCTCCTAACCACGATTTCCCGTAAGATCAAATCTAATCTTACTGGTTGCATCTGCATGAACATGGTCCCTGCTTTTAACCGTGCAGAATCGAGCAAATCCTCAATCAATTCATGCAACCGGTCTGCTTCTTCGTCGATGATCGTCAGAAATTCACGCCTGGATGCATCATCCCATTTTGTATCATCTCGTAGAAGTGTAGTTGCATAACCTTTAATAAAACCGATCGGTGTCCGTAATTCATGCGAAATAGTTGTGATAAATTCATCCTGCATGCGCCGCAATAAGCGCTCTGCTTCTAGTTTTGCCACCCGGTCCATTAGATGGTGATTCTCGATTAACTGGGCGGTCTGGGCCGCAATAAACTCTGCCAGGCGGATTTGATCCGGGGCATACGGTGGACCACCAAACCTGCCGAAAACCAACACTCCCAATACCTCCTCCCCTGCTTTAATGGGGAGTCCCAAAAAATCTCGCCAGAATAAACGGTTTTCCTCCCAACCGTCTAGTTTCTCCTGGCGCATAAATGAACGTTTGGTGTTGAAAGTCTCATTTGCTATTGCCTCTCCCCATTCAATATTCCCTTCAGCACATTTACCTCGACCGATCACACGTGCATAAGAAGGGTCCAAACCATCTTGGTCCTTTGGAAGATATAAAACCATATTATCAAATATCAACATATGCCGTGTGTGTTGCACGATTAGGTCCAATGCTGAGTCAATATTTTCAGTTTGAGCAATTGCTAAACCAATAGCATAGACCGCGCGTAAATCTTCGGGTTTAAAGACAACTGATTCGTTTATCTCATCGGTCATATTATTCATCAACACAAAAAATTGGTAATAAGAATTGTATAAACGTCCCCTGACCAACATCAGAGGTCACTTCCACTTTAGAACCATGGGCTTCGATTATTTTCTTAGCTAATGCCAATCCCAAGCCAATTCCTCCATAATTCCTTGTGCTTGAACCGTCAAGCTGGTGGTATGGCTCGAATATTTCTAATAAACGCTCAGCTGAAATCCCGATGCCTGTATCTTTTACGTAGAATTGGGCTTTATCAGTATCCTGGTCTATTCCAACATTCACCTGACCACCCGGTGGTGTGAACTTAATCGCATTATCCACAAGTTCCATGATCACCCATTGAATTTTTTCCTGATCCACACACACAAAACAAGGCTCATCTCCCACATCTACGTTCAGGGTTACTGGACGATTCATGGCTTTAATGATTGCTTGTTTCAAGGCAATGTCAACTACTTCAAGTAAATTAACCGGTTTCATCTGCAGTGTAAATTGACCACTGGCTTCCAGAGAAAACTGGATCATTTTTTCGATCAGCTCCTCCAGCCGTGCTTCGGAACGAAGCATAACATCCAAGGCTATCTCTTGTTCTTTCGATAGACTTCCCAGACTGCCATCTTGCATCAAGTCCATATACCCTCGTATATGGGTCAAAGGAGTTCGTAATTCATGAGAGACGTTGGATATAAAATTTGATTTCAATTGGTTCAATTCAGCCAGCTTATTTAATGCCGTTTGAAGTTCTTGGGTACGCTCTTTTACCCTTTGTTCCAATTTAAGATTAGATTGTTGGAGAGCTGTATGTAATTGGAATATTTGTTCAGTGATGACCTGGTCCAGAGTCTCACGGTCAATCAGATGTAATTCTAATAATGCCTGGCCTACCAACCGCTGATGTCCATCAGGACCAGGTTTTTTTGAGTAATCCAATGCACGCTGAAGACCTTCTTGGGTTAATACTCCCCTTTCGATGAGTAGTTCGCCTACTCTTGGAACAAGGATCTCTGGAGTAATAGGTATCGTTGGATTAAGATTGATTTTGGAGATGACTTCTTGTTCCTCTTTTACCGCTGCCAATGCCAGGTTCACCCCGCAATGGGGGCATTCAAGTTCCTTCTGGTTAACCAGGCATCCACAGTTAGGGCAAGGTAATTGATAATCCATATATCCACCAATATATATATCTAATATGATATCCTGACTTATCTCTTAACGCAAGCCTATCAATTGTGTTAAGTGATTATAAGGAATTATTCGCTCATTTAAGGGATAATACCCTTCATGTTAATTCAATCACCCACAAAACTGCTTGTCATTGACCAAGATGCTATGGGGGAGAATATTATCAAGCAAACACTTAATCCGAACGGATATGAGGTCATCAAGGTTAACTCTAGCAAAGAAGGGATACAGACCTCTCAAACTTATGATCCAGATGTAATCATCATAAATATCATGCAGCCTTCTGTGAACGGGTGGAAACTCTGCCGAAAGCTACGTGAGTATAGCCAGGTCCCCATTCTTGTTCTTGCTGCGGTCTCCGATCCGAATTCGATCGCCCTTTGGTTGGATGCTGGTGCAGATGATTATCTCACCAAACCATTTTCCTCTGAAATATTGGTTGCTCATCTCCAAAAACTTACCCGCCGCTTCAACTTAAAACAAACCGCTTCTTCGATTCCTATCGTCCAATAATTTTTGCAGTGCTTAACCTTTGATTCTTTTATGTCTTGGGTTAAAATCAGTCATATTTGATTCCCAGGAGTAAAACGAGTGGAAAGCCAAAAACCTGACCAATCCTCGATAATTCCATCGATAAAATTGACTGAACGATCTGAAGACGCTTGGGAGGACTCACCCGCAGCTCAGTCACTTGAACGGATGAAAATCAACCCGCGCATAAAATATATCGTCATTGTAGTACCCGAAGATGCTTGTCCTGCATGCCAGAATTTGACCGGCACCTATCCAAAAGACCAAGTTCCCCGTCTACCATTTGATAAATGCTCACATCCCCTGGGTTGCCGATCGTATTATCTTCCTTATCTGGATGAGATATTCCCATAGAATTTCCCCCTGCACAAGACGGGCGGGAAGATACCGCCTGTCTTTTTAATTTTCTAGAGAAAGCTGCTTTGCCAAATTGAGCGCTTCCTGTCTGGAATGGATATCACCACCTACCTGCGCTTCAAGGATGGCATCCAATAAAAAACCCACCTGCGGTCCTGGTGATATAGATAACTCTTTCATCAGATCATCACCATTTATTAAAAGCCGGGGAAAAATACCTTCAGACCGATCTTCCCACCATGCCTTCAATAACATCTGGACGACTTCTAAATGCCTCGTCCATCTTTTTTGGGGAATCGTTGGGCCATAGGTAGCCAGGATGTCTGCCAAAGACAGGAGGCATATGTCCACACCAGCAGCTCCTGTATCGCGAAAGAATCGATAGATTGCTTTCCTGCTGGGGATTTCCTCTGTGTGAGAAAGCAAGGATGGGCGCATATGATGATTAACGATTGTGACCAGCCGTTCAATTTCCAGGTTGCTTAATTTCATTGCTTTCCCGCGTGTTTCAACCAATTTTCCACCTATCTGTTCATGGTTTATAAATCGGATCTTTCCCTTTTCATCCATTGTTCGGGCTTTTAGTTTGCCCACATCATGGTACAAACCTGCGAAAAAAAGAAAACCTCGATATGGGCGCTCTGGATTTAGTGTATTACTCAGGTGTTCTTTCAGTGGATTACGGAATCGACCAAGGTACAAAGCAAGTGTTCCCATGGTCAAATTATCCACTTTGTCCGGATTATATTCTGGTGCCAACACATCCAGGATGATTTCTAATCGCCCCAGGAAATCCAAAGTATGCTCCCATGCATCCATGATGTGGGGAGGAGATTGTTCAATACCCTTGAGCATACAGGCTTCAGGCATTGCGAATTCGAGAGCACCTAGGATGTCCAAGATCCGTAGAGCGCAGCTGGGACGTGATTGTGATAGGATCCGAAATAGTTCATCACGCAATCTTTCTGCAGACTCTTCTGGAAGCAACCTCGCTGCCTGCCGGATGAGTTGTCGGGTTTCAGGTTGAATGCTGAGATCGAGCTCTACTGAAAACCTCACCGCTCTTAGGATTCTTATTGGGTCGTCAAGAATGGACTGTGGTGAGCATGCTTTCAAACGCTTGCTTGCCAGATCGGCTGCTCCCCCTAATGGGTCAATCAATGTTTGCAGCTGGTGTACCTCCACAGCCATGGAATTCATCGTGAAATCGCGTCCTCGAAGGTCGCTGATCAGATCCGGTCCTTGAAATGACGAAAAATCGATCCGCCTAAGCGTGCCTCCGATACCTTCGATCGGTTCATCAGACATTAAGATGATCCGTGCCATATTGCGCTTTTTATCCAATGGGAAGTATGCCGCCCCGAGCTTATTAGCGATCTGACGCGCTAATTTCATCGCGTTCCCTGGGATTACGAAATCAAGGTCATAGACTGGTCGAAGGAGTAAAGCATCCCGTATTGCTCCACCAACCAGGTATACAGGCTCGTCGTCGGGTATGAGTTGGATGACCCGATCCAATATGGGGTTACTTAATCTGGCTAGAAATTCATCCATGCGGGTTGAACTGATATTATTTATTCAAAATATTCTGGAAATTATTCGCCAGGGTTGTACTTCTCGGCGTCTAAAACCCCAATAAAAGGCAGGTTACGGTAATATTCGTCTGCATCCAGTCCATAACCGAAGACGAATTTATCCGGAATCAAAAATCCATAATAATCAATGGGGACATCCACCTCACGCCTCTCAGCTTTATTGAGTAATGCGCATATCTTGAAACTTTTTGGTTGCCGGCCACTTAAAAACTCTAACACGGCTTTGACGGTATATCCGCTGTCCACGATATCTTCCACCAGTAATACATGCCGGTTTCGGATATCGATATTGATATCCAAAGTAATTCGGGATTGTCCCCTGGAACGCCTCGCACCAACCCCATAGGAAGAGACGGACATAAAATCGACCATGTGAGGTACAGTGATCTTCCGCATCAGATCAGTCAGGAACATGACGCCACCCCGCAGAATGCATACCAGGATCAGTTCTTTACCCTCGTAATCGCGGCTGATTTCAGCACCTAATTCAGCGATCCGGTTTTGTAATGCCTCTTCTGAGATCAGGGTTTCTTGCAGAAATTCATGATATTCCTGCATGATTCACTCCTTTGGAACCTCATGGTGCTTACGACAGCGTGCTTCATACATCTCAGCTGCGCCAATGATCACCACGGGTTCTTCAAATCGGGCTGGTTTTCCATTAATGATCCGTTGAGTGCGCGAGGCTGGTTCACCACATACCATGCAAATTGCTTGCAGCTTATCCACATGCTCAGCTTTGGCCATTAATACAGGCATCGGTCCAAAAGGCTCACCCCTGAAGTCGGTATCGAGACCAGCCACGATCACACGTAACCCCTGGTCAGCCAGTCTCTGAATAATGTCGATGATCTGATTATCGAAGAATTGGGCTTCATCGATTGCCACAACCGTCGTATCAGGATTCAGATGAGTTAATACCTCACCCGCTTGTTCAATCGGGTGGGCTTCAAAATCATTACCTGCATGCGATGTCACCTTCCGAACTGCGTAGCGGTAATCAATTGCTGGCTTGAAAACTTGGACTTTTTGACGTGCAATAGTAGCACGGCGTAAACGGCGGATCAGCTCATCGGTCTTTCCACAAAACATAGAGCCGGTAATTACCTCAACCGATCCAGAACGATGCTCCATTGTCTCCTCCTGAGTTTACGATAACTGAGTCAAACATAATTCAAATTTTAGCAAACAGGCAGACGTGGGAGACGTCTGCCTGTTAAGTGTAACTGAAATTAGATGTGTTGCAAGCTTAAACAACGATTTCCTGGGCAGCCTCAGGTAACTCATATCCGAACTGTCGCAGACGTTTCTTCAGATCAGCCAGAGATTTCCTGCCAAAACCATCCACGGAGAGAATGCCTGCCTCACCTTTTTCTAGCAGGTCCATTACCTGCCCTACCTTGGTGATATTGGCTTTAGCAAGGGCTTCAGTGGAGCGTGTGCCCAATCCAAGTTCTGCAATTGGGCGTTCAGGGGAGGTTCGAGCGGACTCACGCGCGCTTTTATCGTCAATATATTGTTGGCGAACCTGCAGCTTCTTATAGAAGCGATCGACCTGTCCCTCAGAGTCAACGATACGTTGTTCTCCAGTGTAAAATGGATGGCAATTGGAACATACGTCCGTGTGGATTACCTTCTTTGTGGAACCAGTGGACCAGGTGTTACCACAGGCACAGATCACCTGTGCGTCTGTGTAATACGCTGGATGAATACCTTCCTTCATAATCATATCCTTTCAATTAATAAATACACTTACGTTGCTTCAGCGGGTGTAACACTTACCCGTTTTCGATCATCACGGATAGTCTCATATACGACATATCCATCGACGACTGCGAACAGAGTAAAATCCTTGCCAACCATGACATTGTCACCGGGTTTGATGTGAGTGCCGTGCTGACGTACCAGGATATTCCCGGAACGCACAAACTCACCACCGTATTTTTTTACACCCAGACGTTGTCCCTGGCTATCGCGTCCATTACGGCTGGAGCCGCCACCTTTTTTATGTGCCATTCTCTATCTCCTATTCCTCGGTGATCGCATTGACACGCACGCGAGTATATTTTTGGCGATGTCCTGTCTTTGATCGGATACGCTCTTTGGCTTTATAGCGAAAAACGATTATTTTAGGACCTTTGACCTGGGCAACCACCGTTGCTTGTATCTTTGCACCCTGGATGAATGGGGTTCCAACCTTGATGTTCTCGCCATCCGATATGAGGAGCACCCGATCCATGTCGATCTCCTCGCCCACCTCAAGTGGATATTTGTCCACATCGATGGATTCACCAATGACGGCTTTATATTGTTTACCGCCATCTTCGATAATTGCATACTTCATAAGCTTCCTCCAAGCTTCACTTCACCAGATGGTCCGCGTTTGTTCTTCAAAACAGCTGAATTAACAACCCAGCCCAACGCAGACATACGGGGAAGTTGGGGATAGATTTTGCCAGTCAGCCTGGCAATTGACAAGACATTGCCCCGGGAAACCTGCCGGGGCAGTGAGGGCTGAATTATAATAGGGTTGTTTTTTCCTGTCAACCGGTTAATCTAAGTACTTTTGTATCTGCTGTAATATGATAGTTTACACTGGTGGTAAGGGTTATAATTAGCGATAATCTTGGTTGAAACTATCCAAATTGTATAGTTTTTGTAGGAGGTATTGCAATGCCCGTGAAGGGATGGATCGAAGTTGATGAGATTTTTTGTAAAGGTTGTGAGTTGTGCATCTATGAATGCCCACAGCATGTGATGGCATTGGATATGGAAAGTCTGACTCCAAAAGGTTACCATCCCGTCACCCTGGTAATGGAAGGTTGCACGGGTTGTGGTATCTGTGCGATCGTTTGCCCCGAGGCAGCTCTCACAGTCTACCGTGAAGCACCTGTTAAAACTGACAAAGCTGCACAGACTGTAGCAGCGACAACCAATTAGGAGACTATCCATGGCAAAAGAATTTCTTGAAGGTAACTTCGCCATGGCTGAAGCAGCGGTACGCGCCGGTGTGGAAGCCTACTTTGGTTATCCAATCACACCCCAAACAGAGATTCTGGAGTGGATGTCTCACCGCATGCCTGAACTAAAACGTGCCTTTCTGCAAGCAGAGAGTGAAGTAGCTGCGATTAATATGGTTTATGGGGCCGCCTGCACCGGTGCGCGTGTGATGAGTTCATCATCCAGCCCCGGGGTTAGCCTGATGATGGAAGGCTTATCATATATCGCCGGCACCGAAGTCCCTGCAGTTTTGATTGATGTTGTCCGCGGTGGTCCAGGTCTGGGTAATATTGCTCCCTCCCAGGGAGATTACAACCAGCTCGTTCATGGCGGAGGGCATGGTGATTATCATCCCATCGTCCTTGCTCCTGCATCCGTACAGGAAGCGATCGACCTGACCGTGCTTGCCTTTGACTTGGCTGAAAAATATCGCAACATTTGCATCGTGATGGCAGACGGCAGCATTGGTCAGATGATGGAACCAGCCGAGCTGCCTGAAATGCGACCGTTACGTACAACCACACCGGATTGGGCGGTAGACGGGTGCCTGAACCGCCCACAGCGCATCCTGACCTCGATATTGATCGACCCAACTCTGGAAGAAATTTATAACCATAAGATCCTCGACACCTGGTACAGGATACAAGCGAATGAAATCCGCTATAAGGAATACTACCTGGATGATGCGGAATATATAGTAATAGGTTTTGGGACAGCCGGACGGATTGCATTAACCGCCATACGGAATGCCCGAGCTGAAGGCATCAAGGTCGGGTTGTTCCGCCCCATCTCCCTCAGTCCTTTTCCTTTCCCTCAGCTCGAAGAGCTGATCAAGACCACCCAGGGCATCTTAGTCACCGAGATGAATACTGGTCAGATGTTGGAAGATGTTCGCATGGCCGTTAAAGGACGTGTCCCCATTGAATTTTATGCACGATTAGGCGGGATTGTCCCTTACCCTGACGAGATCCTGGGCGAGATCAGGCGCTTGGTTCACGAGCCAAAGTCACCCGATGGTGATCCACGTCGACGATGGATGCAGCGCCTAAAAGACGGCGTGATAACGTTGTCTTAATGTTAAGGAATTAAAAATGGATACCCCTATACAAACTGAAGTCCAAACTGTTTATACACGCCCCGATTCTTTATCCCGCACCCCATCTCATTATTGCCCGGGTTGCACCCATGGTATTGCCCATCGCCTGATTGCCGAAGTGCTCGATGAGATGGATATCCGCGAAAAGACCATTGGCGTCGCACCTGTAGGCTGTGCCGTGTTTGCCTACAATTATTTCGATTTTGATTGGGTTGAAGCCGCACATGGTCGTGCACCTGCCATGGCGACCGGTATCAAGCGCGTCCTACCTGACCGATTCGTCTTTACCTACCAGGGTGATGGCGATTTAGCCTCCATCGGCATGAGTGAGATCATGCATGTGGCAGGGCGTGGAGAAAATATCACCGTCATTTTCATCAACAATGCCATCTATGGTATGACGGGCGGGCAGATGGCACCCACCACCCTGCCTGGACAAAAAACCACCTCCTCTCCCCACGGGCGCGATGTGGAAACCATGGGTTATCCCCTGCATATGGCCGAAGTTTTATCAACCATGGAAGGTTCAGGCTATATCGTCCGCCGGAGTTTGCACGATCCCAAGAATATCCGCTTGGCAAAGAAAGCCATCCGCACAGCTTTTGAGACCCAAAAGCGTGGTTTGGGCTTTTCAATGGTGGAACTTTTATCAACCTGCCCAACCAACTGGGGAGTGTCGGTACAGGAAGCCTTATCCTGGCTCGTGGAGCACATGATTCCCGTCTACCCCCTCCAGGATTTCAAAGTCTCTTCTGCTCTCGATGGGTTGAAGTTTTAAGAAAGGGAGATCACGAATGCAAACAGAAGTTATTTTTGCAGGCTTTGGCGGGCAGGGAGTCCTTTTTAGCGGACAGGTGCTGGCATTTGCTGCCATGGATGCCGGACATGATGTGACCTGGATGCCATCATATGGTCCGGAAATGCGCGGTGGCACAGCCAATTGCACAGTCGTCATCGCAGATGAGGAGATTGGATCGCCAACCATCAAGCACCCCAGAGCGGCTGTGGTAATGAATTTACCCTCGCTGGATAAATTTGAGCCCCTGGTTTCACCGGGTGGCGTGCTGATCGTCAATTCCTCCCTGGTAAATCGCGATCCAATTCGCAAAGATATAACCTGGGTGATGATCCCTGCCCAGGAGATCGCAGAAACCATCGGTCCGCGTCGCTTATTAAATATGGTCATGTTGGGCGCTTTGATTGAAAAGCTCCCGATTTTAACCATGTCCGATATCAAGGCTGCCCTGGATGCACATATGCCGGAACGTCATAAGAAAATGTTCAAAAGCAATGTTGAGGCTTTGGAAAAGGGTGCTGCCTTTGCGCGTGGAGAGCTCACCATAGAGAAGACGACCACCCCGACTCAACAACCAGCCGAAACGATTGCTCCCACCTCTGTTTAAGAATATTCAAATATCCACAGGGTTGCCTAATTATGGCAATCCTGTTTTGTTTTATAGATCGTCTCGAACACTCTGTAGATTACCAACTCTTGCGATGTTTGAGATATGTTCTTCTGGCTGAGCTCCACTCAGGCTGGGGTGGGCAGATACGATTTACTACTAAACCATCTTAGGCACCAATCATGGCATTATCGTAGCTACAGAGTTAGGTTGAGCCGTATTTATTGGTTAGTTTCCAGGCCTCTGGGTAACGATACATCATCATCACCGAGGCAGATGATCTCGTTAGTTCTTAACGCAGCTTGTTCAATCTGTAGGATGAGCTGAGCCTGCTCCTGGGTGCCACTTAATTCTAGAAGTCGCGAGACATTATGCCACACGGTATCACGCCAGTGTGCAATGAGACGTGACAACAACAGTTCATCAATATGCCCAAGAAGCTTATCGATAATATCCATGATTGGCATGGCGGGTTCGAGAACTTGGTCTTGTACAGTATCTACTGTGCGACCTATAACCTCGTTTATTCGACAATGATCCGCATAGCGACTGGTTCGTTGCTCCTCGGAGAGATTGTTCCATTCTGGTCTGAGCAGATCGACCAGATTAAGCACAAGGTCATAGCTGACGTGTGCATTGATACCCATTAGCATCTTCTGTAAAGGGGTGATTTTGGGATCGCGAGCTGCATTGTGTGCTAATTGCCACACCTTTGGAGCAGATGCTGGATCGCGTTCATACTTCTGGAGAGCCACAAAATAGTAATCCGCGAAGTGGTCTAAAACTTCATTAACCCATGTAGGGTCATTGAATTCTTGTTGGTTGATCGCAGTAATTACATTGTTAGTCATCATGAGGTAGCAACGTAGGAATAGTACTTTATCATCCGCTGTTTGTTCCCACTGTTGAATAAGCAATTGCATTTGTGAAATTACTCGTGTGTCAGATTTCAACAGAGTTTCCTCCTTGGTTGCTCATGGTGAACCAAAAATATTACAATCAAGGCTGTTTTAGCCTAACCGCAGATTATACTGCGTATTCAAAGAAGATTATGCTAATGATTGAGTCATAACGTATA
>Ga0209254_10005553_pt1 | contig 11604 bp, 10 predicted proteins | sample FrelakmetDIP11DI_FD_187148 | JGI IMG/M metagenome (GOLD analysis project Ga0209254, IMG submission 187148) | Freshwater lake sediment microbial communities from the University of Notre Dame, USA, for methane emissions studies - DIP11 DI (SPAdes)... | ecosystem: Environmental > Aquatic >... | reverse complement strand
AACAGGAACAGCCGCTGCCATTCGTCGAACTCGCCGTCGACCATCAGCAGACCGGACTTGCCCTTGACGTCCATCGCCAGTTCGCCGAGATCCCGGTGCCAGTTTGCCCACAGCAGCTTGGACACGTTGTCCTGCCCCGGTTGCTCGACGTCCATGGTGGCCAGCGCGTACGACCGCATGGTCTGCAGTCCGGCCCAGGCCCGGGTCAGCCGCTCGCGGATCAACGGGTCGTCGATCGCGCCGTTGGCCTTGGCCAGCTCGACGATGCCGGAAAGCTCACGGGCATAACGGATCTGCTGGCCCAGAGTGGAGACTCCACGCTCGAAGGCCAGCGTTCCCATGGCCACCCGCCAACCGTCGCCGGGCTCGCCCACCACCAGGTCGGCGTCGGTGCGGGCGTCGGTGAAGAACACCTCGTTGAACTCCGAGTCACCGGTGAGCTGGATGATCGGGCGGATCTCGATGCCCGGCTGATCCAGCGGCACCAGCAAATACGACAGACCGGCGTGCCGCTTGGAGCCCTTCTCGGAGCGGGCCACCACGAAACACCACTGCGCCCAGTGCGCCAGCGACGTCCACACCTTCTGACCGTTGATCACCCACTGGTCCCCGTCCAGGACGGCCGCGGTGGCGACGTTGGCCAGGTCGCTGCCCGCGCCGGGTTCGGAGTAGCCCTGGCACCACAGTTCGGACACGTCGAGGATGGCGGGCAGGAACCGCTTCTGCTGTTCGGCGGTGCCAAAGGCGATCAACGTCGGGCCGACCAGTTCCTCACCGAGGTGGTTGACCTTGTCCGGCGCATCGGCCTTGGCGTACTCCTCGTAGAAGGCGACCCGGTGCGCGACGGACAGGCCGCGCCCGCCGTGTTCGACCGGCCAGCCCAGGCACGTCAGGCCGGCGGCGGCCAGGTGACGGTTCCACGCCAGACGTTCTTGGAAGGCTTCGTGCTCGCGACCCGGGCCGCCGAGACCCTTGAGCGCGGCGTACTCGCCGACCAGGTTGTCGGCCAGCCACTCGCGGACCTCGGCCCGGAACTCATCGACCGTTATCACCCCTGTAGGCTAACCTACCAAGCACTTGCTTTGGTGCCCGGGTGAGGAGACGATCACGTCGACCCGGGCGATCGAGCCCAAAGGAGCATCCATGGAGCGCAGCGACCCGCGCACGACGCCCGCGGTGCTGGACCGGATGGCCCGCGAGCTCGGCGACCACGACGCGTTGATCACCGAGGAACGCACCTTCACCTTTGCCCAGCTGCGCGCCGAGGTGCGCCGGACAGCGGCGGCGATGATCGGCCTCGGCCTCCAGGCCGGCGACAGGGTGGCGATCTGGTCGCCCAACACCTGGCACTGGGTGGTGGCAAGCCTGGCCACCCATTACGCCGGTGCCGTGGTGGTGCCGCTGAACACCCGCTACACCGCCGAGGAAGCCGCCGACATCCTGGCTCGCACCAAGGCGCCGCTGCTGATTGCCATGGGCCGGTTCCTGGATGCCGACCGGGTCGCCGACCTCGACCACGCCGCGCTTCCCGACCTGCAGCACATCGTCCGCGTGCCGATCGAGGCCGCCGACGGAACGTGGGACGACTTCGTCTCCGGGCCGCACGCGCCGATGTCGGAGGTCGACGCGCGCGCCGCCGCACTGTCCGGCGACGACGTGTCCGACATCCTGTTCACCTCCGGAACCACCGGCCGCAGCAAAGGCGTGCTGTGCGCGCACCGGCAGTCCCTGGCGGCCCCGGCCGCGTGGGCGGCGTGTGGTCGGCTCACCAGCGCCGACCGCTACCTGTGCATCAACCCGTTCTTCCACAACTTCGGCTTCAAAGCCGCCATCCTGGCGTGCCTGCAGACCGGCGCCACTCTGATCCCGCAGCTGACCTTCGACCCCGAGCAGGCCATGCGGATGGTCGAGGAGCACCGCGTCACCGTCCTGCCGGGGCCGCCCACGATCTTCCAGATGCTGCTCGACCACCCGGCCCTGAACAAGCACGACCTCAGTTCGCTGCGCTTCGCAGTCACCGGGGCGGCGACGATCCCCGTCGTCCTCATCGAGCGCATGCAGGCCGAACTCGACTTCGACATCGTGCTGACCGCCTACGGGCTGACCGAGGCCACCGGCTTCGGCACCATGTGCCGCGCCGAGGACGACGCGGTCACGGTGGCGACCACGTGCGGGCGGCCGATCGCCGACTTCGAGCTGCGGATCGACAGCCCAGACGACACTGGCGCCGGTGAGGTGCTGCTGCGCGGACCCAACGTGATGCTGGGCTACCTCGACGATCCGGAAGCCACCGCCGCCGCCATCGACGCCGACGGCTGGCTGCACACCGGGGACATCGGAACCGTCGACGCGGCAGGCAATCTCCGCATCACCGACAGGCTCAAGGACATGTACATCTGCGGCGGCTTTAACGTCTACCCGGCCGAGGTCGAGCAGGTGCTGGCCCGGCTGGACGGCGTTGCCGACGCTGCGGTGATCGGCGTGCCCAACGACCGGCTCGGCGAAGTCGGCAGGGCGTTCATCGTGCGCCGCCCCGGAAGCGACCTCGACGAGCAAGCCGTGATCGACTACACCCGCAAGCACCTGGCCAACTTCAAGACACCACGATCGGTGGTGTTCCTGGCAACACTGCCCCGCAACCCCGGCGGCAAAGTGGTCAAACCGACACTGCGAGAGATGGTTTGATGGATCTCACCTACGACGAAGCTACCCGCGAATTCCGCGACGAAGTACGCGACTTCCTCGCCGCGAACACGGCGTCGTTCCCGACCGAGTCCTATGACACCGCCGAGGGCTTCGAGCAGCACCGCCAGTGGGACCGGGTGTTGTTCGACGCCGGGCTCTCGGTGATCACCTGGCCGGAGAAGTACGGCGGCCGCGACGCCACCCTGCTGCAGTGGGTGGTCTTCGAAGAGGAGTACTTCCGGGCGGGCGCGCCAGGCCGGGCCAGCGCCAACGGCACCTCGATGCTGGCACCGACACTGTTCGCGCACGGCACCGAAGAACAGCTGGACCGGGTGCTGCCGAAAATGGCCAGCGGCGAGGAGATCTGGGCGCAGGCCTGGTCGGAACCCGAGTCCGGCAGTGATCTGGCCTCGCTGCGGTCGACCGCCACCCAGACCGACGGCGGCTGGCTGCTCAACGGCCAGAAGATCTGGAGCAGCCGGGCGCCGTTCGGCGACCGGGCGTTCGGCTTGTTCCGGTCCGACCCCACCGCCGAACGTCACCGTGGCCTGACCTACTTCATGTTCGACCTCAAGGCCGACGGTGTCACGGTACGGCCGATCGCCCAGCTGGGCGGGGACACCGGTTTCGGAGAAGTTTTCTGCGACAACGTGTTCGTGGCCGACCACGACGTCATCGGCTCGGTACACGACGGCTGGCGCGCCGCGATGAGCACGACCAGCAACGAACGCGGCATGTCGCTGCGCAGCCCGGCGCGTTTCGTGGCGCCCGCCGAGCGCCTAGTGCAGGCATGGAAGAGCCACGGCGCCGACCCCGCCTACGCCGACCGGGTGGCCGACGCCTGGATCAAGGCACAGGCCTACCGGCTGCACACCTTCGGCACGGTGACCAGGCTGGCCGAAGGCGGTGAGCTCGGCGCCGAGTCATCGGTGACCAAGGTGTTCTGGTCGGATCTCGACGTGGCACTGCACCAGACCGCCCTGGAGCTCCGCGGTCCCGACGCAGAGCTGGCCGACTCCTGGACCGAGGGCCTGCTCTTCGCGCTGGGTGGCCCGATCTACGCCGGCACCAACGAGATCCAGCGCAACATCATCGCCGAGCGGCTGCTCGCTCTGCCCAAAGAGAGCTCCGGGAAGACCCCATGAAATTCGCACTCGACGAACAGCAGCGTGACTTCGCCGCCAGCATCGACGCCGCACTCGGCGCCGCCGACGTACCCGGCGCGGTCCGCGCCTGGGGCCGGGGCGACACCGCACCGGGCCGCAAGGTCTGGGCGACGCTGACCGACCTGGGCGTCACCGCGCTCGCGGTGCCGGAAGAGTTCGACGGTATCGACGCCCACCCGGTCGACCTGGTGGTGGCACTCGAGGCGCTGGGGCGCTGGTGCGTGCCCGGCCCGGTGGCCGAATCCATTGCGGTGGCACCGATTCTGCTCGCTGACGACGACCGTTCGGCCGCACTGGCTGCCGGAGAACTGATCGCCACGGTCGCACTGCCGCCCATGGTCCCGCGCGCCGCCGACGCCGACTTCGCCGGCCTGGTGCTGCTTGCCCACGACGGGCAGGCCAGCGACGCCACCGCAGGAGACGCGCACGAGTCCGTCGACCCGGCGCGAAAGCTGTTCGACGTCAGCGCAACCGGCGACAAGCGCGCCGCCGACGTAAGCCGGGCGTTCGAGTTCGGGGCCCTGGCGACCGCCGCGCAACTGGTCGGCGCCGGCCAGGCGATGCTGGACACGTCGGTGGCATACGCCAAGCAGCGCAGCCAGTTCGGCCGCATCATCGGCAGCTACCAGGCGATCAAGCACAAGCTCGCCGACGTGCACATCGCGGTGGAACTCGCCCGCCCGCTGGTGTACGGCGCGGCGCTGTCGCTGGCCGACGGCTCACCTGAGTCTGCGCGAGATGTCAGCGCTGCCAAGGCCGCCGCGTCCGAGGCGGCACTGCTGGCGGCGCGCTCATCGCTGCAGACCCATGGCGCCATCGGGTTCACCGCCGAGCACGACCTGTCGCTGTGGCTGCTGCGGGTGCAGGCGCTGCACTCGGCCTGGGGCGACCCCACCACCCACCGACGTCGCGTGCTGGAGGCACTGGCATGACCTCACTTGAAGAACGGCAGATGCTGCGCGACACCGTCACCGCGCTCGTCGACAAGCACGCCTCGTCTGCCGCCGTGCGCGCGGCGATGGACTCTCCGCGCGGCTACGACGAGCCGCTGTGGTCGATGCTGTGTGAACAGGTGGGCGTCGCCGCCCTCGTCGTACCCGAGGAGTTCGGTGGCGCCGGTGGTGAACTGGCCGATGCCGCAGCGGTTCTCGAGGAACTCGGCCGCGCTCTGGTGCCCACTCCCCTGCTGGGCACGACGCTGGCCGAGCTGGCGCTGCTGGCCGCCGACCAACCCGACGCCGAGGCCCTGGAGCAGCTGGCCGCCGGGGCGGCGATCGGCGCGGTGGTGTTCGATCGCGACTACGTGGTCAACGGCGACATCGCCGACATCGTGGTCGCGGTCGACGGCGCCCGGCTGTTGCGCTGGAACGACGTCACCGCCGAAGCCGCCACCACCGTCGACCCCACGCGCCGGCTGGCACGGGTCAGAGCCGGCTCCACCGAGCCGATCGGAACCGATCCGGGACTGGCCGACACCGCCGCCATCCTGCTGGCCGCCGAACAGGTCGGCGCCGCGGCACGCTGCCTGGAACTGACCGTCGCCTACACCAAGGAGCGAGTGCAGTTCGGCAGGCCGATCGGCAGCTTCCAGGCGCTCAAGCACCGGATGGCCGACCTCTACGTCGCGGTGCAATCGGCCAGGGCCGTCGTCGGTGATGCGATCGCCGAGCCCACCCCCACCGCGGCGGCGCTGGCCCGGCTGGCCGCCAGCGAGGCCTTCACCACAGTCGCGGGCGAGGCGATCCAACTGCACGGCGGTATCGCGATCACCTGGGAGCACGACATCCAGCTGTACTTCAAACGCGCGCACGCCAGCGCGCAGCTCTTCGGTCCGCCGAGCGACCAACTGCGCAAGCTCGAATCCGAAGTGTTCTAGCCTGGGTGCGGTGAACGCTCACGTCGCGCTGCGGGCCGGCATCCCACCGTTCTATGTGATGGATGTGTGGCTGGCCGCCGCCGAGCGCCAGCGCACCCACGGCGACCTGGTCAACCTCTCGGCTGGACAGCCGAAGGCCGGCGCGCCGGAACCGGTGCGGGCGGCCGCGGCCGCGGCCCTGGAGGCCAACCAGCTGGGCTACACCGTCGCGTTGGGCATCCCGGAGTTGCGCGAGGCGATCGCCGGCTCCTATGCCGACCGCTACGGCATCGACGTCAGCCTCGATGACGTCGTGCTGACCACCGGCTCGTCCGGTGGATTCCTGCTGGCGTTCCTGGCCTGTTTCGACGTCGGCGACCGGGTGGCCATCGCCAGCCCCGGTTACCCCTGCTACCGCAACATCCTCTCGGCGCTGGGCTGCGAGGTCGTCGAAATCCCGTGCGGCCCCGAGACCCGGTTCCAGCCGACCGTGGCGATGCTGGCCGAACTCGACCCGCCGGTCCAGGGTGTGATCGTGGCGAGCCCGGCCAACCCGACCGGCACGGTGATCCCGCCCGGCGAACTGGCCGCGATCGGGTCCTGGTGTGACGACACCGGAGTCCGGCTGATCAGCGACGAGGTGTACCACGGGCTGGTCTACCCCGGCGCGCCGGAAACGTCGTGCGCCTGGCAGACCTCCCGTAATGCCGTTGTGGCCAACAGCTTTTCGAAGTACTACGCGATGACCGGGTGGCGGCTCGGCTGGCTTCTGGTGCCCGCCGAGCTGCGGCGGGCGGTGGACTGCCTGACCGGGAACTTCACCATCTGCCCGCCGGTGCTGCCGCAGTACGCCGCTGTGGCGGCGTTCACACCCGAGGCGATCGCCGAGGCCGAAGGCCACCTGCATCAATACGCGTTGAACCGGGAGACGCTGCTCGGTGGTCTGCGTCAGATCGGGATCACCCGGCTCGCGCCCACCGACGGCGCGTTCTACGTCTACGCCGACGTCTCGGATTTCACCTCGGACTCGCTGACGTTCTGCGAGAAGCTGCTTGCCGATACCGGTTTGGCGATCGCGCCGGGTATCGACTTCGACACCGTGCACGGCGGCTCGTTCGTGCGGCTGTCGTTCGCCGGGCCGACCGACGACATCGACGAGTCGCTGCGCCGGCTCGGGCCGTGGCTGAGCCGCTAGCGCTTGCGCCCTCAGTGCACAGTCGGATCCCTGAGCACACGCTCGGCGTCGGCGGCATCGATGTGGGCCAGGTCGAGGCCCTTCGTTTCCCGAGTGAACGCCAGCGCCACCAGAGTGATCGCGGCGGCGACGGCGAGGTAGATCGCGATCGGTACCGCGGACTGGTAGATCTCCAGCAGGCGCACCGCGACGATGGGCGCCAGCGACCCGGCGAAGATGGCGGTGACCTGATAGCCAAGGGAGACACCTGAATACCGCATGCGAGTCGGGAACATCTCGGACATCAACGCCGGCTGAGGGGCGTACATCAGGGCGTGGATGACCAGGCCGAGAATGATCGCGCTCATAATCAGCTGATAACGCCCGCTGTTCATCATCGGGAAGGCGAAGAAGCCCCATGCGCCGGCGCCGAGCGCCCCGAGCAGATACACCGGGCGCCGGCCGAACCGGTCGGCGGCGCGGCCGGCCAGCGGAATGACCACGAAGTGCACGGCGTGCGCCACCAGCAGCCACCACAGGATGTCGCTGGTGTCAGCGTGCACCTGAACCTTGAGATAGGTGATGGAGAACGTGACCACCAGGTAGTACATGATGTTTTCCGCCACCCGCAGACCCATCGCGGTGAAAACTCCACGGGGATAACGCTTCAGCACCTCCACCACACCGTAGGAGCTGGCCCGCAGCTGCTCGGCCTCGCGCTGCGCCTCGACGAAGATGGGGGCGTCGCTGACCTTGGTGCGGATGTAGTACCCGACGAGCACGACGACCGCCGACAGCCAGAACGCGATCCGCCAGCCCCAGGACAGGAACGCCTCCTCGGACAGCGTGGTGGTCAGTGTGAGCAGCACGACGGTGGCGAGCATGTTGCCGACGGGCACGCCGGCCTGGGGCCAGCTGGACCAGAAGCCGCGTTCCCGGTCGGGGCTGTGTTCGGCGACCAGAAGGACCGCACCGCCCCATTCGCCGCCCACGGCGAAGCCCTGGATGAACCGCAGGACCACCAGCAGTGCCGGCGCCCAATAGCCGATCTGGGCGAACGTGGGCAGACACCCCATCAGGAACGTGGCCACACCCACCAGCAGCAGGCTGAACTGCAGCAGCTTCTTGCGGCCGTACTTGTCACCGAAGTGACCGAAGACCACACCGCCGAGCGGGCGGGCGGCGAAGCCCACTGCGTAGGTGACGAAGGCGGCGAGGATGGCGTCGAGATCGCTGGTGCCCTTGGCGAAGAACACCTTGTTGAAGACCAGCGTGGCGGCGGTGCCGTAGAGGAAGAACTCGTACCACTCGACCACCGTCCCCGCCATCGAGGCGACGACGACCTTACGGAGACCCGTGGCGGCTTCGGTGACGTTCATCGGTCATATTGTGGCGAAACCTGCTCCCCGCGAGGGCCAAGACCGACTCACACCATGCCGAGGGCTTCGGCGGCGCGGTCGGCGGCCTGCGCCCCGGCGAGCTGGCGCATGAGCAGGACGCCGTCGATCAGGGCGAGCGTGGCCTCGGCCTCCGCGCGCCGCTGTTTGGGGTTGCCGCGGAAGAAACCGGACAGCCAGCTGATCCACCCCTCGACCAGCGCGACGGCGAGGTCTCCGAACGGCTGGGCACCGGCCGCGGCCAATCCGCACGCTTCGAAGTAGACGGCGAAGATCGCGTCGGTGTCGTCGCGGGCCAGCGCGCGGTAGGCCGCCTTGGCGAGCTGCTGATGGTCGGCTGCCGGTTCGGTGAAGGCCTTCGCCAGGACGGCCTGGAGTTGGTTACCGATCTCGACGAGGACATCGCTGACGAGTGTGGTCTTGCTGGGAAAGTAGTAGACGATCACCCGATCGCTGGTGCCCAACCGTTTGGCGAGCCGCCCGAAGGTCAGTGCGCCGATGCCTTCTGCCAAGGCGAGCGCGACCGCCCCCTCGAGTATTTGTTCGCGCGTGTATTTGTGCCCCATCGGGTCTTGATTGTAGCGGTAACTACATTTATCGTTCGTAGTAGTCGCTACAAACCACACAGGAAGGCGTACCCGTGAGTTCATTGACGACAACGACCGAGAAGCACCCGACCGCAACGGTGATGTCGGTCATCCGCATGTTCGCCGGCGGAATCACCTGGACAAGCCCTGCGCTCTCGTCACGTCTCTTCGGACTCGGGGCGATCGCACCAGGCGGCAGCCCCGGTCTGGTGGCCCGACTTTTCGGGATTCGCGACTTCGTGCTCGGCGCCGCCGTGCACCACCCGGATCCAAGCGTTCGCAAAGCGGTCCTGCAGGCCGGTATCGTCTGCGACTCGGCCGACGTCGTCGCCTCCCTGATCGCTGTGCGCGCCGGTGCTCCCAAGACCACTCTGCTCGGGGCCACCGCGGGAGCCGGCCTGTTCGTGGCCATGGGCCTGGCCGCGTTGAAGAACTCGCACTGAGCCAGAGGCTTGCGGTTGGCGGTCCGAACTGGTGCAGTCATCGCATGCCTTTTCTCGACCACGACGGCGGCCGCGCCTACTTCCGGCACTGGGCCGCCGACGATCCGCGGGCTGCGGTGATCTTCCTGCATGGCTTCGGCGAACACACCGGTCTGTACCACCGCTACGGATTCGCCCTCAACACCGCGGGAATCGACCTGTGGGCGGTGGACCAGCTCGGGCACGGACTCACCCCGGGCGAGCGCGGGAACTTCGGGTCTATCGACAACAGCTCAGCGCTCGCCGAGGCGCTGACCGGGTTGGCCGAACAGGAACGCCCCGGCATACCGCTTGTCGCGCAGGGGCATTCGTTCGGGTCGATCGTGACGCTGTTCCGACTGCTCCAACAGCCCCAGCGCTACCGGGCCGGGGTGATCTCGGGGGCGCCGTTGGTTCCCGTCGCGGCGCTGCTCGACAGCGACACCTCGTTCGACCTCGACCCCGCGTGGCTGTCCGGCGACTCGTTCTACATCGACTCGTTGGAAAACGACCCGCTGGCCTTCGTCGAAGCCGACGGCACAGCCCTGACCCGCGCGCTGGACCGCGCGTGGGACCGCTTCGGTGCCGAGCTGCCCGCGCTGACCGTACCGACGCTGGCCGTGCACGGTGAGGACGATCCGATCGCCCCGATCGGCGGGGTGCGCGCGTACGCCGACGAGGTCCCGGCGATCCGGGTGCGAGCATTCGACGGTGCGCGCCACGACATCCTGAACGAGTCGATACACCGCGAGGTGGCCGCCGCCATCGTCGAGTTCATCGGCGAGCAGACGTAAAGGGTCCCTGACACGCCGATATTCGGGAGAGTTTGCTGGGGGCACCCCCGCTTGCGGGGGACTGCTCGCGGAAGGAATTTGTCCGCCCGGCCTAGAGCCAGGTGTCGTTGGTGGTCGCGGTGAGGAACGACTCGAGGTCGTCACGCCACTGTGCCGGGGTGTTCTTGTCCGGCTCGATGCCGGTGTACTCGCCGCGGTAGAACAACAGCGGCCGCGGCTTGACCTTGGGCACCTCAGACAGCGAGTGCACCAGCCCGAACACGACGAAGTGATCGCCTCCGTCGTACACCGAGTGCACCGTGCAGTCGATGTGCGCCAGTGAGTTGTCCAGCACCGGCGATCCGAGCTTGGACCGGTGCCAGTCGACATCGGCGAACTTGTCGGGCTCCTTGGAACCGAACCGCGCGCAGGTCTCGCGCTGATTCTCGGTCAGCACATTGACGCAGAACTTGCCGCTGGCCTCGATGGCCTTCCACGACCGTGACACCTTGGTCGGGCAGAACAGCACCAGCGGCGGCTCGAGTGAGAGCGCGGCGAACGACTGGCAGGCAAAGCCGTTCGGCTCGTCGTCGTGCATCGTGGTGATGATGGTGATGCCGGTGCAAAACTGACCGAGCACGTGCCGGAACGTGCGCGGGTCGATGGGCTCGCCCGTCATGTCAGCTGGTTCGGTGCGCGCCGACGGTGAAGTCGTGGCCCCACAGGCTCACGGCGGTGCTTTCCCTGGCGACCCAGTCGCGGTCGTCGACTTCCAGCCCCTCACAACCGAATTCGACGTCGAATCCGCTGGGAGTGCGCATGTAGAACGACAGCATCTTGTCGTTGACGTGCCGGCCCAGCGTGGCCGACATCGGCACCTTGCGCCGCAACGCACGGTCGAGGCACAGGCCGACGTCGTCGCTGTTCTCCACTTCGATCATCAGATGCACGATGCCGCTGGGTGTGGGCAGGGGCAGGAAGGCCAGGCTGTGATGGCGCGGGTTGCAGCCGAAGAACCGCAGCCATGCCGGCGCGCCGTCGGCCGGCCGGCCGACAAGCTGGGGTGGCATGCGCATCGAGTCGCGCAGCCTGAAGCCGAGGACGTCGCGGTAGAAGTGCAGCGACTCGGCGTCGTCGCGGGTCGACAACACGACGTGCCCGAGGCCCTGCTCGCCGGTGACGAACTTGTGCCCGTAGGGATTGACGATCCGGCGATGTTCCAGCGCGACGCCGTGGAAGACCTCCAAGGTATTACCGGACGGGTCGTTGAACCGGATCATCTCGTCGACGCGGCGGTCGGCCAGCTCGGACTGGATGGCCTCCTTGTAGGGCACACCCTCGATGTCGAGCTTGTTGCGAATGTCCTGCAGCCCAGCCGCGTTGGCGCATTCCCAGCCGGCCTCGGAGAGACGGTCGTGCTCGCCGGGAACGATCACCAGGCGGGCCGGAAAGTCGTCCATCCGAAGGTAGAGGGCGCCTTCCACGCTGCCGGTGCCCTCGACCATG
>Ga0209254_10005551_pt1 | contig 11606 bp, 9 predicted proteins | sample FrelakmetDIP11DI_FD_187148 | JGI IMG/M metagenome (GOLD analysis project Ga0209254, IMG submission 187148) | Freshwater lake sediment microbial communities from the University of Notre Dame, USA, for methane emissions studies - DIP11 DI (SPAdes)... | ecosystem: Environmental > Aquatic >... | reverse complement strand
GCCTGCAAACAGGTGGAGGAAACGCGTGCGGACTACCCGGACCAGTCCAAGCAGACGGTTGCGGAATGCATCGCCACGACCGGGAAGCCCTACGGCGATACGGCGAGCTACTGCTTCCACCATTTTCTCCCCTTCAGCTGCAAAGAGTAATTTGCCCGCCAGGCGACGCGGCGGCAATTTAGGCTTTGACATGCATTTGCCGTTTTATATAGGATAGGCAGGGGTTCGACCCAGCAGGATAGAAGACGGACGGACCAGACCTCTCGGATGCTCACCGGAACCGGAATGGAGAACTGCATGAAAGCTGTCGTGATTGCCTCGGCCTGCCGCACCGCCATCGGCGCCTTCGGCGGAGCCCTGCGGGACCTGCATGTGACCAAAGTCGCCAGCGTCGCCATGAAGGCGGCGGTGGAGCGGGCGGGGATCGAACCGGCCCGCATCGACGACGTGCGCTTCGGCTGCTGCCTGGAGCCCGTCGACTCGATGAACATGACCCGGGTCGCCGCCCTGATGGCCGGCATCCCCGAGACCGTGACCGCGGCGACCATCAACCGGGTCTGCATCTCGGGCATGGAGGCCACCCTTTCGGGGATGGCCATGATCCAGGCCGGGATGGCCGACGTGGTCCTCTCGGGGGGAGCGGAGCACATGTCCGGCGCGGCCTATTCGGTCTTCAACGCCCGCTGGGGCTGCCGCCTGCAGGATCAGGAGTTCGTGGACAACATCATGCGCGGCCTGCACTGCGGCTCCCATCTGATCCCGCATCCGGAACACGGACCCGTCGACGCCTCCCAGCCGCCGCTCAGCCTTTTCAAGGGCAAGCCCTACATCATGGGGGCCACGGCCGAATTCGTGGCCCAGCACCTGAACATCAGCCGGGAGGCGATGGACCTCGTCGCGCTGCGCAGCCACAACAACGTCGAGCGCGCCACCCAGAACGGCGATTTCCGCGACGAGATCGTCCCGGTCGTCATCCCCCAGCGCAAGGGAGCGCCGGTCGTGTTCGAAAAGGACGAGCACTTCCGCCCCGGCATCACCCTCGACCAGCTGGCGAAGCTGCCGCCGGCGTTCGTTCCGGGGACCGGCAAGGTCACCGCGGGCAACTCGAGCGGGATCAACGACGGCGCCGCCGCGATGGTGATCATGGGGGCGGATACGGCCAAGGAGCTCGGCATCAAGCCCCTGGCGCGGATCAAGGCGATCGGCCGGGGGGCCTGCCATCCGTCGGTCATGGGCCTTTCGCCGGTGCCGGCCGTCAAGCACCTGATGGCGCGCAGCGGGTTCAAGCTCTCCGACTTCGAGCTCATCGAGGTGAACGAGGCCTTCGCCGCCCAGTACCTGGGGGTGGAGCAGGAACTCGGCCTGAACCGCGAGATCACCAACGTCAACGGGTCGGGTATCGGCCTGGGGCATCCCGTCGGCGCCACCGGCGCCCGCATCATGATCACCCTGATCCACGCCATGAAAAAGCGCGGCAAGACATTAGGGCTGGCCACGCTCTGCGGCGGCGGCGGGGTATCCATGGCCTGCGCCGTAGAGATGCTATGATGGCTTCGCCGCCTTCTTAGCGGGGCTCGCGCAGCCCATCACCTGGTGAGGCCTATCTGAATTCTGTGGGAGTGGCTTCCAGCCACGATTCTATCGCGGCAAGATGCCGCTCCCACACAGCATCGGGTTTGATCCTACTGAGAGCTGCCTTAGGCAAGCGGGGTCATTTAATAACTGAGGCCTCTGTTTTCGGATGCTTCCCAGCCATTTTCCACTCATCGGCACGATCCCCGAAACCCTGCGCGGAATCGTCGACCGCGTAACCTACCACAACCCGGACAGCGGCTGGTCCGTCCTGCGGGTTTTCCCCTTCAACAGCCCCAGCCAGCAGGAGACCGTGATCGTCCACCAGATGAAGGTCTTCGCCGGCGCCACGATGGAGTTCCAGGGCGCCTGGACCAACCACCCCAAATTCGGCCGCCAGTTCAAGGCCGCCAAGGCGGTCGAGAAAAAGCCTGCCTCCGCCGCCGCCCTCGAAAAATATCTGGGCTCGGGGCTCATCAAGGGCGTGGGTCCGAAAACGGCCAAAAAAATCGTATCCCATTTCGGGGAGCAGGCCCTGGATATCTTCGAAGAGCAGATCGAACGGCTGGTCGAGATCCCGGGGATCGCCCGGAAGAAGCTTGAAACGATCCGCGCGGCCTGGGCCGAGCATCGCGCCATCCGGGACGTCATGATGTTTCTGCAGGCCCATGGGATCAGCACCTTGTTCGCCGTCCGGATTTACAAGGAGTACGGCGACAACGCCATCCCCTATGTGACCGAGGACCCCTACCGGCTGGCCAATGACTTCTACGGGATCGGATTCTTTTCGGCCGACAAGGTGGCGCTCAGCATCGGGCTGGCGGCCGACAGCGACGCGCGCCTCACGGCGGCCATCAAACACGTGCTGGCGGCCAGCCGCGAATTCGGACACTGCTACCTGACCGGCGCCCAGATCCTGGCCCAGGTGAACGAGCTGCTGCAGATGGAGATCGGCGGCCGGCTGCCCGGGCTGCTGCAACGCATGCAGCAGGCGGGCGATCTGATGGTCCGCGAGCTCGCCTCCCCCGGGGGGACGCCGGAGCCGTGCTACTACTCCAGAACGCTCTACTACGACGAGCTCTACGTCGCCCGGCGCGTGGCGGGGATGCAGGCGTCTCCATCGCTTGACCCGCACAGGGTCCGGAACTGGATCCGTCTCTACTGCAAAGCCAAGGGCATCGCCCTCAGCGCCGAGCAGGCCGCCGCCGTTCAGGGGATTGCCGGCCAGCAATTTTCCATTCTGACCGGCGGGCCCGGCTGCGGCAAGACCACGACCACTCGCGTCCTGGTCAAGCTGCTCGAAGCGATGAAGGTGAAGGTCCTGCTGGCCGCCCCCACCGGCCGCGCCGCCCAGCGGATGTCGGAGGTGATCGGCACGGAGTCGCGGACCATCCACCGGCTGCTGGAATGGCAGATGGGGAAGTTCAAGAAGAACGAGGAGCACCCGCTGGAGGTCGACTTCCTGATCGTCGACGAGTGCTCCATGCTGGACATCAGCCTGACCGCATCGCTGCTGAAAGCGGTCCCGGCCCGCAGCCAGGTGCTTTTCATCGGCGATGCCGACCAGCTGCCCGCGGTCGGCGCCGGCAACGTGCTGAGGGACCTGATCGCCTCGGACGCGGTGCCCTGCTACCGCCTGACGCAGGTTTTCCGGCAGGCGCAGGCATCCCTCATCATCCGGTACGCCCACGAGATCAACCACGGCGAGTTCCCCTACATCGACTCGCCGTTCAAGATGCCGACGGTCTGGAAGCAGGGGGTCGACTGCCTGTTCCTGGACTCGGACGAGGCCACCCAGGAGCAGCTCGGCTTCATCGCCAGGATCAAGAAGCATTACGACCTGAAAGCGGCCGACCTCGCCCAGGAGCCCGAACCCGATCTCAACCCCTACGAGTTCCGCATCGCCGAGCCCGTGGTCCCCTACGAAACCGAGCTCGTCATCCCCGCCAAATTCCGGCACGTGGACGTCGAGAAGCTCCTGGCGGCCGAAACCAGGGTCGCAGAGCTCCTGGCGGTGGTGAAGAAGGTGCACCCCTGGTCGTCCCTGCATTACGGGCTGGCGGCCGCGGATGTGGTCCGCAAGCTCTACCTGGAGTGGATCCCCAAATATTTCGGCGCGGGGATCGAGATCCAGATCATCACCCCCATGACCCGCGGGAGCCTGGGCACCTTGAGCCTGAACCGCATGATCCAGGAAACCGCCAACCCGGCGCAGCCGGGCAAGAGCCAGCTGCAGGTCGGCGAACGCATCTTCCGGGTCGGCGACCGCGTGATCCACCGCCGCAACAACTACGATCTGGGGGTGTTCAACGGCGACATCGGGGTCATCCGGGCCATCGACAACACGGAGCTGACCTGCGTGGTGGCCTTCCTTCCGGACGGCCGCGAGGTGGCGTACCAGCGCGACGACATCCCGGAGCTGGACCTCGCCTACGCCATCACCATCCACAAGTCCCAGGGCAGCGAGTTCGCGGCCGTCATCATCCCGGTGCTCACCCAGCACTTCAAGATGCTGTTCCGGAACCTGATCTACACCGGCCTGACAAGAGCCCGGAATCTTGCGGTGTTCGTGGGGACGCGCAAGGCCCTGGCCATGGCGGTCAAGAACCAGGACACCAGCCAGCGCCAGACCTTCCTTCAGAAGCTCTGCGCCGGTCGAGCGGACTGATCGGCGGATCGAGCCGCGGCCGGAAAGGGCGGCGCCGCGTCTGGAATTCGCGCGATGCCGTCGGCAAAAAAAAAGGGGCGGCCTGAAAAAAGGAGGGAAAACAGGCCACCCCGGATCATAAGAAGATGGTTGGAATGCGGAAAGAAGGATAGTGGAGAGCTTTCCGCATGGCCGACCATCCCTTCAATCCGCTCCAAAAGTGGGTCCGCTGCGGGCGCCTGTCAACTGTTGCGGGCTGCCGACCGCCGATCCAAAAACGCCGGCGACCGTGACCCCGCAGGAGTGGAGGTGGACATTTGAGCGCCTTTGGATTAATAGATCACCTGCATCTGATCCGGCGCCCATCGGGAGCCGGCGGATTTCGGCTCAGGCAAGGGCCGCAGCGCTTTCGCACCCGCAGGAGCTGTTGGTCCGCGCCGAGGATGGTGCAGAGCCTGGGCGCGGCATGCGCCGTAAGACACCGTTTATGGATGGACATTAACCCGCTACGGAGGTATGCGACCATGAAGATCGGCTCCGGCCACTGCCGTTGGTCTTGCGCGTTGCTGTTGCTGGTGGGAGGCTTGTCGATCGCATCGCTGATCGGCTGCGCGGGTACGGACATCGCCCCGGCGAGCAGACTCCATGAAGGCAAGGTCACCCTGTCCTGGGACGATGTTCCGGGGGCGGCCTCGTACAACGTCTATTTCTCCAGGTCGCCCGGCGTGACGAAATCGAAGGGCGTCAAAATCCGCAATGCCAGCAACCCGATCACGATCGTCGATCTGGAGCCCGGCAAGTCCTATTACTTTGTCGTCACCATGGTCGACGAGGAAGGCGAGAGCGCCGAGTCCGTTGAAAAATCGCAGCTGGCCGCGGAAACCGCCGGCCCGCTGCATTTCGGCAGCATATTCCCTGAAAAGCGCACCCCCGCTACGCAAGTGAAAGCAGGCCAGGCCGCGGATGGCCAGGCCACGTTGTCCTGGGACAGCGTGGCGGGCGCCGAATCCTACAACATCTACTGGCGAGGCTCACCGGGCGTCAACAGGCAGAACGGAACTAAAATCAGCAAAGCTACAAGTCCATACACCCTTAAAGGCCTCGAGCGCGGCAAGACCTACTATTTTGTGATCACGGCCGTCAAAGGAAATGCCGAGAGCAAGGAATCAGCAGAAATTTCATTTAAAGTCAAATAGATAAATATAAGTTCTTAAACTTTTTTATAGTCCTTTCCAAGACCCCGGCGGCATCCGCCCGTTCATGCCGGGTGATCGGCTCTCGTATTCCAGGGATCATGACCCCGCGGGTTCGTCGACCTCCGGCCGGCCCGCCTCGGCGGCCGGTGCCTCCTGAGCCTTTTCCTTGCCCTTCTTCCGCGGCTGACCCTGCATGCGGATCGTGAGCCGTTCGGAAACCGGAGCGCGGTACTGGGTCTTCTGGGAGAGGCACTTGGCCGGGCAGGTGTCCACGCACACCCCGCAGTACACGCAGGCCATGGGATCGTAGACCCAGACGTAGGACTTTTTGTCCACCGCGAGGCATTGGGACGGGCACTTGACCTCGCAGGTGCCGCAGAAGATGCAGCGCTCGATGTCGTTGATGAGCTCGCCGCGGACCTTGGCGAAGGGCTCGCGCACCTCGACCGGGTACCTCCGCGTGGGCTTCTTGACCACCAGGTTGCGCATGATGTTGGGCGTCATCTTGAACATGCGTAACAGCCTTCCGTTGGATGACTTCGCCAGAAGCCCAAGTTCAAGGCGCGCGAGCTTCCGCCGAGCGAGGCGTATTCCCGGTACGCCGCAGGGAGCGCGGAGCGAACGCAACGCCGAAATTGGGTTTCTGACGAAGTCATCATCGTTCTGTGCAGCTGATGCACGGGTCGATCGACAGCGTCACCACCGGTACGTCGGACAGGAAATGGCCGGGCAGCATCACCAGCAGCGGCGGGATGTTGGCGAACGTGGGCGTCCGGATGCGCACGCGGTCGAGCGTCTTTTCGCCGCTGCCCTTGAGATAGTACAGGAGCTCGCCCCGCGGCTGCTCCACGCGGTTGACGGTTTCGCCCTGGGGGGGCTTGACCCCCTTGATCTTGGCGCGCACCTCGCCGTCCGGCATCCGGTTGATCGCCCGCCGGATCAGGTCGATGCTCGCCAGGGTCTCCCGGAAGCGGACCTTGTTGCGCGCCCAGCAGTCCCCGTCGGTTTCCACGACCGGCTCGAAGTGCAGCTCGCCGTAGGCGGCGTAGCCCGTCTGGCGCGCGTCCTGCGCCACGCCGCTGCCGCGCAGCACCGGCCCCACGGCCCCGAGCTCGTAGGCCTGCTGCCGCGTGAGGACCCCCTTGCCGACGGTGCGCTTCTTGACCGTGTAGTCTTCGAGCATCGTGTGTTCCAGGCGCCGCAGCTCCTCCTCCACCCAGTCGAGCTGGGCCAGCAACCAGCGGATCTGCTCCGCGTCCGGGTTGCGGCGCACCCCGCCGATCACGTTGACCGATACGATCACGCGGTTGCCGGTGGTCGCCTCGCTGATGTCCATGATCTTTTCGCGCACGCGCCAGAACTGCATGAACAGGCTCTCGAAGCCGAAGCTGTCGGCGAACAGCCCCAGCCACAGCAGATGGCTCTGCACCCGGTGCAGCTCGGACCACATCACCCGCAGGTACTTCGCCCGCGGCGGCACCTCGACGCCCATGATCTCCTCGACCCCCTGGCAGTAGCACAGGGCGTGGATGACCGAGCAGATGCCGCAGACCCGCTCGACGATCTGGATCATCTGGTGGAAGTCGCGGACGTCGGCCAGCCGCTCGAGGCCCCGGTGGACGTATCCCAGGTTCGGGATCACCTCGGTGATGCGTTCGTCCTCCACCGTCAGCATCAGATGGATGGGCTCGGGCAGCACGGGATGCTGGGGCCCGAACGGAATTACGGTCTTGCGCATCAGCGTCTCTCCCCGTCTGGATGGCTCCGCAAAAAGCCGCTTCGCGGCGACTGCGCCGTCCGATGTACTGTCAAATCCCCCCGGCCCCCTTTTTCAAAGGGGGAGCTGCACGCTTGGCTTCCTCTGACCCCCCCTTTTAAAATTGTCTCCTCTTTCAACGTTCTGAAAAAGGGGGCAGGGGGATTTTGGAAGCGACCGCCTGGCAACCTTGATGGACGTGTCATGAGTTCGTCACTTCTTGAATCGGTTCCAGCGGCGCTGGCGCCTCGGCGTCCGGTGCCGGTTCGATGGCAGCGGCGGCCGGAGCCTCGCCTTTTTCGGCAGTCCGCAGGCTGAAACGGCAATACGGCGTCTTGAGCGCCTCCTCCTCCAGGTAGAGCATGCCCTGGAAGTCCACCGCCAGCCCGTCGAACCGCAGGCCGAAGAAATCCTGGATCTCGTTTTCCACGAGCAGCGCGGCGAAGTAAACCGGCGAAATGCTCGGCACGGCCCCGGATTTCGGCGCCGTCAGGCGCAGGTGCTTCAAGCCGAGGTCCTTGTCGAAGTGGTACAGGATGTCCACGGTGGCGGCATCGAGCTCGGTGCACGAGAGCGTCACCAGCCGGTAGCCCAGCACCTTGAGCTTCGCCACTTCCCCCACCAGCGCCTCCGCGCTGACGGCCAAGATCTCCTCGCGCATGGGTCAGACCTCTTTGCGTTCCTCGTCGGCCTCCCGAGCCGCCTGCAGTTTGCCCAGCCCGAGCACCACCCCGTCGATGATCGCCTCCGGCTTGGGCGGACAGCCCGGCACGTAGACATCCACCGGGATGACCTTGTCGATCCCGCCGACCACGTTGTACGCTTCCCGGAAGACCCCGCCGGACAGCCCGCAGGCGCCGATGGCCACCACGATTTTGGGGCTCGGCATCTGGCTGTAGAGATTCGCCAGGACTTTCTTGTTGCGGTGATTGACCGTTCCGCTCGTCAACAGCAGGTCGGCGTGGGCGGGATTGCCCACGTGGATGATGCCGAACCGCTCCACGTCGTAGACCGGCGTCAGGCAGGCCAGAATTTCGATGTCGCACCCGTTGCAGCTGCCGCAGTCGAAATGCAGCAGCCAGGGGGATTTGGCCCGCAGCTGGTTTAGAAAGCGCTTGATCCCTTGCATAGCTTGGTTATCCTTGCTGCAGCCAGATCAGGTTCACCAGCGACAGCGTCAATCCCACGCCCCAGACATAGCTCAGCATCCAGCGCCAGTTCATCCGCGAGGTGACGTTGTCCACCAGCACTTCCAGGAAGTAGGTCACCGCCAGCAGCACCGCCATGCCGATCCAGCTGGTGGCCCAGAAGAGCGTGCAGATACCGAGCAGCAGCGCCACCTCGAACCAGTGCCCGATTTCGGTCAACGCCAGGAACGGCCCGGAGTAGTCCGTCAGCAGCCCCTTGACCAGCTCCTGGTGGGCATGATGGCAGGTGGACAGGTCGAAGGGCGACTTGCGCAGCTTGATGGTCAGGGCATACCCCAATACGATGAACAGGAACGGCAGCTTCAGCAGCAGGGGATGGGGCCAGGCGAAGATGTCGGCGAGCTTGAAGCTGCCGGTCTCGAGATAGAAGCCCACCACCACCAGCACCAGCAGCGGCTCGTAGGAAAGGATCTGCAGCAGCTCCCGGTGGGCGCCGATCTGGCTGTAGGGCGAGGTGGAGGTGAGCGCGCCCACCACCAGGAACACCGCGCCCACGGCCTGGACGAAGAAGATCAGCAGCAGGTCGGACTGCAGGAAGAAGAGCACCAGGGCGATGGAGGCGGCCGCGACGTAGCAGTAGGCGCAGAAAGCCTGCCAGACGTTGACCACCTGGGGTTCCTTGAGGAGCAGCTTCACCACGTCGTAGAACGGCTGCAGCACCGGCGGCCCGATGCGCGACTGCATGCGGGCGGTCAGGATCCGGTCCAGCCCGCTGACGAGCCCCCCGATGATGGGGCCGGCGAGCAACCCACAGAGAATCATGACGGCGGTCCTCGTCACAGCGCACCTCCCAGGATCAGGGTCAGCAGGATCCCGCCTCCCAGGTTGACCCAGTCCGTCAGCCGGGCCTCCCCGAAAATGGTGTCTAGATAATAGTTCTTGGCTTCGGCCTTGACGGCCTGGTTCATCGGGCCCCGGAACATGGACGGCTCGCCCGTCTGGATTCCGCTCAAATAGGGCGAAACGATTTTCGCCCGGAACGCGCGCTTGAGCGCAATGGCGGCCACGATCGCGCCCAGGGCCGCCACGGCGCTCAGCGGCAGGATGGCGAAGGTGCCGTAGGCGTTTTCCAGGCCGCCGGCCGTGAAGGCGTAGGCCGCGCTGTATGGCCCCGTCATCATGGGCGCGATCAGACGCAGGTAGAGCCAGGGCGCGCCGACGCTCAGCAGCGCCGCCCCGATGCACAGCGGCCCCAGCGCCAGCCAGGTCAGCGCCGGCTGGTGCTCGGGCTGGAAGCGGCCCGCGAAGGGGTCGCTCATCAGGGTGCCGGCCCAGCGCGCCCAATAGATCACGGTCAGGGCGCTGCCGAGGGCGATCATCACGATGACATAGAGGTTCTGCGCGGCGGCCTCCATGGCCATCCACTTGCTCAGCAGCACGCCGAAGGGCGGCATGATCATCATGATGACGCCCGCAACCGTGATCAGGGCCGTAAGCGGCATGACGGCGTACAGCCCGCGCATGTCCTCGATGTCGCGGCTTTCGATGTGCTGTTCGATGGCCCCCACGCTCAGGAAGAGCATGGCCTTCACCACGGCGTGGAACGCCAGCAGGAGCATGGCGGCGGTCATGGAGGCGGCCGTGTTGAGCCCGGTGCAGGCGAAGATCAGCCCCAGGTTGCTGATGGTCGAATAGGCCAGCACCTTCTTGCCGTTGCTTTGGCCGACCGCCAGGGCCGCGCCGGCGAGGAAGCTGAAGGCGCCGAACACGGCCACGCTCTGGCTGAGCAGCGTTCCCATGAACCCCGGAGCCAGACGCAGCGCCAGGTAAACGCCCACCTTGACCATGGTGCTGGAGTGCAGCAGGGCCGAGACCGGTGTCGGCGCCACCATGGCGCCGAGCAGCCAGCTCTGGAAGGGGAACTGGGCCGATTTGACAAAGGCTGCCAGGCACAGCAGCGCCAGAGCCAGCAGGTAGGTCCCGGCGCCGGCCAGCCAGGGGGCCACCAGGAACTTCTGCAGACCGAGGGTGCCGGTCGCCGTATAAGCGAGAATCATCCCCAAGACAAATGCGGCCCCGCCAACGCTGTTCATCCACAGCGCCCTCAAGGCGTTGCGGGTGGCGATGGTGGTGCGGTCGTGGCCGATCAGCAGGAACGAGCACAGCGTGGTCACTTCGAAGAAGAAATAAATAAAGGTCAGGTCGTCGAAGAGCACCAGACCGTTCATGCCTCCCAGGAACAGGAGCATGACGAAAAAAAACCTCGGCTGGCGTGATTTCGCCACGTGATAGTGGTGCTCGTGGTTTTCCATGTAAGGGATGGCCTGGAAACAGATGATCGATCCCACGATGGAGATGATCAAGACCATCAGCAGCGACAGATGATCGCAGAAGATCCGCTCGACGGGCAGCGGCCCCTTGATGAGAAAAAACTCCAGATAGGCGGTGAGGACCAGCTGAAGCGCCGCCAGGGCGATGATCGTCAGGTGCTGGTGCTTGAAGCCGAAGTAGAGGATGATCAGCAGCAGCGCTGCGTCCGCGGCCTGGATCACCCGGTGCAGGTCCATCCCCAGAAAGCTGGCCGCGCTCAGGCGGAACGGGACCTGGGGCGCAAGGATCAGGGCGCTGGCGATCAGTACGGCGCCGGTGGCGAGGACGATCGCGGAGCGGGTGGTTTTGTTGGCCCCCAGCACGGCGCACAGGAGCGCGCCGCCGAAGGGGGCCACCACCAGGATAGCCGTTAGTAAAGCCCGTATGTCCATAGTGCGGATCCCTCACCCAGAAACGAACCGTCTTTACCCTGGCGCCTGGCGAGAGAGCAGACGCCGCCGCAAATCGAAGCAGAGGGCGCCGCCGCTCTTTGCAGGTTACGCTAAGCTGAGCAAGAGCCATGCCATCAGCGGCCCTCGGCCGTCCGACCAGCCGCCTGAAATAATACCATATCCTGGCGATACCGTTCGGGAAGCCCTCGGAACTTCGGATGCGGTGTCAGCCTTTTTTCCAAGGTGCCAAATGCACCAACAGCGCCCGGTCCGGCGGAATCGATTTTTCCGTGGGAGCGGCATCTCCCGGCCGCCGCAGCCTTCAGCGAAGGCTGGCTGCCGCGATGATATCGTGGCTGGAGCCTACTCCGCCGAAGTGGCTTTCCCGGCCGTCGCAGCCAAAGCTGCTTTGGCGGAGTCGGCGGCTACGAAGGCCGGGAGCCACTCCCACAAAGGACAAAACGATGAAGGCAAGCGCGGCGAGGCTGTCAGGTGAGGTCCAGAAACGCCTTTGCCCGCCGGATC
>Ga0209254_10005549_pt1 | contig 11610 bp, 6 predicted proteins | sample FrelakmetDIP11DI_FD_187148 | JGI IMG/M metagenome (GOLD analysis project Ga0209254, IMG submission 187148) | Freshwater lake sediment microbial communities from the University of Notre Dame, USA, for methane emissions studies - DIP11 DI (SPAdes)... | ecosystem: Environmental > Aquatic >... | reverse complement strand
GATCTCCCAGCTGCCGAGCTGAACCTCGAGGTCGCCGACGATGCGCACGGATGTCGTCTCGACGAAGAAGCCGTCGCTGCGCGCCACGCCGTCAGCGACCGCGAAGCCGAGGACGCTGCACTGCACCTGCGCCTGCGAGTCGCGGTCCACGGCGCGCAGGATCGCCGGCAGCAGCCCGGCGCCCCACAGGCCGAGCGCGTCGGACTTCATGCCGCGCGGGTACACCGCAACGTCGACCGTGCCCTGCAGCGCCTGCAGCAGGTCCGCCGGCGCGCCCTGTGCCGACAGGGCGGCGACGATGTCGAGCTGCCCGTTCAGTTGCGACGCCGGGCTCATCGCCCGCAGCAGCGCGCCGTACTCGACGTCGCGCACGTCGGCGCGCAGGCTGAAACGCGGCGGCGACGCGCCGGCGTCGATGGCCAGCTCGGCGTTGGCCGTGCCGTCCTGCGCCTGCACGTCGAGCAGGCGGGCGCGCAGCGTGCCGGCGTTCACCGTGGCCAGGATCTGGCCGCTGGTGAAGGGCTGGCCATCGCCGCGCAGCTCGTCGAGCTCGACCGACGCCTCGACGTCGGCCCGCGGCAGCAGCTCGAGCAGGCGTTCGATCGCCGCCTGCGCATTGCGCGCGGCCGACTCGGGGCTCGCCCGCTCCTTCGGATCGCGATCGCTGAGCCACCGGCCGGCACCGATGTCCTCCAGGTGCAGCACGGGGGAGCGCAGCGTCACCGTGTGCAACGCCCGCCCGCCTTCGCGCTGCTCGACGCGCACGCTGCCGGCGACGCGGCTGCTGCCGAAGCTCGCCTCGAGTTCGGAGAGGTCGAGCTTGCCCGGCGATTTGGACACCCTGGCGCTGGCGGCATACGGCGCCACTTCGGGCAAGGCGAGGCCGATGAGAGCGCCCAGGTCCTCGAGACGACCGCCGGCCAGCCGCACGCGGGCTTCGCCGGAGCCGTCGCGGGCGAACCTGCCGTCGGCCTCGAGGCGAACATCGCCGATCGTCGAGCGCAGGGCAAGCGGCAGCGTGGCACCGTTGCGCGCCAGCGCATCGACAGGCGGGCCGTCGGCCGCGAGGTCGACTTGTCGGCCATCGATCTGCCCGCGGGCGGTGAACTTCGACGGTTGGCCCGGGCCGGCCGTGAACGTCGCGTCGAGCAATCCGCGGCCGGTCGCGCCGGCAAGCAGCGGCCGCTGCAGTTCGACTTGCGCGCGATCGACCGCAGCATCGAGCGTCGCCGAGGCGAGCAGCTCGCGCAGCCGCTCGCCCTGCGCCTGCGCCGAGACCGACAGCCGCCCGGCGCGGACCCGCAGGTCCGCCGCGCCGATCGCAGCCAGCAGCGGATACAGGTCGGCATCCTGCGCGGTGCCGTCGATCTGCACCCGCGGACTGGCCCGACTGAAGTCCAGGCTGACCTGGCCGCGCAGCGCCATGCCGCTCCATTCGATCCGGAAGGGCGACGCCTGCGTCCTGTGCGCGCGCACGGCGGCCTGCAGACTGAAGCGGCGCAGACAGGCGTTGCGGAAGTCGACCCGATCGGCCGCGATGTCGATGTCCGCGTCGCGCAGGCGCGGGGTCCGGCGCAGCACGATGCGGTCGAACGGATCGTCCGGTGCAGGACCGGTCTCGCCGAGGGCCTCGATCTCGTCCAGGTTCAGCGTCGCCAGTGCCAGGCGCAGGCGCGGCGTCCCCGCCGCGCCCAGCGGATAGTCGATCTCTCCGGAGCCGGCTGTGCGCCCGAGGCGGACGGCGGCGAGCCGCAGTCGCGCCCGCTTGTCGTCGAGCACCAGCGTGCCGCGCGCCGTGATCGGGTAGGGAAGGCCCGGCGGCAGGCTGACCGCGCGCGCCACCGGCCCGCTGCGATCGCCGGCGATGTCGAACGTCAGGTCCGCGGTCGCATGCCGACCGGCGAGGGCGATGCGGCCCTTTGCGTTGACCCGCTCGTGCGGGCAGGTGGCCGAGAACTGCACGGGCCAGGGTTGGCCGGAAAGCAGCGGCGCCGGCGCGCCACCGGAAATCCGGAGTCCGCAGGAAGCGCCGTCGATCTTTCCCGACACCTCGGCCGACGACGCCGTCGTCGGCTGCAGGGCGATGCGCACGACGTCGAACCGTCCGGCGATCGGCGGCCGCCCACGGCCGCCGTAGGTCCAGCGCAGGTTGCGTGCATCGAATTCGCCTTGCAGCGACGCCGCGAGCGCGGCGGGGTTCGCGCCCTTGCCTCGCAGTCGGCCGCGGACGCTGCTCGCTGTGACGGCGAGATTGGCCGGCCTCGCCGCGCCGGGCAGCGACGCGGTGGATGCCGCACCGCTGTCGATCCGCGCGGCAAGCGTGTGCTGCGGCTTGCGCGCGTCGTAGTCGAGCGTTGCGTCGATCGGCGTGCCGGCCACGACGGCCGTGGCTTTCGCGGCGAGGGCGCGGTCGACGCTGCGGATATCGAGCCGGATCTTCTTCGCCGTGACCGGCAGCCCGGAGAACTCGTCGACATCGAGCTTCACCGTGGCGTCCGTGGCCGTCGCCAGGCGTTCGAGGCGCGCCACCCATTCTTCGGCCGTCCTGGCTCCTTTCGGCAGTGGCGTGGCGTTCAGGAATGGCGCTGCATCGACACGCTCGCCGGTCATGTCGATCGCAATGCTCGCCGTGGGCCTTCCCCACGCGATGCTCGCGCTGCCGGATGCGCTGCTCTTGCCGAGGCTCACTGCAAGGTCTCGCGCGGTCGCCTGCGTCGCGGTCGCCGTGAGACGCCCGCGCAAGGTGAGCGGTCCGGGTTCGTGCGCGGCGATGCCAAGTTCCTTGAGCGCCGCGGACGCATCGGCGGCGGTTGCTTCGACGCTCGTCTCGAACCGCGTGCCGCCCTCCAGGAACCTGCCGTCGATCGTCGCGCGCACGCCCGACCACTGCAGGGTGCCCTGCAGCGCAATCCCGGCCGCCGTCGACGTCAGTCCTTCCAGCGATTCGGTGCGCAGGTCGAAGCCGATCTCCTGGCCGGCGATCTGCGCGACGCCCGATGCGGCCAACGGGTCGTCGAGCGGCACTGCGCCGTCGAATTCGCGGATGGCGAACGGGACGGGCTGCTCGTCCTCGCGCTTGTAGGTTCCGACAACGCTGCCGATGCGCAGCCGTGCGATTCCCGCGAACGACACCGGCGACGAATCGCCGGAGGACGAAAACAGCAGCGCCCAGTTCGCGCGCCCATCGGCGTATCGCCGCAGCGTCAGTTCCAGGCGGTCGCCGGTTACCTCTTCGAGCACGACCGAGCGCCGCAGCAGCGCTTCCAGGTCGATGCGGGCGCGCGGCGAGATGCCACGCGCGAGCGTGGCGCCGGCTGGACCCGATGGATCGGCGAGCACCAGGGCGTCTGCCGAAACGGTCGCGGCGCGTCCGGTGTGCAGCTTCAGCGGTCCCTCGATCCGGGTCGGCACGTCGAAGGCCCCCGTCAGCACGCGCTCGAGCGGCGCGCGCAGGAACTCGCCGTCGACGTCGAGGCCCCAGAGAAACGCGCCGACGGCGAGCGCCAGCGCTGCTGCGAGTACAGCGAGCGAGCCGAGCGCGACGTTCAGCGCGCGTCTCATCGATATCTGACCCGCAAGGTCGAAGACGATGCAGGTGCCGGGCTGTGGCAGGATCTGTCGGGCCGCATGGTGGATTCACCGATCCTAGCGGCATCGGCTGCCTGCTGCCGCCGGGCCGGGTCATGCAACGATGCGCCTGCAACGGAATCGGCGGCGGCGCCGGGCGTTCTGCGCAAAGCTCTTGACGGGCTCAATCGATGCACGAGATTGATTGAGCCGCGGGTGACGCGCCGATCGAGGACCGCCTGCGCCAGGCGCAGGCCGTGATGGCCTAGCGGTTGCTGCGCGCCTGGATCCAGTCGAGCTTGGCCGAGTACAGGTCGCGGTCCTGGCGGCCGTTGCTGGTCTCCAGCGCGCGTGCCATGTGCCGGCGCGCCTGCTCGACGTTGCCCAGCCCGTAGTGCGCCAGGCCGAGCCAGTAGTGGAATTCGGCCGAATCGTCGCTTCGGGCGACCTCGCGCGCGAACATTTCCGTCGCGGTGCGGTAGTCCTGCTGCTTCATCGCCGCCAGGCCGAGGTTGAAGTCGTGCAGCGGCGGCTGCGGCTCCAGCTTCGCCAGCCGCAGTTGCATGGCCCGCGACTCCTCGATGCGGCCTTCGCGCGCATAGGCGCCGGCGAGGTTGGCCAGTGCCGTGAGGTTGTCCGCATCGCGCTCGAGCACGTGGCTGAACACCGCGGCGGCCTGCGCCAGCGCGTTGTGGCGCAGGTAGACCACGCCGAGCGTGTTCAGCGCGCCGAGGAACTGCGGATCGTGCCGCACCGCCTCGCGCGCCCACGCGTAGGCGTCGTCGAGGCGGCGGTCCACCAGCGCCTCGACGGCGCGGTTGTTCATGTACATCGCGACGACCGTCTGCTCGTCGATCTCGCGCGTGCGCAGGCCCTTGATTTCCTCCGGCGGCAGGAAGTCGACGGTCATCGACTCCTCACCAGGCCCGGGGAAGCGCGGGTCGACGAAGCGCCGGCCGAGGGTGACGTTGACGTGGCCGCTGCGCAGCAGCAGGTTGCTTCTGCGGGTGACGGTCTCCTCCAGATAGGCGCTCTTGTAGCGAACCGTCAGGCCGAGCTCCTTGGCAAAGGCCGCCGTCATCACCACCAGCGACAGGCAGTTGCCGGCGCGCGCATCGAAGGCCTGCGCCGCGTTGCGGGTGGTGCGCGCGTCGTAGTCCAGGCGCAGTTCGCCGGTGGTGTAGAGCGCCTCGAGCAGGCCGCGCTGCAGGCCCTTCTTGCGCAGTTGCGCCTCGATCTGCGGGTGCTGCAGGTAGCGGCGCATGGCGTCGCTGACGCTGAATATCCCGTCGGCGCCGACGCGCTCGGACGGCGCCGCGAACAGGCGGTCGTCGAAGAGGAAGTCCGGCCGTTGGGCCGCCCCGCGCGGACCGGCGCAGGCGGCGAGCAGGGCACAGAGCGAGAGCAGAAGCCAGGTGCGCATGGGTTTCCTCCTCGACGGCAAGGAATGCCACGTCTGTGGCGACGCACGGTCACCGTATTGTGCACCCGGCCGGAGCGGGGCGGGCGGTTCGCTGCGTGCTCCCGCCGCCGGTCGGAGCCAGGCGATGCCAGGCGGCAGGAAGCCGCCGTTTCGGAGCCGACGGCCTCAGCCGAGTGCGCGATCCTCGTCGACGCAGAGCAGGCGCACCCGTCCCTGCGCGACGAACTGCTCCTTCTCGTCGCGTATCCACGCCTCCCAGAGCTGGCTCGATCGGCCACGGGTCACGGGCCTGGCAACGCCGCGCAGCGTTCCCGCCCGCACCGCGCGGATGAAGGACGTGCTGTTCTCCAGGCCGACGACGCGCTGTCCGCGCGGATGCGCGACGAGTGCGGCGCCGACCGAGGCGAGTGTCTCGATCACCCCGCAGTGCACTCCGCCGTGGACGATGCCGTAGGCCTGCTGGTGCCTGTCGCTCACTTCCCACTCGCAGGTCACCTCGATCGCAAGGCGGATCTTCATCGCACGTCCCTGGCTTGACGGCAACGCGGCAAGCTTGGCGTCGGCCGCGCGATTGGCCGGAGGTCATGGCTCGAACGGGAAGACCTTCTTCCAGTCGCTCTTCATGCTGACGAAGGTCCAGCCGCGCCGCGGCCCTTCGTCCAGGCCGCGCTCCAGCCGGCCGATGGGTGAGCCGCGGTCGTAGGCGGACTCGCGCGCCGCGTCGTCGTGGCGCACGATCAGGCCGAGCCGCGGCCCCGGTGCCGAGGTCACCCACTCCAGCATCTCGAAGTCGCCGTCCGAGTTGCCGAAGGCGGCGATCGGCCGCTTGCCGATGAACTTGTGGATGCCGACCGGCTTGCCGGGCCCGTCGTCGACGAAGTCGACCTCCGGCAGCCGCACGATCACCGGCGTGCCGCCGCGCACCTCGTACTTCGTCCTGATCGTCGAGCCGATCACCTGCTCCGGCGGCACGCCGTAGCGCTGCTCGGCGAAGACGCGCATGAACTCGACGCCGCCTCCCGAGACGATGTAGGTCCTGAAGCCGGCCTCGCGCAGGTAGGCGAGCAGTTCCACCATCGGCTGGTAGACGAGATCGGTGTAGGGGCGCTTGAACCGAGGATGCCGGGCGCCGGCCAGCCAGTCCTTGACGAGCTGCGCGAACCCGTCGGTCGTCATGCCGGCATGGGTGGCCATCAGCATCTGCACCAGGCCCTTCTCGCCAGAGGCAGCCGCTGCCTTAAGGTCGCCTTCGAGCACGCCCTTGAACGGCTGCTGCTTCTTCCACTCGGGGTGCTGCGGCGCCATCGCCTTGACGCGATCGACCACGAAGGCGAGCTGCACGTAGACCGGCTGCTCCGACCACAGCGTGCCGTCGTTGTCGAACACCGCGATGCGGTCGGCGGGCGGCACGAAGTCTTTGCCCGCCTTGTCGGTCACCGCCGCCACGAAGGCGATGATGCGCTGCTTCGCGTGGCCGTCGTTCCACGAGGGCAGGGGATCCTGCGCGCGAACTATGCTTGAGGCACAGGCCAGTGCAATCGCGAGCAGCCAGCCGAGTACGGACTTGACGTCTGTTTTCATCTCTTGTCTCCGGTGGTACCCGGTCTCAGTAGGCGCCGGCTGCGCGGCCCGCTACAGGCGCGGCCGGCCGACTGCGCCGGCGCTGTTCAGCTGCGCCGCCAGCCGCTTCGCCGTCGGCACGGCGTGGGCGAAGAAGCGCTTCAGTCCCGGGCACAGGTAGTTCAGCCCGGTCTCGCCGTCGGGCGTGCGCAGCAGGCGGTTCTTCGGGCACTCGCCCCAGCAGTCCTTGAGGAAGTCGCACTTGCGGCAGTACGCCGGCAGCGATTCCGACTTGGCGTAGCCGAACTTCACCTGCGTCGGCGAGAACACCAGGTCGCCGAGCGAACGGTCCTGCACGTTGCCGAGCCGGTACTCCGGGTAGACGTAGTGGTCGCAGGCGTAGACGGCCCCGTCGTGCTCGAGCGCCACGCCCTTGCCGCAGAACTCGTTGTGGATGCACAGTTGCGACGGCATGCCCATGTGCTGGGCGACCAGCGTCTCGCAGAAATTGACCAGCACCTTGCCGTAGTCGCGCGCCAGCCACTCGTCCCACACCTTGCACAGGAACGTGCCGTACTCGTCGGCATCGACCGACCACTCGGTCACCACCGACTCCGGATGGTCCGGCTTCGCCTGCGGCGTGCCGACCACCGGCAGCCGTGCCGGGTCCCACGTCTGCGGCGCGGTGATCTCGAAGCCCTTCGGCTCGACGATCGGGATGAACTGCAGGTAGGTCGAACCCAGCTCGCGGCGCAGGAAGCGATACACGTCGAGCGGCCGCGAGGCGTTGAAGCGATTCACACAGGTCAGCGTGTTGAACGGCACGCCGAAGCGGCGCAGCAGCATCGCCGCCGCGTAGACCTTGTCGAAGGTCGGCGCGCCGCGGTTGGTCACCCGGTAGCGGTCGTGGATCTCGCGCGGGCCGTCGATTGACAGGCCGACGAGGAAGCGGTGCTCCTTGAGGAACGCCGCCCACTCCTCGTCGAGCAGCGTGCCGTTGGTCTGCAGATCGTTCTCGATGCGCTGGCCCGGCCAGGCGTACTGCTGCTGCAGCGCCATCGCCCTGCGGAAGAAGTCGAGCCCCATCAGCGTCGGCTCGCCGCCCTGCCAGGAGAAGACCACCTCGTCGCCGGTGACGGAGCCGATGTAGTCGCGCACGAAGCGCTCGAGCACCTCATCGCTCATGCGGCCGCTGCCGATGCCGCCGTCGAGTTCCTGCTTGCTCAGGTAGAAGCAGTAGGTGCAGTCGAGGTTGCAGGCGGCGCCGACCGGCTTGACCATGACGTGGAAGCGGCGCCGGCCGCGGTCGCCGAGCCACTGCGGCGCGTGGTACCTGTCGGGGACAACCGCCTGCTCGATGGCGGGCGCGGCTTCGGGCTTCATGCAGTCCGGTGTCGGAGGTGCGGCACGGGGCCGGCCGCGGCGATCCCGGTTGATCGCCGCGGCCGATCCCGCCGGGCGAGTCATTCTGCGCAGAACGCAGGCCGCCCGGTTGACTGCCGTCAACATGCCCACCAGTCGGTCGGCGGTCATGGACCGCTTCATCGGGCGCGCCGCCCGCTCGCGCGGGGCGGTGCCTCGACGTTGCCGGGCCGGCAGGCGCGGGCGACCGAGTCGCCGCTCTATTGAGCCGGCGGCGCGAGTTCGCGGCACAACGGGCCGCTACCATCGCCGGCATGAATGCACCTTATCCCCACCTGCTGGCGCCGCTCGACCTCGGCTTCACGCAACTCGCCAATCGCGTGCTGATGGGCAGCATGCATACCGGCCTGGAAGACGGCCGCAAGCACTTCCCGGCGATGGCGGCCTACTTCGCCGAGCGGGCGCGCGGCGGCGTCGGCCTGATGGTCACCGGCGGCTTCGCGCCGAACATCGAAGGCTGGGCCAAGCCCTTTGCCGGCACACTGGCCACGTCGAGCGCGGCGCGGCGGCACAAGATCGTCACCGACGCCGTGCACGCCGAGGGCGGCAGGATCGCGCTGCAGATCCTGCACACCGGCCGCTATGGCTACCAGCCGTTGTGCGTGGCGCCGTCGCGCATCAAGAGCCCGATCTCGCCGTTTGCGCCGCGCGAACTGTCGGCGCGCGGCATCGAGCGGCAGATCCGCGCCTTCGTGCGCTGCGCGAAGCTGGCGCGCGAGGCCGGCTACGACGGCGTCGAGGTGATGGGCAGCGAGGGCTACTTCATCAACCAGTTCCTCGTCACCCACACCAACCAGCGCAGCGACGAGTGGGGCGGCTCGTACGAGAACCGCATGCGGCTGCCGGTGGAGATCGTCTCGCGCGTGCGCGAGGCGGTCGGCCGCGACTTCATCATCATCTACCGGCTGTCGATGCTGGATCTCATCCCCGACGGCAGTTCGTGGCCGGAGGCGGTGGCGCTCGCCAAGGCGGTCGTGAAGGCCGGCGCGACGATCATCAACACCGGCATCGGCTGGCACGAGGCGCGCGTGCCCACCATCGCCACCAGCGTGCCGCGCGGCGCCTTCGGCTGGGTGACGAAGAAGATGCGCGACGAGCTGCATGCCGCGGGCATCGCCATCCCGCTGGTGACCAGCAACCGCATCAACACGCCGGAGGTGGCCGAGCAGCTGCTGGCCGACGGCTGTGGCGACATGGTGAGCCTGGCACGGCCGCTGCTCGCCGACCCGCATTTCGTCGCCAAGGCGAAGGAGGGCCGCGCCGAGGACATCAACACCTGCATCGCCTGCAACCAGGCCTGCCTCGACCACGCCTTCCAGAACCGGCTGGCCAGCTGCCTGGTCAACCCGCGCGCCGGCCACGAGACGGTGCTGCTGATCCGGCCCACGCCGCAACGCAGGCGATATGCGGTGGTCGGCGCCGGCCCGGCCGGGCTGGCCGCATCGACGACGCTGGCCGAGCGCGGCCACGAGGTGCACCTGTACGAAGCCGCAGCGCAGATAGGCGGCCAGTTCAACATGGCGAAGAAGATCCCGGGCAAGGAGGAGTTCAGCGAGACGCTGCGCTACTTCGCGCGCCGGCTGCAGGCCACGGGCGTCGTCCTGCACCTGAACACGCGGGTGGACGCGGCGGCGCTGATCGCCGGCAAGTTCGACGGCGTGATCCTCGCCAGCGGCGTGACCGCGCGCGACCCGAAGATTCCGGGGCAGGACGGCGCCAACGTGCTCAGCTACATCGACGTGCTGCTGCACGGCAAGCCGGTCGGCCAGCGGGTGGCGATCGTCGGCGCCGGCGGCATCGGCTTCGACGTCGCGGAGTTCCTCGTCACGCCGCCGGGCCACTCGCCGACGATGAACCTGCACGAATGGCTGGCCGAGTGGGGCGTGGCCGATCCGGCCGAGGTGCGCGGCGGGGTGGTACGGCCGCAGCCATCGCCGCCCGCTCGCCAGGTGACGCTCCTGCAGCGCAAGGCTGGCAAGCCGGGCAAAGGGCTGGGCAAGACCACCGGCTGGATCCACCGCGCCTCGCTGCAGATGAAGCAGGTGGAGATGATCGGCGGCGTCAACTACGAGCGCATCACCCCCGAGGGCCTGTTCGTCACCTACGGCGAGAAGCGGCAGGACGGCCAGCTGATCGAGTGCGACACGGTGGTGCTGTGCTCGGGCCAGGAGCCGCGGCGCGAGCTGCAGGCGCCGCTCGCCGCTGCCGGCATCGACGTGCACCTGATCGGCGGCGCGCACGAAGCCGCCGAACTCGACGCCAAGCGCGCCATCGACCAGGGTACCCGGCTGGCGGCGCGGCTATGAACGACTCTGCAGCCCTCGGCGCAGGCGGGAACAAACGACGCGCGTCGGCTGTCTGCACTTCGCCGGGGGCGCCAGACGGCCTTGAGCCGGCGGCGGCCGGCGGCCTGTGTTCAGGTGCGAAAGGGTAGGCTTGTGCCATGTACCACGGCGAACGACTGAACAGCATCACGCACCTGGTCGGCGCGGCACTGGCGGTCGCCGGCGCGGCGGTGCTCGTGGTGCATGCCGCGCTTCAGGGAGATCCGTGGCGGATCGCGAGCTTCAGCATCTTCGGCGCGATGCTGGTGATCCTGTACACGGCCTCGACGCTGTACCACGCAGTGCGGCCCCCGGTGAAGGACGTGCTGCGCCGTTTCGACCACTCAGCGATCTTCCTGCTGATCGCCGGCACCTACACGCCGTTCGCACTCGTCAGTCTGCGCGGAGCACTCGGCTGGACGATGTTTACGTTGATCTGGGCGGCGGCTGCCCATGGCATCTGGCGCGCCTGGCGCCGCGCGAACGACCGCCCGCATTCGGCGCTGCCGTTCGCGATGATGGGCTGGCTGGGGCTGGTGGCCGTCGTGCCGCTGACGCAGGCAATTGGCCTGTCCGGCATGCTTTGGCTCGCGCTCGGCGGCCTGCTTTACACCGTCGGCATCGTGTTCTACGCGAATGACGAGCGCTGGCGCCATGCCCATGGCGTCTGGCACCTGTTCGTGCTGGGCGGCAGTGCCAGCCATTTCATGACGGTGCTGTTCTTCGTCTGACAGCAGCGGGCACGAGTCCGCGTTGTCCGAGGCGGCAATGCAAGCCGGCGCCCGTGGAACTGGCGCACAGGCAGATTCAGGCGCTTGAATCGTCCCGCGTTGCGGCCTGAGCTTTGACCGGCATCCAGTGGCTCAGGGAGCTGCTTCGCCGGGCTCTTGCAGACGCGCACCCATGCGCTCGGCGCGCGACTTCAGCGCATGGTTCATGGCATGGAAGCCTTCTTCCGTGGCCCGTTGGCTGCCTCGCCCGACAAGCGACGCGAAGAGCCCCTGGATCTGCTCGGTCTGATGAAAACGCACTCCGCCGGCCGGCAGCGACTCGATCCGGAAGCGGTGTTCGGTGGTGTAGAAGCCCGGGGCCAGCCGCCTCTGGCTCCAGCGCAGTTCTCTAGGCTCGCGCAGGTAGGTCAACGTGGAAGTCGCCAACGTGGGGGCGCGCCCCTGCCGTTGAAAGGTGACCCTCAGCGCATTTCCATTGCTTGGCTTGCCGAGGATCGCGCGGATGAACGGGTTCCAGCGCTTGTATGAACCGAAGTCCGTCAAGATGGCCCAGACCAGCGACGCGGGGGCGTTGATATCGATG
>Ga0209254_10005548_pt1 | contig 11611 bp, 11 predicted proteins | sample FrelakmetDIP11DI_FD_187148 | JGI IMG/M metagenome (GOLD analysis project Ga0209254, IMG submission 187148) | Freshwater lake sediment microbial communities from the University of Notre Dame, USA, for methane emissions studies - DIP11 DI (SPAdes)... | ecosystem: Environmental > Aquatic >... | reverse complement strand
AAATGGTGTGCCTCGCCTGATCCTCATAGGTGTCCGCCGGAAACGAGGCGGATTTGGGACCAAACCGGGACCCGCCGATCGTGGTGCCCCGCAAATGCCGACCCGCCACAGGGGAAGTGGCTACCCCCAAGGCCCAGCCTTTGGGGACCCGGAACGGTTCGATGGAATCCTGGCCTTTCACATGGACCGCCAGTTTGTCCGCCCCCCGACCCAGTTTCTGGGCCGCCTCCTTGCTGCCATTCGCCAAGAGGTTGCCGATTCCTTCCCGGTGGGCAATCTTTTTCAAAAGGGCGATAAAGGAATCCACGTTCCCCCATTCGAGGGAAAGTCCCTCCGTCTCTTCGTGAGTGAGAATTCCCTTCTCGTAGCACTCGAAGGCGAAGGCGCAGACACTGTTGGCAAAATCCGTATCCAGCCCCAGGTCGTTGGCCAAGATCCAGGATTTAAGCAACCCGGCCGGATCGGTGATGTCCAGACGCACGGCCCCCATCACCGTGTTGCTCCAAAACCCCTCCCCTTTTGTTCCCTGAAATTTTCCCTCCTTCACCTCTGAGAAGGGCATGCAGCCGGCCGGGCACATGAAGCAGGCAGAAACTTTTCGGCGGTACTTCGGAAAGCCGGTTTCCGGGTTGGCCAGGCGAATTCTCTTCTCCCGGTCCCAAAAGTCGTCCTGGCCGTTGCGGGCGCTGATGAGAAAGTCCCAGTTGGGGGAGTCCGGGTCTCCCCAGCGGCCGGCAAGCGTGGATTTGCGCATCATTTCCGTGAGGGGCGACTCTCGAACCTTGCGCAGGGCTTCCTCCACCGCCCGGAAAAAACGCGGCGGGTCCGCGACCTGGATGGCCCCTCCTTGGCCGCAGGCCACGACGGCCTTTAATTTCTTGTCCCCCATCACGCAGCCGACGCCCGATCCCCCAGCGACTTTGGCCCGGTCGACGACCACGCCCGATCCTTTCACCCGATTCTCCCCGGCCGGACCGATGGCGGCGATCCGGATCCGCCTGGGAGCAAATTCTCTATCGAGCCATTCTTCTGTCTCAAAAACGGTCTTGCCCCAAATCGACCCGGCATCCCGGATTTCGGCTTGGCCGTTATGGAGAAAGAGATAAACCGGCCGTTCGGATTTGCCGGTGATAACGATATGGTCAAACCCGGCATATTTCATCTCCGGCGCGAAATGTCCCCCCACGTTGGCTGAACCTTTTCCGCCGCTGAAGACGTTCTTCGTTTCAATCGAGAGGCGGCAGGCGCCCGGCGTCAGGGTTCCGACTAAGGCTCCGGCCCCGAAGATCAACGGGTTTTCGGGATCCGACCATTTCGTTCGCGGGTCCATTTCTTGGAGAAGCAGCCAGGAGTTGATCGCCCTCCCGCCGATCCAATCGCGGGCGTACTTCTCCGTATCCTCCGTCCAGGTTTTCTCCCGCGTCAGGTCCACCCGCAAGATCTTCCCGGCCAGCCCCCCCCGAATTCTATCGATTCTTAATCTATTTTTCCCCATCTTGCATTTCCAATGCCTGATAACTGCAGAAATGAATGCACCACGGCCGCTCCTCCCCCCGGCAGAGATCACAGGTGCCATCCCGTTTCCAATGAATTTCCCCCGTTTCGTGATTCTTAAAAGCCCGGATCGAACCGCCTCCCGGGGAGAAGGTGCCGTGATGATGGAAGGAGCACGCCAACTCGCAGGCGCGGCAGCCATAGCATTTTTCGGGGAACCAGAGAATCTTCATTCTGAATCAGAACAGGGAAAAAATGATTATCCTTTCGGAACAAATTCATTATAAACCGCCCTGACCGCCCGTCAAGATTTGTTTGGTGCTTGATGGCTTCGTAAAAAGTCCATCTGCGGCGTTGCGCTTCAACTTCGTCGTTGCGGCGCACCCACAAGTGCGCCTCACTCCTCAGTTTTTGCGCGCCTTGCATCTGGAGCTTTTTACAAAGCCATCGTTTCCTTGACTTTTTACGAGATCATCAGGCTCACTCTCCCTCACTTTTTTTAGGGGGGAATGATAGCTTAGACTGGGCGCGGGGATGGCGGCGCGCTTCGCAGAAGCACCGGCCGGGAGGCCCCTTTGAGGGATCAGACCAAAGGGATTCCGCAAAGGGAGGCGAAGGGCCTGCGGCCCAAGCTCGAGCCCTGAAAAAACCAGCGCCTTGTGGTTCTGCGAAGCGCGACGCTGTCCCCGCGCCCCTGCGGGGGCCTCAAAATCTCCGGCATCCTTATGTTTATTATTTGATGGGGGCCTAAAGGGAAGCCCCTTTTGCGGGCGCTTCTTTTAAGGACCCCGCAAATTCCATTGCCTTGCCGCCCGGGCCAGTTTACCATAAGAGAAAATCAGCCCCTATGGAAAGGAGATTCCCATGAGTGAATATTTTTACGCCCGCGACGCCCGAAAACATTATCCGGCTTTGCGGGAAGCCCAGCCCGAGATGTTCCAGGCCTTTCTGAGTTTCAATGCCCAGGTTTTCGAGAAGGAGAGCGCCCTTCCACGCAAAGTGAAAGAGCTGATCGCGATCGCCGTCGCCCACACGACCCAATGTCCCTACTGCATCGAGTCCCACGTCAAGGCCGCCAAGAAGGCCGGAGCCAGCGATTCCGAAATCGCCGAAGCGATCTTCGTCACCGCCGCCCTCCGGGCCGGCGGCGCCTTCGCCCACTCCACCGTCTCCATGGGCGTGATCAAGGAAACGGAGACGACCGGTCAAAAGAAGTAAGAGCCTGTCCGTAAATAATATTCCCCCCTTTGTAAAGGGGGGTTGGGGGGATTTCCTCAAGGCGAGCCAAAGCAAATCCCCCGATGTCCCCCTTTTTCAAAGGAGGATTTAATAGCAGCAGCTTATTTAAGGATAAGCTCTAAGTCTCGATCCGCTCGTATGCCGAATATGCGGCACCTGAAAAGAGCTATTTCCCGTCTGGGATGAAGTTTCTCATCATCTTTAAGGAGGGGGTCTATGCCGGCCAACATCGCGCATCTCTTGATTTGCAACAAAGCGGTAAAGGTGCTCCAGGATGGAGGCGGATACGAACCCTTCATCAACATCCTCGACGCCGACGAGCACAAACCCTACTTCAACCTGGGATCCATCGGACCGGATTTATCTTACTACGGCAGCAACTGGGAAGGATTAAAAAGCCTGTTCTTTGATCAATCCGACAAGCCGCTGGGGGTTGACGGGTGGTCCTATCTCCTTCATTCCCGGCAGCCGAATCAATTCCCCCTTACCCTGATCGAACTCGCCTGGAAGGATACCCACTGGGAACAGGAGAAATGGGAAGGGGTCGATCTTGACAAATTCGCCTTCGCCTGCGGTTATCTCTCCCATATGGCTGCGGATCAGATCATCCACCCCAGGGTCAACGAAATCGCGGGCCCCTATTACCGGAAAGGGGAAAATCGGAGAATCCACCGGGAGTGCGAAATCTACCAGGATGTCGGCCTTTTCCACACCCTTTACCCCGATGAAGACTTTATGGAAAAACCTTTTAACCTTTGGGTGGATCTCGATCCCCAAAGCTCGCACAACGGCCCGGATTGGTTTCGATACTTCCTGCAACGCGGATTCGTCGAAAGCCACGGCGTTTATCCGCAGGATCAGGAAGTCGAGAACTGGCTTGACGGTCTTCTTTTGATTTTGCGGGGGATCAAGTGGGTGGGCCCGTACAAGGACGCCTATGAAGATTGGAAGAGCCAGGGAATGGAATCAGATAAATTCGCATCCTATTTTAGGGACTATATGCCCTTATTCTTTCAGACGGTGGAATTGACCAGCATTTACTGGAAGATGGCTTTTGAGCTTTATGATCCTCCCGGGGATGTCCTCCAGATTTCCGATCCCATGAGGGAGCGTTTCAAAAAGGTCGTCCAGAATGCCGATCTCTCCTCTCCCCTTCAGCGGGATATATTGAACGACGCCAAAAAGGCCCTTCAAACCGGCGCTCCGCGCAAATTCGCTTCCCTCGCAAAAAAGGCGTCGTCTCCCCTCAAGAAGAAAAATATCCTGGCGATCAATCCAGAGGATGTCGACAAGTTTTCGAAAAAATAGGCCAAATCAGATCGAGACAAGCCAATCTTTCAGATTGGCCCTTCCTGAGAATCGGTTGGGATCATCCGAAATTCAGCAAGCGGTGAATCGGCTCGCAAGTCCTGCCAAGGTCATATTTTCCCCAATGGCATCGTGCGGGATCAGGAGATACTGCCAAGGTTTGCCATCATAGGCTCAGCAAACTCTGAGGTTTATTTGCTCCAACGAACAGGTACTTTGAGGGAGGGGAAGATGGAGGGAGTCTCCAAGAATCAGAGATCCCTTGACAAAACATCCCTATTTCGCAAGAATCAGATTAGACGAATTCATAAAGAGTCTGAAAGCGCCCTTTTCGGTCATTCAAGCGGACCTCGGATCGGATCCGGGGGAGGAGCCGGGCATCGGTCCTTTCAAAGGATGATAAAGACTTCGGACTCCGGTTTTCGCCGGAGTGACGGTTTTTAAGGAATCAAAACACGCATACTCTCACATCTCTTCGGTCCCTATTTCTATGATTGAATCTCCCGTTCCCCGCATCGTACCCCGTTCGGAGCATTCGCTCTCCCGGCAGAATATCGATCCGGAAGCCCTGAAGGTTCTTTACCGGCTCTGGGATCACGGGTTTGTTTCCTACTTGGTCGGCGGGTGTGTCCGCGACCTCCTTCTGGGAAAGACCCCCAAAGATTTCGATGTGGCCACGGATGCCCATCCGCAACAGATCAAGGAGGGCTTCCGCAACTCGCGTCTCATCGGCCGCCGTTTCCGCATCGCCCATGTGTTTTTCCGGGGGGGAAAGTTCATCGAGGTCTCCACCTTCCGGCGCAAATCGGAGTTCGAGGAAGAGGCGGAAAACCCGCACCCCCAGGGGGAGAACACTTTCGGGACCCCGGCGGAAGACGCTTTGCGCCGGGATATTACGATCAACGGGATTTTTTACAACCCCCGGGATTTTTCTCTCATCGATTACGTCGGAGGGCTGGAAGATCTTCAAAACGGCATCATCCGCTGCATCGGCGATCCGGACGAAAAATTCCATCAGGACCCGGTCCGGATGATCCGGGTGGTCCGTCACGCAGCCCGCACCCGTTTTCGCATCGAAGAAGAAACGTATCAGGCCCTGCTCCGACATGTGGCCGAATTGGATCTTTGCTCCCGCTCCCGGGTCCGGGATGAATTTTTGCGGGACCTCTGTGAAGGGGCTGCCGAAGCATCGCTCCGTCTGATGCTCAAAACCGGCATATTGCGCGCGCTTTTTCCCTCTCTCACCGACCTATCGGAAGATGCCGTTCCCGAAGAGTTCTTTTTCAACACCCTGAAGGCGATCGATGCGCGGCCCGCGCCGGGAAATCCTTTCACCCCGGAATTCAGTTTGACGGTTTTTCTCCTGCCTTTTCTCTTTGCCGGCGTTCCCTGGGAAGATCTCCCCACCGGACGCCGGGGATCGGCCCTCTTTCGGGAAAGGGTCCGGGGGTGGATCGGGGAGGTCTTCGGACCCCTCCAGTTTACCCATCGCGCCAAAGAAATTGCCATCGACCTCCTCTCGGCGCAGAGGGTTTTCCAGGAGTTTCTCCCGAGCCAGCGACTTCCCTGGCATTTTATGAGCAAATCTGTTTTCCCGGGAGCCAGACAGCTCTTCGAAATCGGGTACCGGGCTTCGGGAGAAGACCCCGGCTCGATCGTCTGGCAGCTCGAAGAAAAGACTTCGGAAAAAAGAAGGAAAAGAAAACGTTGGCGTAAGCGCCCGAAACCCCAAACCCCGCCTCCGCCAAATCCCTGATGCCGCGAATTCATTGGGCCTGGATCATTCTTGCCGCTTCTTTCCTCACCGTCTTCACGACTTACAGCATCCGCTTGAGTTATGGGATCCTCATGCCCGAGATGATCGGGGCGCTTCAAATCAGCAAAACCGAGGCCGGAGCCATCGCCAGTTCTTTTTATGTCGCCTATACGGTTTTTGCCCCCCTCGTCGGATTCCTCGCGGATCGCGTCAGCGCCCGAAAGCTCATCGTTCTCTTCTGCCTCATTCAGGGGGCGGGGACTTTTCTGATGGGGACTCCCTCCTCCCTGTGGCAGGCCTGTCTTTTTTTCGGGATCGTCGGCGCCGGATCTTCGGCCATGTGGACTCCGGTTGTTACGTTAGTGCAGCGCTGGTTCGGAGTCAGGCGGCGCGGGGCCGTTCTCGGGGTCCTTGCCATCAGTTATGCGATCGGATATGGAATCATGGGCCTCCTTCTTCCCTTCCTGGTGAAGGAATACGGCTGGCGGTCCTGCTGGATCATCCTCTCCCTCCTTTCCTTTGCGATGGTCCCCCTGAATGGATTTTTCCTGCGCACCGCCCCCCGGGACAGGAACCTGAGGCCTTGGGGAGAGGACCCCTCCCCTGCGGCCGGATCCGGGCCGGGGAGCCTTCCGGCAAAAATTCCCTATCGCGATCTTCTCCGCCTGCGCAACCTCTGGATGGGCGGTTTCGCCTACTTCTTCACCGGTTTTACCGCTTACGTCGTCAACATCTTCATCGTCACGTATGCCAATTTGGAGCTGCGTTTCTCCTTTTCCCAGGCGGCCAGCCTGGCCAGTTTCATCGCCTTCAGCGGAATCCCCGGCGCCTTGATCATCCCCGTTCTCTCCGATTCCTTGGGCCGGAAAAAATGCCTCCTGCTCCTCAACTTGGGATTTTCCGCGGTTATCCTGTTTCTCGCCTGGGCGGGAAATAGCTGGCCCGCCTTGGTCGCAGCCGTCTGTCTCTATGGGGTCATCTATACCTCCACTTGGCCGATGTATGCCGCCGCCGCCGCCGATTTTTTCCCTCCGGGCACCACTGGTTCCGTCCTGGGTTTCTGGACGATTTTTTTCGGCGTCGGGCTCATTCTGGCGCCAATGGTGGGAGGATGGATTGCCGACCTGTCTGGGAGCTTCGTTCAGTCTTTTCTTGCCGCCTCCGGGACGGGGGTCGTGGCCGCTTTCTTCATCACCCGGATTCGGAAAGTGGAAACCTCTCCGAATTCCTAATTCGACACCGCCGGGGCCATGAATTTGCAGGGGCGTCTGGCGCGCGCCCGGGCGGCAGGCGACCGCCGGTCGCCCCTACCTGGTTTGTCACCGTTTTGCACGCAAATTCGGTTTTAACGGGCTGAAAAGGCCAAAAAAATATTGTCAGCAAAAATAATTTATGCTATAAAATCGGCGGGAGGTAGTCATGCAAAAGAAACGTTGGGGAATGATGATCGATCTGCGGCGCTGTATCGGCTGTCACACCTGCTCCGTTGCCTGCAAGGCTGAGCACGAAGTTCCCTTGGGATGTTACCGCACGTGGGTCAAACAGATCGAAAAAGGCCGGTATCCTTATGTGCGCAAGGCCTTTCTGCCGATCGTCTGCAACCAATGTGAACGTCCCATCTGCTGCACCGTCTGCCCCGTCAAAGCCACCTACCAGCGGCCCGAAGACGGGATCGTCATGATCAATCCCCACCGCTGCATCGGCTGCCGGTACTGTATGGCCGCCTGCCCTTACAATGTGCGGTTTGTCAGCCCCCGGTACAACATCATCGAGAAATGCGATTTCTGCCAGCGCCGGGTGGACAACGGCCAGCTCCCGGCCTGCGCCGAGGCCTGTCCCACGAAAGCCATAACCTTCGGGGACCTTCGGGATCCGAACTCGGAGATCTCCCGCTTGGTGGCAACCTCTCCCGTCCACGTCATCAAACCGGAGATGGGCACCTATCCTAAGGCGTTTTACGTAGAAATGGATGTCGACATCATCGCAGCCAGATAAACTCATGAGAAAGCCTCCACCCCGACGCCCCCGTTCGCCCGAAAGCCCGCCGGCGGCCTATGGCCAATTCGAAGCCAGCTCCCTCTTCTGTCCCCGATGCCGACAGGCGGTGCCGGTGCGCAAGCGGCTGCTGCTCGTTCTTCCGGATGGGGACAAGTACGAGTATCTTTGTTCGTTCTGCTCCTTCTCCCTGGGCACCAAAATGGAGTTCGAGGAGCGGAATATCCAGCTCCTGAGTTGAGGATTTCCCCGGGACGGGGGAAAACCCCTTTGCCGAGAAAAATACTCTCTTATTACCGCCGAAATAGGGGCTTTTCCCCATTTTCCTTCCCCAAAAAATTATGATATAATTTTTTTATTTAATGAGGCTTTTGCAAAACTCTTGAAAGTAAGGAGAAATCGTCATTCCGGGCAAGCAAAGCGCGACCCGGAATTCAGGAATTTTAAGCGGTTCTGGATTCCGGTTTTCACAGGAGTGACCCCTTCTTACGAAAATATCAACGAAAAAGGCAAGGCAAAAAGGGGGAGCTGGCGCTAAAGGTCCGAAAAAAGAGGAAAGGGGGTTGCTTACAAGGATCATAGTCTTGCCGGATGGATTTTATATCAAAAAAAAGGAGGATATGATATGCCTAAAAAATGGAGGATGCTCATTTTTTTCCTTCCAGCCCTGATGATTCTTTCGGGCGGAAATCTCTATGCCGACAGTGCCGGCCCGTCCTTCGCGGTTCTGAAGGTCGGGGATGAGGCGCCTTGGTTCACGCTGCCCTCATCCGAAGACCGGCTGGTGGATTACTACAAGGACTACTACGGGAAGCACCATTTGGTCATGACATTCTTCCCGGCCGCCTTCACTCCTACCTGAACGGGCGAGATGGAGGCGCATAATAGAGATCTGTATCTCTATAAGCGCCTGAACGCCCGGGTCCTGGGCGTCAGCATGGATGATCCCAACACGAACAAACATTTCGCCAAGAGTCTGGATCTGCAATTTCCCCTCATCTCCAACGTCCTCCCTTGGATGGGGATGAAATACGGAGCTTTTTCTCACACCCCTCCTTTCCGACCGGACGGCACCCCGAGCTGGTTCGGGAGACGGACGGTGGTCATCGACAAGAATAGCATCGTTCGCTACATCAAGGACGGGTCGCCGGACAACCAAGAAATTCTCATGTTCCTTCTGAAACTCGAGAAAGAATTTCGGGGGAAAAAGTGAGGGACCCTATCAAGGAGGAATTCATGAAACGACAAAAGAGATATCTATTCCTATTGGGCGCTTTGGCAGGGATGGCGGCGTTGGCGGGGCTTCTAAGCGGCTGCGCCACGATGGAGCCGAAGAAACCCCCGACGATGGTCCCCACGGACCACGACACGGTCATTTACCTCGAGAAGTACGAATTCAAGCGTCCCCCCGAAGGCTGGGCCTTGATGAGAAATGTGGAAGGGGGCGACTTCGAATTAGGTTTCATGCGGATCGAGAAGGGGGATTTCCCCACCCAGACCACCTTTATGTACGATGAACAACCCTATGGCAGTTCTCAGGATCTGGGAAAACGGGCCGATTACTACTGCACGAAGTTTCTTTTCAACAGCGGGATCGAAGCCAAGGTTACAAAGCGGGAAAGAGTCACGGCGATGGGGCGGGAAGCGCTGGTCCTGGAGATGGGCGGGGAGAACCCCGTACAGAAGGAGAAAGCAAAGTCCACGATTTACCTCATCAAGAAGGGAAACCGCATCGTTTCTTTTGTCTGCACCCAGTGGCGTCCTTTGACCGGCACATTCAGCGAGGAGCCTTTTGGCCATTTCGAGGCCTTTGTGAAGAGCTTTAAATTCCTGAAAAAGGATTTTTACGAGCAGCTCGAAGAAGAAATGACCAAGGCTGGATTATAACGACAAGGGGTCCAGGGTCCAAGGGTTAAAGGGTTCAAGGGTTCAAGGGGAAATTTCATTTTTTGAATTTTTTCCCTTGTCCCCTTGAACCCTGGACCCCTCGACCCCTTTTATTAGTAGTTGGGTTCCCGCTCAAAAACTCCCGCCGCCCCCATGCCAAAGCCAATGCACATGGAAACGATCCCATAGCGGGCATTCTGCCGCTTCATGGCATGCATCAGCGTGGTGGTCAATCGGGCCCCGCTGTTGCCCAGGGCGTGGCCCAGGGCAATGGCTCCGCCGTTTACGTTCACCTTATCCATATCCAGGCCTAAGGTCCGGCAGATGTATAGTGCCTGCGAGGCAAAGGCCTCGTTCAACTCAAAAAGATCAATCTGGCTCAGATTCAGACCCGCGAATTTCAGGGCCTTGGGAATGGCCTCCACCGGGCCGATCCCCATCAACTCCGGGGGAACCCCGGCCACGGCAAACGAACGGAAAGTGGCCATGGGCGCCAGACCCAAGGATTTGGCTTTTTCTTTGGACATGAGCACCACGGCCGAGGCGCCATCGTTCAAGGGGGAAGAGTTGCCCGGAGTCACCGAACCGGTTACGGAAAAGGCCGGACGCAGCTTGCCCAAAGCCTCCAAAGTCGTATCGGCCCGCACTCCTTCATCCGTATCAAAGACGAATTCCCGGAACGTGACCTTCCCATCCTCGGCAACTTCCTGGGTCTTCGTTTTGATCGGCAAAATTTCATCCTTGAATCTTCCGGCTTGGATGGCCGCCGCCGCCTTTTGGTGGCTTTTCAAGGCGAAGGCATCCTGGTCTTCCCGGTTGATGCCGTACTTCCGGGCCACGTTCTCGGCCGTTACGCCCATGGCCGTATACCCTTCCGGGTATTTTTCGATCAGTTTCAAATTGGGGACCGTTTTGTTCCCCCCCATGGGCACCATGGACATGGATTCCACGCCCCCGGCAATAATGACATCGGCAAAACCGCACATGATGTGCTCGGCGCCGATGGCAATGGCCTGGAGACCCGAAGAGCAGAACCGGTTCACGGTCTGGCCCGGAACTTGGTACGGAAGCCCGGCTATGTAGGCGATCAAACGGGCCACGTTCAAACCTTGTTCGGCTTCCGGAAAGCTGCAGCCGATGACGAGGTCGTCGATTTCTTCGGGCTTAACTCCCGGCGCTCGGTTCAAGGCTTCCCTTACGACCCATCCGGCCATATCATCCGGCCGCGTATTTCTTAGGCTGCCGCGGGGGGCCCGGCCCACCGCGGTACGCACAGCGGAAACGATCACAGCTTCTCTCATGGTTTCCTCCTTCTAATTCCGCAGGGGTTTGTTGGTCTTGAGCATGTGCCCGATCCGGTCCTGGGTCTTCTTTTCTCCGCAGAGGCTGACGAAGGCCTCCCGTTCCAGATCTAACAGGTGCTGCTCCGTGACCATAGCTCCGCTCAGAACGTCGCCGCCCGTTAGGATGTAGGCGAGTTTTCCGACAATATACTCGTCGTACTCGGAGATATAGCCGCCCATGCGCATCGTATTCGCCAGGTATTTGATGGCCGCCCGCCCTCCGTCTCCGGCCACGGGAACGAGCCGGGGCCGCGGCGGTTTGAATCCGTCCTGCACCATGGCCAGAACGGTTTGTTTCGCCTCATAGAGAAGATGATCGGCGTTGGGGATCACCCGGTCCGTGGGGCGCAGGAATCCTAACTTCCGGCATTCTTCCGCGCTCGTTCCGACCTTGACCATGGCGATGTTTTCGAAGGCTTTTCGCAGGAACGGCATCAGATCGACATTGACCCCGTCCGGAATCCCCTCGATGCAGCGGATGTATACTTCCTTGTTGCCGGCAGCTCCCGGCAGGAGCCCTACTCCCATTTCCACCTGGCCCATATACGTTTCGAGAGCCGCCACGATGCGATGGCTCGACAGGCAAACC
>Ga0209254_10005547_pt1 | contig 11611 bp, 8 predicted proteins | sample FrelakmetDIP11DI_FD_187148 | JGI IMG/M metagenome (GOLD analysis project Ga0209254, IMG submission 187148) | Freshwater lake sediment microbial communities from the University of Notre Dame, USA, for methane emissions studies - DIP11 DI (SPAdes)... | ecosystem: Environmental > Aquatic >... | reverse complement strand
GGTTGTCGCTCACAGGTCGGGGCCGATGACGAAATGGAGCCGGGCGGGCGGGACACCCGCCCGCTCCTCCCACCAGTCGTCCTTGGTCAGTGCGAAGGCCACATCCATCCGGACCTGCCCGATGGGCGAGAGCCAGCGCAGCCCGACCCCGACACTTTGTTGGTACACCTGCGCATAGTCCGGGTCGAAGGCATTGCCGAAGTCGGTGAAGACCGCGGCGCTCCAGGGTCCCTTGATGCGCCGCTCCAACTCCAGGCTGCCCACCGCCAGATAGCGACCGCCCACCGCCAACTCGGTCTCCGGGTCGTTGGGACCCAGGGCGTCGTAGCCCCAGCCCCGGATGGAGTTGTCGCCCCCGGCGTAGAAGCGACGGCTGGCGGGCAGGTCATCCACGCTGTCGGCCCAGGTGGCCCCAAGCTCGGTACGGCCGATGAAACGGTAGTCGTTCCAGAAGGCGCGGATCCATTTGAGGTCGAGGGTGCCGCTGAGATAGGTCGCGGGGGAAATCAGGACATCGCTCGCCCCGAAGATTCCAAGCTTCGTCCGGTATCCCTTCTTCGTGTAGACGGGGTCGTCGGTCACCGTCTTGGACCAGGTGATGTAGGGGATCAGCTCATTGGCCGCGCTGGTCTCCACCTCGTTGATGGTGTAGTCCTCGTAGCGGTAATCGAGGCCGAAGGTCCTGCGCCAGCCGCTCGGGGTCTGGATGGAGCGCGCCACCTGGACGGTGCTGATCCAACCCTTGCTGCTGGAGGTGTCGTAGTAGGTCACCTGCGGCTTGATGCTGACATAGTCCCGCAGAGGATCCCGGATCGGGATCCGGTAGTCGAAGTCCAGGCTCGACAGGCCGGGGGACAGGACGAGCTGGGTACGCGAATGGTGCCCCCAGCGGTTCCAGTAGCGGCGGCGCCAGTCCGTGGTCAGGCGCGGGCCCGTGTCGGTCGCATAACCGACGCCCACCCGGTACTTGTTCGCCTTGTTGCGATGGCCCACCACCTCGATGGGCACCCGGCGGTCCTCGCCGCTGGGGTCCTTCTGCGGGATCACCTCCACCTTGTCGAAGTACTCGGTGCCGAGCAGGCGCGCCTGGAGGCTCACCAGCCGGTCCGGGTCGTAGAGATCCCCGGGCTCGAATTGCACGTAGCGCGCGAGGAAGGCATCGTCCAGGAGGTCCTGCTTGAAGCGCACCTCCCCGAGGAAGTACTGGGGCCCCGTGTCCAGATGGAGCTCAACCAGGGCCTCGTAGGCCACCGGGTCGATCAGGACCTGGTGGCGCACCAGCTGGTAGTCCAGGTATCCCTGGGAGGCCGCGGCATAGCGCAGCTCCGACTTCGCCTTCTCATAGTCGGCGTGCAGCAGCACGTCCCCGGCCTTCATGGGGAAGGCCCTGGGAAAGGCGGGATTGTCCGCCCCGGCGCCGGTCACCTGGTAGTCCACGGAGCGAATCTTGATGGCCGGTCCCGGGTCCACCCGGTAGCTCGCCACCCAGGCACCGTCCGAACCGGCGGGCTGCGTGACGGAGTCTTGCACCTCGACCCGGTAGAGGCCGAAGGGGGCCAGGGCGTCGCGGATCTGGTCCGGGGCCAACCGGTGCAGCGCCAGGATCCGGGTAGCATCCAGATCCGGGTCCTTGCGCTCCTGGTAGATAGCCAGCAGGGCCAGGACGTTCCCTTCCTGCTCCCCCTGAAGCCCCTCCAACCTGACCTCGAGTTTGAGGGCCGCCAGGGCGTCCCCAGCCGCACACAAGAGCCAGAGGACCAGCATCCAGGCCCGGCTCGGCGCGGCCCTCTGCCTGAATTGTTTCACAAAAACAACAATGCATGACAAGGAATCGACAGTGTCTCTATCTTAGCAGAAGCCGATTCGAGTCCCGGCACTAGATCCGGGCGGTCTCGGCGCTTCAGGCTCGCCGGGAGAGCTCCTGTCGCAGGGCCCTGATCTCCTCGCGCAGGGCGCGGACCTCGGAGCCGATCTGAGCCGTGTCCCGCTCCAGGGTCTGCTCGATCAGGGCCCGGTCCGCGGCGATCTGATCGTCGTGCAGAGTCTGCATGGTGTCCACGATGATGCCGATGAAGAGGTTCAGCATGGTGATGATGAAGCGCTGGACCGGATTCGATTCGATCCAGGCACCGATGCGTTGACGGCTCCACACGGCAAGACGCCTCCTGGCCGGGGCCCCGAGTCCCGCGACCGACTACAAGAAAGCCGTCGTCAAACGCCGCTCGCGAGGCGCTGGCTCAAGGGGGCCTCGGCCCCGTATCCGGCGTCCGTCACGGCTCGGACTAGGGCCCCCGAGTCCGCCTCGCCTTGGACCCTGGCGAGCCCCGTCTCTAAATCGACCTGGACGGCGGTGACGCCCGGAACCGCCTCCAGCGCCCGGGTCACGGCGCCCACACAATGCTGGCAGCTCATGCCCGTCACTTTGATCTCGGTGGTCATGGTCCGTGCTCACTGGTTGAGAGTAGAAAAGCGGGTGTCGCCGGCCCTCGGGAGCCGGCCCTCAGGACCCGGCCGTCATGAATCGGGCGCAACCCAGGAGCGGGGTATCCCCGCGCAGGATCACCCGCACCGGCATGCGCCGCATCAGGGGCTCCATGCGCCCCTTGGCGAAGAAGCCAGAGAGGAAGGGGCCCTCCTCCAGGGCCTTGAGGTTCTTCGGCGCGATACCGCCCCCGAGGTACACGCCACCCAGGGCCATGTGCTTGAGCCCCATGTTGCCGGCCTCCCGGCCGTAGAGACGGAAGAAGAGCTCCATGGTCTCGGCGCAGATGGGGCAGCGCCCCGCGGCTGCGGCACCCGCCACCGCCGCGGAGGTATCCCCCTCGGCGATGGCGGCGGCGAGCCAGTCCGGGGTCTCGGCCTGGCGCCACTCCAAGAGAAAGCCGTAGATGTTGGCAATCCCCATCCCTGAGGCGACCCGCTCCCAGCTCACCCGCCCGAAAAGCCCCTGCAGGTGCTTCAGCAGCGCGAACTCACGCTCGTCGATGGGGGCGAAGTCCGTGTGCCCCCCCTCGGTGGCGAAGGGGTGATGGCGCTCGCCGTCCCAGTAGATCCCCGCCTCACCCAGACCGGTACCGGCGGCGACCACGCAGGCGTTGCCCTGGCCCCCCGGCTCCCCCGGATGGAGCTCGAGCTGGTCCTCGGGCCCCAGGGCGGCCACCCCCCAGGCCACCGCCTCCAGATCGTTCAGCAGCCCCACGCGCTCGAGGCCCAAGACCCGCTCCAAGCGGTCCGCGTCGATCTCCCAGGGCAGGTTGGTGGTCTTGCTGCGCCGACCCTGGACCGGCCCGGCGATGGCGAAGGCGCCGCCCGGACAGTCCGTCCCGGCGTCCTGGCCGGTTTCCTCCAGGTAACGGACGACGATCGCCTCCAACGAAAGGAAGTCGCCGCTCGGATAGCGGCGCTCCTGGCTCAGGGTCACCCGATCCCCCGCCACCTCGGCCAGGGCAAGGCCCGTCTTGGTGCCGCCGATATCACCCACCAGGATGCGCATGGTCGTGTCTCCGCTCGCCTGGGCCTTGGGTCCGCGGCCCCGCCGCGAGATCATAGCAAGTGCGCCGGCCGGGCACAGCCGCCGGCACGACCTCCCCGGCCCTACGGATGGCCGAGCTTGAATACGTCCGCGGCGGATCGACTCTAGGTTCCAGCATGATCACCGGCATCTCCACCTGGTCCGTCCGCCACCCCATCGGGGTCCTCGCCCTAACCCTGGCGGTGATGGTACTGGGGGCCTTCTCCCTGTCCCGGCTCAACATCGACCTCCTGCCCCAGATCATCTACCCGGAGGTGCTGGTTCGGGTCTCGGACCCCGGGGTGCCGGCGCGCATCATGGAGGACGCCGTAACCCGGGAGCTGGAGGAGCAGCTCGCCATCACCGAGGGGGCCATCGCCATCCAGTCCCGCACCAGCGAGGGGCGCAGCGCCATCGATCTCTCCTTCCGCTATGGGGAGGACATCGACCTCGCCATGCGGGATGCCAGCGCCCGCCTGGACCGGGCCAAGCGCTTCCTGCCCGACACGGACGAGCCGCCCATCATCTACAAGCGGGACCCCTTCCAGCTCCCGGTGGCGGAGTACGTCATCGGCTCCAGCCTGCGGGACCCCCTGGAGCTTCGTGCCTACGTGGACTATGTGCTGAGCCGCGAGCTGATTAACCTACCCGGGGTGGCCTCCGCCGAGGTGGGGGGCGGACTGGAGCGGGAGGTCCTGGTGGTGGCGGACCAGTACCGCCTGGCAGGGCTCGGGCTCGATGTTCTGGACCTGGAGCAGCGGCTGCGCCAGGCCAACCAGGACGTCTCCGCCGGGCGCCTGCGCATGTCCCAGGGGGAGGTCAGCGGCCGGGCCCAGGGGCGTTTCGCCGATGTCCAGGGGATCGCGGAGCTGCCCCTGCTGGACCCTGCCACCAGCGGCTCGACGCTTCGAGAGCGGGGTCGTAACCCGCTGTCCATGGTGCGCGTCGGGGAGCTGGCCCAGGTGATCGACGGGGCGGCGGAGGAGCGCCTGCGGATCCGCCTGGACGGGGAGCCGGGCATCAAGCTGTCGGTCCAGAAGCAGCCCCAGGCCAACACCGTGGCGGTGGTGGATGGCGTGGAGCAGGAGCTGGCCCGGCTCGCCGAGACCGGCCAGATCCCGGAGGACGTCCGCGTCCAGCGGGTGGACGACCAGGCCCGCTACATTCGCCACTCCCTGGACAACGCGACGGATGCCGCCGTGGGCGGCGGCCTGCTGGCCATGGCCGTGGTCTACGTGTTCCTGGGGAGCCTGCGCCGCACCCTCATCATCGGCAGCGCCATCCCCATCGCCGTCCTGGCCACCTTCATCCTGATGGCGGGGGCGGGCTTGAGCTTCAACATCATGACCCTGGGCGGCCTGGCACTCGGCATCGGCATGCTGGTGGACAGCACGATCATCATGCTGGAGAACATCTATCGCCACCAGCGGCAGGGGGAATCGGCCGTCAGGGCCGCGGACGAGGCCATCCGCGAGGTCACGGGAGCCATCGTCGCCTCCACCTCCACCAACCTGGCGGCGGTGTTTCCCTTCCTGTTCATCGGCGGTCTCGTGGGGCTCCTGTTCCGGGAGCTGATCTTCACCATCTCCGCGGCCATCCTGGTCTCCATGGTGGTGGCCCTGACCCTGGTCCCGGCCCTGGCCGGGCGGGTGCCGGCCACGCACGAGGGACCCCTGCGCCGTCTGGTGGATCGGGTCCTGACCGGGCTCCAGGAGGGCTACGCCGGGCTGCTGGGACAACTCCTCAAGGTACGCTGGTTGATCATCGGCATCTTCATCTCCGGGCTGGCCCTCACGGTCCCCTGGCTCGCGGAGGCGGAGCAGGAGTTCCTGCCCAAGATGGACGAGGGCAACCTCCAGATCACCCTCACCGCCGACGAGGGCCAGTCACTGGAGGAGATGGACGCCCTGGTCGCCGAGATCGAGTCCATCGTGGCGGCGCAACCGGAGGTGGCGGCGATCTTCACCACCGTGGGTGGCTTCGTGTTCGGGCGCTCCTCCTTCGAGAACCCCAACCGGGCGAGCATCCAGGTGGTGCTCCAGCCCCTGGCGGAACGGGGCGGGATCAGCAGCAGCGCCTGGGGCGATCGGGTCAAGGGGTTGATCGCGGAGCGCCAGATCCCCGGGCTCAAGGTCTCCACCTACACGCGCGGCATCCGCGGCATCCGCTTCAACAATGCAGAAACCGACGTCAGCCTACGTATCAAGGGCGAGGATCTGGATACCCTCGCCCGACTGGGCGATCAGGTGGTGGAGCGCCTGAAGCAGGTGCCCGGGCTGGAGAATGTCACCCATGGTTACGAGGCGGTGACCCAGGAGATCAGCATCCGTCTGGACCGGGAGCGGGCCGCCTCCTTCGGCCTCAGCGTGGACGACGTGGGGGCCCTGCTGCGCTTCGGCATGGAGGGCCGCACCGTGACCCAGCTGATCGATGGGGATCGTGCCGTGGACATCCGGCTGCGTCTGGACCGGCTGGACATCGCCTCCCCGGGCGATCTGGAATCCATCGTCATCTTCAGCCGTACCGGACCCCGCCGCCCCCTCCGATTGGGAGACCTGGCCCAGGTAGAGCTGATCCCCCAGCCCGCCAGCATCCAGCGGGACCGCCAGCAGCGCGTCGTGGAGATCACCGCCTCCGCTGGCGAGGGGCTCTCCGTGGAGCAGGCGGTGCGTGCCGCCCTGGACGCGGCCCAGCAGGTCCAGCTTCCGATGGGCTACAGCCTGTATGAGGCGGGGAGCCTGGAGACCCTGAAGCAGGGTCGCGAGATGGGGGGGATCTTGCTGGCGCTGGCCCTGTTCCTGGTCCTGGTGGCCATGGCCGTGCAGTACGAGTCCATCCGCAACCCCGTGATCATCCTGCTCTCGGTCCCCTTCGCCCTCACCGGCGTGGTGCTCGGGCTCCAATGGACCGAGTTGCCCGTCTCCATGCCGGTGTGGCTCGGTCTCATCATGCTGGCGGGCATCGTGGTCAACAATGCCATCGTGCTGGTGGAGTTCATCGAGATCGAGCGCCGGCGTGGGCTGGGGATCCAGGAGGCCATCCTCTCCGCCGCGCGGCTCCGCCTGAGACCCATCCTTATGACCACGCTGACTACCGTGGTGGGCCTCGTGCCCTTGGCGATGGCGGTCGGCGAGGGGTCCGAGATGCTCCAGCCCCTGGCGGTGACCATCGTCGCCGGCCTGTCCTACTCCACCCTGGTGTCGCTCCTGCTGGTCCCCATGGTCTATCGCCTCATGGGTCGGCGCGACGCCCCGGCCCCCGCCGGCGAGGAATCCGATTCGGGGCCCGATCTTTCGCCGGCCGCCCCGCCATTCCCCGATTGAGACAAGCCGCCCGGTAGGGAGCGGCCCGTGACGCGGGTTTGGTTCTGGGATGCCGGCCTTGGGTATCCTGAGCGAAGCGGTAGGCCGTAACGGAGCTGCCGCCATACCCTTATCTTCGCTCAGCGGCTCGGGGGAAAAAGCTTGGATACGGACCTGACCCACCTACAGGGCGCGGACACCGACCACGCCCTGGAGATCGCCCCGCGGGTCTGGTGGGTCGGCCAGTTCCTCGACGACGACGACTTCCAGTCCCACGTCTATCTACTGGAGCAGGGCGACCAGTCGGTCCTGTTCGATCCCGGCTCGCGCCTGACCTTCGCGGGCACCCTGCGCAAGATCGAGGAGGTCATCCCCTTCAGCAAGATCCGCTACTTCGTCTGCCATCACTCGGACCCGGACATCACCGCCGCCCTGCCCCTGATCGACGAGCTGGTCAGCCGCCCCGATGCGCTCCTGGTGACGCATTGGCGCAGCCAGGCCCTGCTCAAGCACTATGGGCTCAAGATGCCCTACTGGCTGGTGGACCGGCACGACTGGCGCCTGCCCCTGGAGGACCGGGAGCTGCGCTTCGTCTTCACCCCCTATGCCCACTTCCCGGGGGCCATCGCGAGCTTCGACCCGGAGACCGGGGTTCTCTTCTCCAGCGATCTCTTCGGGGGCTTCACCCTGCTCCCCACCCTGGTGGCCCAGGACGAGTCCCACTTCGAGTCCATCCGTCCCTTCCACGAGCACTACATGCCGAGCCGGGACATCCTGGACTTCGCCATCAGCCAGATCAAGCGCCTGCCCGTGCGCATCATCGCCCCCCAGCACGGCGCCATCATCCCGCAGCGGCTCACCGCCTTCATGATCGACAAGCTGCGCGACGTGGAGTGCGGCATCTATCTGTTCGCCCGGGAGGACACGGACATCATGCGTCTCTCGCGCCTCAACCAGACCCTGCGCGAGATCACCCAGACCATGCTGCTGTACCGGGACTTCCGGGACATCGCCGAGCGCCTCTTCCGGGTGGTGCAGCGCAACCTCCCGGCGCAACGGATCGACTATTACGCCCTGCTGCAGGACGGCACCATCCTCACCCTTTCAGACGAGACCCGATTCTCAGGCTTTCGGGGCAACACCCCGCCCGAGCTCGAGCGGCTTCTGGGTAGGACCAGGGTCGAGTGGATCGAGGCCCACCGGACGGACCCGGCGCTGGCCGGCCACCGCATGCATGCCGATGCCTTTTGCAGCCGGGAATCCGAGGGCGGCGCCGACTCCCTGACCCTGCCCTTGTTCTCTCCCCAGGGGGAGCGCATGGAGGCGGCCGCCATGATCCACCTGGCGCCCAGCATTCCCATCACCCCGGAGGTGGAGCAGGTGATCCAGCAGATTGCCATGCCGCTGCAGGTGGCTCTGGAGCGGGAGGTGATCTACCGCACCATCGAGGACGAGCGCAAGAAGACCTACCAGTGCTCCATCCGCGACTCGCTCACCGGGCTCTTCAATCGCGTGTACATGCTGGACACCCTGGAGCGCCATTGCAGCATCCATGACCGGGACGAGACCTCGCCGCTCGCGGCGGTCATGATCGACCTGGACCACTTCAAGGTCGTCAACGACCAGTACGGACATGGGGCCGGGGACGAGGTGCTGCGCCAGATCGCCCAGCTGCTGCGGGAGAACGTGCGGGAGTCGGACATCCCGGTCCGTTATGGTGGCGAGGAGTTCATCCTCTTCCTGGTGGGTGCCTCGGCCTTCGGGGCCGCCGAGCACGGGGAACGGATACGGGCGTCCGTCGAGCGCCACGCCTTCCTGGTCGCGGAGGATCTGCGCCTGCCCCTCACCGCCAGCGTGGGCGTGGCGACCCGAGAGCGTTACGAGTCCCTCGACTCCCTGATCCGGCGCGCCGACCTGGCCCTCTACCGCGCCAAGGAGGCGGGGCGTAACCGGGTGGAGCTGGCTCACCCAAGCGATCAGACAGGCGCCGCCTAGACCTCCAGCCGACCAGGCCCCGACCGGCGATCCACGACGCCGCCGATCACCCTTATTGCCCTGCTCCCGGACCCGGGGCAGCGGGGGGGAGCCCCGGCGGCTGTGCCATCTCGGGCGGCGCCGGCGGGGGTGGGGGCGGAGCGGGCATCGCCGCGGGCTCCAGGGGCATCGCGAGGCCCATGGGCTGGCGCACGAAGGAGGGGAAGTGGGGGTTGGTCCAACCCGCCGAAGCCAGCTTGCCGTGAGGCGGGGCCAGACGCGAGGTGTAGTCGAGGACCGCCGTCTCCTCCCGCAGGGTGAAGCGCTCGATCTGCTTGACCATCTCCGGGTCCGAGTTCTTGCGCCGCCCGTTGCGGATGGCGTCAAACTGGCGCATCAGATAATTGAAATGCTGGCCGGCGATCTGGGGCAGATGCTCTTGCTCATTGCCCACCCCCGCGTCGCCGTGGCAGTCATGGCAGTGCTCCTGGTAGAGCTTGGCGCCCAACTCGAGGTCCAAGCCGGGACCCTTGCCGTTGTCCGGCGTCATGGGGAGCGAGGCGACGTAGGCAGCGACGTCGGCGATGTTCTGGGGCCCGCCCAGGATGCGGGGCACCGAGAAGGGGTACATCAGGGGGTTGTCCCGGTTGCGGGCTCGGATGTCCGCCAACTGCTTGATGATGACGGTGCGCAGCTGCCCGGCGATCTGGGGGTAGGAACCGTCGGGGGTACCCCAACCCTCGGGGCTGTGGCAGACGGCGCAGGTAAGATAGACCTGACGGCCATTCTCCACATTCGGCGTCAGCGACATGACCTGGTCGTACTCCGCCTTGGCGACCTCCGCGGGGCTCGCCGCCTGGGCCTCGGTCCCTCGGGCCGGCGAAACGGCCACGAGCCAGCAGGCCGCAAACAAGGTGGTCACGGGTGAGACCTTCACGGGAAACCTCCTGAGGGTGGAACGTTGTCGGCGCGCGCCGCGGTTCTCTTGTCGTCAGACTTGGCGGGAGATTAGGCCCCACCCCAGCGCTTGGCAACCCGGGCGCCTGCTCGGTAATAGGGCCCAGATCCTGGAGACACGGGCGAGGGTCACGGCCGCCCCGGCTCGGGCTCGCCGGGGCCGCGGCCCGCGCCCGGGGTCAGCGGGACTTCAGGGCGCCGGTCAGGTTGGCGTGAAAGATCGCCTTGTGCACGTCCCCCAGGCTCAGCATCCCGACCAGCTTGCCGTTCTCGGCAATGGGGATGCGCCGGAAGTTGTGCTTGACCATCACGGTGGCGGCCCGCAGCAGGTGCATGTCCGGGTCCACCGAGATGGGATTCTTCGCCATCAACTCGCCGACCGTCCGCTCCAGCACCTCACCGTAGCGTCCCATCTCCCGGTCCAGGTCGACCGAGTGCATCCCTTCGGCGATCAGCTTTTCAATGGTCGGGAACAGGCAATGGAGCACGTCCTTCTCCGCGATAACGCCAATCAGACGATTCTCGTCGTCCACCACCGGCAGGCCGTGGAAACGGTAAAGGCACATCAGGGAGGCCACCTCCATCACCTTGGTGTCGGCCTTGACCGAGCGCACCGAGGTACTCATGACTTCACGGACTTTCATTGGGATTGCTCCTCATTGATGTTGTATCGGTCGGCCCGCCGCGCTCGGCGCTGCCCCCGATTATAACCAGGGCCATGCGTAGGAGCGGCGCCCCGCCGCGACAAGCCCCCGCGCGGAAGGCGCGGCGCCCGAGCGGCCTGCTCGCGCCGCGGCGGCGCTCCGACGGAAAGCTGGAGCTTCCGGGCGACCAGCGACCAGCGACCAGCCCAGAAGCCACCCGGAGGACAGGCGGAACTGCGAACGCCTGCTCAAATTCCGACATGCCAGACTCGCGCCGGGCCCCGGCCGCCAGGCCGCACCGGGCACGCAACGCGGGCACTTATCCACACATCGCCCACAGTCCATCGACAGCTTACCCAGGGAGTTTTCACAACATCTTGTGGTTGACTGATTCAGTCGAGCGTATATATTGACATCGCTGCCGTGCTTCCACAGAGCGCCCCGAGGCCATCTCAAGGCCCTCAAGGGGGGCCTGGCACGCCCCACGAAGCCGCCACGAACCCAGAGCCGTCCAGGCCGCAGACCCATCAGGAGGAGCCATGTCCGCCACTGTCGCAGACCCCGTCTCGGAACAGGTGCAGTCCCAGGAGTCCACGCCGGGTATCGGGGAGGGTACTGCCGCCCGCTCCGGTTCGAGCGAGGCCGCGCCGGAATTGACCTCCTCCGCCCTGGAGGTAGCCGCCCATGCCCCGGGGCGGGTCCAGGTGATCCGCCGCAATGGCAAGGTCACCCACTTCGACCCCAACAAGATCACGGTGGCCATGACCAAGGCCTTCCTGGCGGTGGAGGGCGGTAACGCCGCCGCCTCGAGCCGTATCCATGCCCGGGTGCGCGAGCTCACCGAGCAGGTGGTGATCGCCCTCACCCGTCGCGTGCCCGGCGGCGGGACCGTCCATATCGAGGACATCCAGGACCAAGTCGAGCTGGCGCTGATGCGCGCCGGCGAGCACAAGGTGGCCCGCGACTATGTCCTCTACCGGGAGGCCAGGGCCCGGGAACGCGCCGAGAAGGCCGCCGCCACCAAGTCCCTCCAGGACGAGGCCCAGATCCGCGTGACCCTGGCGAACGGCGGCACCCGGCCCCTGGATGTGGAGCGCATGCGCCGCCTGGTGGACGAGGCCTGCCGGGACCTCGACGGGGTGGACCCGGAGGCGATCCTCGCCGACACCACCCGCAACCTCTTCGACGGGGTCAAGGAGGCCGACGTGGGCCAGGCCCTGGTG
>Ga0209254_10005546_pt1 | contig 11613 bp, 8 predicted proteins | sample FrelakmetDIP11DI_FD_187148 | JGI IMG/M metagenome (GOLD analysis project Ga0209254, IMG submission 187148) | Freshwater lake sediment microbial communities from the University of Notre Dame, USA, for methane emissions studies - DIP11 DI (SPAdes)... | ecosystem: Environmental > Aquatic >... | reverse complement strand
TGGTGTTGAGCGCGAGGTAGCCGCCGTTGTTCTCGGGCAGCTTCTGCTTGATGATGTCGGCCTCGATCGTGACGCCCAGATGGTTCGCCTGGCCCGTGAGGTCCGCCGACACGTGGTAGTCCTTGTCGGTCTTGAAGGCCGGATTGCGCAGATAGCACCACAGCACCGTGGCCATCCCCATCTCGTGCGCGGCCGCGAAGACCTGGCTCACCTCGACGATCTGCCGGCTCGATTCGGCCGAGCCGAAGTAGATCGTCGCGCCCACCGCCACGGCGCCCAGGTCCTTCGCCTGCCTGACCGAGGCGAAAAGGATCTGGTCGTACTTGTTCGGATAGGTGAGGAACTCGTTGTGGTTGACCTTGAGCAGGAACGGGATCCTGTGCGCGTAACGGCGCGAGCACGCGCCGAGCACGCCGAGCGTGGAGGCTACCGCATTGCAGCCGCCTTCGAGCGCAAGCTTGACGATGTTCCCGGGGTCGAAGTACAGCGGATTCTTCGCGAACGACGCGCCCGCGCTGTGCTCGATCCCCTGGTCGACAGGCAGGATGGAAAGATAGCCCGTTCCCGCAAGCCGGCCGTGGTCGAAGAGCTGCTGCAGGCTGCGCATCACCGCCGGCGAACGGTCGCTCGGTGCAACGATCCGATCCACGAAATCCGGACCGGGCAGATGCAGCGATTCCCGGGGGATGCCCCTGCAGACGTGCTGGAGCAGGCCACCCGCTTCGGCACCCAGAAGTCCCATGATGTCGGTCATTGTCGAATCTCCCTTTCGCGAACAGCCAGTTGTGGGCAAGCTGCCATTATCCCGCGACAACGGTGCGCGAACAACGTGCATCGTACTTGACGCTGCGCCCGGGGCCTCACGATCTGCGCCCCTGCAGCGCGGCCTGCGCCGCCGCGAGCCGCGCGATGGGCACGCGGGGCGCCGAGCACGAGACGTAGTCGAGCCCGGCGTCGTGGCAGAAACGGATCGCCTCCGGCTGCCCGCCGTGCTCGCCGCAGATGCCGACGACGAGACCCGGCCGCGCGCCGCGCCCCCATTCGATGGCAAGCTGCATCAGCCGTCCGACGCCGTCGACGTCGAGCATCTCGAACGGATTGTCCCGGAGCACGCCGGATTCGATGTACTGCGGCAGGAACTTGTTCTCCGCATCCTCGCGCGAGAACGAGAAGGTGGCCTGCGTGAGGTCGTTGGTGCCGAACGAGAAGAACTCGGCGATTTCGGCAAGGTCCGCCGCGCGCATGCACGCGCGGACGACCTCGACCATCGTGCCGAACTTGCACGGCACACGCACGCCGTAGCTCGCCTCGACTTCCGCCTGCAGCGCATCCACCATGGCCTTGACGCGCCGGAGCTCCTCGATGGCGCAGACCTGAGGCACCATGATCTCGGGGTGCACGGCGATGCCTTCCTTCGTGCACTCGGCGGCAGCCTCGAGGATCGCGCGGATCTGCATCTCGTATATTTCGGGAAAGGTAAGGCCGAGGCGCACGCCGCGGTGCCCCAGCATCGGATTGACTTCCGACAGCAGGTGCACCTTCTTCAGCATCGTTTCACGTCGCAGCAGCGCCGCGTCGCCGCGCTTCGCTTCGCGGTATTGCGTGAGACTCCGCTGCAGCTTCCCCAGGCTCTCGACGTAATCGCGCGGCAGCTCCGGATCGAGCATCTTCAGCGTGTCCGGCAGCTCGGCGACGGAGCGCGCCGCGCGCTGGAGGTTACGCAACTGACCGATCTCGAATTCCAGCTGCGATGCCGTTGGCAGGAACTCGTGCATCGGCGGATCGAGCAGGCGCACGGTGACCGGCAGCCCCGCCAGCGCGGCGAAGATGCCCTTGAAATCGCCGCGCTGGATCGGCAGCAGGCGGTCGAGCGCGGCGCGCCGCTCGGCCGTCGTGTCGGCCAGAATCATGTCCTGGACGATGGGCAGGCGCTGCGGATCGTTGAACATGCGTTCGGTGCGGCAGAGCCCGATGCCCTTCGCGCCGTATTCGCGAGCCCGGGCGGCGTCGCGGGGCGTGTCGGCGTTGGCCAACACCTCGAGCCGCGCCACCTCGTCGGCCCAGGCCAGCAGCGTCGCCAATTCGGCGAAGAACTGGGCCTCCACGGTCGGGATCTTCCCCGGATAGACGTTGCCCGTGGTGCCGTCGATCGTGATGACGTCACCCTCGTGCAGGATCGCGTCGCCGATCTTCGCGGTGCGCTGGCGCACGTCGATCGCGATGGCGTCGCAGCCGGAAACGCAGGGCTTGCCCATGCCGCGCGCGACGACTGCCGCGTGCGAGGTCTTGCCGCCGCGGCTGGTGAGAATGCCCTGCGCGGCAAAGAAGCCGTGAATGTCCTCGGGCTTGGTTTCCTCGCGCACCAGGATAATGCTGTCGCCTGCGCGTCCGCGCTGCTCCGCCGTGTCCGCGTCGAACACGATGCTGCCCGAAGCGGCGCCGGGCGAGGCCGCCAGGCCCTGGGCCAGCGAACGGGCGCCGTGCTTCGGGTCGAGGGTCGGCACGAGCAGCTGCTCGAGCAGGAGCGCGTTGATCCGGTTGAGCGCGCGGTCCTTCGTGATCAGGCCTTCCTCGAACATCCCGACCGACGTCGTCACCATGGCCCGCGCGTTCATCTTGCCGTTGCGGGTCTGCAGGCAATACAGCCGACCGTGCTCGATCGTGAATTCGAAGTCCTGCACCTCCTTGTAGTGGGTCTCGAGCTTGTCGCGCAGGGCCACGAGCTCCCGGTAGAGCCCGGGCATTTCCTGCGCCATCGCCGCGATCGGCTTCGGCGTGCGGATGCCGGCGACGACGTCCTCGCCTTGCGCGTTCACCAGATACTCGCCGTAGATGACGTTCTCGCCGGTCGCCGGATTGCGGGTGAAGCCCACGCCGGTGGCCGAGTCGTCGCCCATGTTGCCGAAGACCATCGTGCAGACATTGACCGCCGTGCCGTTGGCCATGTCCGGCGTGATTCTGAACTCGCGCCGGTAATCGACGGCGCGCTTGCCGTTCCACGACTGGAACACCGCCTGGATCGAGCGTTCGAGCTGATCAAAGGGATCCGTGGGCAGCGGCCCTCCGGCATGGTCGCGGTAAACAACGAGGAACGCTTCCGCGAGCTCCTGCAGCGCGTCGGCCGTCAGCTCGACGTCGTGCACGGCGCGATGCTTGCGCTTGATCGCCGTCATGGCCGCGTCGAAGGCCTCGTCGGGAACCCCCATCGCGATCTTGCCGAACAGCTGGATGAAGCGCCGGTACGCGTCCCACGCGAAACGCGGATTGCCCGTCTGAGCGGCGATGCCCTTCAGTGTTGCCGTGTTGAGGCCGAGATTCAGGATCGTGTCCATCATGCCGGGCATCGACATCGCGGAACCCGATCGCACCGAGACCAGGAGGGGGTTCCCCTGCGCCCCGAATCCCTTTCCCGACTTGCGCTCGAGGGTGGCGATGTGGGTCCGGACGCCGTCCATCAGTCCGTCCGGCAGCCGCTGCTTGTCCAGGAACGCGAGGCAGGCCGCCGTCGTGATGACGAATCCGGGCGGGACATCGAGGCCGATCTGCGTCATCGCGCACAGGTTCGCACCCTTGCCGCCGAGCAGCATCCGGTCGCCGGCCTCGCCCTCTTCGAACGTGTAGATGAATTTTCGGTCACTCATGGTGTTTTCCCTGACGCGATGACTGTTCTCAGTTTTCCGCTGCGCCGGTCGGCGCGCGGTCTGCGCTTGTCGAGACCGACGCGCACGTTGGGTAACGATTGCTGGACAAGATAGCGGTGCAGGGTTCTCTCCACCGCGTGCCAGACTGCCTGCCGGTCGGCAGGGTCACGGCCATCGAGGCGCAGGAGCAGACGGTCCGGTGCCGTCTGCACGATCTGGAAACGCGAAGCGGGCGCGGCGTCTTCGACGACCGTCGTGAGCGCCAGCGGCAGCAGCCGCACGATGCGCCCGTCGGGCGCCGCCATCGACAGCACGTCGTCGTGCCTGCCCTCCACCTGTATGGCCGGCAGCGGATTCCCGCACGCGCATGGCTCGGGGCTGACGATGACGCTGTCGCCGAGGTCGTAGCGGATGATCGGCTGCACGCGGTTGGCGAGGTTGGTGAGCAGCACTGTGCGCGACGTTGCTCCCGGCGGCGTCGGACGGAAATCGTCGTCGACCGGCTCGAGCAGCACCCAGTCGGCGTTGACGTGCAGCCAGCCTTCGTCGCAGCCGAAGGCGATGCTCATGCATTCCGAAGTGCCGTAGTCGTTGACGACAGGGCACCCGAACGCGGCCTCTATCTCGGCGTGCACACTCGCGGGCAGGCATTCGCCGCCCGACCACAGGCCTACCGGATCGATCTCGAGCCGTCCGGCCTTCCGCTCGTCCGCGAGCAGGGCCAGCAGCGTCGGGTAGCTCGCGACGAAAGCCGGCCGATAGGCATTGAGTTCCCTCACCAGATGCGGCAGCGGATCCATGATCGAAAAGCTGCGCGCCGCGATCCACGGGCTGTTCCGGGTGAGTCGCTGCCACGACGCGATGCTGGCGAAGTGATCGCCCGTCGCGGCGATCAGGGCGGCCCGCCCGCCGCGCGCCGCGATGCGCCAGGCGTGTGCGGCGGTGAATCGCGCGGGATCGAGATGCACGGCCATCAGCGCATCGAACGTCTCCAGCGCATCGCCATCCTGCACGTAGATCCCCGGCTCGCCGGTGCTGCCCGAGCTCTTCCAGACCACATAGCGGCCGAGATAGCGTTCGCCGATGTGTTCCCGATCCGCCAGGAAAGCAGTGACGCCGGCCAGGTCGAGTGCGGGATCGGTCACCCAGTCGTCGAAGCGACCCATCAGCGCGCTCTTGGTCACGACGGGCAGCAGGGCAGGGTTGAATGTGCCGGCCGGGAGATCGCGGTAGGCATCCCGGTAGAACGGCGAGCCGGCGCGCGCGAACCGCACCAGCGATTCGAAGCGGGTCCGGCCGGCGGCGGCGATCGCTGCGCTGCCGGCGGCACGCGTCCACCAGATGTCGCCGAGCCGCGAATACCACGACCAGCAATCGACCGAGGCGCGGATCGGGTCCCAGGCGAGGCCGTTTTTGGCTCTGGGCCAGGCGTCGGTGAGTCTCGCCACATGCCTTTGCCCCGCCGGTGACATGAACGGCGGGGCGTTTGCTGCGTTCGGAACGGGGCTGTGGGAGACGGGTGTCATGAATTGAGTGTCCGGCCGCGGGCCCCGAGCCAGCGCACAAACCAGTCCGCAGCGAGGGTCGCCACCTGCTCGAGCGTGCCCGGCTCCTCGAACAGGTGGGTCGCCCCGGGGACGATATGCAGCGTCTTGACGCACCCGAGTTGCGCGTGGGCTTCGCGATTTAATGCGATCACCGCCGGGTCGCGGGAGCCAACGATCAGCAAGGTGGGCGCGGTGACGCGCGCCAATGCACCCGCTCCGGCAAGATCCGGCCGGCCGCCGCGCGAAACCACGGCGCCGATGCGCGCTCCCATTTCTGCGGCAGCGGCCAGCGCGGCTGCAGCGCCGGTGCTCGCGCCGAAGTACCCGATTGGCAGCGCCGTCACCGGGGTTTCGCGCAGGATCCAGTGGGTCGCGGCCACCAGCCGCGACGTCAGCAGCGGAATGTCGAACCGCGTCGCGTAATCGCGGTCTTCCGCCGCGGTCAACAGGTCGAACAGCAGCGTTCCCAGGCCCGCTGCGCGGAGCACGCCGGCCACGTACGTATTGCGCGGGCTGTGCCGCGAACTGCCGCTGCCGTGCGCGAACAGCACGACACCCTTTGGCTGCGCGGGCAGCGCGAGCTCGCCCTGCAACAGAGCCGCATCGACGTGGATCGCGACGGGTGCCACCACTTCCGGCGAGGGCGGGCGCTCACGCATCTGCGCACCTTTGCTTGCGGGCTATGGCGATCTCGATCGCCTTGATGCAGCGTTCTGACAGCAAGCGCTCCATCGCCAGCAGGAATCGGTCGAGGGTCCAGGTCATGTCGTCGCGCAAGCCGGGTGTCCATGTACCCTAATCGCAATCCGGGCGTGGCGCGTTGACCGGTGTCAACGTCCTGCGGGAGCCGATAGCGCGACCGCGCCTGGGCCGGGTACCCTGTCCGTTGTTGATGCGCGTCAAACGCCAACTCGGGGCCCCGGCACAGACTTCGCGCATGGACTCGAGTTGAGGTCGGGTAGGGTGCTTTCGTGCGGCGCCAGCTTCGGGCGGCGATGGTTCGTTGCGATACGATGGCCTGGGAACATTTTCCGCATGGCGCGGATATCGGGGTGCGTGGTATTGGCGCATCGCGAGGCGAGGCGTTCGAGGAGGCTGCGCTCGCCATGACGGCGGTGATCACCGATCCGGAGCGTGTCGTCGCGGAAACGGAGATCGAACTGCGTTGCGAGGCGCCCGACGACGAATTGCTGCTCGCCGACTGGCTCAATGCGCTGATCTGCGAAATGGCGACGCGCGGCATGCTGTTTCGCCGTTTCGCGGTGACGTTGCGCGAACATGCGCTCGAGGCGAGGGCGTGGGGCGAGCCGATAGATCGCGAGCGGCACCAGCCCGCGGTCGAGGTCAAGGGGGCGACCTACACGGCCCTGTCCGTGGCGCGCCGCGACGACGGGACCTGGGTCGCGCAGTGTGTCGTCGACGTTTGAGAGCGAAGGCGATGGATCCGGGACGGCTGCAACGCATCGACGACTGCGAATGGGTGCTGCCGCAGACGGGGACGATGCGCGTTCCTGGCGTGATCTTCGCCGACGAGGCGCTCATCCGGGAGATGGACGACAAGGTGCCGGAGCAGGTCGCCAATGTCGCCACGCTACCCGGCATCGTCAAGGCATCGTTCGCGATGCCGGACGCCCATTGGGGCTACGGATTTCCGATCGGCGGAGTGGCCGCGTTCGATCCCGACGAGGGCGGGGTCATTTCCGCCGGCGGCGTGGGTTTCGACATCTCCTGCGGAGTGCGCACGCTCCTTTCGGGCTTGACGCGCGTAGAGATCGAACCGGTCCAGCGGCGGCTTGCCGATGCGCTTGCCGAGCACATACCTGCGGGATTGGGCAGCACCGGTGCGCTCTCGCTCGACGCCGGCGAGATGGACGCGATGCTGCGCGGCGGCGCGCGCTGGGCGGTCGAGCGGGGCTACGGGCATCCGGACGACCTCGCGCGCACCGAGGAGCGCGGCGCGATGGCGGGCGCGGCGCCGCAGCACGTGTCGGCCGCCGCGAAGCGGAGGCAGCGCAGCGAGATGGGCACGCTCGGCTCGGGCAACCACTACCTCGAGGTGCAGCACGTCGTCGAGCTGTACGACTCATCCGCGGCCGCGGTCTTCGGGCTCCACGCGGGCGACGTCGTGGTCAGCATCCACTGCGGGTCACGCGGCCTCGGCCATCAGATCGGCACCGAGTTCCTGCGGGAGATGGCGGTGACGGCCAGGGCCGCCGGCATCACGCTGCCCGACCGCGAGCTGGCCTGCGCGCCCATTCGCTCGCCCGTAGGTGAGCGCTACCTCGGCGCGATGCGCGCGGCGATCAACTGCGCGCTGGCGAACCGGCAGATCCTCACGCATCTGGTGCGCGGCGTGTTCCAGGCCGTGCTGCCCGGAACGAAGCTGATGCTGCTCTACGACGTGTCCCACAACACCTGCAAGGTCGAGCGGCACGTCGTCGACGGCCGGCTGCGCGAGGTGTACGTGCACCGCAAGGGCGCCACCCGGGCGTTCGGTCCGGAGCATCCGGACTTGCCGGGCGCGTTGCGCGCGACTGGCCAGCCGGTGCTGATCGGCGGCAGCATGGGCACTGCATCCTACGTCCTCGTCGGCACGCGTCGGGGCATGCAGGAGGCTTTCGCATCCGCGTGTCACGGAGCAGGCAGGAGCATGAGCCGGCACGAGGCCACGCGGCGCTGGCAAGGGCGCAAGGTCGTGGACGATCTCGCCGGGCGCGGCATCCTGATCCGCAGCCCGTCGCTGCGCGGCGTGGCCGAAGAGGCTCCCGGCGCGTACAAGGATGTGTCCGCTGTTGTCGACGCTGCCGACCACGCGCAACTGGCGCGCAAGGTCGCGCGGCTCGAGCCGCTGGTCTGCATCAAGGGGTGATGACGAAATGAACGCAAAGGAGCTTCGGCTGTTCGCGCTCGCTGCGAGCCGCGGGTTTGGTGAGTCGGTCAGCGCGAGACTGGCCATTCCGCTTTCTGCGCACGAGGAGCGCGAATTCGAGGACGGCGAACACAAGGCGCGGCCGCTCGTGAACGTGCGCGGGGCCGACGTCTTCGTCGTCCATTCGCTGTACGGCGAACCCGGCCAGAGCGCGAACGACAAGCTCGTCCGGCTCCTGCTCTTCATCGGCGCGCTCAAGGACTCGGCCGCCGGCCGCGTGACGGCCGTCGTCCCCTATCTCGCCTACGCACGCAAGGACCGCAAGACGAAACCGAGGGATCCGGTCACGACGCGCCACATCGCCTGCCTGTTCGAGGCGGTCGGCGTCGACGGCGTCGTCACGCTCGACGTGCACAACCTCGCGGCGTTCCAGAATGCCTTCCGCTGCCGCACCGAGAACCTCGAGGCGAATCCGCTGTTCGTCGGCCATTTCGCGCCGCTGTTGCAAGACACGCAGGTCGCCGTCGTGTCGCCGGATGCCGGCGGCATCAAGCGGGCCGAGCAGTTCCGCAACCGCCTGGCGGAAGCGCTGGGGCGACCTGTCGGCGCCGCGTTCGCCGAGAAGTACCGCAGCGCCGGCGTGGTCAGCGGGGATGCGCTGGTGGGCGACGTCGGCGGCAAGGTCGCGATCATCGTCGACGACCTGATCAGCGCCGGCACGACGATCGCGCGGGCGGCGCAGGCGTGCCGCGAGCATGGCGCGACGCGGATCCTGGCCGCTGCTTCGCACGGCCTCTTCGCCGGAGCCGCCAACGAAGTGCTGGCGGAGAGCGTCGTCGAGCAGATCGTGGTCACCGACAGTGTGCCGCCGTTGCGCGTGACCGCCCCCGGGCTGAAGGCGAAGCTCGTGCACGTCAGCACCGCAAGCCTGTTCGCCGAGGCGATCCGCAGGATCCACGACGGCGGGTCGATCGTCGAGCTGCTCGGCGGATGAACGGCCGCCACGCTCACTTCGCTCGCTGCCCCTCGAGGGGGACGTCGCCTGAGCGCGGGCAAGCCCGCGCCCACGACACAGTCTTCCGCAAAAAGCCGTGGGCGCGGCCTTGGCCGCGCTCCGCCATGGACGCTCCCTTGCGCGGCCCACGGTTCCCCAAGCATACAAAGGGGAGCGCAGTGCCCTTCGGGCGGCCGGGCGGGCACTGAGTGCCTGCAGCGGCGTTCCCGTCAGTATCCGCACTGCGCGATGTGGCTGTCCGCAAGCCGGAGATACTCGCGCGCCTGGGTCGTCCATTTCGACGGATCGGTCAGTGACGGTTCCTGCAGATGCCAGAGCGCGATCTTCGCGCGGACGCACGCGCGGAAGCTCTGATGGAAATGCAGGAGTCCGTCCGGCGGAGCATCGCCGGACAGGTCGGCGCAGGTCGCGAAAATGGCCTGGCGCATCCAGGCCGCACCGAGGCGTTCGCACTCGAGTGCCAGGAACGCGAGCTCGTCGGCCGTATCCAGCAGGCGGAAGTCGAGGGAAAATTCGAGGCAATCGATGATCTGCGGCGGCTGCTCGAGACAGATGTGCTCCGGCCGCAGGTCGCCGTGGCCCTCGACGATATGCCCGCCGCGTACCCGCTCGTCGAACAGCGCCGCCGCGTGCTCGAGAAAGGCGCGCTGCCGCGCGCAGGTGGACTCGAACGTCGCGCTCGGCAGCGCGAATTCCATCGCGCCGAGCTCGAGCAGATTCGCGGCGATCCCCGCTGCAAAACGCTCCCGGTATTCGCCTTCGCCCATGGCGACCGGCGCGCAGCCACGGTAGAAGCGGCAAAGCGTGCCCACGATGCGCCGAACGTCGTCGGCCTGCACCGAGCCGGCGCGGATCATCCGATCGAGCATCCGCTCGGCCGGCAGGCGCCGCATCTTCACCAGCCAGTCGACGACGCTGCCGTGCGGTCCGAGCCGCAGCTTGCCGTCCGCGTCCACCGTCAGCGGCACGGCTTCGAGATAGACGCCGTCCGTCAGGCGGCGATTGAGCCGCACCTCTTCCGCGCAATAGTGCCGGCGCGCCGCCTCGGTGCTGAAATCGAGGTAGCTCTGGCGTACCGGCTTCTTGAGCTTCCACGCGTGGCGGTCGGTGAGGAACACCCAAGACATGTGGGTCTCGATGGTGTCGACGCGGCCGGTCGCGTCGGGGTAGTTCCGCGGCTCCGCGAGGAACCGCACTATCGCCGCGAACTCGGGATTGGCGGCTCGCGGCTGCAACGCGCTGGGCGTAACCGGGATGTCCATGTTTCCGGGGAAACCACTGTCATTATGGCGCGCTTTTCCCGTGACGGATTGAATCGAATCATGATGTGTCGCGCCGTCACGGTGCGTCGATGCGCGCCACACCGGATGCCGCCTGCGCGCTCGTCCACGACCGGGCGATCTCGTCGATCCGCGACTGAATCCCGCTTCCGGAGAAGATCTCGCGTGGAGGATTGATCCTGGTCAACTCGCATCCGCGCAGTGGGGCTACGCTGACGCCGTGAGGGGCCATGGCGGCGAGGGCACGCCGGGAGTTCCCCACGCGAGGAGACAGGGACATGCCGACACTAACTTCGCAGCAGACACGGCAACTGGAGACCCGCTTGCTGGCGCAGAGGAGCGGTGTGCTGGCCGCGGCGCACGCCGAGTTGGCGCACGCAGCGGAGCATTCATACGCGGCCATCGCCGGAGAAGTCCCCGACTTCGGCGACCAGGCCACGGCGGCGTCGCTGGCCGACTACGAAAATGTGATCGCGCGTCGCCACGTCGAGGTGGTCAAGGAGATCGAAGATGCGCTCCTGCGCATCAAGGCGCAAGGGTTCGGCAAGTGCGCGGACTGCGGCACCGAAATCGGATTCGCCCGGCTGCGCGCGTTTCCCGCCGCCAGGCGCTGCGTGCCCTGCCAGACCATGCACGAAAGGACGTTTGCGGGCAGCGCGACGACCACGATGTAGTACGGCATGCGCGCGAACCGGAGGCATGATCCGGTTCGTGGCGATGACGCGCATTGCGATGTCGGCCGGCGAGGCCTTGAATCCGGCTGAGGTACCCAGATATCCCCGGCATTGAGCTTGGCCGGAGCCTGCACAAGTCCACGCCGATCACGGGATGCCGAAGGGCGCGACCGTGAGCGCGCATCTGCGCTTGGTCCGTCCCCACTGCGACACGATTCTTCTTGCGGAAGATGAGCCATCATTGACAGGCGTCAATGCAGCGCTCGCATCGGCGCGTACCGTGTAGAGCACAAGAAGAAGAAACCGGTGTTGGGAAAGCCACACAGGAGGAGTTGAAAATGTCTGCGCTTCACACCACGTCATCGCGCCATCCACGCGGCAAGTCCGCCGTCCCGCCGGTTGCTTCGCCCGCCGCTGCTGCCACGCCCGGGATCATTGCGGAAAGGGCATCGCAGATCGTGACGGAGCTTCCCATCGATCCCGAAGTGAAGTGGCTGATGATCGCGGAGGCCGCGTACTACTGCGCCGAGCAAAGAGGATTCGAGCCCGGCCACGAGCTGGAAGACTGGCTCGAGGCGGAAGCCCGG
>Ga0209254_10005545_pt1 | contig 11613 bp, 11 predicted proteins | sample FrelakmetDIP11DI_FD_187148 | JGI IMG/M metagenome (GOLD analysis project Ga0209254, IMG submission 187148) | Freshwater lake sediment microbial communities from the University of Notre Dame, USA, for methane emissions studies - DIP11 DI (SPAdes)... | ecosystem: Environmental > Aquatic >... | reverse complement strand
GATGATGACTTCGTCACCCGGATCGAGGATTGAGGTTGCTGCCAGATATAATCCTTCGGATGCACCAACCGTAACAAGTATTTCTGTTTCCGGATTGTATTCCACCCCGTACAGCCTGTTCAGGTAACTGGAAATTTCCTGGCGAAGTTCAAGAATACCCGCATTCGATGTGTAATGGGTCTCTCCCCGCCGCAAAGAGTTGATTCCTGCTTCAATAATGGGGGGCGGTGTATCAAAATCCGGTTCCCCAATACCCAGGGAGATGACATCCTTCATGGTTGCAGCAATATCAAAGAATTTCCGAATTCCGGACGGTTTTAATGTAGCCACACGTCTGGATAAATACCCCTGCCGGGTTTCAGCCCGAGGATTCGTATTTTGGATGAAGGATCGTACAGTTTGGTTACTCTTCATATCATTCAACTCCCGGTCTTAAAATCACTTTATCTGCCACATATCCAACGTTTCGTCATAATTTAACGTAAATAGAAGGTCATCCTCGGTTTGCACAAGAAAACATCTTCCTTGCGGTAAACGCCACCGCTTCAGTACAGCCTTTACGATGGTCTTCCTTCCATCCTTTATGAAAGCCTGGGGTCTCTCGCCGTATGCAGCTCCAGAGTAGCAGGCAACTTCTTCACCGCTCATGTTGCCGATGATTCATCCCCCAGGTTAAGGCTTAGCGCCTGTCCATGTACCTTCACCTCGCGCCCGATGAGGGAATTTTCCAGTAATATCTGGCTGATATCGCTGGCTTCGCCAACGATGGAATCACGGATAATGACATTTTTGAGGACACATTCTTCACCCAGTGAGACATTTGGGCCAATTACCACATTCTCAAGATGCACACTTTTTGGGATGTAAACGGGCGGAATAACTGTCACACCGGGATATCCAGTGAATTCTGCGCTGTTATCGTGCCTTTTTTCAAGCAGGTAGCGGTTTGTGTCTAGCAGGGTATCAGGTGTTCCTGCATCCAGCCATACATCTACCTGTTCTGCCCGGATATTTAATCCCCGCCCCAAGAGGATATTGATTGCATCCGCCAGAAAATATTCATTCTTTAACATGATCCCTTGAGCCATTTGTTCTTCGATGGCACTTAATAATTGCCCTGCATCCTTAAAATAGTAAAATCCGACGACAGCCAGGTTGTTGCTCGTATCAGAAGGTTTTTCAATCAGACTTTCAACTTTGCCGCTGGTATCAACCTTTACTACCCCGAATCTGCGCGGATCTGCCACTGGTTTAACCCAGATGATCCCGTCACTTTGTTCATGATCAAGCATGGATAGATCAACTTCGGTTAGTGTATCCGAAAAGACAAGCAGCAGTGGACCTTTCAGATGGTTGCGTGCCTGGTAGATTGCATGGGATTGTCCCCGCATCTCAGATTGGACAGCATATTCAACCTTCTTTTCGGGGTGAAAGCCCCGCATATGGGCGCGTATTTGATCTCCCTGAGGTCCGATGATGAATACATATTCAACATCATCCGGATGTGAAAGCGTCATCATCTGGTCCAGCACATAATCCAGAACCGTTTTACCAGCCAGATAAATTAAAGGTTTGGGTTTGCTCCAGGTATGCGGTCGTAGGCGGGTGCCGTAGCCCCCCATCGGAATTACAATTTTCAGCCCCTCAGACATATGCCATCCTCCAAATTGTAAAGTATTTTAAGTGCCTATATTCTATCATTTGAAGCGCTTTATTAATCAAAACGCCCCTTGGTGATGGTTGAATCTCCACGTCTGGCAAACGTAAAATAATCCAATAATTACCGGGGAAATTTCATTTCCGGTTTTTGCTTGTGCCAGGAAGTAACCTGCTGGTAGCTGTGGGTAGTCCGTAGAAGTATATCTTCCCGAAAATGGGGCGCCATGAGCTGCATCCCTACCGGCATACCTTCCCGGTCAAAACCCACCGGGAATGAAATCCCCGGGATGCCTGCCAGGTTGGCTGGCAGTGTAAATACATCCTCCAGATACATGGATAGGGGGTCCTCGTTATGTTTCCCCAGGGGGAATGCAGTTGTTGGGGTAACCGGAGTGGCAATGACATCCACCTTCTCAAATGCCGTCTCAAAATCCCGTTTTATTAACGTTCGCACTTTCTGCGCCTGCCCGTAATAGGCATCGTAGTAGCCAGCCGAGAGGGCATAAGTTCCCAGCATGATCCGCCTTTTCACTTCCGGTCCAAACCCCGCCCCCCGGCTTAACTTAAACATTTCCGCTGCTGTATCGCCGGATTTCCGCAGCCCGAAACGTACGCCATCATAGCGGGCTAAATTAGCCGATGCCTCTGCCGAGGCAAGCAAATAGTAGACCGGGACAGCATGAATAGTATGGGGAAGCTGTACGGGTAGAACTTCAGCACCCCATTTTTCCATCTCTGAAATCGCCTGGCGCACTTTCTCTTCTACATCTTTTTGCATCCCTTCCACAAAATACTCGGCTGGTATGCCAATTCTTAACCCTTTCAATTGGATATCAGAGTTCAAAGAAAGGTTGGGAAGGGGTTTTTCAAGCGTCGTGGCATCTCTGGCATCCCATCCGCCAATGACCTTAAAGAGGATGGCTGCATCTTCTGCTGTTCTTGCCAGAATCCCTACCACGTCCAGTGAAGATCCATAAGCCACCAGGCCGTACCGGGATACCCTTCCATAGGAAGGTTTGAATCCAGTGATCCCGCAGTATGAGGCAGGCTGGCGCACCGAACCACCGGTATCCGTACCCAGAGCAGCAATTGCCATGCCGGCAGCCACTGCTGCTGCACTGCCGCCGCTTGATCCTCCCGGGACACGCTCAATGTTCCAGGGATTGTGGGAAGCCCCGTAAGCGGAGTTTTCCGTGGAAGAGCCCATGGCAAATTCATCGGTATTCGTTTTACCCAGGGTAACCACTCCTGCATTTATCAGGCGGTCTACTGCTGTGGCGTTGTAAGGGGGAATATAATTTTCCAGAAACCGTGATCCGCATGTACAGGGGATACCCGCCTGGCAGAGGACATCTTTAATTGCTACAGGCAGTCCGCATAATTCCGGCAGCGGATTTGCCTGGTTCTGCCGGTAGTCCGACCGCATCCGGTCAGCAAGATCTGCTTGCTCCATTGCCAGTTGGGGAGTCACATTAATAAATGCATGCAGGCAGGGTTGGTATTGGTCAATCCTTTCCAAAAACGCACTGGTAAGCTGCCTGCTGGTGCAATCTCCATTTTCCAATGCATCCAGCGCCTGGCGGAGTGTAAGGTATGCCAGCTGTTCCATCGCTATTTACTCACACCGGTGGGACACGAAAATGGCCATCTTTTATATCCGGGGCATTCAAAAATATTTCCCCCGGGCTCAGCCCTGGCCGGGGGATGTCTTCACGCAGCCCACTGCGGGTTGCTAATACACTGGAGGTGGGTGGAATGCCGGTTGTATCAACACCTTGCAGGCGTGACGCAAACTCCAATATTTGGGAAAGCTGCTCCCGGTAATGCTCCCTCTCCTGCTCTGTCAGCTGAAGCCTTGCCAGGTTGGCAATGTGTTCTACTTCATCAAAAGTCAATAGCATGGGAAGGATTATACCAAAGGCATTTCATTCAATGAGGAGGAAATAGATGGAGATGCAAATCTCATTCATTCCAGGGTTGGGCATACCAGGACAAATATTCTTCCAGGTTTCCCTCCCAATATGCCGCATCATGTTCCCCCTCTTTAAGATGCCATTCATGGGCAATCTGGTAACGGTTTAGTAAACCTTCAAATTCAAGCGCGTCAGCCAGGTACCTGTCGCCTTTACCGGAATCCATGCTTACTCGGGGTAATTCACCCTGGGGAAATTGTTTAAGCCAGTTTAGCAGAGCGTTGGGTTCCCCGAAGAATGGCATGCTGTGTATCCCTGCGCTGCCAAAATTCCCTGGGTACTTAAATGCCAGCCGGAACGCCCAATAAGCTCCACGAGAATTTCCGCCGATTGCCATGAAATCCTCCCCTTCCCGCAGTGCAAAAGTGGATTTAGCCCAGGGCAAAAGTTCATCCATCAGCATGTCACCAAACCGTGATTGGAGGATATCTTCAAGGTTGTATTCTTCATAAGGCATGATCACTAAAAATGGCACGGTTTGGTCGGACTGGATAAGATGATCGGATGTTTTCGCAAGGCCGGCATCCACCCAAAAATTTTCGTCTTGACCCTGTCCATGCAGCAATATCAATGCTGGATAACCCTCATTCAATCGGGGATCATAACAGGGTGGTAAGTAAACATTAACCCGCTGGGGTTTTCCGATTGCTTTGGAATCAAACTCGTAATGCGCAACCCGTCCGCCTTCCTCCTGGCAGCCTGGTTCAGGGTGAGGGGTTTTTTGGATAATTTTTTCAGTTACCTCAGGAGTTTGTGTCATTCCCGCTGCTGTCACGGTGGGAGGAATTTTCTGGGTTATCGTTAATGTGGGTAAAATTTCGGACGGATAGGAATCGCTGCTGCAAGCGCATACACTTGATAAAAAAAATACAAAGAACAGTGTGGAAAGTATTGGGATAGATCCGGGTTTACTCGGGCTGACCATGACACGCCGCATTCCTTGACGTTTAAGCTCATCACCGATTATACTCTAGGTGGCGGGGTGTAGCGCAGATGGAAGCGCACCGCGTTTGGGACGCGGGGGTCGGCGGTTCAAGTCCGCCCACCCCGACTATTGGATTGCCGCCGAGATTTTCTCGGCGTTTGGTTATCATCGGATATCTTCCAGGAAATTACCATGGCAAAAGAAAAATTTGACGGGATTATCGAGACGGTTCGCTACACACCGGATGGATTAATCAAAATCGTGCGCATTTATGAGCGCAGGGGTCCAACATTCTCTGACCGGCTTCTTCTAAGCAGGGAAGACCTGTTAAGCCGCATAAAAGCAGGCAAAAGGTATCTTACCGGGAAACGAATTCCATACCAGGCCAGTACATTTGAGCTGAAGGATCCTGTTACCCTGGTTAAATTGGATCAAACAGAATACCTGGTTACCCAGCCCGGCTCGGCAGCCGGCGATGATCTTGGTAGCCTGCCTGTTTTTTAATTAATCCAGGAATTTACAATTATTGCCTGGGATCCTGCCAGGGTTGGATCGGACAAAACTTTTAAGATGGCTCCATTTTTATCCATAGTTATTCCCTCCCATAATGAAGAAAAACGACTGCCAAAGACACTGGAAGCAATCGATGAATTTCTTTGCAGCCAGTCCTATTCATCAGAGATCCTGGTTGTTGAAAATGGCAGTGTGGACAGGACTTACGAGGTTGCTTCCGGCTATTGTTCCCGGATTTCGAATCTCCAGGTTATACAGGTTGAAGGACGCGGCAAAGGGTTGGCAGTAAAGGAAGGCATGCTGATGGCCAGGGGTGAGTACCGTTTTTTTTGCGATGCAGACCTTTCCATGCCTATCAAGGAAGTCAACCGCTTTCTTCCCCCGGCGTTGCCTGATGTAGAAATCGCCATCGGCTCACGCGAAATCCCCGGTGCCGTTCGTTACAATGAGCCGGTTTACCGCCACCTGGTTGGAAGAATTTTTAATAGTATGGTACGCCTTCTCGCCCTGCCGGACCTTCAGGATACACAGTGTGGTTTCAAATGTTTCAGAGCGGATATAACCGAAGATATCTTTCCATGCCAGGTATTTAAAGGTATGTCCTTTGATGCGGAAATCCTCTACATTGCCACCTTGCGGGGGTATAAAATAACAGAAGTGCCCATACCCTGGTATTTCAATGCAGATTCACGGGTGCAGTTATTTAAGGATTCATTCCAGATGGGCAAAGATCTTTTGACAATCCGCCGGAATGCCCGCAAGGGTTTCTACAACCGTAAAACCGCTTAACCGGTCGTGGACGCCTGTACTGCCTCAGATACTTTACGGAAGTGGTAACCGTATATGGATAAGGTAATTGCTAATTGGATTTTTCCGGGGAATTTTGTAAGCGTCCATAGAATTAATCGCCAGTAATGCAGCCGTTCCTTGCCCCTTACCCCCAATAAATAGATCGATTTGAAAAAGGCTTCCAGTTCAGCCCACTCAAAGTGGGAGGCTGCTCCTCCAGGGTTGTATTCGCTCAGGAAATTGCGGATTCGTTCGTAGAACAGGTTGGGGGAATAGATCTTCATCATCATCTGGCTGTATCCATCCTTAAGGACTTGAAGGTCCATCCTGGGGATTATATTGGTTGAACCGTCCACGTTATCTCCCGAAATTTCCTCCCGCAGCCTGTCTTCCTTCTTCAAGCGGCGGTACAGTTCAGTACCAGATGGCGCCTGCAGCAGTCCAACCATTGCTGTTACAATCCCGCTTTTCTGGATAAAATCGATTTGTTTCTGAAAAATAGTGGGGGTATCGCTGTCAAAACCTACAATAAATCCACCCATAACCTGAAGTCCACGATTTTGTAGTTTCCTTACACTATCCACCAGGTTGCGGCCTTTATTTTGCAATTTATGGCACTCACTCAGGCTGTCCTCATTGGTGGTTTCAATTCCTACAAATACCGAATTAAACCCGGCTTTCACCATCATATCCATCAACTGCCCGTCATCTGCCAGGTTTATCGAAGCCTCGGTAATATAGGTAAAGCCTTTTTTACCTTTTCGCCATTCGATCAATGCCGGGAGGATTTCCGTCTTGAGTATGGTTTTGTTGCCGATGAAATTATCGTCAACAAAGAAAATACCACGCCTCCAGCCCAGTTCGTATAAACGGTCCAGTTCAGCCAGGATTTGTCCCGCGCTCTTGGTCCGTACACGGTGCCCCAGCATAACCGTTATATTGCAAAAATCACAATTAAATGGGCAGCCCCGGGTAAATTGTATAGACATCGAATCATACCGGTGCATCTCCAGTAATTCAAACATGGGTACCGGTGTCTTTTTAAGATCAGCAAATTCTTCTGTCTGGTAAACCGGCTCCGCCCGGCCATTTTTCAGATCATGCAGGAATGCAGGCAGTGTGATTTCAGCTTCATTAAGGATAAAATGGTCGATGCCTGAAAAATCTTTCCATTCTGCAGTGAATAGCGGACCCCCGGCAATTACCTTAATCCCCAGCTGCTTGCAGCGCGCTATAACCGCCCTGGCCGAATTACGCTGGATGGTCATAGCACTGATAAACACATAATCAACCCCTTGCATATCCTCGTCCTTCAATGGTGATACATTCATGTCCACCAGTTTGAGATGCCAATCCTGCGGGAGCATCGCCGCAATGGTGATTAATCCCAGGGGGGGATTAGCAGCTTTTTTCCTGACAAATGCCAGGGCATGTTTGAAACTCCAAAAAGTATCCGGAAATTGTGGATAAACAAGCAGTATTTTCATTAAAGGATTACTCCATTTTATTTTTCTTGCAATTAGTTTATTGCCGCTTTAATAAACCGGGAAGTGCCACCGGTCACATCCACAATCCTATTAAAATACAATATGTCCATGACCCCCGCCACGCTCATCCAGCCAACCCTGAAATGGGATTAATCCAGATGCTATAATCAATCTAAATGAACATTCCACCAAGAATAAATAAAAAGATTGGTTTCGGGGTAGACCTGGCCTTTACTGTGGTCGTTCTGGCATCCTATTTCGCCACGTTCAGTGCATCAGCAGGCAATATCACTCTGGATTTATTCTTGATGGTATTGTTGGGAATTTTGTATATAGCTATTGGGATTTATGGATTCTCATACTGCATGCGGACCGGCAATCCCATTTCCCAGGTTGCCTATTTCATGGTCCAGATTACATTAGGCGGCTTGATTGTCTTCCTTGGAAAGGGAGCCGGATTCAATGGCATGGTTTTATTCCCCCTTGCCGGTCATAGTGTGATGCTTTTATCATCTTACTGGATCTATGTAGCCAACCTCGGAATTTCCTTGGCATATATCCTGGCAACCTATTCTTTCTCTGCCAGCTGGAATGACGTATGGGCTGGACTGCCTACCTTCCTCGCCGGTCAAATATTTATTATTATATTTACCCAGATGGCAATCAATGAGGAGCGCGGCCAGAGCGAAGTAGTCCGCCTTGTGGGCGAACTGGCTGATGCAAACCAACAGCTGAGAGAATATGCCCTGCAGGTGGAAGAATTAACCATCACGAAGGAACGCAACCGCATGGCTCGTGAAATCCATGATGGTCTTGGACATTACCTTACAACCATCCATATTCAGATTCAAGCAGCCAGGGCGGTTCTTTCCACCAACCCCAGAAAAAGCAAGGAAGCGCTTGGGATAGCACTCGATATGACTCAGGAGGCATTGGCAGAAATCCGTGATTCGGTGGCATCCCTGAGGGCTTCACCAGAGGATGCGCTGCCCCTCGATCAGCGCATAAATAAATTACTGATCAACTGCAGTATCATTGGAATTACCCCCCATTTCCAGATCCTGGAGACTCCTTATACACTCACGCCACGCGTTGAATGGACTGTTTACCGGGCAGCTCAGGAAGCGATAAACAATTCCTCCAAACATTCGCGGGCTGCGGATCTATGGATTACTCTGGATTATTCAAATAAGAAGCGCGTCCGGCTGGACATCAAGGACAATGGAATTGGTAGTCAGGGTCACTCGGGTGGGTTTGGTTTGGTTGGGTTGGAAGAAAGGGTAAATTTGCTTAACGGAGAGGTTAAAATTACTACTGCTGCTGGAGAAGGCTTTGAAATCGAGATCAGAATACCTAATGAATAGCACGATAAGCATATTGATTGTGGACGACCAGGCGTTGTTCCGGGAAGGATTAAGAACGCTTTTATCTGTTCAGCCGGATTTTAAAGTCATGGGCGAAGCATCTCATGGAGAAGAAGCCCTGCGCCTGGCAATCCAGCACCGCCCGGATGTGGTCTTGATGGACCTGCGGATGCCGATATTGGATGGCGTATCAACCACACAGCGGTTAAGGGAAGTCCTCCCGGACTGCCGCGTCATTGTACTGACTACCTTCGATGATGATGAATATGTCTTTGATGGTCTGCGGGCGGGTGCGGTCGGGTACTTGCTAAAGGATGTATCCTCCGAAAAACTATTTGAAGCTGTGCGGGCAGCAGCGCGTGGCGAATACTTCCTGATGCCTTCCATAACTGCCAAGGTGCTGGCAGAGTTTTCCAGGCTGTCCTACGGGGCTCCCCAGCGGGAAAAACCGCCCGAATCCCCGCTCTCGGCACGTGAAATTGAGATTTTACAGTTGGTGGCAACCGGTGCTAATAACCAGGAAATTGCTGGCAGGCTCTTCATTGCCCGTGGAACGGTAAAGAATCATCTTTCCAACATTCTTGCTAAATTGGAGGTAAAAGACCGGGCTCAGGCTGTCCTCAAGGGAAAGAAAATCGGCTTGATTTAACCGGAACTGCCAGAGGTGCTTTATGGAACGCAAAGAAAATCACACCATCATTAATCAATCCAATCGCTTATACATTACCATTGGAGGGATTGCCTTGATTGTTATCGGGGCATTAATTCTGCTCGACCGCTGGCTGAAGACAGGCTGGTTGGCACTGGCAGCCCTGCCATTAATGGGTATCCTCTTCCTCATCAGGGGTATTCGGACCCGTGAATTAAAGATGATCATTCCCGGGGCTATCCTTTCCGGCCTTGGATTAGGCATCATCATTTTTCTGGGAATCATCTTTGAAACGAGTTGGACTAACCGGATTGGTTTGGGACTGCTGGCTTTCGGGATGGGTTGGCTGCTTGTCCCCATGCTCACCTTGCAGTATTCGAACCAGACAGCCTGGTGGGCATTGGTTCCCGGCGGATTAATCTGTGGATTGGGGGCATTTTTTATCTACAGTCCGATGCAGCCCTTAGATCTGGTTCTATATCTGTCTGTCTCTTTGGGATTGGTATTCCTCATCTGGGGAATCGTCTGTCACTTATTTAGACTGATCATTCCCGGTTGTCTGTTGATTACCATAGGACCCTCCATTTATCTGGCCTGGGGAACCCCCGGTGACCAAAATATTTTAACCCGCACCGGGATCATGCTGGTTGGTTTTGCCCTTGGCTGGTTATTGATCACAATTCTCTCACGCACCATCACCTCAAAATTTATCTGGTGGCCGCTCATTCCCGGGGGAGTGCTGGCAATGGTCGGTTGGGGGGTATATATCGCCGGCAATCCAAATAATGCAGCCATTTTTATTGGCAATACAGGATCCATCGGCTTGATCCTATTTGGCATTTATCTGCTCTTGCTCAGAAAAGGAATTCAGGGCTGACCAGCAAATGAAGAGGCTAAAGCTGCTCCAACCATTGCCATTATTCCCCAGCCTTGAGCAGGAAACAGCAATGTGGAATATTGGATACCGGCAGTTGGCGGGGTTGGATGAGGCTGGCAGGGGTGCCCTTGCCGGGCCAGTTGTAGCTGCCGCTGTCATTCTGCCGCAGGACGTTGAAATTGCCAGCAGGCTCAGCGGTGTCCGTGATTCCAAGCTGATGACTCCCCTTCAAAGGCAGAAATGGACTTTGCGGATTAAACAGGCGGCTGTGGCATGGTCAATTGGGACAGCTTCCCATGCCGAGATTGATAACGCAGGGATTGTGCCTGCTACCAACATGGCAATGCTGCGTGCTCTGGAAAAATTGTCCAGCCCGCCGCAGTATCTATTGATTGACTACCTCTTATTATCTGGAACCGGGCTCCCTCAAAAAGCAATTATTAAAGGAGACAGGCTTTGCCTTTCCATCGCAGCGGCCTCCGTCCTTGCAAAAACATACCGGGACGAATTAATGGTAGCCCTGGACAAGGAGTACCCGCAGTACCACTTTGCAAAGCATAAAGGCTACGGTACCAAAGAACACCGCCGGATACTTGCCGTGATTGGGAACTCAGAAATCCACCGCAAATCATTCCAACTCAAGGAACTCCTCCAGGCTCCCATCCCGTTCTGAATTGAGCGTTTGTATCTCTCCCCCCCCATCAAAAACACCGTCAGGAAATTATCCTGACGGTGTCACGATCCCTTTCTTTAATAATTATTGTTGTTCGGCGAGATATTTCTTATCCTTCTGCCGAAAGAAAAATTTGGTGATCTCTTCCGAAATCGCCGGGATGAGTGCCAGTCCAATGACGATAATCCACTCGTTTAAAGATAGAAAGTGGGTATTAAAGATCGGCTGCAGGAAAGGCACATTAATCACCAGCATAAGCGCCAGAATTGAAACCGCTACAGCATACTGCATCCACTTATTGCTGAATACCCCCAGCTTGAAAATTGAAACCCGTTCAGAACGGACGGTGTACGCACGAAACAGCTCGCATAATGAAAGGGTAACGAAAGCCATTGTCTCCGCTGTTTGAACATCCACGCCCTTCCAATTGTATTGCAGTAAATAAAGCAGGGGGTTGACACCGCCTGGAATTGCCACACCCTGTAGATGCCATTGCAGTCCCAGAATGAAAGCTGCTAATACAGCGAAGGTCTGGGTAATTGTTTGGATCCCAATTCCCAACCGCATCGGACCGTTGATAATATTTTCCTCCTTGGGCCTGGGGGGACGTTCCATCACATCCGGATCCCCCTTTTCCATGGCAAGGGCCAGGGCGGGAGCGCCATCCGTCAGCAGGTTGAGCCATAATAACTGGATGGCTGTCA
>Ga0209254_10005544_pt1 | contig 11613 bp, 10 predicted proteins | sample FrelakmetDIP11DI_FD_187148 | JGI IMG/M metagenome (GOLD analysis project Ga0209254, IMG submission 187148) | Freshwater lake sediment microbial communities from the University of Notre Dame, USA, for methane emissions studies - DIP11 DI (SPAdes)... | ecosystem: Environmental > Aquatic >... | reverse complement strand
GGAACTGCCCGAGAGCGCCGCCAACATGGTGCTCGGCTGAGAGCGGCGACGAGCTGACATGGCACGCGATCCCTCCACGCCCGGCAAGTCGCAAGCGACCCTCGACCCCCTGAAGAAGGCGGTCACCGCCACCATGCGATCGATCTTCCGCCAGCCCCGGGGCAGCAGCCCCCCACGCTGACTCCGCGCCCCGCGATACTCCGCCAGATCCCCGGGCCTCAGTGTCATGGTGCGCTGATTGCTCGACAACAGCAGCGACTGGCCAGGCTCCAGCACAACGACAGCCGACAACTTCTCCTCCCCCGCCTTGAACTTGCGGGACGAGATGCCAAAGATCTTGTTGCCCTTGCCCCTCGGCAGTTCCGGGAGGTCAGCCGCCGGAAACACCAGTAGCCGGCCTTCGGAGCTGAGCGCCGCCACCAGCGCCTTGCCGGGAAATTCTGCTCCAGCTGCCGGTGACGGAATCAGCACGTCGCCCCCCTCGGGCACCCGCAGGCAGGCCTTGCCCGCCCGGTTGCGCGAGTGCAGGTCCCCGAGCTGCACAAAGAAGCCGTAGCCCGCGTCGCTCGCCACCAGCCAGCGCATCTCCGGATCACCCAGTAAGAGGCCACGAAAACTGGCCCCCGCTGGCAGATTGAGCCGGCCGGTGAGCGGCTCGCCCTGACCCCGGGCAGAGGGCAGCGAGTGGGCTGCCAGGCAATAGGCCCGGCCCGTGCTGTCGAGGAACACGGCCGTCTGCGTGCTCTTGCCGGGAGCGGAGCTGAGATAGCCGTCTCCGGACTTGTAGCTGAGGCTCACCGGGTCGATGTCGTGACCCTTTGCGGCCCGCACCCAGCCACTGGCCGACAGTACGACGGTCACGGGCTCGCTGGTCACCAGCTCGGTTTCAGCCAGAGCCTGGGCCGCCTCGCGCTCCACGATGGCCGTGCGCCGCGGATCCCCGTGTTTCTCCGCCAGCGCGAGCAGTTCGTCACGAATCAGCGCCTTCAGCTTTGCCCCGCTCTTCAGTATCTGCTGCAGACGATCCCGCTCGGCCGCCAACTGACTCTGCTCCGTACGGATCTCGATTTCCTCCAGCTTGGCCAGCTGGCGCAACCTGAGGTTTAGGATGGATTCCGCTTGCATCTCGCTGATAGAGAAGCGCTTTATTAGCGCCTCCTTCGGCTTGTCCGACCTGCGGATGATACGGATGACCTCGTCGATATTGAGGTAAGCGATCAACAGGCCAGCCAGGATATGGAGCCGGTCCTCGACCTTGGCGAGCCGGTGCGCAAGCCGCCGCTTGACCGTGGCCGTGCGGAACTGCAGCCACTCACCCAGCAATGCCTTCAGGTCCCGGACAGACGGCCGACCATCGAGACCGATCACATTCAGGTTCACCCGAATCGTGCGCTCGAGGTCAGTGGTGACAAACAGATGGCTCATCAGCGCATCGACGTCGACCTTGCCCGCCTTGGGCGAAATCACCAGGCGCGTTGGATTCTCGTGATCCGATTCATCCCGCAGATCGTCAACGAGCGGCAGCTTCTTGGCCTGCCGCTGGGCCTCGATCTGCTCCAGCACCTTGCTGCCTGAGACCTGGAACGGGAGGTTGGTGATGATGATGTCGCCATCTTCGCGCTCCCAGGTGGCCCGGAGCCGCAGGGTGCCATTGCCGGTTGCATAGATCTCGTGCAGCTCCTTGCGGGGTGTCACCAACTCCCCGCCGGTCGGAAAATCAGGACCCTTGATGTGCTGGCAGAGCTGCTTGAGCGTCGTGTCGGGCTCCTCGAGGAGGCGCACGAGAGCCGTGACGACCTCACGGAGGTTGTGTGGCGGAATGTCAGTGGACATGCCGACCGCAATGCCGCTGGCGCCATTCAGCAGCAGATTGGGGAGCTGGGCCGGCAGAAGCACAGGCTCCTGCATCGTGCCGTCGAAATTCGGCACCCACTCCACTGTGCCCTGATCAAGTTCATCAAGCAGGATTGCTGCATAGGGCGTCAGGCGCGCTTCCGTGTAGCGCATGGCCGCAAACGATTTCGGATCGTCAGCGGAACCCCAGTTGCCCTGCCCGTCAACAATCGGGTACCGGTAGGCGAAGGCCTGGGCCATATGGACCATGGCTTCGTAGCAGGCGGAGTCACCGTGGGGGTGGAATTTGCCGATGACATCGCCAACTGTCCGGGCAGATTTCTTGTGCTTGGTGGCAGCAAGCAGGCCAAGCTCGCTCATGGCATAGATGATGCGGCGCTGGACGGGCTTCAGTCCGTCCCCGATGTGCGGGAGGGCACGATCGAGGATGACGTACATCGAATAGTCCAGATAGGCTTTCTCGGTAAAGACGCGCAGCGGTACCTTCTCGACCGACTGGAATTCCAGGCGGCTCTGCAGGGCCGGTGGCATCCCGCCCTTTCCGGCAGATTTCGACGACGGTGATTTACGGGTGCCCATGCGCGTCAGATTTCGGCCAGATTGCCCTTGGTTTCGAGCCAGGCGCGGCGGTCACCCGAGCGCTTCTTCGCCAGCAGCATGTCCAGCAACTGCTCCGTGTCGTCGCCGGAGTCGATGGTCAGCTGCACCAGGCGCCGTGAGTCCGGCAGCATGGTGGTTTCCCGGAGCTGTAGCGGATTCATTTCACCGAGTCCCTTGAACCGCGTTACCGAGGGCTTGGCCCGCACCCCTTCGGCAGCAAGGCGATCCAGCACACCCTGGCGCTCGGCCTCGTCCAGGGCGTAGTACACCTCCTTGCCGGCATCAATGCGAAACAGGGGCGGCATGGCGGCATAGACGTGGCCTGCCCGCACGAGCTGGGGAAAGTGCCGGACGAACAACGCGCAGATCAACGTGGCAATGTGCAGGCCGTCCGAGTCGGCATCCGCGAGAATGCAGATCTTGTGATATCGAAGGCCGGTAAGATCGGCGCTGCCTGGCTCTGCCCCCACGGCAAGACTGATATTGCTGATTTCCTGGGACGCCAGCAGCTCCCCCTGATCCACCTCCCAGGTGTTCAGAATCTTGCCCCGCAGGGGTAGCACGGCCTGGTACTCCCGATCCCGGGCCTGCTTGGCCGAGCCACCCGCAGAATCACCCTCGACCAGAAAGATCTCGCAGCGCTCCGGATCGGTGCTGGTGCAGTCCGTCAGCTTGCCAGGCAGCACCGGGCCACTGGTGATCCTCTTGCGCACCACCACCTTGGCGGCCTTGGAACGCCGCTGGGATGCCAGGATGGCCCGCTCGGCGAGCAGGTCGCCCTCGTCCGTGTGCTGACTGAGCCACAGCGAAAAGGAATCCTTGACCACGCCGCCCACAAAGGCGGCGCACTCCCGGGAACTGAGGCGCTCCTTGGTCTGGCCGGAGAACTGGGGCTCCTGCATCTTGACGGAAAGGACGTAGTGCAAACCATCCCACACGTCGTCCGGCGCGAGCTTGACGCCCCTGGGCAGCAGGTTCCGGAATTCGCAGTAGTCGCGCAGCGCGTCGGTAAGTCCGGTCCGCAAGCCGCCCACATGCGTACCACCCTGGGCCGTGGGGATCAGGTTGACGTAGGACTCGTTGATGGCCGGAGTGTCCGTGTCTGCCCAGGCAATAGCCCACTCCACCTCTTCACGCTCGCCCTTGAGAGTGGCTGAGTAGGGTGGGTTGGGTACCATTTCGGCGTCCGGCAGACTCTCTGCAAGGTATTGCTCGAGTCCGCCCTCGTAGAGCCATTCGTGACTCTGCTCCGGCTTCTCAACCTCGAAGCGGATGCGCAGGCCCGGACAGAGCACCGCCTTCGCGCGGAGCACGTGCACAAGATCGTTGACCGAGAACTTGTCGGAATCGAAGAACTTCGGGTCAGGCCAGAACCGGAGGGTGGTGCCGGTGTTGGCCTTGCCAACGGTGCCCACCTGTTCCAGCTTGCCCACCCGCTCCCCGTTGCGGAAGCTCATGTTGTACTCGTGGCCATCCCGGCGGATCCAGACCTCGAGATTCTTTGACAGGGCATTGACGACGGACACACCAACGCCGTGGAGACCGCCCGAGTACTGGTAGTTATTGCCGGAAAACTTGCCGCCCGCGTGGAGCCGGGTGAGGATGAGTTCCACGCCGGGAATCTTCTCGGTGGGGTGCTTGTCCACCGGCATCCCGCGCCCGTCGTCAATCACCTGGATGGAGCCATCGGCGTAAAGCTTCACGTCGATGCGTTTGCAGTGTCCGGACAGTGCTTCGTCCACGCTGTTGTCGATCACCTCGTGGGCGAGGTGATTCGGCCGGCTCGTGTCGGTATACATCCCGGGGCGGCGGCGCACGGGATCAAGGCCGCTCAGGACCTCAATGTCAGCAGCTTCGTAACGGGTGGCCATCAGAATTCAGGGACGATGCACAACAACCGGCGGAATCTTAGAGCACCAGCCGGATTAAGCAAGAACAGGCGAAGGAGCAGATTGGTCGTGCGGGCTGGCCGGGCCGTCAGGCCAGATCGGCGATCAGGGACTCGCGCAGCAGCTCCGGAATGGCATCAACCTGCACCGTCAGAGCGGGATGGTCAACGCCAGCCGACAGACCGGCGCCTGCACTGAGTGCCCGGGCAGCCGTTGCCGGCACCTCAAAACGCAGGAAATGCACGGCGGATGTCTTGGTGTCGCTTGAGCGCTCGAGGTCCTCGTCTGCAATGCCGTAGATGCGCGAATGCTCACCGACACAGACCCAGACCCGATCCTCGACGCCCCGCAGGCGGCCCAGGGCCGCCCGTCGCTCGTCCTCATCGGGGTACTCGATTAGCAGCGTCGCCTTCCAGTTGGTGCCGTCAGGGATCAACGGGTTATAGGTTTCCAGCTCAGCCCGGATATCGTCCGCCTCGAAGATTCGTTCTGCGCGCAGCATTTCCTGGACCTGGTAGTGCATGGTCAACCGGTCCTCGAAGGACAGCGTGACGTGCTCACCGAGGGACAACCGCCGGTGGGCCTTGTGCTCAATGACCCGCTCACGAAATTCCCCCCGCAACCGGGCATAGGTTTCGAGCGGAAAGAGATCATCCAGCGTGAGCTTGCTCATAACAGTCCCTTGAGTGCCGTTCAGATGCCGTAGGCCTGCCGGAGCAGCTCAATCGGGTGCGCAGGGTCGCTGCGCTGTGCAAGACCCGCCACCTGAGCGCCCGCCATGGGACAGTCACTGCAGAAGTGATCGGCAGCGCTGGCCTTGACCTGCTCCGCCACTGGTGTGGCGATCTTCACCGAGGCGGCCCGGAACTCCGTCTTGACGCCATAGGTGCCGTCGTGGCCAGAACACCTTTCAATCGGTTCGACCGTGGTGCCCGGCACGAGCTGCAGGACGTCCCTCGTTTTCAGGCCAATGTTCTGTACCCGCAGGTGGCATGGCACGTGGTAGGACACGGTGCCGAGTGTCTTCGCGAAGTCCGTGCGGAGCTTGCCCCCCTTGTGGCGCAGGTAGAGGTAGTTGAACGGATCAAAAAAGGCGCGGCCGACGGCTTGCACCTGCTCGTCCAGGGGAAACATCAAGGGCAGTTCCTGCTTGAACATGAGCACACAGGAGGGCACCGGGGCGACGATGTCCCAGCCCTCGGCCACCCACCGGGCAAGCTCGGGCACATTGGCGTCCTTGGCCTTAGCCACTGAATCCAGGTCCCCCAGTTCGAGCTTGGGCATCCCGCAACACTGCTCGGAACCTGCCAGTTGCACGTTGATGCCGTTGTGCCGGAACACGGCCACCAGGTCCTCCACCATCGCAGGCAGATTACGGTTGCCATAGCAGGTGGTGAAAAGAATCACCTTGCCGCTGGTGCCGTTCACGGCTTCCGCTGCTTCAGCCACTGGCGCTGTGCTCACTGTCTGGCGGGCAATGCGCTTGCGCGCCGTGACACTTTCGTAGCGGGGCAGCGGCGCGTCCCGGGCCACGCCCAGGGTCTTCTCCAGCAACAGTCGGCCTACCTCGTTGCCATTCACCGCGTTCACGACTTCCGCAACGACGGGAATGCCTGCAATTCGGCCCACCAGATCGGTAGCGGACAGGATCCGGCTCCGCAGCGGGGCGCCCTCCTCCCTGAAACGCACAGCCTTCGCACGCAGCATCAGGTGAGGAAAGTCCACGTTGAAGGGATGCGGTGGGACGTAGGGGCACTTGGACATGTAGCACATGTCGCAGAGGTAGCAGTTGTCCACCACCTTGGCGAACACGGCCTTGGGAACACCGTCCACTTCGCCGGTGGATGACGCATCCACCGCGTCGAACAGAGTGGGGAACGAGTTGCAGAGGTTGAAGCAGCGCCGGCAGCCGTGGCAGATGTCGAAGACCCGCTCCAGCTCTTTCTCGAGGGATGCCTGGTTCCAGAAGTCCGGGGCCTGCCAGTCCAGCGGGTGACGGGTGGGTGCGTCGAGGCTGCCTTCGCGTGTGGCCATTGAGATCCCTGATTAAGGACCGGCCGGCGGCATCGCAGCCGCCGGCCGGCAAAGCGCGAAGGCTTACTTCCCGAGAGTATCCAGCGCCTTCTGGAAACGATTGGCATGGGACCGCTCGGCCTTCGCCAGGGTCTCGAACCAGTCGGCAACCTCACGGAATCCCTCGTCGCGGGCAGTCTTGGCCATGCCCGGGTACATGTCCGTGTACTCGTGGGTTTCGCCGGCTATGGCGGCCTTGAGGTTGTCGGACGTGGGGCCAATCGGGAGGCCCGTGGCGGGATCGCCGACGTCCTTGAGGTAGTCCAGGTGCCCGTGCGCATGGCCGGTTTCACCTTCGGCCGTGGAGCGGAACACTGCCGCCACATCGTTAAAGCCCTCCACGTCTGCCTTGCCTGCAAAGTACAGATAGCGGCGATTGGCCTGGGATTCACCGGCGAATGCGGCCTTGAGATTGCCTTCGGTCTTGCTGCCTTTGAGAGCCACGTCAATTCTCCTTGTGTTGTTTAGACTTGGTCTAAATATAGGAACCCGAGCCTGATTCTGTCAACCTATTCAGCCATGAACACACCGCGTCGCAAAGCAACAGCCAGGCCTGTGGATCTGGAGAAGAGCCTGGCCGAGCTGGAAACCATCGTGGAGCAGCTGGAGTCGGGCGAGCTCCCGCTGGACACGTCGCTCAAGGAGTTCGAGCGCGGCGTGCGCCTGAGCCGGGAGTGTCAGGGCGCACTGAAGGATGCGGAGCAACGCGTCCAGGTCCTGATGGGCGGGGAACTCAAGGACTTCGCGACGGATGATCCGGAAGCAGACCCGGAAGACGACGACCTGCCGTAGCCCTCACCCGGTTGTCGCCAATGCCAAGAAAGATCTCCCGATAGCTCACGTAGGCCAGCGCGCCCAGGAAGCAATAGAGCAAGGGCACCAGCGGTGGCAGCACCAGAACGGCGATCACGGGCAGCAGAATAAACAGCAGCCCGACACCCAGCATCGCGGGCAGGTTCTTCATCTGGGCGGCTGCCCCAGCCCGATAGGCCGAACGGTATGGCAGACCCAGCAGGGTTGTGCAGGGAAACTGGTGGAAGGAAGTGAGTCCGGGAATGTTCAGCCCGAAGAACGACAGGCCCAGAGCGTAGGCTGAGTAAACGAATACCTGCCGGAGCGCGATGAACCAGCTCGCCGAGAGCGCAGTGACGATGTTCCTTTCGGAGTAAAGGACGGTCCACCAGGGCACCCCCGGCCGGGCGAGCAGCAGCACCCAGATGGCGGCCCCGGCCAGAGCAATGAGCGCAGAGTAAGCCAGCAGGCTCCGGCCGTGCTGGCGCAGTGTGCCGAGCACCTCCGTGATGGACGCCTCGTCCGCCTGATCCAGCCGCGCTGCCACGAGAATGCTGCCAAAGAAAGCGAGGAGCGAGAGCACGCCGCTGATCAGGGGCAGCCGCTGTCCCGCGAAGATCGCCAGGCAGAGAAGCAGGATCAGCCCCAGCCAGGCGCCCAGGCCACGGGCGATCAGCCGGAGGGCCTGGCCGCTCCAGCGGATCAGGGCGCCCGCAGGAACCTGACGGGGTTCGATGACCATTGAGACACGCTAGCACCCCGGAGGGCAGGCCCGCAGCACCCGTGAGTGCCGCACGGCAAAGCCCCCCACCGACTCGGACCAGGAAAACCCCTACTCCGCCGGCGCGTTCGCCCCCTGCAGGCGACGGATGAGCGTGCGCAGAAAGACCTTGTTGAAACGCAGCTGGCACTCCGTGGACACCTGTTCCAGCATGGTGGAACTGACCGAAAGCACGGTCACGGCGTCTTCGGCACGAATCCCGGCAGTGCTGCGCGCACCCGAAATGTAACCAGTCTCGCCGAAACAGTCGCCTTCACGCAGCGTGCCGAGGGCCTTGCCGTTGCTTTCCACGGCCACGGCACCGGTGACGATGACGTAAAAGCGATCGTCTGCGGTGCCCTCCCGCACGATCTCGTCAGCCGCCGAGTACTCCCGCCACTCGCTCGCGCGCAGCAGCTCCCGGATCTCGGACTGGGAAAAATCGTGGAAAAAGGACAGGCGGCGCAGGATGTCGAAATGCTCCTGCTGGTCGATACCGTCCCACTGGCCCTTGAGCTGGTGATAAACCCGGGTCAGCCGTGCGCCGAAGTCGGTGCCGTTCGCAAAGCGGTTGGCGGGATCCTTCTGCAGGGCAACCGCCACGATCTCCTCCAGTTCCTCCGGTGCGCCGAGACGCAGGGTGTGGATCGGCGGCGGCGTGGCGTAGACGATCTGGTTGAGCAGCTTGGACAGGGAGCTCGCCCGGAAGGGACGGAAACCGGTCAGCAACTCGTACATCACGGCACCGAGCGAATAGAGATCAGACGCGGGAGTCAGGTCGTTCCCCTGCACCTGCTCTGGCGACATGTAGCTGGGGGAACCCGCGATGCCCTCGATCTTGGAGATATCCGAGTCACGCAGGATGGCGATGCCGAAATCGATGATGCGGACGTCATTGTCGTTCGTCAGCATGATGTTGCTGGGCTTGATGTCGCGATGAATGACACCCCGCTTGTGCGCGTAGTGCAGGGCCTTGGCGCACTTGTAGATGATCTTGACCACGTCCTCGACGTGGAGCAGATTGTCCGGACGGCAGTAAGCCTCCAGCGTCCGGGCCCTCTGCACGTGCTCCATTACCACGTAGTACTTACCGTCTTCCTCACCCGCATCGAGAATGGGCAGGATGTTCGGGTGCTGGAGCATCCCGACCATGTGCGCTTCGTTGAAGAACATCTTGCGGGCGATTTTCGCCCGGGAGGGATCGTCGTCAGGGGCGGTCATGTAGACCTTGATGGCTACATCGCGGCGGAAGTAGGGATCGTGGGAAAGGTAGACCGTGCCGGTGGTGCCCCGGCCCACTTCATTGATGATCAGGTACTTCCCGATCTTCTTCAGCACCGCAGCGACGGAGCCGGCGCTCGGAGTCGAATGCTGAACCATGCGGCGGGGACCTGACCGGGGCTAGAAAGGCGGCAGCAGCATCACTCCTCTGACGACCAATGCCGCATAAACAGCCGCCAGAACATCATCGAGCATAATGCCCAGACCGCCCGGTATTCTGTGATCAGCCTCGCGAATCGGCGACGGTTTGACCACATCGAAAACGCGAAACAGCAGGAAGGCTGCCAAGGTCCAGCCCGGGGTTCGCGGTGTGATGCACAGCACGAGCAGCATCCCGACGATTTCATCGAACACGATGCCGCCGTGATCATGCACGCCCAGTCGCTTTGAACTCATGCCGCAGTTCACGCAGCCAAAGACGAAGGCGACAGCCAATGCAGGGAGCATGACTGACAACGGTACCGGGGGAAGTGCCCAGAATATGCCGACAGCAAGCAGAGACCCCCAGGTGCCGGGGGCCACGGGCAGCAGGCCGGATCCCAGCCCAAACGGCAGCCAGTGCACCGGGTTACGGAGCACCTGGCGGGCCAGGTCAGGAGGTGAGGGTTTTCGCGCCATCAGAAATGCCGGAACGTTGAATCAGGAATGGTAAGGGGCTGGCCGTGCAGACGCCAGCGGACCTCCGAGCCAGCGACGATCGTGCCGATGCGCGTTACGGCGACCTTCCAGTGCGCTGAGACGTCGCGGAGACGGGCCTCGTCAGACGCGGCCACTGTAAAACACAATTCGTAGTCATCGCCGCCGGTCAGGGCACATTCGACAGCCTCGCCGCCCCGAACGCTCCGCAACTCGTCGCTCAGTGGCAACTCTCCGGCATCCAGTTCGGCGCCAACACCGCTGGCGACGAGCAGCTTGCGGAGATCGTCGTCGAGCCCATCCGAAACGTCGAGCATCGCGGAGGCAAGACCGGCGAGCGCGATCCCCTCATGAACCCGCGGCTCGGGATAGAGGAAGCGCTGGCGCAGGGCAATGACCTCCGCACCGGGAGCCACCTCTGGCAGCAGCAGTCGGCCGGCGACCGCGTCGCCGGGATGTCCAGTGACCCAGATGCCATCACCGGGCCTGGCTCCGCTGCGCTTGACAGCGCGATCGGGTCGGACACGACCGAGGATCGTCACCGTTGCGCCCAGTGGCCCACGCACGGTATCGCCTCCAACCAGTGCCACGCCGAACCGGTCCGCCAGCGCGAAGAGGCCCCGCGAAAACTTGCTGATCCAGTCCGGGTCAGCCTCAGGAAGCGACAACGCCAGAGAGAACCAGGCCGGCTCTGCGGCCATGGCGGCCAGGTCGCTCAGGTTCACGGCCAGGCAGCGGTGGCCAACTGCGGCCGCAGGAATACCCGGCGGGAAATGCGTGCCTTCGGCGATGCTGTCGGTCGCCAGCACCAGGTCGAACCCCGGTTCGGGACGCAGCACTGCCGCGTCGTCGCCAATACCCAGGATCACGCCTGCCTGCCGGTCGGGCCGCCGATCGCGTTGCCGGTCGAAGAAGGTGCTTATGAGCGTGCGTTCGTCCACCACCGCTCCGATCGGCAGTCAGGTTGAGGGACGCAACTTTGGTGCGAGCCGGTCGAGCAAGGCATTGATGTAGCGATGCCCGTCCGTCGCACCAAACTCTTTCGCAAGCTGGACGGCCTCGGTGATGACGACCTTCAGGGGAATCTCGGGGTGGGCCCGCAGCTCGGTGAGCCCAAGCCACAGGATCCCGTGTTCCACCGGATCAAGCTGGCCCACCGGCCGGTCGGCATCCCCCGCGATCAGCGCGTCGAGTGCCGCGGTATCTGCAAGGATCTCGCCAAGCAGCCGCCGAAAGAACTCGACATCCATTTTCTCGAAGTCTTTCTGGGACGAGAACTGCTCAACCAGTTCGGCGGCGGTGTGGCCTGCGAGCTGACGCTGATAGAGCGCCTGCACCAGCAGGCGGCGCGAACCGTGCCGACCAGTGACAGCCATGATGCGGGGCTTACGCTTCCAGCTGACGCAGGAGGCTGACCATCTCCAGGGCAGCCAGGACAGCGTCGGCACCCTTGTTGCCAGCCTTGCCACCGGCCCGGTCCATGGCCTGGTCCACCGTGTCACAGGTGAGCAGGCCAAAACCGATTGGCACGGCATGCTCCAGACTCACGCGACGGAGCCCGGCAGCGCACTCACCACAAACAAAGTCGAAGTGGGGCGTCTGGCCGCGAATGACGGCTCCCAGAGCAGCGATGCCATCGTAGCGCCGCAGCTTCGCGAGCGCCTGCGCCGCCAGCGGCAACTCGAAGGCACCGGGCACGCGGACGACATGAATATCTGCCTCGGCGGC
>Ga0209254_10005543_pt1 | contig 11614 bp, 8 predicted proteins | sample FrelakmetDIP11DI_FD_187148 | JGI IMG/M metagenome (GOLD analysis project Ga0209254, IMG submission 187148) | Freshwater lake sediment microbial communities from the University of Notre Dame, USA, for methane emissions studies - DIP11 DI (SPAdes)... | ecosystem: Environmental > Aquatic >... | reverse complement strand
GCAGATCGGTCAGACGCGTGTCGCCGGATTCCAGCGGAAAGCGCCCGGGGCGATTCACCTGCCCCAGCACGCTGGCCTGGTGGCCGCGCACCTGAAGCACACTGATGGTGACCTGCGGCTGGCGCACGAAATTGCCGCTGCGCAGCCCCTCGGCGATGAGCGCTTCGGCCTGCGTGACGCTCTGGCCACCCAGGCGGACACTGCCCAGCAACGGGTAGGACACCAGACCTGATTCGGTGACGCGGGTCTCCAGCGTCAGATCGGGGTTCTGGAAGACGGTGATACGGATCACGTCGCCGGCGCCCAGCCGGTATTCGGCGGCCGAAGGGGTGGTGCTGGCGCCTGCTGCGCGCTGCTGTGCCAGGGCCGGCACACATGCGCCGGCCAGCACGACGCAGGCCGCCAGCACGCTGCCCAAGCGCCGTGAGACGTTGCGTGCCAGCCTCACTTGACCCCCATTCCCTTGCCAATGTCGGATGTGCGCGGCGCGCCAGAAGCCGCCGGCGCGGCCTGCAGCACTGGGGCCGATGCGGCGGTGGAGGCGTCCGCAATGAATTTACCCACGTACTCAACCCTGGCCTCGGCACGGAGGCTCTTCATGTCTTCTTCGATGAGCTTGCGCTTGCGATCGTTCAGCAGGTACTGCTCGATCGCCGGGCGCGCCTGCTCCTCGCTCACCGGCTGGCTGCGCGAACCGGCCAACACCACCACGTGCACGCCGCTGGGCGTGGGCAGCACGGTGGCCTGGCCGTCCTTCATCTGCGCAATGGCTTCCAGGCTGTTCAGCGGCAACTGCTCGGCGGCGCGCACCGCCTGGTTACCCGTGAACCTGTAGTCATTCGCCTTGAGGTGTTCCAGGAATTCGTTGATGTTCTTGCTGGCGGCGAGCTGATCGCGAAGCCCCTGCACCTGATCGGGTCTGGCGTCGACGGCGATCTCCTGGATGCTGTAGATGCGGCGTTCACTGAAAAGCGCGTGCTTGTCTTGATAGTACTTCCTGACCTCCTCGGGCGTGGGCCGGGTGGCGGCCTCGCCGACCCTCTCGACGTAGGCGCGCGCCAGCACCTCACGGCGCGCCGCGTCGAGGTGCTGCACGACACGCGATTCGCGGCTGAGATTCAGCTCATCGGCGCGCTGTACGGCCAGTTGCTGGTCGATCAGGCGCTCCAGGATCTGCTTGCTGGCGGCATCGACCTGCTCCGGGCGCAGGTTGCGTTGTTGCTGCAGCACGAAACTGATCTGGTGGACGGTGACCTCGTCCTTGTTGACCTTGGCAGCGGTCTGGCTGGCCGCCTTGTCGCGGCTGCCGCTGCAGGCAGCGAGCACCAGCACGGTGGCTGTGGCGGCTGCAGCCAGGCGGGCAGGGGATCCGAGCATCGTCGAGTGCATGGGCCGTTCTTGGTTCCAGATGCCGCCGAAAAGACTGCCACTGCGCACCGCGGGATACGCAAATCATCCATCGTACTGACGCGTTTGAGTTTAACCCCCGCCCTCGCACCGAACCGCGCCGCCGGGGATCATGCCGGCCCCCGCTCCTGCCGGCACCACTTCACACGCTGGGGCGCAGGCGCCTGAGCCGGTTCAGCACTTGATGCCGACGTGCAGCGCCACGATGCCGCCGGCGAGGTTGTGCACGTCGACATGGCCGAAGCCGCTGGCCTGCATCATGGCCTTGAGCGTGGCCTGGTCCGGATGCATGCGGATGCTTTCGGCCAGGTAGCGGTAGCTTTCGGCGTCCTTGGCGATCAGCTTGCCGAGCCATGGCATCAGCGTGAACGAGTACCAGTCGTAAGGCTTTTGCAGCGGGGCAGCGGGCTTGGAGAACTCCAGCACCAGCAGGCGGCCGCCGGGGCGCAGCACGCGGCACATCTCGGTCAGCGCGGCTTCCTTGTGCGTCATGTTGCGCAGGCCGAAGGCGACGCTGGCGAGGTCGAAGACGCCGTCGACAAACGGCAGGTGCTCGGCATCGCAGGCGGCGGTGTCTATGACCTGGCCTTCGTCGAGCAGGCGGTCGCGGCCGACGCGCAGCATGGACTCGTTGATGTCGGTCAGCACCACGTGACCCAGTGCGCCGGCGCGGGCGGCAAAAGCGCGCGCCAGGTCGCCGGTGCCGCCGGCGATGTCCAGCACGTTCATGCCCGGCTGCACGGCAGCCACGGCCACGGTGTAGGCCTTCCAGACGCGGTGCATGCCCATGGACAGCACGTCGTTCATGAGGTCGTAGCGCGTGGCCACGCTGTCGAACACGCCGCGCACGCGGCGCGCCTTGTCGGCATCGTCGACGGGCTGGTAGCCGAAATGCGTCTGCGCCATGGGGTGCTCGGAGGAGGGGCTGGGGCGTGCCGGGCGTTCAATGGCTGGCGCAGGCGCCGCCGGAACCGGCCGCTGTCATGGGCGCGTCGCGGTCCATGCCGGCCTCGGCCAGGCGCAGTTCATAGCGCTGCCAGAGTTCGGCCTGGTCGGCCCCCAGGTGGTAGAGATAGGGCCAGCTGAAGATGCCGCTCTCATGGCCGTCGGAAAAGCGTGGCTGCACCGCATAGTGGCCGACGGCAGCGATTTCCTCGATGCCGACCTGGCGTTTGCCCGTCTGCAGCACCTCCTGGCCCGGACCGTGACCCTGCACCTCCGCCGACGGCGAGTAAATGCGCATCAACTCGAAGGGGATACGGAAGCTGGCGCCGTCGTCGAAGGCGATCTCAAGCACCCGGGAGGCCTGGTGCAGGGTCAGTGCAACCGGTTGCGGGGGTGACGCGGGGGCGGAAGACATGCGGACAGACCGGGCGATTCAAGGGCCCCGAGTGTATCGCCGTCATACAAGAAAACAGGCAGCGTACCTGCACCGCCCCTCCAAAGGAAGGGGCCGATGACCCCGTGCAGAAAGCTCACCCGCGATGACGGCGGCGCGCAACCAGCAAGCCGATGACGCTGAGTCCAGCCAGCATCATCACGTAGGTCTCCAACTCGGGCACCGCCGTGGCGACGATATTGCCGCCGTAGGACGCTGACAATCCGGTGATCCCCAGGCCCGCGACCACGAGGCTGTAGGGTCCTGCGGCCAGCAATGCGTTCCCCTCCAGACGCTGCACGTGAATCTGCGAGCCATCGGGGCCAATGATCGTGTTGGTGCTGTACGAAAGCGGCACGTCGGCGCCGACTGGCAGGTCAATGAAACCGCTGAACGTTAGGATGCCACCGAAATCGGCGCCGCCCAGGACAATCTCGTTGTTGGTGATCGAGACCGCGACAATCGACAGTCCGGGGAGGCTGAATCCCCAAGTGTCCTGGAACGCGCCGTTGACCGTATTGTCGAACGAGGCGCTGGGGTTCAGCGGCGGCAAGGGACCTGGGATCGCAAAGCTGCTGCTGACGACGGTGCTTAGGAGCGCCGCGACGGTAACGGACTTGACTCTCATGGCATATCCCTCTCTTCGCGCAAGACCGGCATGAAATCATGCGCGCCTCCTGCGTCTGACTTATACACCTTTTCGTATCGATTTTGCACCCCGCGCTTACGGGTCTGCGGGGAGGACGTTGCCCGTCGACGTGCAGGGTAACCTCGTCTTCCCGATTGCGGCGCAGCGACGCCAGCAGTCACACCAACACCCTCTCGATGCCCCCGGCGTTGGCCCGCGCCACGTAGTCTTCGAGCCAGCTTTCGCCCAGGATCTTGCGCGCCATCTCGATCACGATGTAGTCGGCCTCCAGCAGGCCGCTGCCCAGGTCGTCCTCGTAGCGTTTCAGCCCCTGCAGGCAGCTCGGGCAACTGGTGAGGATCTTGACGTTGGCCTGCGCCGCGCTGCCCGGCCCCGGTGCGGCAGCCAGCAGGGTGCGCAGGGCGGTTTCGTCCTTGCGCAGCTCTTCTTCCTTGCGGAACCGGATCTGCGTGCTGATGTCGGGCCGCGTCACGCCCAGGGTGCCGCTTTCGCCGCAGCAGCGCTTGCTTTCCAGAACGTTCGGGCCCACCAGCGCCTTCACGGTCTTCAGGGGCTCCTGCAGCTTCATCGGGCTGTGACAGGGGTCGTGGTACAGGTAGCCGGCCGCGCTGGCGTCGAGCTTGATGCCCTTCTCGAGCAGGTACTCGTGGATGTCGACGATGCGGCAGCCGGGGAAGATGTCCTCGAACTGGTAGCCCTGCAACTGGTCGTAGCAGGTGCCGCAACTGACGACCACGGTCTTGATGTCCAGGTAGTTCAGCGTATTGGCGACGCGGTGGAAGAGCACCCGGTTGTCGGTGATCATCTTCTCGGCCTTGTCGAACTGGCCGCTGCCGCGCTGCGGGTAGCCGCAGCACAGGTAGCCCGGCGGCAGCACGGTCTGCACGCCGGCGTGCCAGAGCATGGCCTGGGTGGCCAGGCCGACCTGGCTGAACAGGCGTTCGCTGCCGCAGCCGGGGAAGTAGAAGACGGCCTCGGTGTCGGCGCTGGTGGCCTGCGGGTCGCGGATGATGGGGACGTAGTCCTTGTCCTCGATGTCCAGCAGTGCACGCGCGGTTTTCTTGGGCAGGCCGCCGGGCATCTTCTTGTTGACGAAGTGGATGACCTGTTCCTTCAGCGGCGCCGGTCCCAGCGTGGCCGGCGGCGTGGCGGTCTGCGCGCGCGCCGCGAGCTTGAACAGGCCGTGGGCAAAGCGCTGCGCCTTGAAGCCGATGTCGACCATGCCAAGGCGCATGAACTTGATGGCCTGCGGGTGGGTCGCATTCAGGAACGTCATGGCCGCGGCATTGCCGGGCCGCAAGCTCTTCTTGCCCATCTTGCGCAGCAGGTTGCGCATGTTCATGGTGACGTCGCCGAAGTCGATCTTCACCGGGCACGGGCTCAGGCACTTGTGGCACACGGTGCAGTGCTCGGCCACGTCCTCGAAGTCGGCCCAGTGGCGCACGCTGATGCCGCGGCGGGTCTGCTCTTCGTACAGAAAGGCCTCGATCAGCAGCGAGGTGGCCAGGATCTTGTTGCGCGGGCTGTACAGCAGGTTGGCGCGCGGCACGTGGGTGGCGCACACCGGCTTGCACTTGCCGCAGCGCAGGCAGTCCTTGATGCTGTCGCTGATGGCGCCGATGTCGCTGCGTTGCATGATCAGCGATTCGTGGCCCATCAAACCGAAGCTGGGGGTGTAGGCGGCGCTGAGGTCGGACGAGCGGCCGTCACCCGCCGCGGGGGAACGCAGCAGCTTGCCCTTGTTGAAGCGGCCCTCGGGGTCCACCCGCGCCTTGTAGTCGGCAAAGGGCTGCAGTTCGGCGTCGGTCAGGAATTCGAGCTTGGTGATGCCGATGCCGTGTTCGCCGCTGATCACGCCGCCGAGCCCCCGCGCCAGCGCCATGATGCGCGCCACGGCTTCGTGCGCCGTCTGCAGCATGGCGTAGTTGTCGCTGTTGACGGGGATGTTGGTGTGAACGTTGCCGTCGCCGGCATGCATGTGCAGCGCCACCCACACGCGGCCGCGCAGCACCTGCTGGTGGATGGCGCGGCATTCGTCCAGGATGGGTGTGAAGGCACCGCCGGAGAACAGCGATTGCAGGGGTTTGAGGATCTGCGTCTTCCAGCTGGCGCGCAGCGTGTGGTCCTGCAGCAATTCGAACAGGCTGCGACCGCTGTCGGGTTGCACTTCGTCCAGATGGGCCAGCCAGTACGACCACAGCGCCCGCACCTCGGCCAGCAGCACCAGCGCCTGCTGCACGCGGTCTTCCAGCAGTTCGGCGCCGGGAATCTCGCCGGCATCGTCGCTGCGGCCCAGCGGCAGGCTGCCGCGCGCGAAGAAGGCGGCCAGCGCGTCGGCCAGCTCCAGCTTGTTGCGCAGGCTGAGCTCGATATTGATGCGCTCGATGCCCTCGGTGTAGTCGCCCATGCGCGGCAGCGGAATGACCACGTCCTCGTTGATCTTGAAGGCGTTGGTGTGCCGCGAGATGGCCGCCGTGCGCTTGCGGTCGAGCCAGAATTTCTTGCGCGCGTCGGCACTCACGGCGACGAAGCCTTCGCCAGCGCGCGAATTGGCGATGCGCACCACTTCGCTGGTGGCGCGGGCGACGGCGGCCTCGTCGTCGCCGACGATGTCGCCCACCAGCACCATCTTGGGCAGGCCGGAGCCGCTGGCCTGCGCGCGCTTGCTCTTGGTGCTGTAGCCCACGGCCTTCAGGTAGCGGTCGTCCAGGTGCTCCAGGCCGGCGAGCAGGACGCCTTGCGGTTTCAGGCCGAAGAGATAGTCCTTGATCTCCACGATGCTGGGCACCGCTTGCCGGGCGCTGCCGAAGAATTCCAGGCACACCGTGCGCACGTGCGCCGGCATCTTGTGCACCACCCAGCGCGCGCTGGTGATGAGGCCGTCGCAGCCTTCCTTCTGGATGCCGGGCAGGCCGGCGAGGAATTTGTCGGTGACGTCCTTGCCCAGCCCCTCCTTGCGAAAGGCGGTGCCGGGGATGTCGAGCCGCTCGGTGCGTTCGAGCGTCTTGCCGCCGGCGTCGAAATATCTCAGCTCGAAGCTGGCCACTTCAACGTCGTGGATCTTGCCCAGGTTGTGGTTCAGCCGCGTCACCTCCAGCCACTTGGCTTCGGGCGTGACCATCTTCCAGCTCGCCAGGTTGTCCAGCGCCGTGCCCCACAGCACGGCCTTCTTGCCGCCGGCGTTCATGGCCACGTTGCCGCCCACGCAGCTGGCTTCGGCCGAGGTGGGGTCGACGGCGAAGACGTAGCCGCCGCGCTCGGCGGCGTCGGAGACACGCTGCGTCACCACGCCGGCTTCGCTGTAGAGGGTGGCCACCGGCGCGGCCAGGCCGGGCAACTGCACCATCTCGACTTCGCCCAGCGCTTCGAGCTTCTCGGTATTGATGACCGCGCTCTTCCAGGTGAGCGGCACGGCACTGCCGGTATAGCCGGTGCCGCCGCCGCGCGGAATGATGGTCAGGCCGAGTTCGATGCAGCCCTGCACCAGGCCGGCCATCTCGGCTTCGCTGTCGGGCGTGAGCACGACGAAGGGGAATTCCACGCGCCAGTCGGTGGCATCGGTGACGTGCGAAACGCGGCTCAGGCCGTCGAACTTGAGGTTGTCCTTCGCGGTATGCCGGCCGAGCACGCGGCGCGCGGCCTTGCGCAGGTCCCACAAGGTGCGGAACTGCGCGGCGAAGCGCTCCACGGCGAGGCTGGCGGCTTGCAGCAACTCGCCCACCAGGGCGTCGCGGCGGGCATCTTCGGCCGGCGTGCGGCGCTTCTGCACCTCACCCAGGCGGTGGTACAGCGCGTCGATGAGCATCTGCCGGCGCTTGGGGTTCTCGAGCAGGTCGTCTTCCAGGTACGGGTTGCGCTGCACGACCCAGATGTCGCCCAGCACTTCGTACAACATGCGGGCCGAACGGCCGGTGCGGCGCTCCTGGCGCAGCTGGCTCAGGATCTCCCAGGCGCGGGGGCCCAGCAGGCGCAGCACGATCTCGCGGTCGGAGAACGAGGTGTAGTTGTACGGGATCTCGCGCAGGCGAACCGGGCCGGATTCGGCTTCTTCGCTCAGCGGCGACGGCGCTGCCTGCGGCAGGGTGAAGGGAGCGTTCATAGGGTTAGTCTGGATGCTACCCCACGCGCTTTCGCCAGCCGGGCCGAGGGTTTGCCGCCGCGGCGGGTATTCCCCGTTGCCGCACATGGCCCTTCCATGACAGAAACAGGACTGTCATAAACGCCGGCCACACTGGAGGGCTCGGCTCACAACTCGTTGGATGGAGAACCCATGAAATTGCGTACTTTCGCCCCGGCCCTGGCGACCGCTGCCTTGGCCACCCTGGCCGCCCTGCCGGCCCACGCCCAGACCGAGATCCAGTTCTGGCACTCGATGACCGCGGTCAACAACGAGTGGGTCAACGACCTGACCAAGGAGTTCAACGCCAGCCAGAAGGACTTCAGGATCGTGCCCACGTTCAAGGGCAGCTACGACGAATCGATGACGCAGGCGGTGGCCGCCTTCCGCTCGGGCAATGCGCCGCACATCCTGCAGGTGTTCGAAGTCGGCACCGCCACCATGATGGCCAGCAAGGGCGTGGTCATGCCGGTGGGCCAGATGATGAAGGACGCCGGCTACAAGTTCGACCCCGCTGCGTACGTGCCTGCGGTGGCCGGCTACTACACGGCCCCGAACGGGCAGATGCTGAGCTTTCCGTTCAACAGCTCGACGACGGTCTTCTATATCAACCGCGACGCCTTCAAGGCCGCCGGCCTGGACCCCGACAAGCCGCCCACCACCTGGCCCGAGGTGGCGCTGGCTGCCGCCAAGCTCAAGGCCAGCGGCCACAAGTGCCCGTTCACCACCGCCTGGCAGGGCTGGACGCAGCTGGAGAGCTTCTCGACCTGGCACAACGTGGAATTGGCCACCAAGCGCAACGGCCTGGGCGGCATGGACGCACGCATGGTCGTGAACTCGCCGCTGCACGAGCGCCATATCGAGAACCTGGCCAACATGGCCAAGCAGGGCCTGTTCATCTACAAGGGCCGCGGCAACGTGCCCGAAGCCTCGTTCGTCTCGGGCGAGTGCGCGATGATCACCACGTCGTCGGGCTTCTACGGCAACGTCAAGCGCAACGCCAAGTTCGGCTTCGCGCTGGCCACCCTGCCCTATTACCCCGACGTGCCCGGTGCGCCGCAGAACACCGTCATCGGCGGCGCCAGCCTGTGGGTCATCTCGGGCAAGAAGCCCGAGGAATACAAGGGCGTGGCCGCGTTCTTCAATTTCCTGTCCAACCCCGAAGTGCAGTCGGCCAGCCACAAGCGCACCGGCTACCTGCCCATCACCATGGCCGCGTTCCAGCTCACCGAGAAGTCGGGCTTCTACAAGGAAAACCCGGGTACCGACACCGCCGTCAACCAGATGATCCGCAAGACCACCGACAAGTCGCGTGGCATCCGGCTGGGCAACTACGTGCAGATCCGTGCCGTCGAGGATGAAGAGCTGGAGCAGGTCTGGAACGGCAAGAAGACGCCCAAGGAAGCGCTGGACAGCATCGTCAAGCGCGGCAACGAACTGCTGGAGCGCTTCGAAAAGGCAAACAAGGGCTGATCCCTCGTTGGCTTCACGGCGACGCCCGGGGCGGCGCCGCGCTTCGAACGCGATCCACATGGCCGTAGAAAAACGCGTCCGCTTCAGAAGCTGGTGGCTGCCATGGGTGCTGGTGGCGCCGCAGATGGCCGTGGTGCTGGTGTTCTTCTTCTGGCCGGCGGGCCAGGCGCTGTACCAGAGCGTCATGCTGGAGGACGCTTTCGGCACCTCGTCGCAGTTCGTCGGCGCCGAGAATTTCGAGCGCCTGTTCGCCGACGATGCCTACCTGGCCTCGTTCAAGACCACGGCGCTGTTCTCGGTGCTGGTGGCCGGCATCGGCCTGACGGTGTCGTTGCTGCTGGCCGTGATGGCCGACCGTGTGATTCAGGGCGGGGTGGTCTACAAGACCTTCCTGATCCTGCCCTATGCCGTGGCGCCCGCCGTGGCCGGGGTATTGTGGCTGTTCCTGTTCGCACCTTCGGTGGGCGTGGTGAGCTTCGCGCTGCGCAAGCTGGGCTTCGAGTGGAACCACCTGCTCAACGGCAACCACGCCATGACACTGATCGTGGTGGCCGCCGTTTGGAAGCAGATCTCCTACAACTTCCTGTTCTTCCTGGCCGGGCTGCAGTCCATCCCCAAGAGCCTGATCGAAGCCGCCGCCATCGACGGCGCCGGCCCCTGGCGCCGCTTCTGGACGGTGCAGTTCCCGTTGCTGTCGCCGACCACTTTCTTCCTGCTCGTCATCAACATCATCTATGCCTTCTTCGAGACCTTCGCCATCGTCGACGCGGCCACCCAGGGCGGGCCGGGCAAGGACACCGCCATCCTCGTCTACAAGGTCTACTTCGACGGCTTCAAGGCGCTGGACCTGGGCAGCTCGGCGGCGCAGTCGGTGGTGCTGATGGCGATCGTCATCGGGCTGACGGTGGTGCAGTTCCGCTATGTCGAGAAGAAGGTGAACTACTGATGGTGCACCGGTGAGCCCCGACCATGGTTGAGCGCCGCCCGCTGGCCACTGCGCTCTCGCACCTGGTGCTGGTGCTGGGCGTGCTGATCGTGGCCTTTCCGATCTACCTGACCTTCATTGCCTCCACCCACACGGCACGCGAGATCGCGCAGCAGGCCCCGATGTCGCTGCTGCCGGGCGACAACATAACGCAGAGCTACAACCTGGCGCTCTTCGGCGGCCAGACCGACAACGGTGCGCGCACACCGCCGGTGGCGCCCATGCTGTGGATCAGCCTGGTGAGCGCGCTCGTCATCTCCATCGGCAAGATCGCCATCTCGCTGCTCAGTGCGTTTGCGGTGGTGTATTTCCGGTTTCCGCTGCGCAACCTGGTGTTCTGGATGATCTTCGTGACGCTGATGCTGCCGGTGGAGGTGCGCATCCTGCCCACCTACAAGGTGGTGTCGGACTTGGGGCTGCTGAATACCTATGCCGGCCTGACGGTGCCGCTGATCGCCAGTGCGACGGCGACCTTCCTGTTCCGCCAGTTCTTCCTGACCGTACCCGACGAACTGGTGGAAGCCGCGCGCATCGACGGTGCCGGGCCGATGCGCTTCTTCTGGGACGTGCTGCTGCCGTTGTCGCGCACCTCGATCGCGGCGCTGTTCGTGATCCAGTTCATCTACGGCTGGAACCAGTACCTGTGGCCCTTGCTGGTGACGACGACCGAGGACATGGCGCCCATCGTGATGGGCATCAAGCGCATGATCTCCGGTGGCGGCGACGCCGCCATCGATTGGAACGTGGTCATGGCCACCGCCATCCTGGCCATGCTGCCGCCGGCGGTGGTGGTCGTGCTCATGCAGCGCTGGTTCGTCAAGGGCCTCGTGGATACCGAAAAGTAAAAGCCAGGAACATGGGCGCCATCGCACTGAGAAACGTCGAGAAGACCTACGGCCACGGCCCGAAGGCCGTGAAGGTGATCCACGGCGTGAATGCCGACATTCCCGACGGCGAATTCATCGTCATCGTGGGCCCCAGCGGCTGCGGCAAGAGCACGCTGCTGCGCATGGTGGCGGGGCTGGAGGAAATCACCGGTGGCGAGATCGACATCGGCGGGCGTGTCGTGAACAAGCTCGAGCCGGCCGAGCGCGACATTGCGATGGTGTTCCAGAACTATGCGCTGTACCCGCACATGAGCGTGTACGACAACATGGCCTACGGCCTGAAGATCGCCAAGGTGCCCAAGGCCGAGATCGAGGTGCGCGTGCAGAAGGCGGCCAAAATCCTGGAACTGGGCGGCTTGCTCGACCGCAAGCCGCGGCAGCTTTCCGGCGGCCAGCGCCAGCGCGTGGCCATGGGGCGCGCCATCGTGCGCCAGCCGCAGGTCTTCCTGTTCGACGAGCCGCTGTCCAACCTGGATGCCAAACTGCGCGCGCAGACGCGGCTGGAGATCCAGAAGCTGCACCGCGAACTGGGCGTGACCTCGCTCTTCGTCACGCACGACCAGGTGGAGGCCATGACGCTGGCCGAGCGCATGATCGTCATGAACGCGGGGCGCATCGAGCAGATCGGCACGCCCGAGGAGGTCTACCAGCGGCCGGCCACCACCTTCGTCGCCGGCTTCATCGGCAACCCGCCGATGAACCTGCTACAGGAGATCGG
>Ga0209254_10005542_pt1 | contig 11616 bp, 10 predicted proteins | sample FrelakmetDIP11DI_FD_187148 | JGI IMG/M metagenome (GOLD analysis project Ga0209254, IMG submission 187148) | Freshwater lake sediment microbial communities from the University of Notre Dame, USA, for methane emissions studies - DIP11 DI (SPAdes)... | ecosystem: Environmental > Aquatic >... | reverse complement strand
AGCCCTGGCCCTCCGGGGGCAGGTAGTGGGGGTCATAGAGGTAAGAGGCGCTGTCCGGACCCATGCCCCCCGAGGAGTTGATCACGCCGACGGTCAGGCCCAGGAAGTCGTAGACCCTGCCCATCCAGGCCGCATCGCGGCGCGCCAGGTAGTCATTGACGGTGACCACGTGCACGCCCTTGGCCGGCAGGGCGTTTAGGTAGGCCGCGAGCGTGGCGACCAGCGTCTTGCCCTCGCCGGTACGCATCTCGGCGATCTTTCCGTCGTTCAGCACCATGCCGCCGATGAGCTGGACGTCGAAGTGGCGCATGCCCAGGGCTCGGACGGCGGCCTCTCGGACGACGGCGAAGGGCTCCGGGAGAAGGTCGTCCAACTTGGCGCCGCCGGCCAGGCGGGCCCGGAATTCGGCGGTCTTGGCCTTCAGGTCCGCGTCGCTGAGGGGCTGGACGTCCGGCTCCAGGGCCGTGATCCTGGCAACGACCTTGGACAGCCGCTTGACCAGGCGCTCATTTCGGCTACCGAAGATCTTCTTGAACAGGTTAGTGACCATAGGACGGACCAACGTGAAAAAATGCCGGAATCATACTGGAAAAGCCAGTGCCACGCAGGGCTGCGCGGGGCCCCGATCACGGTGGTCGGAGGTGCGGAGATCGGGCCCGAGCTGGCCGATGCGGGGGCGGGGGAAGGGGAAGGGGGTGAAGAGCCTGGGGTGTCGCAAAGGTCTGCAGAGGCCCTTGCGACGCCCCGGGGTGTCAGATGTTGCGGTCAGCCATCCGCGCGACCTTGGGACGGGCCGGTATCGGCGGCGAGGTTGGTCTGGTCGATATACGTCAGGGGATTGACCTGCCTGCCGCCCACCAGGACTTCGAAGTGGACGTGGGGGCCAGTGGAGCGCCCGGTAGAGCCCAGGGTTGCGATGGTTTGGCCGCGATCGATGGTGGCGCCCTCGCTGACGAGGAGCTTCTGGCAATGGCCGTAGCGGGTGACCAGACCGTCCTTGTGGCGGATCTCCACCATGTTGCCATAGCCACTCTGCTTGCCGCTGAAGGTGACGACACCGTCCGCCACTGCGACCACCGGCGACCCCCTTGCCCCGGCGAAGTCGACCCCCTTGTGGAAGGCGCTGCGGCCGCGGTAGGGGTCCTTGCGGAATCCAAATGTTGAGGTGATGTAACCGGATCGGACTGGCCAGCCCGAGAGGGCAGACTGCTCCCCGGGGTCTCCGAGGTGGCGCTTCATGATCAGTTCTTCGAGGAGGGTGAGCTTGCGCTCGCGGTCGTCGAGCTCACTGAGCACCTGGGCCAGCTCTTCTGCCAGGGCATCGATGGCGGCGGGGCGGTCGAAAGATTCGGTATCGGGGCCGCCCTGGGGTGGGGGGTTATGGAAGTCGAACTCTTCCTCATCGAGACCGGCCATCTTGACCAGCCGTTCTCCGAGGGCGTTCAGACGCAAGATTTCAGCCTGCATTGCGCCCACTTGGCCTGAGACGGCATCGATGTGGACGCCGAACTCCTGTTCCTGCGCGTCGAGTCCCTCGCACGCTGGCTGAGCCTGAGCCTGAGCTTCCGTCCTGGCCTCTGGTCCCGCTCCGTCCTTCGTTACTGAGGACGCCAGCGCCATACCTCCTAGCTCCGGCCTCACCAGCCCCTGGCTTCCAAGCCAGACCCCGATTCCTCCTGCGACGACGGCCAGTACGACGGCCGCCAAAATCCCCACCAACGCACTGCCTTTCTCGGACCTTCTGCGGTCCAACGGCACCAGGATGTATCGCTTCATCTAGGCCTCTCGATAAATAGATTTTGTGCAAAGTACCAGATCAGCACCTCCCGGTTCAAGGTTTTTCGTCCCGATAGCGCATCCTAACGGGGTATGCGGGGGCTTGCGTCGCCGCGCGGGGCGGCTATAGTGCAGGCCATTGCCGTAGTCTTTTCGTCCCGCTGGATGTCAGAAAAAGCAAGTCATATCAATAACTTTCTTCGCCGGAATCAGGCCGCCGCGGGGTTGTTGGAGGGCGTCGAGCGTGACACCCGCCTGCTCAAGGCCACGCAGCGCGCTCTGGCGGCGGAATTGCGGCCCCACTGTCTGCACGCGACCCTGGACGGAGGGCGGCTCTGGTTGCTCACCGACGGCCCGGTGTGGGCCTCGCGGTTGCGTTTTGCGGTGCCGGATCTGTTGGCCGGATTGTGCGCACAGGGCATGGTTGCGACCGAGGCGCGGGTACGGATCGCCCCCGCGGAGGGGCTCAACGCGCGGGTAGATGGTGCAAGGGGGGTGCCCAGGCTGTCCCAGGCGACGGTTCGGCACCTGAAGGTGGCCGCGGAAACGATTGACGACGCCGACCTCGCCGCAGCCTTGCTGCGGCTCGCAGGAAACGGGCCGGTGTCTGGTCAGGAAACCGCCAAGGGGCGCGGTCCGTAGGCGATGGGCGCGGGCTCGGTGTCCTCGAAGGTGACCTCCTCCCACGCCTGCGTGTCCGCGATCAGCGTCCGCAGCAGCCGGTTGTTGAGGGCATGCCCGGACTTGTGCCCGCGGAAGGACCCGATCAGGCTGTGCCCGAGGAGATAAAGGTCCCCGAAGGCGTCAAGGATCTTGTGCCGGACGAACTCGTCCTCGTAGCGTAGCCCTTCGTCGTTGAGGACCCGGTAGTCGTCCACCACCACCGCATTGTCCAGGCTGCCGCCCAGGGCCAGGTTCTGCTGACGGAGCGCCTCGATGTCGCGCAGGAATCCGAAGGTTCGGGCGCGGCTGACCTCCTTGACGAAGGAGGTGGTGGAAAAGTCCACCGTCGCAGTCTGTGACCGGGAGGCGAAGGCCGGGTGATCGAAGTCGATGGAAAACTCGACCTTGAAGCCGTCGTAGGGCTCGAAGATGGCGTACTTGCCGGCCTCTTCCACCGCTACCCGTCGTTTGATACGGATGAAGCGCTTTGGCCGGCTTTGTTCCTCGACCCCGGCAGACTGGATGAGGAACACGAAGGGCCCAGCGCTGCCATCCATGATGGGGACCTCGGCCGCGCTGACCTCGACGTACGCGTTGTCGATCCCGAGCCCCGCCAGGGCAGACAGCAGGTGCTCGACAGTCGAGATGCGTACGTTACCCTGCGTCAGGGTGGTCGACAGCCGCGTGTCCCCCACGTTGCAAGGGGTTGCCTTGATTTCCACGGGCGGGGTCAGGTCCACCCGCCGGAACACGATCCCGGTATCCGGGGCCGCTGGCCGCAGGGTTAGATCGATCTTCTCGCCGGTATGCAGCCCGACGCCGGTCGCTCGAATCACGTTCCTGAGAGTCCGCTGCCTGATCATCGCTCTGTGTCTCCGGTCGCATCCTGAAATGGACTCGTCCGGATCCGACACCTGACTGGGCGCACCGCATAAGGGGCAAATCCTGCGGCACCGCGTTGGCCAGCGACTTCTGGTATCTTCTCCGGCCCCGGCGCGGCGGTCGAGCATCACTGTCCCGGCCGCCGCGTTAGGGTTTTCCCGTATTAATATCAGTAGCAGACACAGTTTGCAAGCGAATCCTCTGATTAGTCACGTGATCCGCTGGCGGCGATCTGGCTCTTAATCGGCCTGCCGCCTCAGGAATGCCGGGATGTCCAGGTAGTCCAGGTCGGATTCCGCCCCCGCTTCGGCCAGGGCCTGGGCGCCGGCGGCGTGGACTCTGCGGTAATAGGCAGGGCGGTCCATCTCACGATAGTCCGGGGTCCCTCCGTCGTTTCGCCCGCCTGAGACCACGCGCATGGCCGGTTCGTCCCTGGACGCGGCGCGCAGCGTGGCCGCACGCCGCTCGCCTAGCCCAGTCGCCACCACGGTGACGCGCAACTCGTCGGTTAGATCCATGTCGATGACGGTCCCGACGACCACCGTGGCGTCGTCGTCGGCGAAGTCGCGCACCGTGTCGCCAACCTCGTGGAACTCGCCGATGGCCAGGGAGGGACCGGCGGTAATATTGACCAGGATGCCCTTGGCGCCGGCGAGATCGACGTCTTCCAGCAGCGGGCTCTTGATGGCCTTCTCCGCGGCCTCGCGGGCGCGATTCGGGCCGCTCGCCTCACCGGTGCCCATCATGGCCACGCCCATGTTGGCCATGACCGTCTTGACGTCGGCAAAGTCGACGTTGATCAGGCCGCGGCGCGTGATGAGCTCGGCGATGCCTTGGGTGGCATTGAGCAGGACATCGTTGGCTGCCTTGAAGGCGTTGAGCAGGCTCATCTCCTTGCCGAGCACGGCGAGCAACTTCTCGTTGGGGATGGTGATCAGGGAATCGACGTGCTTGGCCAGCTCGGCGATTCCCTCATTGGCGATCTTCAAACGCTTGCCGCCCTCGAAGGAGAACGGCTTGGTGACGACGGCCACGGTCAGGATGCCCAGCTCTTTGGCCACCTCGGCCACCACGGGGGCCGCCCCTGTTCCAGTTCCGCCGCCCATGCCCGCAGTAATGAAGATCATGTCCGCGCCGTCCAGGGCGTCCTTGATGCGCTCCTTGTCCTCCAGCGCCGCTTGGCGACCGACTTCCGGGTTGGCCCCTGCGCCCAGGCCCTTGGTGATCCCAGACCCCAATTGCAGGATGGTCTTGATGTCGGTGTGCTTGAGGGCCTGGGCATCGGTGTTGGCGCAGATGAAATCCACCCCCTCGATGGACGATTGCGCCATGTGGTTGACGGCATTGCCGCCGCCGCCACCGACCCCGATGACCTTGATGACTGCGTTTTGGCTGTGTGTATCCATAAGCTCGAACATGATGTGTCGCCTCGTTTGCTCGCTTGATGACCCTGCCCGACCCGGACCCCCGCCCGCTGCCGGAACCCCTCCAATCCAACTTGTCGCTCTTGGCACCTGCCTGTCGCGACGGAGATCCATCCCTGAATGTCGCCTCCCGCGACGCGATGGCGTCCCTGCGTGCCGGCAATTCCCGATGGGCCGCGATGTGCTCAGAAATTGCCCTGAAACCAACTCCTCATCCGCTCCCAAATCGAAGCGAACCCGCGCGCCTGGGCCAGATCCTGGCGGTGCGCCAAACGGTGCTGACGCGCGTAGATCAGGAGCCCTACCCCCGTGGAGTAGATCGGATCGGTGATGATCTCCTGCATACCGACGAAGTACTGGGGCGAGCCCAAACGGACCGGCATGTGGAAGACCTCTTCGGCCAGTTCGACCAGGCCTTCCATCTTGGCGCTGCCGCCGGTCAGCACCACGCCGCCGGCCACCAGGTCTTCGAAACCGCTGCGCCGCAACTCGCCCTGCAATAGGGTGAGCAGTTCCTCGTAGCGAGGCTCCACGACTTCCGCCAGGGTCTGGCGCGACAGGCGTCTCGGCGGGCGCTCGCCGATGCTCGGGACCTCGATGGTTTCGCCGTGACCGGCGAGATTCGCCAAAGCGCAGGCATGACGGATCTTGATCGCCTCGGCGAACTGGGTCGGAGTGCGCAGGGCCACGGCGATGTCGTTGGTGACCTGGTCCCCCGCGATGGGGATGACCGCCGTGTGCCGGATGGCGCCGTCGGTGAAGACCGCCAGATCCGTGGTCCCTCCCCCGATGTCCACGAGGCAGACGCCCAACTCCTTCTCGTCCTCGCCGAGGACGGCATAGCTCGAGCTCAACTGCTCCAGGACCAGGTCCTCGACCTCCAGCCCGCAGCGGCGGATGCACTTGACAATGTTCTGGGCCGCGCTGACCGCGCCGGTGACCATGTGCACCCGCGCCTCCAGGCGGACGCCGCACATGCCAATGGGCTCGCGGATACCCTCCTGGCCGTCGATGATGAATTCCTGGGGCAGGATGTGCAGGATCTTCTGGTCGGCTGGAATGGCAACGGCGCGTGCCGCTTCGATCACCCGATCCACGTCCGCCTGGGTGACTTCATGGTCCTTGATCCCGGTGATGCCATGGGAGTTGAGGCTGCGAATGTGGCTCCCGGCGATGCCTGCGTGGACCGAGTGGATCTCGCACCCGGCCATGAGCTCGGCCTCCTCCACGGCACGCTGAATGGACGCGACGGTGGACTCGATGTCCACCACCACACCTTTCTTGAGCCCGCGGGACGGGTGGGTCCCCACACCGATGATCTCGATCCGGTCGTCTGCCTTCACCTCCCCCACCAGGGCGGCGATCTTGGAGGTGCCGATGTCCAGTCCAACGACCAGATTCTTATCACTGCGACGCGACATAACGCTCAACCCTTGTTCCGTGATTTGTTGCGGCCCTCGCCCCCTGCACCTGGCGCCTTTGTCCGCGCCGCCCTGGCCTCCGGGGCCCGCGGCTCGGCCGGCTCGGTCTGCGCGACCTCGAGATCGCCGGGGGCGGCGCCAGCGGCCCACCGGACGGCTAGGCCGTTGGTGTAACGCACATCGACCAGCTCCGCCCGGCCGGCGGCAGCGAGTTGGGGATAGGTGCGGAGGAAGCGCTCCAGCCGTTCCTCCACGCGTTCCGTACCCAGCTCAAGCCGGAGGCCGTTGTCGAGGTGGAGGGTCCAGGCGCCTCGGGGATCGATGGCCAGGGTCGCAATCCCCGACCCCAGTGCCGCCACACGGCTGCGCCACTTGAGGAAATGGGCCGCCACCTGGGGGGCTTGGGCGTCGTGGCCGATCAGGTGCGGTAATCCTTTGGGGCGAGGTCCTTCCTCCGGCCGGAATACGACCCCCTCGGCGGTGACCAACCCGGTGTCGCCCCAACGGGCGATCGGCTGGTGCTCGGTGACCGACAGCTCGATCTGGTCCGGCCAGACCCGACGCAGGGTGGCCGATTGGACCCAGGGCAGGGCCTCGACGGCGTCTTTGAGGACCCGAAGGTCCTGGGTCAGGATGCCGCGTTGGAGGTGCTCGGTCACGCTCCGTGCCAGGATCGGGGCCGACAGGCGGTGGACGGCGCCGACCACGGTGACCACACGCACGGGCAGCACCGATGGTTCCGCTCGCAACAGAAAGGCGCCGGCCCCAACAGAGCCGGCGACCACCAGAAGAACGACGATCCAGCGCGAAAGGGCGAGCAGGAGGCCCGTCGGGGGGGGCGGGGTCGGCATCGTGTCAGGCGTTGTCACGGGTAGTCTCCAGAATCTGCCAAACCAGGTCATCGAACGCGAGGCCCCTGGCGCGTGCCGCCATGGGAACCAGGCTGTGGTCGGTCATGCCCGGGACGGTGTTGATCTCCAGGAGCTGCGGGCCCAGCTCCTGGTCCACCATGATGTCCACCCGGCCCCAGCCGGAGGCCCCGACGGCGTGGAAGGCCTCCAGTGCCAGGCCCTGCAGGCGTGTCTCGTCAGCCGGGGCCAGCCCGCAGGGGCAGAGGTAACGGGTGCTGTCCGACTGGTACTTGGCATCGAAGTCGTAGAAGGCACGAGGGGTCTCCAGCTTGATCAGGGGCAGCGCCTCGGCACCGAGGATGGCGCAGGTGTACTCCGCCCCTCGGATCCAGCGCTCTGCGAGCACCAGGGCGTCGAAGCGGGCCGCCTCGGTCCAGGCCGCGGCAAGCCCGGCGGGGTCGTTCACCTTGGCCATGCCAATGCTCGATCCCTCGCGGACCGGCTTGATCATGAGCGGGAACCCCAATGCCTCGGCCTGGGGGAGGTCCGCCGAGCTGCGCAAGAGGGCAAAGTCCGCCGTGGGCAGGCCGCAGCCGCGCCACAGGAGCTTGCAGCGGTATTTGTCCATGCCGAGCGCCGACCCCAGGACACCCGAGCCCGTATAGGGGAGGTCGATGGTCTCCAGTGCCCCCTGCATGACCCCGTCCTCTCCGCCGCGCCCGTGCAGGACGATGAAGGCGCGGTCAAACCCGCCCTCGCGGAGGCGATCGAGGACGTCCGCCTGGGGGTCGATGGGGTAGGCGTCCACCCCGCGGCGCAGCAAGGCATCCAGGACCGCCTTGCCGCTCTTGAGGGAGATCTCCCGCTCGGCGGCGCGCCCTCCCATGAGCACGGCCACCCTTCCGAAGGCTGAGGACCGGTCCGTCATGCTGCATTCCCCCCGACTTGTTTGACCTCGGTCACCAGACGGATCCCACTGGCCGCTTCCACCCGCTGGCGCACATGCTCGATGAGACGGGCGATGTCTCCAGCGCTTGCCGAGCCGGTGTTGATAATGAAGTTCGCGTGTTTCTCCGAGACCTGGGCCCCGCCGATGGCAAAGCCCTTGAGCCCGGCGGCCTCGATCAGGCGCGCGGCAAATCCCCCTGGCGGGTTGCGGAAGACCGATCCGCAGCTCGGCAGGCCGGTGGGTTGGGTCTGGGACCGGCGATCGAGCAGTTCGCGGATGCGTGCCGCCGCTGCCTCCGTGTCCCCCGCGGAAAGGACAAGCTCCGCCTCCAAGAACCACTCCCCCTTCGGCCCCTCCACCTCGCGGTAGCCGATCCGGAAGTCTTTCGGGGGCCGCTGGCGGACCTCGCCCTGCCGGTCGATGGTGTGTACCCGGGCCACGTGGGCCCAGGTTTCACTACCCCAGGCCCCGGCGTTCATGGCGAGGGCCCCACCGATGGTTCCGGGGATGCCTGCCAGGAACTCGATCCCGATCAGGCCCCGGCGCGCGGCGAAGCGAGCCACCTTGGCGCAGGCAACCCCGGCCTCGGCGCGTACCCCAAGGTCGCCGATGGCCCTCAGGGCCGTCAGGCACCCCTGGGTCTCGACTACGGTCCCGGGAAAGCCCGCATCGGCGACCAGCAGGTTGCTGCCGAGCCCCAGCCACAGGAGCGGCTCCTGCGGGTCGAGGCGGCGAAGAAACTCCGAGAGATCCGCAGCGTCGGCCGGGCGATAGAGACGCCGCGCCGGGCCCCCGACCCGCCAACTGGTATGGCGGGCGAGGGGCTCGTCCAGGGACAGCTCGCCGCGGAGGCCGTCGGTGTTCATCGCTGGCTCAGTACCCCGATCGGGAGCCTGGGCATCTGTCTGCCCGCCGGCCAGGTCGCCCGCGCCCGGGGCGGACTCTGGCGCAGAGCGGTGGTGGCCACGGGGTCCAAGGCCTCGCCGCAGCCCAAGCGAAGGCGACGTCTAGGATTGGGCGTCATGGGGTACCTGTTCACCCTTGGGTGACTCGGTCCGTAGGATTTCCGGCAGGCGCTGGGCCAAGGCTCCGATGTCCCCAGCCCCCATCAGGAGCACCAGATCGCCGTCGGCGAGCAGGTTGCCGAGCACCTTGGGGACCTCGGCAAGGTCCTGGACGAAGACCGGGTCGATCTCGCCGCGGGCCCGGATGGCGCGGCTCAGGCTGCGTCCGTCCGCCCCCGCGATGGGCGTTTCACCCGCCGGATAGACCTCGCACAGAACCAGTAGGTCGGCCCTCGACAGAACCTGAACGAAGTCCTCGAACTGCTCCTGGGTGCGCGTGTATCGGTGGGGCTGGAAGACCAGGACCAGGCGCCGCTCCGGCCAGCCGTTGCGGGCGGCCTCCAGGGTGGCCGCAAGTTCCCGTGGGTGGTGGCCATAGTCGTCCACGAGGGTCAGGCGACGGCCGGCCGCGTCGGTCACCTCATCGACAACGAAGCGCCGCCCGATGCCGGCGAAGCCGGTCAGGGCCCGGCGGATGGACTCCTCGTCGACCCCCAGTTCCAGGGCGACGGAGATGGCGGCCAGGGCGTTGAGGACGTTGTGGCGACCAGGGAGGTTCAGCTCTACCCGCATGGGCGCGTCCAAGGCGTCGCCCACCACCGTGAAGTGCATGCGCAGCCCCTCCTGGCGGATATCCTCTGCCCGCAGGTCCGCCTCCGGGCAGGTCCCGTAAGTGCGTATCGGGCGGGCGACCATCGGCAGCAAGGAGCGCACCTCGTCGTCATCGATGCACAGCACGGCCAGCCCGTAGAACGGCAAGTGGTGGATAAACTCCATGAAGGTGCTGCGTAGGCGGCTGAAATCGTTCCCGTAGGTGCGCATGTGGTCGGCGTCGATGTTGGTGACGATCGACACCATGGGTTGCAGGAACAGGAAGGAGGCGTCGCTCTCGTCGGCCTCCGCGACCAGGTACTTGGTCGTCCCCAGCCGGGCATTGGCCCCGGCGCTGTTGAGGCGGCCGCCGATGACGAAGGTCGGATCCAGGCCGCCCTCGGCGAGGACGCTGGTGATCAGGCTGGTGGTGGTGGTCTTGCCGTGGGTCCCGGCCACCGCTACGCCGTAGTAGAAGCGCATCAGCTCGGCGAGCATCTCGGCTCGGCGGACCACCGGGATGCGGCGCGCGCGGGCCGCGACGATTTCCGGGTTGGTCTCGTCGATCGCCGTGGAGACCACCACGGCGTCCACGTCGGCCACGTTCTCGGCGGCGTGGCCGATGCGCACCTCGACCCCCAGGCTGCTCAGGCGGCGGGTCACCTCGCTCTCGCGGCGGTCCGATCCCGAGACCTCGTAGCCCAGGTTGGCCATCAGCTCGGCGATACCGCTCATACCGGCCCCCCCTACCCCGACAAAGTGCAGGCGGCGTGTCCGCCCCATGCGGGAGGCGTCGTGGGTCTTGTGCGCGTTCATGCCTTCTGTACCTCGCGGCAGGCCGCTGCCACGCGCGCGGCTGCGTTGGGCTGGGCCTTGTCGCGGGCGGCCTTGGCCATGGCCAACAGCAGGGCGGGGTCGTCCAGCAGTGCCGTCAGCTGCACAGTCAGGGTGTTCGGGGTCAGATCGGCTTGGGGTACGAGCCGGGCCGCACCCGCCTCCGACAGGAAACGGGCGTTTCCGGTTTGGTGGTCGTCCACCGCATGGGGGTAGGGCACCAGGATGGCCGGCAGCCCGACGGCGGCCAATTCCGACACCGTTAGGGCTCCGGCTCGGCAGACCACCAGGTCTGCCCAGGCGTAGGCCTCGGCCATGTCGGCGATGAAGGGAATCACCTCGGCCGCAACGCCTGCGTTGGCATAGCCCCACTCGGCCTCGGCTAGGGTGCGCTCTCCGGCCTGATGGCGCACCTGCGGGCGGCGCTCTGCAGGGATCTGCGCCAGGGCCGGCGGTAGGGCCTGGTTGAGCGCCTGAGCCCCCAGGGATCCTCCCAGCACCAGCAGGCGCCGGGGCCCAGGACCTTGCAGCCGCGCGGCCAGGCGATCCTCCGGCGCTGGCAGGGCGGCGATCTCGGCCCGAACCGGGTTGCCGCAGGCGATGGCTCCGAGCCCCGGAGGGAAGCTCCCCGGAAAGGCCTCGAAGACCCGAGCGGCGATACGGGCTAGCCACTGGTTGGTCAGCCCCGGAACGCGGTTCTGCTCGTGGATCACCAGGGGCAGGCCGAGGGCGCGGGCCATGAGCCCGCCTGGACCGGAGGCGAAGCCGCCCATCCCAAGCACCGCGGCCGGGCGGCGGCGGCGCAGAATCCGGCCCGCCTGCCAAAGGGCGGCGGCGAGACGGAAGGGGGTCAGGGCCACGGCCGCGAGCCCCTTGCCGCGCAGCCCCTCGATACTGATCCATTCCATGGCGAAGCCGCTCTGGGGGACCAGCCGCGCCTCCATACCGCGGCGGGTGCCGATCCAGAAGACCTCGATACCGTCGGCGCGCAGCCGCTCGGCGACGGCCAGGGCAGGGAAGACGTGGCCGCCGGTGCCCCCGGCCATGACCGCTATGCACGCGCCCATGGCGCCCCCCCTTCCGACGTCGCCCAAGGGGCTGCGCCTGGAGCCGTTCCTGCGCCTCCCCCGTATCCGCTGTCCCTGGCGGCCAGGCGCAGGG
>Ga0209254_10005541_pt1 | contig 11617 bp, 10 predicted proteins | sample FrelakmetDIP11DI_FD_187148 | JGI IMG/M metagenome (GOLD analysis project Ga0209254, IMG submission 187148) | Freshwater lake sediment microbial communities from the University of Notre Dame, USA, for methane emissions studies - DIP11 DI (SPAdes)... | ecosystem: Environmental > Aquatic >... | reverse complement strand
TACCACGCCCAACTGGTTCTCCGAACATTCAGAATGTGGCGGCGAGGCGGGCGCATGCCAAGACCCGCGTCATGAAAGCCGGTCGCCCTGATCAACGTCCGCCCGAGTGCGTGGCGGCGTTCGGCGGGCGAGAGGTTGATGTCTCTCAGAACAGGCAGCCCGGCCGTCAGGAGGTTGAGGTGGATTCGGCGCATCTGAAGGAAGAAATCGACTTCGCCAATAGCGCGTACCGTCCAATGCTGGGGGACTCAACCATCAATCGCGAGATGCTCGAGAAGTACGCGCACCCGACTCAGATGTGGGATTGGCGGCAGAGGACAGCCGTGGCCCTTGGGGACCGGAAGGCGAAACGGCTGCTGGACTACGGTTGCGGACAGGGTGAGGAATCCTGCTACTTCGCGCGGCTTGGGGCCGCGGTCACCGCGATAGACGTGTCAGATGTTGGCATCAGCGTTGACCAGCAGCGTGCCCGAAGCAACGGCCTCGTGATTGACTTTCGTGTGATGAACTGTCTGCACACGTCGTTCGGCAACGAGTCCTTCGATAGAGTCCACGGACTCGGAATCCTCCACCACGTTGGGTTGGAAAGCGGCTTGACGGAGGTGCCTCGGCTCCTCGCACCAGGGGGCGTCGCGGTCTTCATGGAGCCTTTGCAGTCGCCGGGCACCGTGGAGCGGGCCAAAGCATGGCTCGCTGACAGGCTGCCGCCCCGATTCAGCCTCATCCCCGTAACGCCGGACAAGAGGAATCTGAGGCAGGCGGACATCCTCGCGGCAGGCCAAGGATGGCGGAGTATCGAGGTCTTCTTGTTCAGGCTCACCTATCGAGTGAGGAAGCTCGTGCTCCCGCAGGCCCTGTGGGACTGGTCGCTTCGTTTCGACTCGATACTATTGAGCACCTTGCCATTTCTGCGCCGCTACGCCGGCGCGGCAGTCATCGTGCTGCGCAAGTAGCCTGTCGGCGGACGTCGGCAGATGGATTGGGCCAGCTTCGAGCTCGACGCATGCGCTGACGACTCGCATGCATGGCACGGCAACAGACGTGGGCGGAAGGAGGCGTCGTGCGGATGTGGCGGGAGATGCTCTGGCGGTTGGTCCGGCCGATCTGCACCATCGTCGCCCTGGCTCGCTACGGCAGCCTCTGGGGTGTCCGGGATGTGATCCACGCAGCCCCGGGAGCCCATCCCATCCTGGAACGCGTTTACAGGAGCCACCTGGCGCAGAAGGGCTCATGGATTGGCCCCCTGGCGCGAATCGACGGCCGGCCGACGTTTCCCCACGACGCATTCGGCGTCTTCATCTCCGAGCACGCCGTGATCGGGAAGGACTGCGTCATCTTCCAGCAGGTGACGATTGGCTCCGAGACGCAGCCGGACAGCATGTTCAGGGGCAGCCCGGTCATCGGCGACAACGTCTACATCGGAGCCGGCGCGAAGATCATCGGCGGCATCAGGATCGGGAACAACTGCCGCATCGGTGCCAACGCCACGGTGACCTGCAATCTCCCGGACAACACCCTGGCCGTCGCCGCGCCACTCAGGAAGATCAGGTTGAAGTCGCTGAACAACAAGGCCTCCGAGTAGCCCGGCGGATCAGCGATCGATCGAGAGCATCTCGGCGGCAGTGAGAACAGGCCACGCTACAACGGCCCGGCGGCTCCCGCGATAGGCCAGCGCGCCTGCGTAGCCGGCCGGGGGCTCCAGAAGCTGGAGGGTCCAGCCCGTGGCTCGATCCCCTTCCCCGGAGACGGGTTCGAGGACCACCGAATCGCCGCGCTGGAACGTCAGCCCGAACTCATTGAGCGGCCGGTTCAACCCCTCGCCGGTAGCCTTGACGTAGGCCTCCTTGCAGACCCAGTGCCGGAAGAAGGCGCCCTCGTCGGCCGGCGCCGACGCAAAGCTGGCAGCTTCCTCGGCCGTGAAGTACGCGTTGGCTATGCGGGCAGCATCCGGCATCGGACGGATCTTCTCTACATCGAGGCCGAGTTCGCATCCCCGCGTGAACGCGAACATCGCCAGCCCCGCGGAGTCCGAAGCGCTGAAATCGACGTGCTCGCCCGACACCACCTCCGGCTTGCCGTGGGTCCCGTACCGGAACTGCACGCTCGCCGGGGCGGCGCCGAGTATCCGGCCGAGCAGGATTCGAAGCGCCCCCCTGGCAACGACGAACGCGCGGCGGTGCTCGTCGTATCGAAACCGTGCCGCCCGGGCCGCTTCATCGGCAGCGAGGAGCGACTCGAACCGATCCACGACCGTGGACGACGTCTCCAGGTGAACGGACCAGACGTGAATCTTCCCGTCTGCAAGATCGCACCGTCCGGCCGAATCATGTCTGTGCTGCATGGCACTCACGGCGGCTGCGTCACGAGGGACGCCGGCCCGCGCGGGGTGGAGATGGCCGGGATGCTACCAATTCCGGGCGTTGATGCGCTAGACTCCATCCGCATAGAGCCTGGCGCCAGCGACCCGTGCGCTGGACGCCACGGAGCCAGCCTGCCAGGGAAGGACGAACCCATGCATGCGTCGATTGCCGCCATCGAGTACCACCTGCCGGACGCGGTGCTCACCTCGGCCGAGCTGGCCGGCTTCTACCCCGACTGGTCGGTCGAGAAGATCGAATCCACGACGGGCATCAAGACGATGCACATCGCGGCACCCGGGGAATGCGCGTCCGATCTGGCCGTCCAGGCTGCGAGGAAGCTGTTCGACAGCGGCGCCTGCAGTCCCTCCGCGATCGACTTCGTGCTGTTTTGCACGCAGTCGCCGGACTACTTCGCCCCGGCGTCCGCGTGCGTCATCCAGGACCGGCTGGGCATAGGCACGTCCGCCGCGGCCATGGATTTCAATCTGGGGTGTTCCGGGTACGTCTACGGGCTTGGCCTCGCCGAGGCCCTCATTTCTTCCGGACAGGCGTCGAACATCCTGTTGCTGACCGCTGACACGCTGACGCGGTTCGTGCACCCGAAAGACAAGAGCGTCCGGCTGCTGTTCGGCGACGCCGGAGCGGCCACCCTGTTGCGGGCTGCCGAGGGCAGCCCCTCGATCGGACCCTTCGTCTACGGGACCGACGGAAAAGGCTACGCGAATCTGATCATCCCGGCCGGGGGGATGCGCCAGCCGTGCTCCCGGCAGGAACCCGAGGAGGTCGAAGACGACCTGGGGAACGTCCGGACGAACGAGTCCATGTTCATGAACGGCGCGGCTGTCTTCGACTTCACCGTGGAAACCGTGCCGTCGAGCATCAAGAAGCTGCTGGCGAAGGCCGGCCTGGACGACTCCAGCATCGATCTCTACGTCTTCCACCAGGCAGGCAAGCCGATCCTGGAGTATCTCCGGAAGCGCATGCGCATCCCGCCGGAGAAGTTCTACGTCGCGATGGCACACTGCGGCAACACCAGCTCGTCGACGATCCCGATCGCCCTGAAACACGCGATGTCGGAAGGGCGGCTCCCGACGGGCGCGCGGGTGGCCGTCATCGGGTTCGGGGTCGGGTACTCCTGGGCCGCCAGCCTCATCCGGTGGCCGTAGCCGGCGGGCCGCCGCCGGCGACCGGCTTGCCCCTCGTGGCCAGCGCGGCGGCAAGCTCACCGGCCGTCGGGTTCTCCATGATCGCCACAATCGGCAGGCTGATGCCGAAGGTGTCTTCAATGCCGATCAGGAGTTCGACGGCGAGCAGTGAGTGCCCGCCCACCTCGAGGAACCTGTCGGCGAGGCGGACCCCGCGAACGCCAAGCACGCTCTCCCACAGCGCGATCATGCGCCGCTCGTCCCCGGAGATCCCGGTGCCGGGATCCTCGGTGTCGGTCGTGTCCGGCGGCGCAGGCGCCGGCAGTCTCCGCCGGTCCACCTTCCTGTTGGGCGTCAACGGGAACTCGGCCAGCGCGACGAAGACGGATGGAATCATGTAGCCCGGAAGCGTTCGGCCGAGCCCCTCGCGAAGGGTCGTGTGCGGGACGCCCGGGGCCCCCGGCGCCGCGGGAATGTAGTACGCAACCAGCATCGATGTGCCGCTGACGTCCCCTCGCGCCACGACAACGCTTTCCGCGACGCCGGGGAGCGCGTTCATGGCGGCTTCGACCTCGCCGAGTTCCACCCGGAACCCGCGGATCTTCACCTGCGAATCCGACCGCCCCAGGCACTCGATCCGCCCGTCGCTCCAGTAACGGGCGAGGTCCCCGGTGCGATAGAGGCGCGCGCCTCCGGCGGCCGCGACCGGGAGAAACCGCTCGGCCGTCAACTCCGGCCGGCCGCGGTAGCCTCGAGCGAGGCCGTCCCCGCCGATCAGGAGCTCCCCGGTCGCGCCGATGGGAACGGGCCGCATCCCGGCGTCGACGATAAAAACCGTCGTGTTGTCGATGGGGCGGCCAATAGTGACAGGCGTACCGGCCGGCAGGTGCGCGCACGTGGACCAGATGGTCGTCTCCGTCGGGCCGTACATGTTCCAGAGGGTTGCGCGCTGCCGGATCTGATCCGCCAGGTCCGCCGGCAGGGCCTCGCCGCCGCAAAGCACGGTCAGCGCCGGCATCGGCTTCCAGCCCGCGGCGATCAGCATGCGCCACGTCGCGGGGGTTGCCTGCATCAGCGTCGGCCGGTGTTCCAGCATGGCCCGCAGCAACGCGCGGCCGTCGGCGGTGGTCTCCGGCGTCAGCAGCACGACCTGAGCGCCGACTGCAAGCGGCAGGTAGATCTCCAGCCCGGAAATGTCGAACGACAGCGTGGTCACGGACAGCAGAACGTCGTCAGGCCCTATTCCCGGCTGCCTGGTCATCGACAGCAGGAAGTTGACGAGAGACCGCTGGGAGATCTCCACGCCCTTTGGCCGGCCGGTTGATCCGGACGTGTAGAGCACGTACGCCAAGTCGTCGGACGCGCCTCCGCCATCGACGTCCCCGTGAGCCTCGGCCGACAGAAGAAGTTCATCCAGATCGATTCGGCGGGAGCGGGCCGCCTCGAACAGCCCGGCTGAGGCCTCGGACGTGAGGACGGCGACGGCGCCCGAGTCCTCGGCCATGTACAGCGCCCGGTCGGGAGGGAACGCCGGGTCGATTGGGACGTACGCGGCGCCGCACTTGAGCACCGCGAGCAGCGCCGCCACCATGTTCACAGAACGGTCCAGGCTGATGCCGACAACGGAACCCCGCCCGATGCCCATGCTGGCCAGCGCCGCGGCAAGGGCGTTGGCGCGGTCGTTCAGCGCGCCGTACGTGAGGGTTTCCAGGGGGCCGCGAACGGCGACGCGATTGGGACCGCTGGCAACCTGCTTCAGAAACAGATCCTGCACCCGCAGTGACCTGTCGTACTCAGCGTGTGTATCGTTCCACTCATGGAGGAGCCGACGCCGCTCCTCCGGGCTGACGGCATCGATCTCCGCGATGGTCCGGCCCTGATGCTCCTGACGGAACTGCGACAGGATGTGGCGAACCTCGCTGAGGTACCGGCGCGCCGCCGGGTGAGAGTACCGGCGGTGGTCGAACTCGAGCTTCAATTCGAGTTCCGTGCCTCCGGTACCTACCAGCGTGAGCGCCGCGGTCGTCTGCTCATGGAGATGAATCCACCGGCCGCTCCAGGAGTCTCCGAGCCTGCGCACGTCCTCCGCCCAGTCGCGGCTATGGTAGAGCACCAGGGAATCGAACAGTCCGCCGCCCTTCCAGTCGCACCAGTCCGCGATGTCCGTGAGCGACGCGTATTCGTGCGCGCGCATGGATACCCAGCGAGCCCGGATGGCCCGGAGGAACTCACCGGGAGAGGCTGCGCCGCCACAGGCCACGCGGAGGGGCAGCGTGGCGAGGTACAGCCCGACAGCCGAGTCCCCGTTCGGTACCGGCCCGGATCGCGTGGTCTTCGTGACGCCGAAGACGATGTCCGACTCGCTGGAGTGGCCGGCGAGCAGCATCGCCCAGGCACCATGCAGCAGCGTATTGACGGTGACGTCCTGGCTCCGCGCATACGACTGCAAGGCGGCAGTCTCGTCCCCGGACAGCCGATCCACCACCTCGCCGAACCTCGAGGTGCCGAGTTCCTTCGGGTCCACCAGATCGACGGGGAGCGGAGTCGAAGCCGTGAATCCCTCCAGTTCGGTCCGCCAATAGTGACGGGCGGCCGTCTGGTCCCAGGCATCGAGCCACTCGACATAGGGTCGAAACGGGGGAGCGGGAGGCAGCGCCGGCGAACGGCCGGCACGCAGCGCCTCGTGGCACGCGAACGCGTCTCGGAGCACGAAAACGATCGAAGAGCCGTCAATGATGACGTGGTGGAACGTCCAGAACAGCCGGAACACCCCGGGGCCAAGCCGCGCAAGGAGCACCCGCATGAGCGGCGGCGTCGGCAAGTCAAACGGCCGGCGGCGGTCCCGCTCGAGGTACTGCTGTGCTTTCGATTCGGCATCTGCCGCGCTCCAATCCACGAACGAGAACACGATGGCGGCGCTCTCGTGGATGCAATGAGCAGGGCCACGGCTGGCCCTCGGACCGGCGCCTTCCACCCGCGGTTCGATTCCGGCGCGCAGGATCTCGTGGCGGCCGATCACCAGGTTCCACGCCGACTCGAGGCAGCCGGGGTCGATGTCTCCGGGGAGATCGACCACGATCTGCTCGAGGTGCACGCCTGAGTCGGGCTCGAGCAGGTAGTGGTAGTACATCCCCTGCTGGAGCGGCGTCAGGCCAAAGGTCTCCATGGATCATTCCTCGATGTCCGGGACTCAGGTGAGGACCCAGGCATGTCCGGCGGCGCTGCCGATCGATCTGTCTGGCGTACCGGCGGAGCCCCCCAGGGACAGTTACGCCGTTGCGCGAACCGCACCTTTCGCCTGGGCCGTCTCCAAGCGCTTGAGCAGCGCTTCCACTGTCGTCGCCACGTGGGGTTCGCGGAAGAATGTCCCGTGGCCCCCGGGGACCATGTCCACTGTCACCCCGTCCGGTCCAAGTTCTTTCCAGACTTCCTCTTGGTACTTGTTCTGTCGCGGCCCGCTGTCCGTGGCCAGGAACAGCGCGTACGGCTGTCCAGGAAGTGGCTGTGGGGCGAACTGCATGGCTGCGGCGAAGTTGAGGACTCTCCGCTCGAGCCTATTCGGAGCCCCCAGGCCCCGCGGCGACACTCTCATGACGAGAGCCTGCCAGCGCGCCCTGCCTCGCTCGACAAACCCGGCAACGAACCTGCGGACGATATCCGCGCGCTGTGCCGGGTCCTTCCGGAGAAACCGCCCTGCGATCTCCGCGACGTCGGACAGGCGAAACGGGGTCTGCCGCGAGCCTGGCAAGGGCGGATCGAGCAACGCGAGGAACCCGATCTTCTCTCCTCGCGCGAGGAGTAGACGCGCCATCTCGAATGCGACGAGCCCTCCGAAGCAAAGGCCGACAATGAAGTACGGCCCCTCCGGCTGGACCTCGGTGATGTCCTTGACGTACGCGGCGGCGATGTCTTCTACCCGCGGCGGCGAAACCCTCTGGCCGCCAGCGGCGCTGTTGGCCGCGTTGCCATACTCCTCGGAGACGAGCTTGGGTTCGATGCCGTAGACAGGCTGGTCGACCGGAAGCCGGAGCCAGAGATCGCGAAGGGCCACAAGATGCCCGGCGGCGCCGGGAAGCAGGAACAGCGGGGGGCGCGAGCCGTAGATACGCAGGGGCACCACGACCGGCGACTGGAGATCGGGCTCGCGCCGAAGGACCTCCGCCAGTTGGGCGACCGTGGGGGCCTCCATCAGCACCTTGAGGCGGAGCTCTCGACCGAACCTCTTCTTGATTCTGGCCGCCGCCCTCGCGACGTCGAGCGACGTGGCCCCGGCGTCGAACACATTCTCGCGTGGAGCGAGGACCGGTATCTCGAGCAGTTCGCACCAGAGTGCCGACAACTGCTCCTCGAGCAAGTCGCTGGACTGCGAGGTGGCCGGCGTTTCCCGGTTTGGAGGCGTCGCGTCTCCATCGACCGCCTGATTGGTCTCTTCCATGGTCACTCTCCAGCGCGTCTTCCTCGCTGTCTATCAGACTCCGGGCGCGGAGGCGGTCAGCGGGTCCGCGGGCACGGCTTCTCCGATGTCATCGTCCAGTGCGGCGGGCATCCGGCAGACACATTACGTTGTCGGTGCATCGAACTGGTAGCATTAGACATTACGGCTGCAAACGGCGCCAGGGAAAGCCTCTGGCCCTCGCTCAGGCCGGAGCCGCGCGGCCCCCCCGGGGGCTCACGCCGGTCTGCGCTGCCAGCAACACGCGTTCGATGTCGGCCACTCGAGCTTCCCAGGATTCCGACCGCATCCGATCGCTCCTTGCGCGCCTGCGGTCGGGATTATCCGCTCGGATGGCCTGCTCGATCGCGGCGATGAACTCGTCCGCGCCCGCCGCGACGAGGGCGTCGGCGTCGACCTGGCGGGCCTCCGGCAGGTCGACGGTGACAACCGGCAGGCCCGACGCAAGGTACTCCCGCAGTTTCAGCGGATTGACGCTCTGCATTCTCGGATCGCCGAGCCGGTAGGGGATGACCCCCACGTCGAACGCGCGGCAGTAGCGGGGAAGTTCGGCGTGCGGCTTGTTGCCGAGCAGGTGGATGTTCGGGGCCTGACGCAGGGCGGCGACGTCGGTCATGATCTTGCCGACCAGGACGAACGACCAGTCCGGGCGGCGTCTTGCCATGTCGGCAATGAGGTCCTGGTCCACCCAGTCGTACAGGCTCCCAATGAACCCGACAACCGGGCGCGGAAGATCACGACATTCCGGGGCCGGCTCGAGCCCCTGTTCGAGCGCCCGGGCGAACAACGCGTGATCCACTCCATGCCGAACGATGTGCGGCGGCCGCCGGCAGGACCTCCGTTTCGCCTCCTCCAGCGCCGACGACACCACGAACACGACGTCGGCTCTCTGCAGCAAACGGGCTTCCTTCTCGCGGATGAATGCCCCGTCGAGATGGGAGAACTGCGACCACTCGTCCACGCAGTAATAGACCACAGCCGACTCGCCAAACGAGCCGGCATAGTCGACGGCATTCGGCAGGAACAACCAGAGTTGCGGCTTCGCGAGCCCCCAGAGCCTGGCGGCGCGACGGACACCCCACCTGACAACAAACAGATTGAGCGCCTGAGCCGCCCGCGACCGGGGAAGCGGCAGCACGACCGGCGTGAAGACGCGCAGGTTGGGAGACACGCGCTCCGTGCCTCGAAACCAGCTTCCAAGCTTGCGGGCGATCTTCTTCAGGTCGTTCCCCGAAGCCAGGTTCGGCGACCTCGTGGCGATGGAATTGACCCAGAGCACGCGGCGCGTCCGGGACAGGGTCTCGATCACGTGGTGGTTGCTGGTCTTTGGCTCGTGCCAGTCCTTGGAGAAACAGATGATGTCGGCGCCGGCAGCCATGCGAATCACCCGTGCCTCGGCACCCAGCCGCGCGCCGGCGCTCCCGGAAGGATCACCGCCCGGCCCCCTGGGCCCCGGGAGCGCCGCCCAGCACCTGGCCCTTGACCCTGCGGGCGAAATTCGCGAAGCGGCGGGCGGGCATGAAAACGGTGTCGTTCATGAGCAGGTGCCTGGTCAGGAAGCGCGAGTGACTGATCAGATTCAGCATCCTGATCGGCCAGTCGGTTTCCGCGGGCAGGAACGGGCGGACCGCTGCCGTGTCGGCGTCCACCTCAATCTGATCCGGTGCGATGTTCCCGACACCGACCCGGGCGGCGTGTTGGATATGGCGGGCAGCGGACGGATCGAGGCCGACAAACCGCATCGCGGCGGCGTCCAACGCCACCACGTCCCGGCTTCCCGCGATGACGTTGAGGCGGACCGGGCTGCCGTTGATCGGGCCCCGTCCCTCCATTCCCACCAGGCCGTCGAGAATGCCGAGGCGCGTCTTCAGCAGCTTGTTGACGTCGCCGATGAGCGTGTGAAGGTGCTTGTGAATCAGGAGACGGTCGTGCTGGGGCACGCATCCCCACTGGTTCTTGAGCGCCCCGGTGAACGTCGTGGTGGCGTGTGTCTTGATCTTCGCAACCGTGATGAGCACGTCGCAGTCGAGCAGGGTCTTCGGCAGGGGCCAGCCGCGCAGGTGGGGATGACCGACGTCCACCAGTTCGTCCCGGGACAGGCTCTTGACCTCGAACCCGAACCGCGCGCCGATGTCATAGGTGCCGTTCATCCGGAAGGCTTCTTCCGCCGAGTACCGAATCCCGTCGGACTCGGCGATGACCACGCGCTGGGTGCGCGTCTTCAGCACGGCACAGACGGCCGAGAGCACTTCCGGCGACGTGTTGGCCACCTCCACCAGTTCGGGCGACGGGGTGCAGAGATTGGGCTTCACGACCACGAAGGCACCTTCGGGGACGACCTTCTCCCACTCACATGCCCGCATGACCTCCGCGACGACCTCCTCAACCGGACGGCTGGTGGTCGACCGAATCACGACGCGGCTCTTTGACATCTCGCGGCACCTCCTGCTGGCGCATGAATCCCGGTGGCAACGTCAAGAGAAGTTCGCCCACCCATGTGACACTACGCCGCATTCATGAGACTGGCTATCGGCCGGGTCGCTTCCCAAGTCCGCCGATGAACCCACTTCGAATACTAGCATCCCCGCGACCGGCTGTCCCGGTGGGCGCGGCATGCGACGGCCGCCGTCTCCAGGCGGCAGCCAATCACACGTTTCGGCGGGAAGGTGCGGGTCCGACAGCCGACACTGCCCGGAGTGCTATTCTTGGACGTGGCCATCTGGTATGCCTCGAGGGGGTCAATGTCGTGGGCAGCGTGACAGCAACGTTGAAACAGGGGATCAAGCAGCAGGTCAAACGGGGGTGCGCGGGCCCCTTGTTCCGCAGAAAGATCTGCTGGAGGGTCTCGTGTCGAGAGCCGCTGGTGGCGATCACATTCGATGATGGTCCGAACACCGAGGAAACTCCGCTGGTCCTGGACATCCTCGAGAAATGGCACGCGCCGGCGACCTTTTTCCTGCAAGGCAACCACGTGGAGCAGCATCCCGAAATGGTCCGCCGGATCGTCCGGGGGGGGCACCAGATAGGCAACCACGGGTACGATCACTCGAAGCACGACTTGCCCCGCCAGGTGCAGCGCTGTGACCAGGCGCTCCAGCAGTTGGGGATTCTTACGCGGCTCTTCCGTCCTCCCGGAGGAACACTGAGCGGGTCGGACCTCTTGTGGCTCGTGAGGGCGGGCTACTCGACGGTGATGTGGTCGGTCGACGCCGTGGACTCCATGCGCGAAGAAGGCAAATGGCATGGCGAAGCTCCGGACTACTCCGTGGTCGCCAGCGGGGACATCGTGCTGATGCACGACGACAACGCGGCGTGCCTTCGGGACCTGCCCCGACTGCTGGAGACCCTCACTCGCAAACGACTGCGACCGGAGCTTGTATCCCGCCTTATTGAGTAGTCGTCTGCTCTAGAACCCCACTCCACGTGGATTGGGCCCACCGCCCGCGTCGGGAGGCTCTTTTCGACGCCTGTCTAGCGTGCTGACCCAGAAGTAATGAAACAATATCGCGGTTGCCGACGTACCAGGAGTACAAAGGGGGTACTCCGATGGGACGACGTGGCCGCCCGATGCCGGAACTCGACGTGACGACCGCCGAACGCGCGACCCTGTTGCAGTGGACGCGCCGCCGCACCAGCGCGCAATCGTTGGCGCAGCGCGC
>Ga0209254_10005540_pt1 | contig 11617 bp, 12 predicted proteins | sample FrelakmetDIP11DI_FD_187148 | JGI IMG/M metagenome (GOLD analysis project Ga0209254, IMG submission 187148) | Freshwater lake sediment microbial communities from the University of Notre Dame, USA, for methane emissions studies - DIP11 DI (SPAdes)... | ecosystem: Environmental > Aquatic >... | reverse complement strand
ATGCTGCAGAACACCAGCACGGAACATGCTCCCTGGTTCGTCCTGCCCGCTGACCAGAAGTGGCTGACCCGGGTCCTCGCAGCCCAGCTCATAATCTCGGAGACCAAGAGGTTGGGCCTGGAGTACCCTGAGCTGCCAAAGGAGTACTTGACAGCTGTGGATGAGGCCAAGGCAAAGCTTCAGAAAGGGTGATTGGCCACTCCCGTTTTAACTTGCTCCAATAAATATATTCACAATCCATATCGGTAGGAAAAGCAAGTGAAATCATGAAGTTGCCAGGGCCTCAATTCAGCTCGATAATTGCGAGGCAAAACCAAGTACCAAAAGAGACGATTGAATTCGTCGGTGAGACCCTATCCCTTGGTGACCGCCTCTCCGAGTTACTTTATGGCGTCCTGATGGTGACTTCGATATCTGGCTTGGTCCTAATAGGCGAACCTGGCGGGGAGAACGACCTGTACTACATGCTGGTCATCCTCTTCATTACCATCGTCATGTGGGGCCTGCTCGATGGCATATCCTATGCATTGCTTAGTTCAGCTAACAGAGCAGAGAGGGAGAGCCTCGTCGAATCTCTTGAGGTGGAGAACGACCCTGAGAAGAGGAAAGAGTCAATAGAAGAGGACTTGGATGAAACGCTGATAGCAAGGCTTGATGATGAGTCCAAGTCCCGAATCGTCGACATCATCAATAATGGACTGCCCCGCAATGCGGAGAAGATGACGAAGAACAAGCTGACGAGCTATGAAAAGGACATAATCCTGGCGGCGTTCCTGCTTGACTTCATCCCATTGATAATCCTTGTCTTCCCATACCTCTTCTTTGATACCTTACGGGTGGCGGCCCTCACCTCCCATGTGATGGCCTTGATAATGTTCGTCATAATCGGCTACTACTACTCAAAGTACGCGAACTTGAACAAATGGAAAGGCGCCTTCGTTTGCGGGCTGCTGGGCTTGATACTGGTCATCTTCGCAGAATCGACCAACCTGGTGCTCATTTAGGGGGTAAGGAATTGACATTCCCATCTTATCGGAAATTCCTGGGTTCGTACACATCTGCGAGCGAAAGGTACGCCGAGGCCTTCTATGGTATCATAATGGTCACGGGCTGCACGGGAATGGTAAGCCTGGGGGTGCCCAAAGAGGAGGCGGGCGTCCAGTTCATGCTCTGGACCGCATTGTTCGTGAACATACTCTGGGGCCTTATCGATGGGTTCACGGTAGTCTATGGGTCAATGGTGGACGAGGTCGCCTCCGACGTAGCGGTGAAGAATATGCGGTCGGGCAAGGATGTGGAGACGGCCTCAGAGGAGGTCCTCGATGCCCTGGATGGCTCCCTGGTCGGCAAACTGAGCGACCAGGACAAGGCCAAGGTCGTGGAGGTGATTCGCTCGGCAAAGAGTTACGCTCCTTTTTCCAACAAGCTACGATGGCCGGAGATCAAGCGTATCCTGGCCATATTCTCCATCGACTTCGTGACGGTGTTCCCTGTCGCCATACCCTTCATCTTCCTCACGGATACGACGACAGCTGTGAGATTGTCCTTCCTGATCGCCACATTCCTCATGGCCTACCTGGGCTACCAATGGGCGAAGTATGCGCGGATGAGAAGATGGAAGATAGCCGTCCTCTTCTCGTCGTTCACCATCTTCCTGCTCATCCTGTCCTTCGCCCTTGGAGGCATTTGAGCAGTAGGGCGGGATGGTCTAGAAAGTCCTTTGATGCAGGACCAGAAGAAGAAATAGTGCTCCCGTCGGGATTTGAACCCGAGTCGAAGCCTCGAGAGGGCTTCATGATTGGCCGCTACACTACGGGAGCGTGGTAAGGGCACAATAAAAAGCCCTTTATTAAACCTTTTTCTCCAGGGGTGGACTTAGACCGATCAGGAAACCTGCGCTCACTAGGAAAACATAATTACCGTCCCAGCGAACTCTGGTGGTATGGCCATGGTGAGGCTGAGGTACCGGAAGGCTACGTTCTTCGCCACCCTTGTCCTCCTATCCATCGCGCTCACCTTCCTCAACCTCTTCTTCGGCCTGACCTTCTTCAAGGACCAGGCGGTCGTGATAATCGCGGTTTTGGTCTCTGCGGCTCTCATCCTCATAATAGGCGTATCGCCTTTCCTCACCGATCATGTCCTTACGGATACGGACCTGGAGCTCAGGCAGGGCTGGTACTTCCGTGCGAGAATACCGCTGTCCAACATCGAATGGATTCGGGTCGTGGACCGGGGGCCGACGCGCACCGGGGTCTTCTTCGAGGTGGTGGGGAAAGCCCTTTATGTAACGACCCAGAGGAACGACCTGATAGTTGTGTCCCTCCAGCATCCGCAGAGATTCGGCTTCGCGCTTGGAAAGAAGGCGAGTCGGGTCTACTTCGACACCCTGGACAAGAACCTCGTCCTCAGGAGATTGGCGGACAAGTTTCTCATTCCCTCCAATCAAGACCGACCGTCCTGAGACCGATCTTCGGAATGAGAGGCGTCTTGCGCTTATGCACCGTGGCGCGGTGCATGGCCCATACCTTCTCGACCTTCTCCAGCTGGATCTTGGTGCGGGAGGCGATGTCCTCGTTGGACAGGTTGAGCTCTATCCCCACCAATATCTGGTCCAGCTCCTCGTAGGTCAGGCCCATCTCTCCTTCGTCCGTCTGTCCCTCCCAGAGGCCTGCCGTCGGCACCTTGTCCAGTATCGGCTGCGGCACATCCAGCCGCATTGCCAGCTCCCTGACCTCGGTCTTGTAGAGGTCCCCTAACGGACAGAAGTCCGCGCCCCCGTCCCCGAACTTGGTGAAATAACCGATTAGCAGCTCGGACTTGTTGCTCGTCCCCATGACCACCCGATCAAGCATCTTGGCGTGATGGAAGAGCGAGATCATCCGTAGGCGGGCCGTGGCGTTGCCTATCAGCCTCTTGTCCTCTAAACCAGGCAAGGTCTTCTTGAGCGCATCGACCGTGGCCGAGATGTCCAACGTCCTCAGCTCCATCTCGAAGCGCTCGCAAAATGCCTCCACGTCCTCCTTATCGCTTACAGGCGTGGACCTTGAGGGCAAGAAGAGATTGAGAACCTTGTCAGGCCCAAGCGCTTTGGCGCATAGTAGGGAGGTGACCGCGGAATCGATCCCTCCGCTCAGCCCGACCACCACCCCTTTGGCCTTGCTCTCCCTCACCTTCTCGGAAATGAACTCCAATATCGCTTCCTCGCTGAGCTCGCGCAATTGGGGGGCCATGGACCGGTGTATGATGCTGCCCTGACTTATCTTTTCTCCGTGGCTTCAAATATATGGCAGGGGCTAGCGTTCTCGAGCGTGCCTGAATGAGGATAGCCATTGCCCAGACCCCGAACGAGCTCGGGGACAAACAGGAGAACCTTAGGCGCATGGAGAAGTGCCTGGACGAGCAGGAGGCCGATGTCTATGTCTTCGGCGAGCTGTTCGTGACCGGCTACATGTGCCGCGATCTCCTGCCCAGGCTGGCGGAGAACATGGACGGCAAGAGCCTGAGGAAGGTGCAGGGAATGGCCGAGGAGCGCTCCTGCTCCATCGTGTTCGGCATGCCGATATGGAGCGACGAGGTGCCTGGGCTTCTTCACAACTGCGCCGTGGCCATGGGGCCGGACGGCTCGATGCAGAAGTACGAGAAGGTGAACCTGGCCAACTTCGGGCCGTTCGAGGAGAGGTTCTACTTCACCCCGGGCCAGACCCCGGTCATGTTCGACATCCAAGGCTCGCAGTTCGGGGTGTGCATCTGCTACGACTTGTTCTTCCCCGAGTTGATCAAGAGCTATGCGGTCCAGGGGGCGAAGGGGCTGTTATGCATATCCGCCTCGCCTTCCACCTCCAGGGAGCAGTTCGAGCGCGTGCTCCCGGCAAGGGCGACGGAGAACACCATGTACACCATCTACTCCAACCTGGTGGGGGCGCAGCTGAACATGGTCTTCTTCGGAGGGGGACAGGCCTATGGGCCCCGAGGGAATCTCTTGGTCCGCAGCCCTTACTTCAAACATGAGGTCAAGGTCATCGACTTCGATCCAAGGGAGATCGAGATTGCCAGGCGGATGCGGCCGACCCTGCGGGACACGTTGGCCGGTGCCTGAGCGTTTGGCTGGCCGGGCAATGGGACAACTTTTAAGTGCCATTAGGCGGTAAGGGCGAGAGAAGCCGAGGTGGCCCAGACCGGTAAGGCGCAAGCCTGGAAAACTCTGGTGATTCCAGCAAGCTTGTGTCCGCAAGGACTCGGGAGTTCAAATCTCCCCCTCGGCGCTCATTTCTCCTTCCTGTGGTCGATTCTCTATCGATAAAAGGTATCCAATCGTATTTTCTTGGTGATTCTTTATCCCATTAAGGATAAGTTTATCCCATTATGGATAAAGGATTAAATATCTAAAGGGGCACTCAACAAACGGCGGTGAGAATGCCCTGGAGCAGCTGGTTGACCACGATGTCGAAGCCGATGTGCAACAAATGTGGTTGGCAAGGCGAGAAGATCGAGCTCGTAACCAAACAGGTCAGAACGGAAGTCCTGGACAACCTATCTTACCCGATACAATCCTTTTTGGCATATTCGCCACCAATGCATCGGATCGAGTACCATTGTCCGAAGTGCAAGGAACTGTTGGCGAGTGACCTGAAGTTCTACCAGTCCTTCTACGACCAAGAGACCTTCGTAGATTGAGGCCTCAGCAAATGATTTAGCGGTGAGGTGCGTTTAGAATTCAGTTGAGCTCGATGGTGAAGTGCTACAACTGCGAATGGGAGGGGAGGGAAGAGGAACTGGTCGAAAAACCAGGAAATCTTCATTTTTATGATTACGTGGCCGCGGAAAGAATGAAGATTGATGTGACCCGCTCTGACCATCAATGCCCCAGGTGTGGAACCACATTGAAGAGCCATCGCCTGATCGGTGGCATGGTCTTCGACCAGTGATTTGCGCCCTGCCAAGCGATGAGAATAATTATCGAGTGACGTATATGGCATCCTCGGGCCTAGAATAGGATAGGCTCGGAGCTTATCATTAGGAGGAGATGAGATGCGAGTTCATGCCGATCTGAGGCTCAAGGACGTCCCGGGACAGCTGGTGAAGGCCCTAGAGCCCATCTCGACCAGCGAGGGGAACATCGTGGGAGTGGTGCATCACCATGACGTGGTCATCGGGGGGCGCATCACCGTCAACCTCACCTTCGAGGTCAAGTCGCAGAAACAGCTTGAGCATATCCTATCCGATTGGAAGGAGAGGGACGTGGACGTCGCCCGCCTGTCCTCCATGTTCGAGACCTTCGAGTTCGAATACCTCATAGTGGGGGACATACCTCCGACCGAGCTGCGGGAGCTCACTGACGGCATCGAGTCCATGGAGGACCTGGACGCGGTGGACATCCGCTATTCCGTCTCGCCAGCAACTGGTGAGAAAGCAGCGATGATCTTTGGCAAGGTCAAGCAGAAGAGCGCCATCAGCAGGGTCGAGGACTTCTTGCGCCAGAGGTCGATGCAGGCAGGATTCCTTCTCATCAGCGGACTGGGGGACTGAGCATGGACATCGTCATCGTCGGCTTTGGAACCGTGGGGCAAGGGGTGGCTGAGGCCCTATCCAGGAAGGCTCCATCGCTGCAGTCCTCCTTCGGGGAGAAGATCAGGGTAGTTGGGGTGTTCGACAGCAAGTCCTATGACGTCTCGCCCAAGGGCCTCGACCCCCGGGAAGTGGCGGCGAGAAAGGAGAAGCTAGGGAAGGTCGGCCCCGAGCTCAATGGAAGGAGCATACTGGAGATCCTCGGGGATGTCAAGTACGATGTCATGGTCGAGGTCACGCCCACCAACATCAAGGACTCCGAGCCAGGGTTCAGCCATATGATGTCAGCCTTATCATCGGGAAAGGACGTGGTAACGGCCAACAAGGGCCCTTTGGCTCTCAAGTTCAGGGAACTCTCAAAGACCGCGGAGAAGAACCAGGCCCGTCTGCGCTTCGAGGCTTCGGTGGGAGGTGCAACCCCGGTGATCAACCTGTCCCGCGAGATCCTGATGGGGGAGCGCATACTCTCTATACGTGGCATAGTGAACGGAACCTGCAACTTCATCCTCAATCGCATGAAGGACGAGGGGCTGCCCTTTGATCAGGCGCTCAGGGAGGCGCAGGAGATGGGCTATGCCGAGCGTGACCCCTCCTACGACATTGATGGCATAGACTCCGCTGCCAAAGCGGCGATCCTGGCCAACGCCATATTCCGTCGCGATGTGACTTACAACGACGTCCGACGCACCGGCATCAGGGGCGTGTCGCTGGAGGCCGTGGAACTGGCCGCAGAGGAGAGGAAGGTGGTGCGGCTCGTGGCTGAGGTCTCCGAGGCGAGGCTCGAGGTCTCGCCACGACTTGTACCCATTGGCCACCCATTGGCCATCGGCGGGACCCTGAACATCTTCCAGCTCATGACCGACCTGGCCGGGGACATCACCGTGGCCGGGCATGGCGCGGGCAAGATGGAGACCGCCTCGGCCATCCTCAGCGACATCGTCGCCCTCCTGAAGGAGGATTGCGCGTCCCGGAAGACGGACAAGTGAAAAAACAGCCTTTAAATAGGAGCCTAGTGCTACGCCCTGCCACGGCAGGTTGTGACCATGTCAAATAAATCGTCAAGAAGGGATTTATTTATTGGTCGATCGAGTTAGCCTTTACGATACGACCTTGAGGGATGGGGCTCAGACCGAGGGCGTTTCCTTCTCCCCCGAGGACAAATTGGATGTTCTTGCGCGCCTGGACACCTTCGGTATCGATTTCGTCGAGGGGGGCTTCCCTTCCTCCAATCCCAAGGACAAAGCGTTCTTCAAGGCGGCGCAGAAGCTCGAACTGACCAATGCTAAATTGGTACCCTTCGGTAGCACTCGCAAAGCCTCGGTGAGGGCCGGGCAGGATGCCACCATGCGCTCCTTGATCGATTCGGGCACGGAGTACGTGTGCGTCTTCGGAAAGACCTGGGACCTGCACGCCGAGCGGGCTTTAGGGGTCTCCTTGCAAGAGAACCTGAAGATCATCGAGGACTCCGTCTCCCACCTAGTCTCGAAGGGGCGGAGGGTGATCTTCGACGCCGAGCATTTCTTCGATGGCTGGAAGGCCAATCACGATTACGCTATGCGCGCGCTCTCCGTTGCCGAGGGGGCGGGCGCCGAGTACCTGGTCCTCTGCGACACCAATGGAGGGCGGCTCCCGACGGAGATAGCCAAGGCCGTTCGAGAGGTCCGAAGATCCAGCAAGGCCCACATCGGTGTGCATGCTCACAACGACGGCGAGCTGGCAGTGGCCAACTCCCTGGCGGCGGTGGAGGTTGGGGCGAGCATGGTGCAGGGTACGATAAATGGCCTGGGGGAGAGGTGCGGCAATGCCAACCTCTGCTCCATCATCCCCGCCTTGATGCTGAAGATGGGCAAGAGGACCGGCATCAAGGACCTCTCCACCCTCACCGCGACCGCCAGCTTCGTCGGGGAGGTGGCCAACGTCCTCCTGGACCAGAAGCTGCCCTATGTCGGTAAGAGCGCCTTTGCGCACAAGGGGGGAGTGCACGTGAGCGCAGTTCTGAAGGACCCCCGTACCTACGAGCACATACCGCCAGAGAGCGTGGGTAACTCACGGCGCATCCTGGTGTCCGAGCTGGCCGGGACCTCCAACATCCTGGCCAAGGCCAAGGAGCTGGGGATCGAGGAGGAGAGGGACCAGGGCAGGTCCATCTTGGAGAAGCTCAAGGAGCTCGAGGCCAAGGGCTACCAGTTCGAAGCGGCCGAGGCGTCCTTCGAGCTGCTGGTGCGCCGGTTGAGGGGCGAGAACTTCGAGCCGTTCAAGTTGGAGGGTTTCCGCATTTTCGTGGACGTCTCCGGCGACGCCATGCGCTCCGAGGCCTCGGTGAAGGTGGTCGACCCGAATGGGCTGGTGGAGCACACTGCCTCGGACGGGAATGGTCCGGTCAACGCCTTGGACAAAGCCCTGAGGAAGGCGCTGGAGCGCTTCTACCCCGAGATCAAGCATATCCGTCTCATCGACTACAAGGTCAGAGTGATCGACGCCAAGGAGGCGACCGCCGCGGTGGTGCGGGTGTTGATACGCTCCACGGACGGGGTCATGACCTGGACGACCGTGGGCGTCTCGGAGAACATTATCGAGGCCAGCCTATTGGCCATGATCGACTCCCTTGAGTACAAGCTGCTCAAGTCCCTGAACGGCAAGGGCAAGTAGGTGGGCAGCCCTTCTAGGCCGAGGATCGCGAACATGAGCTACTCGGTTAGAATCATCTCCCCCGAGGAGAAGGACGCGCTGGTCGGCAGGTTCGATGGTCGCATCCTCTTCACGCGCAAGTCGGAGATCTATGGATGCTGCATCAAGCTCCTCACGGACCAGGACCTGGTCAGGAGGACCTGGGAGGACAACTTCTACGCCATGGCGGAGAACGTGCGTTCGCACGGTAGGCTGGTGGTGCTTGATGACGCTGCGATGCCGCCTGGGGTATTGTATGATCCTTTGTCCCGCACCGCCTTCATGTTCAACGTCCATTATTACGGCTACATCAAGAGCGTGGCCCTGGCCCTTGCCGGCGACGTTCTGGAGGACGCGCACGGCATCTACTCCGTTCACGGGGCGGCCATAGACGTGGCGGGAAAAGGGATGGCCTTCATCGCTCCCTCGAAGACCGGCAAGACCACGCATTCGTGGGGGCTCCTGAGGCATCCCGAGGCGCGCCTGGTGACCGATGACTGGTTCTTCGTTCGCCTCTCGCGCAAGAGGCACCTGGCCTTCGCATCGGAGAAGAACTGCTACGTCGAGGGCGACATCGGAGGCATCTGGAAGGAGTTCCAGCCCTTGGTGGAGAGGGCCACCTTCGACGGCAACGAAAGGGCCATACTCAACGTGAGATGGATCGTTGGCACCACCGGGGTGGTGCCCATGACCTCCCTGCATCACATCCTGCTGCTCCAGAGGGACCGGGAGGACGCCAGGGTGGTCTGGGATATTGGGCCAGAGGAGGCGCTGGAGTACCTGGAGGCGCACGACTTCTGCAACCCTCATCAATTGGTCAGGGGGGAGAGGAAGATGACCCTGAGGTCCAATTTCTTCCGTCAGCTGCTGGCCCGAACCGAGGTGCACATGGTCAACACCATCCTCCCTCCCCAGGACACGCAACGGGAGATCCAAAGAGCCCTCGGACTTCTGTAAAGCGCCATAAGCTTGAATAGTCCCAGGGACGAATCCAGATGGAGTGGGAAGATGCAAGTACTGATCACCATGATGGGCAGGAGCACCTGGGGGCTGTTCAATTCTGTATGGGCTTCGATAAGGGTCTGGCAGTACCTGCCCGACAAGGTTTACATCCTTACTGCCGATTGCGACAAAGACCAGGCGGAAAGGGCGGCCAAGATGCTCTCTGTCCTGCTCACCGAGCACGGCTCCAAGAGTGAGATCGTCATCCAGGTGGTTTCCGCCGAGGAGGTCGGGGACATCGCCAAGGTCGTCAAGGAGATCACATCGAAGGAAAAGGGGAACGGCAACCAGGTGGCGCTGGACGTCACCCCGGGCAAGAAGGCCACGGTCCTGGGATCGGTGCTCTCGGGAATGGCCAGGAACGACTTCGACCGCATCTTCTACCTCTACATCGAGAGCCTAAAGAACGCCGACCGGCCCTTCCTGGAGATCCCCATGACCCTCCAACATCCCCATGACATCCTGGCCGAGGTCCGGCCAGCGGCCAAGGGCAAGGAGGGATGAGATGGAACTGGTGGTGGAGAAGCCCTTCATAACGACGATCCTCAACGAGGGCATGCTTCATGACCGGACCTCGGTATCGGTCAGCTCGCCCTTCCTTAACCTCGACCTCGTGGGACTCGACCTTTCTGGCAATGGAAAGGTCTCCTTCCTCACTCGCGAAACCGACTACGCCAAGGCATACTCCTCGGTGCAAGGTAAGCTCTCCGAGCCCTTGGACAAGGAGGTCCCGACCTTCTCCGACTATCGTGAGGCGCTCCATGCTTCGCTCCTCCTTCCCCCCGATAACATGCCGGACCTGTTGAGGGAGATGGCGGCCATGGAGGAGAAGAGGAAGGAGCCTTCCCGATACCCTAAGCAGCCTTGCCTGGCCTTGGATACGAACTTGGCTTACAAGCGACTTCTATCCCGCCTAAGCCTATCCGGAGATACCTGCGGGGCCAAGGATTTCGACCCCACCCGGGTTCAGGTGCTCGTGGTCAACCTGGTCGAGAGGGAGATTTCGGAAAGGGTGCGACGCAAGTACACGCCCCAGGAGATCGGGATACTCAGGCGTGCCTTCGGATCACCACAGCTACTTGATGAGATGAGCAATTGCCTGCATAAGGACGGCAGGAGGGCCATGAACGCCCTGGCCGAGCTCACCTCCTTACGGTCCATGTACAGCGTTTGGGACGTGCAAGGAGGTGAGTGGAACCCGGACAAGGAGGCCAGGGATGCAGAGATATTGAACGCCTTGGCGCAACACGCCAGGCAGGAGGACATCGATGTTCTCTTCATCTCTACCGATGACAAGGCCAGCGCGTCCGCGATGACCGCCAAGGTCCCCATCCTGGTGCTCAGGTACCCCAACTATGTGCCAGTCACCGTGCCTTACGACCCTTGGCTGGTGGCGGAGCTCATATTCGACCTCGCCGTTGCCTTCGGGGTCGTCATCCTGAAAGGGCTAGGCGTTAGGATAATGGGGGATTGGGCAGGGAAGACGGCGGATGATTTTAAGGCGGAGAGGATCAAGGTGGTGGGAGAGAGCAACTCCTCTCTCACTCAGGTCCTGGAGAGGGATGCGCGCGTCCTTGCCCGATTAAGAAGGGAGATCGACCTTTCCGGTCTGCGATGAGCTTGAGAAGAGGATGATAATGGCGAGGAGCCCCCGTAAAACTCGTAAATGGTGGGGAAGTTGGAGAAGGTCCACGGGGACTCCCCGAATTCAACAATACGGTAAGGGTTTAAAATACCTTTTGAAAAACCCTTTACCGAGGTAACTTCAACGAGTCAGCTTGAGGAAAATTGGAATTTATTATTCATGAAAGGAATTGCATCTTTTTGTAATCGTGACCATGATTCGGCATGAAAATGCTCCAAGATCCGCCTAGGTTATCCTCCAAAGTAAAAAACCTATTAGATAGGTGGAGACCATATCTAAGCGGGGAACAATGGAAAGTTCCGAGTCCAAGCCGGCCGAGTCGAAGCCCCCTGAAAAGAAGCGTCGAAAGGGGAAGATCAGGACGTTTGCCATCATAGCCGTGCTGCTGGTGGTCGTCATCGTTGTCTTAGGTCTTTTGCTAGGCGGGAATGGCTCGACGCCGAAACCGCAGTTCCAGATCGTGAGCCATAACGCCTTCGTCGAGGAGAGCGCCAATAACACCTTCAACGCCACCGTGGAGTTCAGGGTCAACAACACCGGGAACGTCGCCGGGAACGTTACGGTCATCTTCAAGGTGAAGAACGGCGGGTATGTCTGGGCTGGTGCACAGATATTCTACATGGAGCCTGGCCAATCGTTCTATTCCTACAAGAAGCACATACCGGTCAGCGGCGACGCGGACAGTGATTGGGTCTATCAATGCTATCTCAGTGGGATAATCCAGCCTCCATGGTATCC
>Ga0209254_10005539_pt1 | contig 11617 bp, 13 predicted proteins | sample FrelakmetDIP11DI_FD_187148 | JGI IMG/M metagenome (GOLD analysis project Ga0209254, IMG submission 187148) | Freshwater lake sediment microbial communities from the University of Notre Dame, USA, for methane emissions studies - DIP11 DI (SPAdes)... | ecosystem: Environmental > Aquatic >... | reverse complement strand
CCGCGTTTCGGAGGCGGGTCCTAGACAACCGGCGAGGTCAAAGGGTGATCGTGGAAAGATGCTGGCCATACCGCCGTGGCGTGAATCATCCTACTCATTTCGGTCAATGCCTCACGCTACCCTATAGCGATCACCGCGCCGCGCGCCATGCGGGTGGACGGCCAACCAAGGCAGCACGCTCGCTTACGAGCCAAACGGTGATGGCGAGTGGCAGGAACAACCGGACTTCGGCGAGGCGACGCTCAGCCTGGAGGGCGCCGCGGAGCAGTGGAACCAGCCTATGGGGTAGCCGGGGGTTTCTAACCCTCGGTCCGGGTGGCTGAGGCAGTCGCCATCCTGAGGCGCAACACCCGGGCGTGGAGCAATCGTTGCCCCTTCGATGAGGGCGTTCTTTACGTTGCCGTGCATCCCACGCAAACGATTTGATTTCGCCTGCGGTGTATCTATGAAACCGATGTCCGTGGAACCCGCAGCAATCGCTCAGCCAGCCCCGGCGGAACTCGCGTTGTCGGGGTCGTGGACTGCGCGCGGTATCGGCGCCATCGAACACCAGCTTGAATCGGTGCAGGTTCCTTCCACACCGGAGGCGATTGCCGACGGCGCGCGTATCGAGGCCCTGGACACGTCGGGAGCGTGGGTTCTGCAGAAGCTGCTGCTGAGGCTGCGCGGCGAAGGCAGGGTCGTGACCCTGCGCGGCTTGCGCCCGGAATTCGCCAGGCTGCTGGATATCGTGGCGCAACACGTCGCCGACCAGGCCGACCAGCCCGCGCCGGTCGCCAGCCCGTCCCCGACGGCGCTAGCTCGCGTTGGTCAAAGCACGGAAGCGGCCTTCGAACAGACCGCCGCGCTGCTCGGATTCGTCGGCGAAAGTGCAGTCGCGCTTGCAACCTGCGTCGCGCACCCGGCGCGATTCAGGTGGCGTCCGGTTCTATACAACATCCGGAGCGCCGGCTTCGACGCGCTCCCGATCGTCGGGCTGCTGTCATTCCTGCTCGGGATCGTTGTCGCCTATCAGGGCGCCGACCAGCTCAGGCAATACGGCGCCAACATTTTCGTGGCCGATCTCGTCGGCTTGTCGATGCTGCGCGAGTTCGCGCCTTTGATCACCGCCATCATCATTGCTGGCCGCTCGGGTTCCGCTTACGCCGCGCAGATCGGCACGATGGCCGTGACCGAGGAGATCGACGCCATGCGCACCATCGGGATCGCGCCTCTGGAGCTGCTGGTTCTGCCGAAGATCATCGCGCTGGTGATTGCGCTGCCCCTTTTGACCGTGTTTGCCGACGTGCTCGGCGTCTACGGCGGCATGATCATGGCGCGGGCGCAGCTTGGCGTCGGCTTCGGCGAGTTTCTCGACCGTTTCGTCAAGAGCGTCAGTATGACGTCATTCATGATCGGCATCGGCAAGGCCCCGGTGTTTGCCGCCATCATTGTCGTGATCGGCTGCTTTCAGGGCTTCCGCACCGAAGGCGGCGCCGACAGCGTCGGCCGCCAGACCACGCGCAGCGTCGTGCAGTCGATCTTCCTCGTGGTGGTTGCCGATGCGCTGTTCTCGGTCGCCTTCAGTGCGCTCGGAATCTGACGTGCCGAGCGAAGCGCACACGATTGAGGCGGTCATCGACATCCGCAAGGTATCGACGCGCTTCGGCGACTATGTCGTGCATTCCGAAATTAGCCTCGAAGTGCGCCGCGGGGAGATCTTCGCGTTGATCGGCGGCAGCGGCTCCGGCAAATCGACGCTGCTGCGCGAAATGATCCTGTTGCAACGCCCGGACTCCGGTTCCATCCGGGTGCTCGGCGTCGACCTGCAGAACCTCGGGGACGACGACGCCCTTGCGTTGCGCCAGCGCTGGGGCGTGATGTTCCAGCAGGGCGGATTGTTCGGCTCGCTCACCGTCACCGAAAATATCGGCTGGCCACTGCGCGAGCACACCGCGCTTGACGACGCATTGATCGATCAAATCGCGGCGTGGAAGCTCGCCATGACCGGCCTCGAGCCGGAGGTGGGTGCCCAGTATCCGTCCGAACTCAGCGGCGGCATGATGAAGCGCGCCGCTCTCGCGCGTGCGCTGGCCCTCGATCCGGAACTGCTGTTTCTCGACGAACCCACCGCCGGCCTCGATCCGGACAGCGCCGGCGGCATCGACGAACTGGTGCGCAAACTGCGCGACCTGTTCGGCCTGACCATCCTCATGATCACTCACGACCTCGACCTGTTGTGGCAGGTTGCCGACCGCGTCGCCGTCCTTGCCGAGGGCAAGGTGCAAGGCATCGGCTCGATGTCCGAGCTCTCGCACATGGACAATCCCGCCATCCGCCGCTTCTTTGACGGCCCGCGCGGGCGAGCGGCACAGCAACAGGAAAAGCAGCAGGCCGAAGCGCAAAGCGGTGGAAAACTCGGGAGGCCCTCATGGAAACGAAAGTGAACTATGCGGTCGTCGGCGCGTTCGTGCTCGTCCTCGGCGCCGCGTTGATTGCCGGGGTGCTCTGGCTCGCCTCGGGCGGTGCCTTCCAGAAACAATACGACCTGTATCGTGCCATCGAAGATGAATCGGTAGCTGGCCTCAACCTGAATGCGCCGGTCAAATACAACGGTGTCGAGGTGGGCCAAGTGCGGGAAATTCGGCTTGACCCGGACAACCCGGAGCGGGTGAACCTGTTGTTTGCCATCGAGCGCGGCACGCCCATCAAGGAAGACACCGTAGCGGTTCTGAACACCCAGGGGCTGACGGGCATCGCCTATGTCGAACTCAGCGGAGGCGCTCGGGACGCGTTGTTATTGCGCGCACCCGCCGGAAACGACTATCCGGTGATACGCACCAAGCCCTCGCTCAGTGCGCGGCTGGAGAATGTGCTCACGACCGTGCTAGCCAAGCTGGACAGTTCATCGGACGCCTTCAATTCGCTTCTCAGCGACGAGAACCAGGCGATGTTCAAAAGCGCGCTCGCCGATATTGCCGCCGTGGCGCACACGATCGCTGCGCGCAAGGATACGCTTGACGCGGGCATTACCCATGCCGCCCGCACCTTCGAAAACGCATCCCGTGCAACGGCGCAGGTCGGACCCGTGATCGATCGCATCGGACGCAGCGCCAACGCCGTCGAGAAAATGGGAAACGAGGTTGCCCGGACGAGTGCCAGCGCCGGAACGGCTGTCGACTCGGTCGGCGCCGACGCCAAGCGATTCACTGCGGAAACACTCCCCGAACTGGAACGTCTGCTCGGCGAACTCAGTGTCCTGTCGACCTCGCTGCGGCGCCTTAGCAACCAAACCGAACGTAACCCAGGCGGGCTCCTGTTTGGCCGCAGCCCGGTGCCGGAGGGGCCGGGAGAGTCAGGAACCGGACCATGAATACACGCGCTGTCGCTCACTTGTGTCGGCTCTCGGTCACCGGCCTGACTGTCATTGCGGTCAGTGCCTGCAGTGCACTGTTTCCGGCGGCAACGCCGCAACCGGCCTTCTATTCGCTCGACAGTGCGCGAGGTGTAGCGCCGACGGCAGCCCCAACCACCGCACCCACCTTGACTCTCAATCCTCCGCAGGCGGCTGCCGGCTTTGACAGCCCGCGCATCCTCTACGTGCGCGAGACCCACAAGCTCGACTACTTCGCCCACAGCGAATGGGTAGACCCGCCGGCGCGCATGCTCGCGCCACTTCTTGTCACCGCCATCGAGAACACCGGAGCATTCCGCGCCGTCGTGCTGGCGCCGAGCGCCGCGGGCGGCGACTTGCGGCTCGATACCGAGATCATTCGCCTGCAACAGGAGTTCCTAACCCGACCAAGCCGCGTGCGTTTCACGCTCCGCGCCTACCTCGTCGACGACAAGACGCGCCGCGTGCTGGCCTGGCGCGAGTTCGATGCTGCCGTTCCCGCCACCAGCGATGATCCCTATGGGGGCGTGGTGGCGGCCAACCGTGCGGTACAGACCGTACTCGGAAACCTTGCCGCCTTTTGTGCCGTGACGGCGCGCAACGCGCGGATAGAGAAATAGACAACTGCGGCGTTGCAGGACCCACCCTGCCACTATGTGCGCTGCCGTACAGACGGCGGCTGTTGTTGCGGCTAGATTGCACTCAAGGCTGCGACGCGACCCAGGTCTCCCTTCGAAGCTTGTTCTTGGCATCACCACCACGTTGAACACGGCCATATTGAATGAACCTACCTTGAGCTCCGCCGAGATCAGCGTTGAAACCTTCAAAGGCAGTTGCGGTGACATGCGGCGTCGGTGGCGTGAAGTCGGTCAAGAATGACATGCACCTCAAATAGAGAAGGAAACCATCATGGAAACCATAGACAAAGTATCAAAGTTCGCTCACGAAGCCGGCGACAAGATCGCCGATGCGACCAGCCATGCCGCCGAAGCGATAGGCGAGAAGGGAAAGCAAATGAAGAATGCCGAGAAGCGGATGATGGAGAACTGCCGCGGTTATGTCCGTGATAACCCCATCACGTCGTTGGGTATCGCGGTAGCGGCCGGCTTTTTGCTGAGTCGCCTGTTGAGTCGACGTTAGATTCACCGGCGAAAATCATGAATCAGCATGCCGTAGGTGGCAGACGGCGCAACTTGCGAGGAAGGCATCATGGAAACCATAGACAAAGTATCCAGTTCCGCACATGATGCGGTCGATAAGATTGCCAGCGCGACCAATAAGGCTGCAGAAGCGATTGGCGAGAAAGGCGAGCAACTGAAAAATGCCGAGCAGCAGTTGGTGGACAATTGTCGCACTTATGTCCGTGAAAACCCGATAGCGTCACTCGGCATCGCGGCAGCGGCCGGCTTTCTGCTGAGCCGCCTGTTGAGCGGCCGTTAGACGGTCAAACGTCATGGACGTGGACGCCCGACAGGAGGAGACTCCCGGGCAAACTGCAACGCGCGGCGATCCGGTCAGCGGTGGCGGCGTGCTGGAAGATGCCCGGTCGTTATGGCATGAGCTGCGTGGGCTGACCCACGATCACTTTCGGCTCGCCGCGCTGGAGACGCAGCGGGCGGGCCAGAGCCTGGTGGCCATGATCATGGCGGGCGTGATGGTTGCCATATTGCTGAGCGGCGCGTGGCTGGGACTTGTGGCCGCCGCCGTGCTTTGGCTGGTCGAGAACGGCGTCGCGGCGAGCAGCGCCATACTGCTCGCCGTCGCTGTCAATGTGCTGGTCGCGCTGATCCTCTATGGCGTGATACGCCGCAAGAGTCGCTATCTGCAATTCCCAGCGACCCTTCGTAGTCTTCACTCCATGCCCCCGGGGCGCCGGGATGCGGAGAAGTCATGATGGCGGCCTGCCTTCCGAACCGAAGCAAATCCAAGTCTCTGACGGCTCAAATCAGGGATGCGGAGCAGCAGGTGTTGAACCGTCAACAGGGAGTCGGTGTTCGCACCGCTGCGCTGGTCCGGAAGATACACCAACAGATGACCGCTCCAGCAACGTTGCTGCTGGCGGGCGGTATCGGATTTATCCTTGGAGAACTCACCAAGCGCCAGCCCGCCACATTCCATGGCACTGCCGACGAGCCACGTCCAGCCGAGACGACACCCTTGAGGACCGCGCTAAACCTCCTGACCTCGGCCCGCACCTTATACACAGCCTTGCCTCTCGCCTGGATCATGAAGTCCTCCCGTACACCGGGCGCGCCGCGTCAAGCGCCCAAGCGGCGATCCCGCCCAGTGGCGGCTTCCGGTGCTAGCCGCCGAAGGTCAAGGCGATACTGACTGGTTCTTCCTGGTATTCGTGGCGCCGGGTGGGGTTCAGTCGCCTTAGCGAGTAAAAGTAAGACATACCCTCCGGCTGGTCGCTGCCGGGGCCCGCGTCCCCGCCGCTGGCGGCGCCGGTAACAGATTGACCTCCGGGGTAACACTCAGCAAACTATCGGCGGCTGTCCACTCCTCTTCCGCTTTCCCCATGACCACGCGAGGCTTTTTTTGACCCTTGAGCAGACGCCGGGTGTGTTTTCTGCGCGGCGATGCGCCCCGGGCTTCCCTGAAATACCCCAGCCCCTGATAGTCCCGTCTGGCCAGACCGCGTTCGCGACACATCGCGGCCGAATCACCGATCTGGAAAGCGTTCAGGCGCAAATCCACGGCCTGAAGGAACGTCTGCCGGATGGCCGCTACGTTTTCAATCTTTGCGAAGACCGGCATCTGTTCTGTCTCGGGTTTGCTGCCGCCCTGCTCAAGGGGCAGATCACCCTGTTGCCGCCGGACCGTTCGGTCTGGACCCTGCAGCACATCGCCGGGCAGTTTCCGGGGGCCCACGTCCTGGCCGATTACGACTTCACTCCGCCCTCTGGACTGGGACTGTTTCGGCTAGACCGCGCCGTGCCGGAGCCGTCGGGCCGAGCTTGCAGTCTCGACATTCCGCCTGATCGCACCGCGGCCATCGCCTTTACCTCCGGCAGTACCGGGAAGCCCAGACCCCATCCCAAGACCTGGCGCGCCTTCTGCGAAAGCGCCCGGCTCATCGGCGACGTGCTGGCTCTCCGCCCCGGTTCCACCATCGTGGCCACGGTGCCGCCCCAGCACATGTATGGCCTGGAACTGAGCGTGCTGCTGCCCCTGCGTTCCGGCGCGGTGCTGGATTGTCGCAAGCCCTTCTTTCCCATCGACGTGCAGGAAGCCCTGGCGGCCGTCGCGGCGCCGCGGGTGCTGGTGACCACGCCGGTGCACATCCGTGCCCTCAACGCCGCCGGCATCGAGCTGCCGCCGCTAGACCTGATCGTTTCCGCCACGGCGCCGCTGCTGAAATCCCTGGCCGACGAAACCGAACGCCGCTACCGAACTCACCTGATCGAGATTTACGGCTGCACCGAGGCGGGTTCCATCGCCAGCCGGCGCACGGTTCTGGAGGAGGACTGGACCCTGTTCCAGGGGCTCCGGCTGGTGGAGACGGAGGAGGCCCATCAGGTGGAAGCGCCGTATCTGCCGGGCCCCGTCCTGCTGAACGACATCATCGAAATCCGCGGCGAGGGCCGGTTCATTCTGCACGGCCGGATGGCGGACCTGGTCAACATCGCCGGCAAACGCACGTCCCTAGGCGCGCTGAATCATATTCTGATCGGGTTGGACGGGATAGTGGACGGCGCCTTTTTCCTGCCGGCGGAACAAGTTGGCCGCACCGCCCGGCTCCTCGCCTTTGCCGTGGCGCCGGGGCTGGATGCCGTCACCATCCTCGGCCGGTTGCGGCAGCGCCTAGACCCGGTGTTCCTGCCTCGCACGGTTTACCTGGTGGATGCCCTCCCCCGATCCGAATCGGGCAAATTACCGCGGCAGGTGCTGGAGAACCTGGCTGCCAGCTTGCGCGGGCCGGGCGGCACCGCAGAATCCCCGGCACGATGAGGGATTTTCGTGCCGCCCTGGACAAGTGGTTGCCCTCGCGGTTGCTGCGGGGCTCCGCCTTGTTCCAGTTGGCCGGCTGGCCGATGGCGCTGTGGGAAAACCCTGCCCCGCCGTTCCTCACCGAAGCCCTGATTCTAAACCACGTCGTTATTACCGCCGCGGGCCTGTGGCCGCAAAGCCCCTGGCTGGGTCTGAACCTGTCGCGGCTGCCCGAGACGCAGGCGAACCGGGGAGAAATTGCCCTCACGTTCGACGACGGCCCGGACCCCGAGGTCACCCCGCGGGTGCTGGATCTCCTGGATCAGCGTGGAGCTACCGCCAGCTTCTTCTGCATCGGGGAACGGGCGCGGCGCCATTCCGGCCTGGTCCGAGAAATCTGCGCCCGCGGCCATCGAGTCGAAAACCACAGCCATCGCCACGCCTGGAATTTTGCCCTGCGCGGCCCGGCCGGGATACGCGAAGAGCTGCGGCGAGCCCAGGATGTCCTGGCGGAACTTACCGACCGGACCCCGGTTTTCTTCCGGGCCCCCTTCGGCATCCGCAATCCCTGGGTGCAACCGCTAGTGCAAGAATTCAACCTGTCCCTGGTGAGCTGGAGCCGCCGCGGCTACGACAGTGTGCTGGGCAATCCCGCGGTGGTGGGGCTCTTGCTGCTGAGGGGATTGCGGGCCGGGGACATTCTGCTCATGCACGACGGCTCCCCCGCCCGCGAACGGCAGGGCAAGCCCGTGGTGCTGGAGGTGCTGCCTAAGGTTCTGGATGAAGTCGATCGGCGGAGGTTAAGCGCCCGTTTCCTGGGCGATACGGCTTCCGCAGAGCCGATAGGCGCTGACAGCGATTGACCTTTACGTACTTTCCCAGAGCAGGAACAACGTCTGTTTCCCCTTCAACCATCCCATCCCGAGAGGCTTCGAACTCAGGCTGCACCACAATCCCGGTAGACAAAGCCCGCGGGTAATGAGACTCCCAGCCACCACCTCGCGGGTGGTGGCGGATTCGTTGTAGGCGGGAATTACCAAAATTACCAATACGTATTCGCCGCTTCCGCTCACGCCATCCCCCCATTCACCCCGAACACCTGCCCGGTAATATACGACGCCTTGTCCGACGCTAGAAAGGCCACCAGATTCGCCACTTCCTCGGGCCGGCCGGCGCGCTTCATGGGGACCAGGGCGGCGATGCGGTCCCGGTCGAAGGCGCCTTCGCTCATCGGAGTCTCGATGATGCCCGGCGCCACCACGTTGACCAGGACGCCGCGGGAGGCCAGTTCGATGGCGAGGGACTTGCTGGCGCCGATCAGGCCGGACTTGGCGGCGGCGTAATTGGCCTGGCCGCGGCTGCCCATGATCGCCGCCACCGAGGCGAGACTGACAACCCGGCCCCAGCGGGCACGCATCATCGGCATGAGGAGCGGCTGGGTGACGTTGAAGAAGCCGTTGAGCGATACGTCGATGGCCCGCCGCCATTGCGCGTGGCTCATGCCGGCCATCGGCGCGTCGTCGTGAACCCCGGCGTTGTTCACCAGCACCTGTATGGGCGAGGCCTCGCCCAGCGCCGTCAAGATCCGCTCGCAGGTTTCGGCGTCGGTGACATCGAAGCCGACCGCCTCGGCGGAGCCGCCCGCTTCCCGGATGGCAGCCGCGATCCGCTCGGCTTCCGCCAGGCGGGTGTTGGCGTGGACGAGGACATGCAGTCCGTCGGCGGCTAGGGATCGGCAGATGGCGGCGCCGATGGCTCCGCTGCCGCCGGTGACCAGGACGCGTTTCATGGGGGTACTCATTTGCAAGAATTAATGGACGCCGAGGATTCAAGGCGGGTGCTCAATGCCTGACCTGCCGCCTGAAAAAACACCGCCACCCTCCCCAAGAGCAGCCTCCGTCCGCCGGCCGCGATTTCGAAACCGTACATCAGGCTGTCCGGCTGCTCCGCGAGGCGGAAGGCCCGGATGTCCAGATCCTCCGCCACTTCATCCAGCCGTTCGGCCGCCAGTTCCACCTCCCGCGCCAGCGCCAGATAACCCGACGCCGCGGTTCGGCCTTCCCGCTGCGCCAGCAGCGCGCCGTGCACGGCCATGGCCTGGGCGGCGTATTCGATGCCGGCCAGGGCGGACAGGGCATCCCCGCGCCGCAGCGGGTTGTGGGGCGAACGGTGGCTGGTGCTGGTGCAATGGATGGTTTCCCCGTCGAATTCTTCCACCCGGTCCAGCAGGCTCATACCGCCGCGGTGCGGGATCAGATGGGCGAAGTCCGCCTTGCTCAGCGCCACGGTTCGACCGTAACCCGGAGGTTCCCGCCCATGCCGCAGCCGAACCGCAGTTCCGCCGGTGTTGCCGACGCCAGCGCCACCAGCAGCGGCAGGCTCCGGGCTGCCGGGTTTCCCTGCCGCAGTTGCTCGAGCGCCGGATCGGCCAGGGTGCTGCCGATGTCTTCGCCGTGAGCGAAACCCGCCGTCAGCCGGGCCAGCGTAGTCGATGTGGCCGCGGGGGTCAGCAGCAGGCCCATGCCGAAACTTGCCGCCAGGGGGCGGAATTCGGCGAGCGGGAAAATTGGTGGTTGGTCATAGGCCACCAGCAGGACAGGACAGCCTTCCGTCTGGCACTGGGTCAGGGCTTCGAGCAGGCCCGCGCCGAAGGAATCGTCGAAGCCGCATAGGCTGCTGGACGGGGCCCGGCTGTGGGTGGCGATGCTCCAGTAGCCGGCGGCTGTGTTGTGCACCGAGTTCTGGAACTGGGTAGGCGAAAGGCTGCGCCGGGAACTCGCCAATTCCTCGAAAATGCCATGGATGACCTCTACCTCGCCCCCGGAGGTGGCGAACACCGTGGCCATTCCGCCGGGATCGGCGTTACCCAGGGTTTCCTCGGCCACGTCCACCGCCAGCCGGGTCACGAACGTTGCTCGCCGGCGCTCGGTGGCGGGCAGGCGGGCGCCGGTGGGTCGAGGCAATGGGTTGGACCGATAGGTAAGCTCACCGGCCAGCACCAGACCGCTCTCAGCCCAGCCGGGAAGCCCCGGCCCCCGCAGCCCCACGCCGCTGACGAATGCCCCGCTCATGGCGCCACCCGGCCGAGCAGCAGGCTGGCGTTGTTGCCGCCAAAGCCGAAGGCATTGCACAGCACGGTCCTGAGCGGACGGTTGAGTTCCTGAATCAGGATGTTGCCGGAAAAGGCGGGATCGACGACCCGGGTGTTGAGGCTGGGCGGAGCGAAACCGTTTTCCAGGCAGAGGCAGCACACCAGGGCGTTCATGATTCCGGCGGCGCCGAGGGTGTGGCCGATCCAGCCCTTGATCGAGCTGGATGGGGTCTCCGGTCCGAGCACGCGGCACATGGCTAGGTCCTCGGTGCTGTCGTTGGCACGGGTAGCAGTGCCGTGGAGCACCACGTAATCCACCGCCGCCGGTTCCACCCCGGCTCGTGCCAAGGCCAGGGCCATGGCCTTGGCAGCCCCCAGCCCTTCCGGGTGGGGCGCGGACATGTGGTGGGCGTCGGAGCTTTCGCCGTAGCCGAGTAGGGCCAGCCCATCGCCATCCGAGGCCCGCGCGCGTTCCAGCAGGGCAAATCCCGCGCCCTCGCCGATGGAAATGCCCTTGCGGGCTGCGTCCGCCGGCCGGCAGGGTTCGTCCGAAACCAGTTGCAGCGCCGAGAAACCGTACAGGGTGGTTAGGCACAGGCTGTCCACTCCGCCCACGACCACCGCGTCGCAGAGCTCCGACGCCAGCATTCGCGCCGCGCTGGCGAAAACCTTGGCGCTGGAGGAACAGGCGGTGGAGACGGCCAGAGCAGGCCCTCCCAACGCCAGGTAATGGCGCACGAAATCTGCTCCGGCGAAGGTGTTGTGCGTGCAGCGATAACTGAAACCCGGCGGCAGGGAACCGCTGGCCGGATCGCGGTGGCGATAGGCCAGCTCGGTTTCCAGGATGCCTGAGGTGCTGGTGCCGAGGATCACAGCGATGCGGTCCGGGCCGTAGCGGTGTCTGGCGTCGTCCACGGCGGCGATAAAGCCGTCGTGTCTCAGGCAGAACTGCGCCAGCCGGTTGTTGCGGCTGTCGTAGGGCGCGAGGCGCGCGGTGACCGGGCGGTCTTCCAGGCCATCCACCCGGCCGATCCAGGCGGGAAGCCTGGCGTCCAGGAAATCGCACGGCCGAAGGCCCGTGCGCTGTTCGCGCAAGCCCCGGCGGGTCGCGTCAAGGCCCGCGCCCAGAGCGTTGACCAGAGTACGGGCCGTCAGCCAGACGGGGCGTATGGGCCGCAGCTTGTTTAGTTCGGGAAAGGAGGCGTTCAGGCCTGAAATCG
>Ga0209254_10005538_pt1 | contig 11619 bp, 4 predicted proteins | sample FrelakmetDIP11DI_FD_187148 | JGI IMG/M metagenome (GOLD analysis project Ga0209254, IMG submission 187148) | Freshwater lake sediment microbial communities from the University of Notre Dame, USA, for methane emissions studies - DIP11 DI (SPAdes)... | ecosystem: Environmental > Aquatic >... | reverse complement strand
CCACCAAACTTCTTCGCCTGGTGCATGGTGATCGCCGCCGTCAGCGTGGTCTTGCCATGGTCCACGTGCCCGATGGTGCCCACGTTCACGTGGGGCTTGCTACGCTTAAACTTTTCTTTGGACATGCCGGTAATCCCCTATCGAGCCTTACTGTTTCTTGGAGACCGCCTCGGCAATGCTGGCGGGCACCTCGTTGTACTTGGAGAACTCCATGCTGTAGGTCGCCCGGCCCTGGGTCGCCGAGCGCAGGTCCGTGGCGTAGCCGAACATCTGGGCCAAGGGGACCTCGGCGCGGATGATCTTGCCGGAGGGCGAGTCCTCCATGCCCTGGATCATGCCCCGGCGGCTGTTCAGATCGCCCATGACGTCGCCCATGTTCTCTTCGGGCGTCACTACCTCGACCTTCATGATGGGCTCCAGCAGCACCGGCTTGCCCTTGTGGCAGGCCTCCTTGAAGGCCATGGAGCCGGCGATCTTGAACGCCATTTCGCTCGAGTCCACCTCGTGGTAGGACCCGTCGTAGAGGGTGATCTTCACGTCCACCACCGGGAAGCCGGCCAACACACCGCTGTGCATGGCCTCCTGGATCCCCTTGTCCACCGCCGGGATGTACTCCTTCGGGATGACACCACCCACGATGCCGTTGACGAATTCGTAGCCCTTGCCCGCCTCCTGAGGCTCCAGCTTGATGTAGACGTGCCCGTACTGACCACGGCCACCGGTCTGGCGGGCGAACTTGGTCTCCTGCTGGACGGCGTTGCGCACGGTCTCCCGGTAGCTGACCTGGGGCGCCCCCACATTGGCCTCGACCTTGAACTCCCGGCGCATGCGATCGACGATGATCTCCAGATGAAGCTCACCCATGCCGGAGATGATGGTTTGGCCGGATTCCTCGTCGGTGCGCACCCGGAAGGAGGGGTCCTCCTGGGCGAGCTTCTGCAGGGCGATCCCCATCTTCTCCTGGTCGGCCTTGGTCTTGGGCTCCACGGCCACCGAGATGACCGGTTCCGGGAACTCCATGCGCTCCAGGGTGATGACCTTGTTGAGATCGCACAGGGTGTCACCTGTGGTGACGTCCTTGAGCCCGACCGCCGCGGCGATGTCGCCGGCCCGCACCTCCTTGATCTCCTGCCGGTCGTTAGCATGCATCTGCAGGACGCGCCCGATACGCTCCTTGCGACTCTTCACCGGGTTGTAGACGCTGTCGCCGGAGTTGAGCACCCCCGAGTAGACCCGGAAGAAGGTCAGGGTCCCCACGAAGGGATCGGTCGCGATCTTAAAGGCCAGCGCGGCGAAGGGCGCATCGTCCGAGGCGGGACGCTCGGCCTCCGTTTCGGCCTTGTCGTCCAGGATCCCCCTGATGGGCGGCACATCGAGGGGCGAGGGCATGTAGTCCAGGACCGCGTCCAGCATGGCCTGCACGCCCTTGTTCTTGAAGGCGGAGCCGCACAGGATTGGGGTAATCTCGCTCTTCAGGGTGCGGGCACGGATCCCGGCCTTGATCTCTTCCTCGGAGAGGGCCTCCCCTTCCAGGTACTTCTCCATGTACTCCTCATTGGCCTCGGCCGCGGCCTCGACCATCTTCTCCCGCCACTCCTGGCACTCCTCGACCATGTCCGCGGGGATCTCGGCATAGTCGAACTTCATCCCCTTCGACTCCTCGTCCCACAGGATGGCCTTCATCTTGACTAGGTCCACCACCCCCTTGAAGTGCTCCTCGGCACCGATCGGAAGCTGGAGGGGGACCGGGGTGGCACCCAGGCGATCCTTCAGCTGCTGGACCACCCGCAGAAAGTTCGCACCCATGCGGTCCATCTTGTTGACGAAGCCCAGACGCGGCACGCCATACTTGTTGGCTTGGCGCCAGACGGTCTCGGACTGGGGCTCCACCCCACCCACGGCGCAGAAAAGGGCGCAGGCGCCGTCGAGGACCCGCAGGGAGCGCTCCACCTCGATGGTGAAGTCCACGTGCCCGGGCGTGTCGATGATATTGATCCGGTACTCGGGTCGGGCCAGGTCCATGCCCTTCCAGAAGCAGGTGGTCGCGGCGGAGGTGATCGTAATGCCCCGCTCCTGCTCCTGCTCCATCCAGTCCATGGTGGCCGCACCGTCGTGCACCTCGCCGATCTTGTGCGACACCCCGGTGTAATAGAGGATGCGCTCGGTCGTGGTGGTCTTGCCGGCGTCGATGTGCGCCATGATCCCGATGTTTCGATAGCGCTCGATGGGGGTACTACGTGCCACGACTGTATCCGTCCTGCAGAAAAGGGAGTCCGGTTGACGCCGTTACCAGCGGTAATGGGAGAAGGCCTTGTTGGCCTCCGCCATGCGGTGGGTGTCTTCCTTCTTCTTCACGGCGGACCCCCGTGAATCCGCCGCGTCCATGAGCTCGCCCGCCAAACGCAGGGCCATGGACTTCTCGGAGCGCTTGCGTGCGGAATCGATCAGCCAGCGCATGGCCAGCGAATTGCGGCGGGTGGGCCGAACCTCCACCGGCACCTGGTAGGTGGCACCGCCCACCCGGCGGGACTTGACCTCCACCACCGGACGCACGTTGTCCATGGCCTGCTCAAGCAGCCCGACGGGCTCAGCGCCCTTCTTGGCGGCGATCTGGTCGAGGGCCTTATAGATGATCCGCTCGGCCACGGACTTCTTCCCGTCTTCCATGAGCATGTTGATGAACTTGGTCAACAGCTCGCTGCCATGCTTGGGATCCGGCAGGATCTGGCGGCGTGCGGCAATGCGTCTTCTGGGCATCGTAAGGGCTCCGACCTTCTCTCTAAGTTCGTCCGGGTTCTGACCGGGTTCTCTCCAGGGGGATACTGCGAATTACTTCTTGGGCCGCTTGGCGCCGTACTTGGACCGACCCTGGCGCCGCTTCTCGACTCCGGACGTGTCCAGGGTGCCCCGCACCGTGTGATAGCGGACACCCGGGAGGTCCTTAACGCGCCCCCCACGGATCAGCACCACCGAGTGCTCCTGCAGATTGTGCCCCTCACCCCCGATGTAGGAGGCCACCTCGAAGCCATTGGTGAGGCGCACGCGGGCGACCTTCCGCAGGGCCGAGTTCGGCTTCTTCGGGGTGGTGGTGTAGACGCGGGTGCAGACTCCTCGGCGCTGGGGACAGGCCTCCAGGGCCGGCACGCTGCTCTTGGCGACAACGCGCTTGCGGGGCTTGCGCACCAATTGGTTGATCGTGGCCATGCAAACAGTCTCCAGGGGCGCCCTCGCGCCAACTTCCAAATCCTCAAGTCTCGACTTCGAGCGAGCACGACTCAGACGAACGGGACGCAGTTGGGTGCCGCTGCGCCTGCCTGCCCGAAGGGAGGCGGCCGCGGATGCGCATCGTGGCGATCGTTCGACTCGGCGCAGGGCTTGGCCGGAGCGGGTTAGGACCCCAAGCCAGCCCGGAAACCGGACTGATTAAACAGTCAAGCCGGCGTGAAGCCGGCCAACTGAGACGCGGCAGTATAGGGAGCACCCCCTGGGGTGTCAACCCGTCCACACGGCGCCAAAGCTGGGATCAAGCGGTCCCTGGTGGGGATTAGGAGGCGGCTCGCCGACGAGGCCGGCCCGTCGCGGGTCGGCGCAAGGGTAGCTGCCATGGCCTCGCGACCGTCGTGCCTATCGGACAGCTGGGCACCGAGGCTCGGCGGCCCCGGTGTCCCGGTTCTCAAGCGAGCGGTTACTCCGCCTCGGAGATGTTGAAGGCCTGCTTGAGTGCCTCCTCCACCTCCTCGGCGGGCATTCCAACCCTTCCCGCGGCGCGCTCTTCCTCATAGCGCTGGCGCTTGCGCTCGCTGTGGTAGGCAAGCCCTGTCCCGGCCGGGATCAAGCGCCCTACGATGACGTTCTCCTTGAGGCCCGTGAGGCGATCCATCGACCCGCGGACCGCCGCCTCCGTCAAGACCCGGGTGGTCTCCTGGAAGGAGGCCGCGGAAATGAAGGACTCGGTGGCCAGGGACGCCTTGGTGATGCCGAGCAGCAGGGGCTCGTAGAGGGCCGGCTGCTTACCCTCCGCCGTGACACGCTCGTTCTCGTCCAGCAGGGTGGTGTACTCCACGTTCTCGCCCCGCAGCAGACGGGTGTCCCCCGGGGAGACGACCTCCACCTTGCGCAGCATCTGGCGGCAGATGACCTCGATGTGCTTGTCGTTGATCTTCACGCCCTGGAGCCGGTAGACGTCCTGGATCTCCTTGACCAGATACTCCGCCAGGGCCGTCACCCCCTTGAGCCGCAGGATGTCGTGGGAGGCCAGCTCGCCGTCGGCAATCACCTCGCCGCGCTCCACGCGCTCGCCCTCGAAGACGTTGACGTGGCGCCACTTGGGGATCAGCTCCTCCACCTCATCCCCATCGTCCTTGGTGATGATGAGCCGCTGCTTCCCCTTGGTGTCCTTGCCAAAGCTGATGGTGCCGCTGGCCTCCGCCAGAAGTGCCTGCTCCTTGGGCTTGCGGGCCTCGAAGAGGTCCGCCACCCGGGGCAGACCGCCGGTGATGTCGCGGGTCTTGGTGGACTCCTGCGGGATACGCGCCAGGATGTCGCCGACCCCCACCTGGGCCCCGTCCTCCACGCTCACAATGGCACCCGCGGGCAGGAAATAGCGCGCCGGGAGGTCCGTCCCCAGGATGTTGACCTCCAGGCCGTTCTCATCCAGGAGCTTGACCATAGGCCGAAGGTCCTTTCCGGTCGCGGGGCGCTGCTTGGGATCCAAGACCTCCCGAGAGGTCAGCCCCGTCACCTCGTCCACCTTGGCCTGAACCGTGATGCCCTCGATGAAGTCCTCGAACGCCAGGGTCCCCGCCACCTCGGTAACCACCGGATGGGTATGGGGGTCCCAGTTGGCGACCACCTGGCCGCCCACCACGGTGTCGCCGTCGTTGACCCGCACCGTGGCGCCATAGGGCACCTTGTAGCGCTCCTTCTCGAGACCCTTGTCGTCGACGACCGTGAGCTCCCCGGAGCGCGAGACCGCCACCAGGTACCCCGAGTGGTGCCGCACCGTCTTGAGGTTGTGCAGCCGAACGGATCCGCCACTCTTGATTTCGATGCTGTTGACGGCCGCTGCCCGCGAGGCCGCGCCACCGATGTGGAAGGTGCGCATGGTGAGCTGGGTACCGGGCTCGCCGATGGACTGGGCCGCGATGACTCCCACCGCCTCGCCCATGTTGACCCGATGGCCTCGGGCCAGGTCACGCCCGTAGCACTGGGCACAGACGCCGATGCGCGCCTCGCAGGTAATGGGCGAGCGCACCCGCACCTGGTCGATGCCCGCGACCTCGAAGCGCTCCACCAGGGATTCGTCCAGCAGGGTCCCCGCGGCACAGATCAGCTCATCACTACCCGGTGCGTAGACGTCGTTAGCCAGCACGCGTCCGAGGATGCGCTCGCGCAGGGGCTCGACCACGTCGCCTCCTTCGATGATGGGCGACATGAGCAGTCCACGCTCGGTGCCGCAGTCCTCCTGCAGGACCACCATGTCCTGGGCCACGTCCACCAGCCGGCGGGTCAGATACCCCGAGTTGGCGGTCTTGAGCGCCGTGTCCGCGAGACCCTTGCGGGCGCCGTGGGTGGAGATGAAGTACTGGATGACGTTTAACCCCTCCCGGAAATTGGCGGTGATGGGGGTCTCGATGATGGACCCGTCCGGCTTGGCCATGAGGCCGCGCATCCCCGCCAGCTGGCGGATCTGGGCGGCGGAGCCGCGGGCGCCCGAGTCCGCCATCATATAGATGGAGTTGAAGGAATCCTGCTTGACGGCGTTGCCATCCCGATCGATCACCGTCTCCTTGCCGAGCTTGCCCATCATGGACTTGGCCACCTGGTCGTTGGTGTGGGACCAGATGTCGACCACCTTGTTGTAACGCTCGCCGTTGGTGACCAGGCCCGAGGCGTACTGCTCCTCGATCTCCTTCACCTGACGCTCCGCGTCCACCAGGATGGCGCCCTTCTCTTCCGGCACGGCCATGTCCTCCAGGCCGATTGAGGCCCCGGCCCGGGTGGCCATACGGAAGCCCAGGTACATCACCTGGTCGGCAAAGACCACGGTCTCCTTCAGGCCCAACTGGCGGTAGCAGGTGTTGATCAGCTTGGAGATGGCCTTCTTGCCCAGGGGCCGATCCACCAGATCGAAAGGCAGCCCGTCGGGCACGATGGCGAACACCAGGGCGCGCCCGAGGGTCGTGTCCTTGATGCTCACCAGCTCCCGCCGCTCGCCGTCCTCGCCCTTGATGACCTCCCGGATGCGCACCTTGCAGCGGGCATGCAGGTCCGCATGGCCGGTCTCATAGGCGCGACGGGCCTCGTCGATGTCGGCGAAGGCACTCCCCTCCCCCTTCGCAAGCACCCGCTCCCGGGTCATGTAATACAGGCCGAGCACCACGTCCTGGGAGGGGACTATGATCGGCTCCCCGTTGGCGGGGGACAGGATGTTGTTCGAGGCCATCATCAGGGCACGGGCTTCGAGCTGGGCCTCGAGGGACAGGGGCACGTGCACCGCCATCTGGTCACCGTCGAAATCCGCGTTGAAGGCCGTACAGACGAGCGGGTGAAGCTGGATCGCCTTGCCCTCGATCAGAACCGGCTCGAAGGCCTGGATGCCGAGACGGTGGAGGGTGGGGGCACGGTTGAGCATCACCGGGTGCTCGCGGATCACCTCTTCTAGGATGTCCCAGACCTCCGGAGTGCCGCGCTCGACCATCTTCTTGGCCGCCTTGATGGTGGCCGCTTGGCCGCGCAGCTGCAGCTTGCTGAAGATGAAGGGCTTGAAGAGCTCCAAGGCCATACGCTTGGGAAGACCGCACTGGTGGAGCCGAAGCGTCGGACCCACCACGATGACCGAGCGCCCCGAGTAGTCCACCCGCTTGCCCAACAAGTTCTGGCGGAAGCGCCCCTGCTTGCCCTTGATCATGTCCGCCAGGGACTTGAGCGGGCGCTTGTTGGTGCCGGTGATGGCGCGTCCACGCCGGCCGTTGTCCAGCAGGGCGTCCACCGCCTCCTGGAGCATGCGCTTCTCGTTTCGCACGATGATATCGGGCGCCACCAGATCCAACAGGCGCTTCAGGCGGTTGTTGCGGTTGATGACCCGGCGGTAGAGGTCGTTCAGGTCGGAGGTGGCGAAACGCCCGCCGTCCAGCGGCACCAGGGGGCGGAGCTCCGGGGGCAGCACCGGCAGGACGGTCAGGATCATCCACTCGGGCCGGTTGCCCGAGTCGATCAAAGACTCCATGAGCTTCAGGCGTTTGGAGAGCTTCTTGATCTTGGTCTCGGAGGTCGTCCCCTCGATCTCCTCGCGCATGCGCCGCACCTCCGCCTGGAGGTCGATGGTGCGCAGCAGCTCGTAGATGGCCTCGGCACCCATGCGGGCATCGAACTCGTCCCCGTTCTCCTCCAGGGCGTCCAGATACTGCTCGTCGGTCAGGAGTTGGCCGCGCTCCAGGGTCTGGACCATGTTGGGGTTGATAACGACGAAGGACTCGAAGTACAGCACCCGCTCGATGTCGCGGAGCGTCATGTCCAGTAGCAGCCCGATGCGCGAGGGCAAGGACTTGAGGAACCAGATGTGGGCCACCGGGCTCGCCAGATCGATGTGGCCCATGCGCTCGCGCCGCACCTTGGCGAGTGTCACCTCCACCCCGCACTTCTCGCAGACCACGCCCCGGTGCTTGAGGCGCTTGTACTTGCCGCACACGCACTCGTAGTCGCTGATGGGGCCGAAGATCTTGGCGCAGAAGAGCCCGTCGCGCTCCGGTTTGAAGGTGCGGTAGTTGATGGTCTCCGGCTTCTTGACCTCGCCGTAGGACCAGGAGCGGATCATCTCGGGCGATGCGAGCCCGATCTTGATCGCATCGAACTCCAGGGCCTGACCCTGCTGCTTGATAATCTTGAGGAGGTCTTTCAATTCAATCTCCTGCGTAAGTTGCGAGTAGCGAGTTGCGAGGGCCGAGGTCGGGCGCCGAGGACACGTTGTTCTCCTCGGCGCTCGCTACTCGTCACTCGCTACTCTCCTAGTCCTGCTCCAGCTCGATGTTGATGCCGAGGGACCGGATCTCCTTGACCAGCACGTTGAAGGACTCGGGCATGCCGGCCTCCATGCGGTGGTCGCCGTCCACGATGTTCTTGTACATCTTGGTGCGGCCGTTCACGTCGTCGGACTTGACCGTGAGCATCTCCTGGAGCGTATAGGCCGCCCCGTAGGCCTCCAGGGCCCAGACCTCCATCTCGCCGAAGCGCTGGCCGCCGAACTGGGCCTTGCCCCCGAGTGGCTGCTGGGTCACCAGGCTGTAGGGACCCGTGGAGCGGGCATGCATCTTGTCGTCCACCAGGTGGTTGAGCTTGAGCATGTACATGTAGCCCACGGTCACCGGGCGCTCGAAGGCATCGCCGGTACGTCCGTCGTAGAGGACGGTCTGGCCGCTCGGGATCCCCTGCTCGCTGTTGTCTCGCTCGGCGAGACGCAGCATGGCCCGGATCTCCTCCTCGGCGGCGCCATCGAACACCGGGGTGGCCAGGGGGACGCCCGCGGTCAGGTTGCGGGCCAGCTCCAGGATCTCCTCATCGCTAAAGCTCGCCAGATCCTCCTGGCGGCCGCTGCCGTTATAGATCTGCTCCAGAAAGCCGCGGATCTCCGCCACCGCCGCCTGGGCGCGCAGCATGCGCTCGATCTTGACCCCGAGCCCATGGGCGGCCCAACCCAGATGGGTCTCCAGCACCTGGCCCACGTTCATGCGGGACGGGACACCGAGGGGGTTGAGCACGATGTCCACCGGCTCGCCGTCGGCGGAGAAGGGCATATCCTCCACCGGCACCACCTTGGAGATGACGCCCTTGTTGCCGTGCCGGCCGGCCATCTTGTCGCCGGGCTGGATGCGGCGCTTCACCGCCACGTAAACCTTGACCATCTTGAGCACGCCGGGGGCCAGGTCGTCACCGCTCGAGATCTTGCGCTTCTTGGTCTCGTAACGGTCCCGGAACTCCTCGCGCTGCTGTTTGATCTGGTTGGCCACGGCCTCGAGTTGAAGGGCGATGTCCTCGCTCTTCAGCCGAATCTCGAACCAGCGGTCGCGGGATCCCCGCTCGGTGATCTCCTGGAGATAGGCCTTAGTGATCTTGGAGCCGGGCTTGAGGCTGCCCGGACCCCCATCCGCCACCTTGCCGACCAGCAAGCGCTCCACCCGCTGGAAGGTATCGTTCTCCATGATGCGCTGCTGGTCGGCGAAGTCCTTGCGCACCCGCTCCAGCTCCTGCTCCTGGATCTGCAGGGCGCGCTTGTCGCGCTCCACCCCGTCACGGGTGAAGACCTGGACGTCCAGCACGGTGCCGTTCATCCCGGTCGGCAGGCGAAGCGACGTGTCCTTCACGTCCGAGGCCTTCTCACCGAAGATGGCCCGCAGCAGCTTCTCCTCGGGGGTGAGCTGGGTCTCGCCCTTCGGGGTCACCTTGCCCACCAGGATGTCGCCGTCGTGCACCTCGGCACCCACATAGACGATGCCGGACTCGTCGAGCTTGGAGAGGGCCGACTCACCCACGTTGGGGATGTCGCTGGTGATCTCCTCGGGACCCAGCTTGGTATCCCGCGCGAGACAGGTGAGCTCCTCGATGTGGATGCTGGTGAAGCGGTCCTCCAGGACCACCCGCTCCGAGATCAGGATGGAGTCCTCGAAGTTGTAGCCGTTCCAAGGCATGAAGGCGACGCGCAGGTTCTGGCCCAGGGCCAGCTCACCCATGTCCGTGGAGGGACCGTCCGCGAGGACATCGTCCCGGGCGATCACGTCGCCCGTTCGCACCAGGGGTCTCTGGTTGATGCAGGTATTCTGGTTGGAGCGGGTGTACTTAGTCAGGGTGTAGATATCGACCCCAGGCACCCCGGGCAGGGCCTCGTCGTCGTTGACCCGCACCACGATACGGGAGGCATCCACCGACTCGATGACCCCGCCGCGGCGTGCCCGCACCACCACCCCGGAGTCTTTGGCGACCGCCCGTTCCATGCCAGTCCCGATCAGGGGCTTCTCCGCCCTCAGGGTCGGCACCGCTTGGCGCTGCATGTTGGAGCCCATGAGGGCCCGGTTGGCGTCGTCGTGCTCGAGGAAGGGAATGAGGGAGGCCGCCACCGAGACGATCTGGCGGGGCGAGACGTCCATGTACTGGACCTCCTCCGGGGCCTTCATGGTGAACTCGTTCTGGTGCCGGCAGGACACCAGGGCGTCCAGGAGCCGTCCCTCTTCGTCCAGGGTGGCGTTGGCCTGGGCGATGACGAAGTTTCCCTCCTCGATCGCCGACAGGTAGTGGATCTCCAGGCTCGCCCGCCCGTCCTCCACCTTACGGTAAGGGGTCTCGAGGAAGCCGTACTTGTTAGTCCGGGCGTAAACGGCGAGCGAGTTGATCAGACCGATGTTGGGACCCTCAGGTGTCTCGATGGGGCATACCCGGCCGTAGTGGGTCGGGTGGACGTCGCGCACCTCGAATCCCGCCCGCTCCCGGGCGAGACCCCCGGGACCGAGCGCCGAGACCCGACGCTTGTGGGTGACCTCGGAGAGTGGGTTGTTCTGATCCATGAACTGGGAGAGCTGGCTGGAGCCGAAGAACTCCTTGATGGCCGCGGACACCGGCTTGGCGTTGATCAGCTCCTGGGGCATGAGGCCCTCGGACTCGGCCAGCGACAGGCGCTCCTTGACCGCGCGCTCCACCCGCACCAGGCCGATCCGGAACTGGTTCTCCGCCATCTCACCGACGCAGCGGATGCGCCGGTTGCCGAGATGGTCGATGTCGTCCACGGTGCCGCGGCCATTGCGCAGCTCCACCAGCACCTTGAGTGCGTCGATGATATCCGAGGTGTCGCCGTGCTCCGCAAAGAGTGCCTGGGAAAAGGCATCGTTGCGGGTGCTGCAATAGCGCCCGTCATAGAGGACCCCTGGGCCCACCTCGGAGTCGCGACTCAGGCGCCGGTTGAACTTCATGCGCCCCACGGCAGAGAGGTCATAGCGGTCGGGCGTGAAGAACAGGTTGTGGAACAGGTTCTGGGCCGCCTCCTTGGTGGGCGGCTCGCCGGGGCGCATCATGCGGTAGATCTCGACCTGGGCCTCCAACTCGTTGGTCGTGCTGTCGATACGCAGGGTCTCGGAGATGTAGGGCCCCTGGTCCAGGTCATTGACGAAGAGGGTCTCGACCCGCTCCACCCCCTTGGAATGGAGCAGGGCCAGCACATCCTTGGTGATCTCCGCGTTGGCCTCCGCGATCACCTCGCCGGTGCCCCGATCCACCTGGACGTGGGCGAGCACCCGCCCGACCAGGAAGTCCGGCGGGACCTCCAAACGTTCCACGCCGGCCTTCTGGAGCTCCCGGATGTGCTTGGCGGTGACCCGCTTGCCGGCCTCGACCAGGACCTGGTCGCCGATCTTCACGTCGAAGTCCACGGTCTCGCCACGTAACCGCTCCGGCACCAGATCCAAGGACACGGCCCCCCCATCGAAGCGGAAGGTGTCGGTCTCAAAGAAGCGTGCCAGGATGTCCTCGACCCGGTAACCCAGGGCCCGCAGCAGGATGGTGGCGGGAAGCTTGCGCCGGCGATCGATACGGACGAAGACGTGGTCCTTGGGGTCGAACTCGAAGTCCAGCCAGGAG
>Ga0209254_10005536_pt1 | contig 11621 bp, 6 predicted proteins | sample FrelakmetDIP11DI_FD_187148 | JGI IMG/M metagenome (GOLD analysis project Ga0209254, IMG submission 187148) | Freshwater lake sediment microbial communities from the University of Notre Dame, USA, for methane emissions studies - DIP11 DI (SPAdes)... | ecosystem: Environmental > Aquatic >... | reverse complement strand
AGTACGACAAGAAAGAGAAACTCATACCGGCGCAGATGACCCGCTCCGCCGAGGCCCTGCGCAACCGTCTCAGCAAGTACTGCACGGGCGACAAGCCCAAACAGGACAGCCTGCTCTACTGTCCAGACTACCAAGTCAAGCAGCCTGGCACTGCAGGCATCGACCCGGCGCGCATCGTCGACGCCTGCAAGCGAGACCACCTTACCCACATCATCCGCTGCCTGCTGCCCGAGGATGCGCCCCCCAGCAAGGTGGCCGAGGAAGTTCACCGCTTCCTGCGAAACGAGCTTCGGCTGGTGGCCGACGTTGCAACCGTTGCTGGCCAGGCACGCACGCTCTACACCAGGCTGTCTGGCGGGCTCACCGAATGGGCTCGCTGCATCGAATGTGAGCCGTTCCGGCTCAGGGTGATTGGTACCGCCGGTTCCGGCAAGACCCAGCTCGCGCTAAACGTCCTGCAGGACGCGGTGGCGGCCGGCCGGCGGCCGCTCTATGTCTGCTACAACCGCCCGCTGGCCGACCACATCGCGCTGATCGCCCCGATCCAATCGACGGTCACCACCTATCACCAGCTATGCGACCACATCCTGCGCTCCACCGGCCAAGTGCCGGACTTCTCAAAGCCAGGGGCCTTTCAGATACTGGAAAGCTTCATGGCGGACTACCAGCCCGATGCCATCTGGCAGTTCGACGACCTCGTCATCGACGAAGGCCAGGACTTCCAGCCTGCTTGGCGCGACAACGTGCTGAAACTGCTGAAACCTGCCGGCCGTGTCTGGTGGCTGGAGGACCCGATGCAGAACCTTTACAGCCGGCCGCCAGTAGAGCTCCCCGGCTGGGTCATCCTGCGCGCACAGACCAACTACCGCACGCCGCACGACATCCACGGCTATCTGCAACGCCTGGTTGGATCACAACAATCCATCGAGTGCGGCAGCCCGCTCGATGGCTCGGACATCGAGATCCTCACCTACGCCGACCATGCTGACCTGATGGACAAGACCAAGTCCGCCATCACTCATGGGCTAGGTGCTGGCTTCAAGAAAGACATGATCGCGGTTGTCACCTACCGCGGCCGAGAGCACTCCAGCTTCACCCCGCTCGACAAGCTGGGGCCACACGCCCTCAAGGCTTTCACCGGCCAGTATGACCTTTTCGGGAGCCCGATCTATTCAGAAGGCGAACTTTTCATCGACTCGGTCCACCGCTTCAAGGGACAGTCCGCACCGTGCATCGTCTTCACCGAGATCGACTTCGAAGAACTGGACGAAGCGGCGTTGAGAAAATTGTTTGTGGGGATGACGCGGGCGACGATGAAGCTGGTGATGGTGGTGTCGGAACGGGCGGCGCTATCCATAATGGGGAAGCTCGACAATCAGCACTGATTGAATATGGTAACAACTTGATAAGTCGGTATTTGCGAGGGGGGGGGGAACTCATGTCGATGAGCAGTGCCACAAAGAAACTTTTTGATCTGTACTGGCAGGCAGATCGAGGCGATGTAAGGAAACGTTATGACGCGCTATTTGGCGACCTGGATCAAAACACTGACGTCGAGGAAGAGAGCGTTGACAAGGAAAACATCTCAGACCTACCAACCATCAAATTCACCTTCCCTAACACCTCATCAGTTAGGAGCGACATTTTTACCGATACCGAATCCTGTTTCAGGAAATACAGCGGCTATCCAAGCCTCTTCAAAGATTTGCTAACTGAAGCATGGGATGAAATTCCGCCTGACTCACGGCCACTGGCACTTCGATATTACATTAGTGATTTCTTTGATGATGGTTGGAGTCAGACTCACAATCTCGAGGGCTTAATCAACTTTTTCGGCATCGAGGCAGCGACGCACGTCCAGCATATGCACTCACCGGAAGCTGTCTTCCCGATTTCATCGGCCCTTCGCTACGACCAGTTGGCACACATATTGTCAGGGCTCGGCGTCGAGTTGCCCTCGGAGCCTTCCGAACACACGGTCTGGAGGGTCATCGACCTGTCTTCCGCTCTCAACGATTTTGCGACGGAAAACCAACTAGAACCATGGCAGCTGTGGGCCACCGTCTATGACTTCGGTCCGGCCTATCTTCTGCCAGACGAAAGCACATATCCGCAAGGACACTCGCCGAGAATCTGGATCACGGCAGCGGGCGCCGAGAATTTCGCGCGACTCGACCAGCACACCGAGAAATCCCGAGAAGTCTGGTCCATCAACCGCGAAGCCAAACGCGGCGACATTGCTTTAATGTATTGCACCAGACCTCGCTCCGCTCTAGTTGCTATCTACCGCTGCGGCTCGGATGCCTATGAAGATCCGTTCTGGGAGCCGTGGGGCAACAGCAGATGGGCCGAACTCCGCGATCGTCTGACGATCCCCGCGTTGTCGTTGAAGGAAATGAAGCAGGATCCTGTGCTCAAAGACTGGAGCCTGGTTAAGACCCAGTTTCAGGGCATGCTCCAACATCGCGTCCCAGACACGATCTGGACGCGAATCAAGGAACTCATCGGCGAGAAGGACCCAGAAATGGGCAGAACGCTCCAAGACTACGCCGCTTCAGCGCAAGGAATTCGTACTCTGCCAACCTCTGATTCGAAGCTGACTGAACTTGACTTCGAGAACCAAGGGATCGTGCCTCTCCTTGAAGTGCTGGGCTGGAAGTCTGACAAAACGCTCCATCGCCAATACGAAATGCGGATCAAAGTCGGTTCTGGTTTTCCGCGAAGAGTCTTTGCAGACTTTGTCGGATTCGCTGACTCATCGGAAAGTCGAGCCCTCTTGATCGTGGAGAACAAACGCCAGATCCGGTCGGACCGGCATCTCAGCGATGCCGTCGAGCAATGCGAATCCTACGCTGGCAAGTTACGGTGCCCAAGATTTGTGGTTGCAGCCCCGCAGGGTGTTTGGGTTTATGACTTGGCATTTCCCGGCCAGAGCAAGCTCATTCTTGCGCTTGAACAAGACATCCTTTCCAGCGCCACGACTGGACTTGCAGAGTCGCTCTCCAATTTGATGGGCTTTGAAGTATTGGCGAGAAAGTAACCGCATGCTTCAGCGAGACTTGTCTGTGTCCTGGCCATGTCACGTCTTCACGGAAATCGACTTGATGGCCAGGAGCAAACTGCATTGAGGAAGCCTTGCGTGGAGATTACGGGACTAACGATGAAGCTACTGCATGCCCTGTCGGAGCGCGTAATGGTGGCGATGCTCAAAGCGCTCCGATGCCAATCGCCAACCGCTCAGAGCGAGTTAAATGCGGTTAGAAAGCAAGGTAGCTCAGCAAGCGTCTCAATTCCAACCTACCAGCCAAAGGCAGTTTCAGTCTCCCCCTTGTTGATGCGCCTGGGAAACCCGGTCATGTTTGAGTGAAAACGGTGCTCATCGCTCACAAAACCAACGCCATCAAGCCTTCTGAGCACATCCGGCTGGTGACTAGGGTGCACCATCAGGTTAATGTTGTTCAGCCTCGATGTGGTCTTCACCACGTATATCGTCTGACCACTGGGTGATTGGAACTCAGAAAGCTTGGCCGTTGTTCTTGTCAGACTATAACCAGCGCGCTCCACTTCCCCCAGAATTGTGTCAATGTCAGCATTATTTAGTGCTGCCAAATTGCGAGAAACCCGCATGGCTGGCTTTGATTTCTCCGTTGGAGCAGTTGTTGGCGGCATTGCCACGGCAGAGGTCCGGTTTGCCTAGGTCGCTATTACTACGCGAGGATTCTCACCTAGCAGAGAAGAGGTTTCAGCCCGCATCTGCTCATAAGCCTTGTCCAGCCAGTCGCAGCGGCTGCGAACAGGGTTCCTAAGGTTTAGTTCGTCTTTCGACACCTCACGCAGATAGTAACGGGTCGTACTGCCGCCAGCGCTTGATGGATGGCAGAACGAGCCTAACACCTGATCTCGCCGAAGTACCCCCTCTTCTACGCACCACTCCAATGCGGCTTGAGGGGTAGGCCCGAGCGCTACGAATAGAGCATCGCGGCTCATCTCCCGGGCGGACGGAACAAAACAATCGAGGAAGCACTGCTTGAGTAGTGGCGAATCCATAACCTCCTCGAAACTTCCATTGAATCTCTTGCCGGCCTTGAATGCAGCGTGGGGAACGACAGATGTCGAGTGGAGTAATTCTGCGTCGTCACCCCAAAGCGTATCCACATCATCGATACCGAGAAGCTTCTCAAACTGGAAGTGCCGCAGCATCTTCAAAAGGTTCGGCTTCATGGATGGGCCGCCAAATGCCCCGACCTTTTTGATCTCGACCAGAACCTCCTCTGCCGGCCACCCCGCTTTCAACAGTTCCTGAGCTTTCTCATAGGCAAGATCAAGCTGGGTGTTTCCCGGGGTGATCCCCACGATCACGAGACGCGCATCTCGGTTCACATGCTCGAACGGGATGTACTGGAGATCGTATTGACCCTGCCGCCCAAGGCTGAACTCAGACGCCCCCGCCCCGCCAGCTCCAAAGAGCTTCAGATCATCTGCGAATCGCTTAAACATGTTTCGATCCATTTTTCTCTCTCTTGTATTGGGCTGAAGAACCGGAGGCTACAAGTCGAACCTAGGCGGCGGAAGGGGAAATACGAAAGTTGTTAATCAGAGGCCTTAAGGCCCCGGGGAAAGCATCAAACGTTACTCAACTTCGGCGCACGTTTATGATGAGGTCACGTACTGCCAAGCTGCATCCTCAATCGATCCACCATACCCATGGGAATTGGTGGCTGCTCTGCCAGTTTTTCAATTTCCCATGCACTCGCCCGGAGCACACGTGACATCGACTCTTCCGCCCCCATCACGACCCCGAACCAACGCTCCCTGTCCATAACCACCCGGTAGAGTTTTTCATCCTGGCAGCCTTCCACATAGGGGAGGTAGACACGAATCGACCTGCCGCTGCGCTCGGCCTTGGAGCCCAAACGGTCAATACGGCCTGTTCTCTGCTCAAGCGAACTGGGATTCCATTCCAGGTCATGGTGAATCACATGACGGCAATTCAAATGCAGATCAACCCCTTCAGCCATCACGCTGCTCGCGATCAGGATCTCCGGATAAAAAGGCGTATTGAAGGTCAACATGATCCGTTCACGGGTTTCATCACGCGTATCACCATAGACACGTCTCACATTTGCCACCAAGCGAACCCGCCCTCCAGCCTGTGATTCATCATCGGTCATGGATTGATCTACCTCTGGCCCAGCGTGGGTTCCGGTCTGCAACTTCTTCAACGCGTCCAGATACGCTTGACGGTCAGTAGGGCTCGCCCGCTTAGATAGAAAATCCAGAAACTGCTTGATGACCTGTCGCAAGCTCAAACCAGAAGCATCCGCACGGTCAAATAGATCATCGACCCAAGACTGGGATACCTCTTTCACCGAAAGATCAGCAAAGCGGACCAAAAATGTGGGGGTACGCAGGAACCGCAAGACAATGTCATGGATATCGGCCCTTGTCTCAGGTAATTGCAGGACCGGCTGATGCTCAATCATTGAGTCCAGTATTGCCATGACGTCCTTTGCGGCCAGCCGGTCTCGATCAAAGTAATCCGCCAAACGCCTCAACTCACCCGGGAGCATGTCAGGCTCACAACCGATATCCCGACAGGCACGGCTCTCGGTCTCATCGATCATCGCCTGCGACAGATAGCGATGGAGGGCCGCGCCAGTTTCGCGGTAATGGCAAAAAACAAGCACCTTCTCGCCTTGGCGCCACAGTGCCATGGCAAGATCAACAGTGGCTTTCAGCTTTGGATGTTTTCGATACCCCTGCGCGCCCGTGTGCCGCGCTGCGTTCCGCAACTGATCGGCATACCAGGCGCCGCTTCCATGCTGAACAAGCGCGTCATCATTCGCTAAGTCGGTGGTCTCTTCACGTCTTGTATCCAGCAATGCCTCATAACTCGAGGCCAGGCCCCCACCAAAAAATTTCGGACAATCTGGCAGGGTCGTGACTCTGGCTCCCAACAGGAAAGGCAGACAGTTGTCCGCCCCCACCTTTAATCCCCCACCCTTCCCTTCACTCTGCTCGCCGCTGGCTTCGCGCTGTACATCTGCTCCTTCAATCCGCACACGACGCAGAATTGAATCAGATGGCGCTGGCAGATGGTTAGATCTGGAATGTCGAAGCACCCAGGGCCTCAAGCTAAGTTCAGCGTCGCCTATCGCCGCTTGGGAAGCGTGGAAAGCAAGCATCACTGAACGAATTCGCTCATTCACCACGTTGCGGCATTCGGGATCGTCACCCTCGCTAGCCAACAACCACCAGTGCAACCCGTAGGTTTTCTCAGCGTCTTCCACGTCCTGTGGAACCAGTTTCTTCCATGCCCGTTCCAGCCGCTCTGCGGCCAACTGCATTGCATCAAGCCTTTGGTGCAGCGTATTAATTGCCTCCCCAAAACTTTCTCTGCTCATCGCAGGCGCTCGCTTGCTCCGCCAGTCAATCGAATCAAAACGTGACAACACATTCCGCAACTCGCCGTGCCCCAGTTGGAATGGCGTGGCCGTCAGAAACAGCATGCGCTCAAATCGCTCGGTTAATTGGCCGCCTACAGTATTGAGATCCTCCCGTGTAGCAGACAGCAATGCTGAAAGCTGCGTGCCCGCATTGCGCGCACGGTGGGCCTCATCCAGCACGAGTAAAGGAAACGAATAAGGGATACGCTTCAAACAAACGCGCCAGATCTCCGGTAAGACACCTCCATTCCCGCTGTCCAGTGCAGATCGCGCCAACTTGATGCGGCTGTCCAGGCTCTTGGAATCCCGTTCTGGCATCACCTCGACCACGCGTTCGAACACTGGGGTCAGGTTCATTTCATCCAGGGTAAGCAGCAACAGTTGCGGCACGGGATCATCGTCTTCCGGCTCAAGCCACCCCTCATTCACGAGTAAGGGCTTCCATTGAGAGGCAGGTGTTTCAAGCAACCTCAGATAAAGCGCGTAATGCTCGTCTACCTTGTATCCATGGCGAAGCACCATCGGCGCGAACCTGGCCAAGCGCTGCCGTAGCGCCACAACACCGTGTCGACCTTTGATCGCAGCCTGCAGCACGGCAAGCTTCACCCATTTATCCGCCAGCTTTCGGTGCAACGCCCCGTGCGACAACACAATTAAAGAGGCGCGCACTGGCTCGGGATCATCCAGCAGTTTCAGAAAATCAACGCCCGATTCGGCCGTTGCCACCCGGAATCGGGAGCGCTCCTCGTCTGATCGCAGACAAGCCGTGCGAAACGTCTCGGCATCCCGCTTCCACTTGCCCACGACGCCCGGTGGAACCATAACCACTACGGGGCGGGTACCGTCTGCCATAACATGAGCCGACGCCGCCGCAAGCGCGACGAAGGTTTTGCCCATGCCTACTTCGTCACCCAGAATAATCCCTGGCTGGTCATCCAACCGGTCCAGAATGATCTGTGCAGACCGTTGTTGCCGCTGTGCATCCTCTTCAGAGAGAAAGCCTTCCACATAGAGATTCAGCGAATCAGGCAGCTTCATGGCATGCCCCTTCCTGGACGTAGTCCGGTTGCTGAGCAAGTGCGTTAGCGATATAGCCTTGCATGGATGACGAACAACCCTTTTGCGCCTCCGCCAGCATTTGCGACAAATCAGCCTGAAAGGCTGCTAATAGCTGAGTTACATCGGGGGCGGCAGGTCGCCCCCCTGCCCCCTTCAGCGCCACAGCCGCAATCTCACGCGACAACTCGCACAACAAGAAAGCCCACTCATCGGGCAACTCGGGATCGCACTGCCGACGCATTGCCTCCAGCACCGCTCGCGCCCCCACTGGGCCACTTATTCGCCACGCCATGGCAGAGGTCGACAGAACAGGTTGTTCCAGCCGCGATCGCAATTCCCGCATCGCCCAGCAAGCCCGCTGCACGCGTTTGACGAGGAAACCACTCGTATCCACCTTGGCATGGGGATCTACCAGTTCCACCACCTGCTCCACCTCGGTGTCATCGTCATTCGGCTGCTGTCGTAACCAAGCACGCAAGGCTTCGTTTAATGGCCTAGCTGAACTCAACAGATCCAAAAGCGCTGCAAGTGACAAGCCTTGCAACTCGGTCGGCGCCGGCAAGGTATCAGGAGCAGCCACATTCAAAGGCCACTCTGCCACGTTGTCGCCACCAGCCCATACGACCATTAGCACTGAGGGTGGTGGTCCTTCACATGGCAAACGAAGTTCCACCTTTAATTTTGCCTTCAACACCTTCCACTCCGCACCATCCATCAGGCGCATCTTCTCGTGACTGACGTGCCAACCATCCACAGGGGCCTCCCCTGCAAATTCCAGACTGATGAGGAAGTGATCTTCAACAACTCCGTGGAATACCGCCTGGCTAAAAAAGCGTGGCAGCGGCAGTGTCACGTTGTCCTCCTCACCTTCCTCATCAAATGCACGTGCAAACTCACTCACCTGGCCCGGTTCCACGGCCGCCGAACCACGCAATACCCGCGACTCCATCGTGCGGCGCATAGCCTCCTTGGAATCGGTACGCAACACATACGCCACATTTGCCTCGAAATTGCGTGCATATTTGTTGAGGCCAGTACCGGCGGATGTGAAGTTGCTGGATCCGATCACCAGCAGGCTCCAGGTCTCATGCGACAAGGCCAAGGTCTTCGCATGCAAGGGGCGGCGCTCACGGCTGATGTCAGTGGGCACATCCACAACCTGAATCGGGTGCAGGAGGGTCTTAACATCTGCCCGTCCGCCCGGCATGGCATCCAGAACATGTTCCGGCGCCTCCAATCGCCAGCCCCCGGATTCAGGCGCCGCCTCTCCGGCCACATGGAAATGCACCGCCACCGCCCCTCGCTGTTTCATCACCCCCCAGAGCCGGCGTTCCGGTCCACCATCGCGCAACTCAGGGTCGAAGAACGGCGAAACGACGTGCGCTTCGCCCGGAGGGCCGCCTGGCAGCAAATCATTCAACTGGCCAAAGAAATCGGGACGACCCGGGCCAACCAGGATCAGCCGGCGCTGAAGTCCGCGCGATGGCGCAGCCTTCTTCTCAAAACGTTCATCCAGCCAAGCAAGCAGCTTTTCGGCCCGTTCTCGCCCAGGGCCATTGGTCAGCGCAAGAATCTCATGCAGGTAAGCCAGTAGCGGAATTAATAGACCGCTGTCTGCAAACCTGTCATCAAAGTCCAGCGCGGCAAAACACTCCTGATTGCGACGGTAGCCGGCATCCGTCAAATTTGCAGAGCCGATGATCACCCGCACATGATCCTGCCAGGCCAACACGCTGATCTTGGCGTGCATGACCCCCGATTCAGGGCGAGCTGCCAACAAGTCCCAACGCAGGCTGCGCCTGCCGGCGCAATGGTGAATATCCGACACCACTGCCGCGCACATCAAATTGGCGAGCTTCTCTTCGCGCTCGATTCGATACAGCGCCCCATCGCGAGCCGGGTCACTTTGCACACCCGCAAAGCGAGCCAAGCACTCTTCTTCAAACAAGGCCGTGTCCAGCGTGAATGTGGTAGCCAGAACACCGATCGGGTCTCCTGCATTGGGCGGCGGCTCCCACATAGTCAGCATCCGACGCTGTGTAGCATCCCCCTTTTTAGCTCTGGCCATCAGATGGTCTCCTCGCTCAGATTGACCCGGCCTAGATCACGCGCAAACGACCAAATTGGCTTCGTACGGTACGCATGCACATATCGATCAGATCGTGATTCAAACTCGCCCAGGGTGTAGCCAGGCCGGATCGCAACGCGACCATCGCCAAACACGTCGAACCAAGCCCGTTTTCCATTGGGCGGCTTAGCGCGCTGCACCCTGGCATGATGTTCCAGTAATTGTTCGGCAAATCCAGCCGCGTCCTGCGTTTCGCCCACCCAGGCCAGCGCCTTCTCGGCACGCAGGCGCAGCGCCGGGTCTACCTCCCCTAGCTCGTACACGGCATCCATAAATGCCTCGGTCCCATGCAATGCTGCTTCTCGCATGGCCGTCCCCTGCGACAACCAAGCTGCATCGACCGGGCCCCTCGCCTCAGTCATGCGCCAGCGTGCCTCTTCAAATGCATCCGTCAGCAACCGAGACAAACGCTCATACGTCCGAATCGATTTCAGCAACTGCTGCATCGGCAGGGAAACATGCGGCTCCAGCCACTGGTGATAGCCGGCCTCCGAGCCATCAGCCTGCTGCCATGCGGCTTGCCCCTCGGTCGTCACCAGCAAGGCGGCATACTCCCCGCGCAATACATCGTTATGCGTCAACGCCGTCCATAAGGCATTGCGCTCCTTCAGTCCTGGCTCATGTGGGTTTAAATGTTCAGCAATCAGCTTTCTTGTCGCGCTTCCCGGGTCTTTGGCATAGCCAGCCTGGATGCTGCTCGCAACCGACCTCTCGATCGCCAGGCGTAACTCGCGCCCTGGTCCTTGTCCCTCCAGAAACCCGGCCATCCCCTGGTCTTCCTGCCAGGCCGACAACACCCGATACCCATGATCGAGAGGATGCCCCTCTCCGTCAAAAATTCCAGCCTTTAAGCCCAGCACCCGGTAAACCCCATGAAAACCAAACACCGTGGGCGTTTTAAGATAAGTACGCATGCACACCACGTCGTTGGCGGCAATCGTCGACAGCACCTTGTCCCGTCCTGGAATGCCTGACAAAACACCCCCTTCGGCGCGACGCATCAGCGCTTCCACCACCAACCACTCGTACACCATCCAGGCCGGCAGGCGTTTAGCCTCGCCCGCTGCCACCACGGCATCACCGCAGGCGGCCATCCCAACCAGAGCGAGTGTCAGGTAACGAGGTTTGGATTGTCGCTCGCGCACCCCTGGTGCCAGCCGCACGCCAAGCGCATCGGCGATTGAGTAAAGTCCTAGAGGATCGAGACTGCCTTCTGCCTGCAGCGGAGGGTCAAACTGGCTCAGGAATGGCAGGATAGATTCGTCGTTCAAGTCGGGATCCTCACATGGAAGCCCAGCCGTAACTGTTGTTCGGCTGGTTTTGTATTGTTGTATAAGCGAACTTAGTAATACTGACGGATGTAGCTGAACGCCTTCTCAAACAGATCATCATCCGCATGCAGCTTGTATTTGAAGAGTGCCTTGCGCAGCGCCTTCTTCACTTCGCGCTCACCTGCCTGCGTCCCCTGCCAACCGGGGAAACGGACCAGGCGCACGATCTCGTCGATGTCCGTGACGACCCGTTCGACCATGATTGGCGTCTCGGCCGTCTTGACCTCGTTGAACAATTCGGTGAGCGCCGCCTTGCCTCGATCCTCGTCCTCCTCAGGCGGCTCTTCCTTCTCGGCCTGCAGTGTCTCCTTGGCAATCTCCAGCAAAGCTTTCAGGAACTCCACGCTGTTGATTTGCCCGGACTCGAACCTGTCTTTCAGCGCATCGAGCCGCTCAGACAGCTTTTTGAACTTGGGATTGCCAGCATGCCCTCTGAGCCTGCGTTTCAGCTTGATCTCGATCTCCTTGGCTTTTTTCGGGTCAGGATTCGACAGCACTGCCTCTAGCAAGTCGGCGTCCAGCACCAAGGTGTCGAGGTCATCGCGGACGGCATCCACGTGCACGTTCTGATGGATCAGCTCAATCGTTTTGGCGCCGAGCGAATGCCAGATCAGCTTGCCGTGGCCACTCGATGGCTGCACCGACTGGTACACCTGC
>Ga0209254_10005535_pt1 | contig 11621 bp, 11 predicted proteins | sample FrelakmetDIP11DI_FD_187148 | JGI IMG/M metagenome (GOLD analysis project Ga0209254, IMG submission 187148) | Freshwater lake sediment microbial communities from the University of Notre Dame, USA, for methane emissions studies - DIP11 DI (SPAdes)... | ecosystem: Environmental > Aquatic >... | reverse complement strand
TACTACTACCGGGCAATTTCAATCTTTACCTTTTTTTGTTTGATCTTTTCGTTCTTGATTAATTCAATGGCATTGGTTGCTTTGGTTTTACGGATAGCCACGAAAGAAAAGAAATCTTTTACCTCAATCAGGCCTATATCTTCTTTCTTAAGCTGTGCTTTATTGGTCAAAAATCCAACAATATCAACTTTATTGATTTTGTCCTTCTTGCCGGCGGCTACAAAAAGAGTTACCCATTTAGGTTTTTCGGGAATTACTGCTTCTTCAGGCAATTCAATGGCTTCAGTTTCCTTATCAACATATGCCGGAAGTTTTTCATCAGCGGATAAAATGAGGATCGCTGTTCCACTTGCATCCATGCGTGCCGTACGCCCGTTACGGTGTGTAAATGAATCTTCGGTTAGGGGCAGATGATAGTGAATGATATATCTTATATGGGCAATGTCCAGTCCACGTGATGCCAGGTCTGTTGTTACCAGCACCTGTGTGGTTCCATTGCGGAATTTACATAATGCGCTGTCGCGTTCCTGTTGTTCCATCGCACCGTGATAGAACTGATTATTTATCCCTTTTTCGGTAAGGTAGGCGCTGGTCCGTTCAACTGATTCACGGTGATTACAAAATACAATGGTGGGCCTTGCACCCAGATGGCATATTAGCCTGAAAAGTGTTTCCAGTTTATCTTTATCATGTGAGATAACTTTCCGGATGGCCAGTCGTGTACCATCATCTCCTTCACTGGTGAAGAAATTCAGCACTACCGGGTTTTCCAGTCCAATAAATGCGGGAATCTCTTCTGCAGGTGTTGCAGAAGTCAGGTATCGCTTTTTTATCGAAGGAAGCGAACCAATGATAAAAGACATTTCTTCCTGGAAACCCAGTTCAAGGGATTTATCAAATTCATCCAGTATCAGGGTTTCAATAGAGTCAACTGTTATATTGCCTCTGCGGATATGATCGGCCAGCCTTCCGGCTGTTCCAATGATCAATGCAGGTGGTTCGATAAGGTTATTTTCTTCGGTTTCCCGGAGATGCCCGCCATAACAACAGGTAACTTTGAAACCGGTTACCATGGACCTGAAAACCTGTTCTATCTGGAGAGCCAGTTCACGTGAAGGTACAATTACAAGCGCCTGTGTCTTTTTATTATGGGGATCGAGCTGTTGCAATACGGGCCATAAAAAAGCCAGCGTTTTGCCCGTTCCTGTGCGAGAGATCAATATAATACCCGGATGTTCTTTAGCGGCTTCATTAAAAGCCACCTGCATTTCATTAAGCGCCTCAATATCCAGTCGGGCTAAAATATTTTCCAAAACTTCTTTTTCCTGCTCCATAAACACGAAATTAGGTCAATTAAGCCCGTAAACAACGAGTGTTTTTGGTTATGACTTGCCCTGGTTATCGGCCCATTCGAGCCTGATGGCGCTTAGTTCGGCAGCAGAAAGCCTGGATTGAATATAATGTCCTTTTGCTGTTTTTTGCCTGAATGCTTCATAAAGGGTTACCGCACAGGCAACAGATACGTTCAGGGAATGTATCATGCCTACCTGGGGAATGGTGAAAAGGCCATCGCAGGACTTCCGAAAAGGCTCGCTCACCCCATACTTTTCATTACCAAAAACCAGTGCAATCTTTTTTGTCAGATCCGTTTCATGCAGGGAAGGAACACCTACTCCGATATAGCTTGCGAACATCAGGTCATATTTACTGCGTATATCATGTATACAGGTATCCCTGTCTGAATAGGTGTGGAGTGCAACCCATTTATTGGCGCTTCTGCTGCTTCGGTATCCCCAGTTTTTATGCAAGGGTATAACATCCGTTATAGCATAGACCTCACTGATACCAATGGCATCACAGGTACGCATAATCGCTGCAACATTATGCGGATCAAATACATTTTCCATTACAACCGTAAGGTCGTTTTGCCTTCTGGCGAGCACCTCCTCTAAACGGTCAGATCTTTGTGGTGTCATGCAAAAAAATAAATGCTTTGGTAAATATAAACATCTTAGCGTTTCTGCCTGCACGCCAAAACACCTGAAGTTAAAACAGATCGAAGCCTTTAAATATCAAAGTCATTACCACTTCACCAATACTCTTGAGTGATATCAATTTCAAACAGTACCGGATCCATAAAAAGAAGAATCTTATCTTTCCTGTCTGGAAGTATTATATATGGAAAACAAGGAAATCAATAGAAAACCAGTTGATATATGGATACCTGAACCCGTACACTTCAGAAAGTATTGCTGGTACAGTCAAAGATCGGAATTACAGGAGCCTCTGTATTAGCAAGTTTTGCCGGGTATTTTACGATCAAATATGCCGCTAAAAAGAAACAGATTTAAAATCCATACATAATAAAGAACCAATATTCAACCATAAGTAAACCGCGGCTAAGATGAATAAACACATCAGTATCGAGAAAACAGAAATATTATCCAGCAACTGGTATACCCTGAAAAAAGTAACCTATCGTATCCAACAAAAGGATGGCACTGTACAGGTTCAGAGCCGGGAAGCTTATGACCGGGGGAATGGTGCTGCCATATTGTTGTATAACGCGGAGAAAAAAACCGTGATACTGACCAGGCAATTCAGGCTGCCAACCTATATTAATGGGAATACCACCGGCATGCTTATAGAAGCATGTGCCGGCCTGCTTGATCTGGATAATCCGGAAGACTGCATCAGGCGGGAAACCGAAGAAGAAACAGGTTTCCAGGTAAAAGATGTTCGCAAAGTTTTTGAAGCGTATATGTCGCCAGGATCGGTTACAGAAATGCTCTACTTCTTTGTAGCAGCGTATGACGACCAGATGAAAGTACATGAAGGTGGCGGCATGGCTCATGAACAGGAAGATATAGAAGTACTGGAGCTGCCCTTCGCTGAAACATTAAGGAAGATCGAAAGTGGTGAAATCAAAGACGGCAAAACCATCATGTTGCTTCAGTATGCCCTAATTAATAAGTTAGTTCTTTAAAATGATCTTTCTGATTTGCTTTAGGCCGGCCATAATATTTCAAAGAATGATAAACGGCAACCACCCTGAACAATTTCATATTACCTTGTAAAAAAATTTTCTGTGTCTGTATTATCCATTCAGTCAGTTTCAAAATCCTATGGCCGGATCCAGGCACTTAACCAGGTTTCTTTTGAGGTTCCGGAAGGATCAGTGTTTGGTATCCTTGGTCCCAATGGCAGCGGTAAGACAACCTTGCTAAGCATTATCCTGGATGTTTTACATGCCGATTCGGGACAATTTCTCTGGTTTGGCAAAGAGAGTTCACCAGACCTGCACAAAAAGATTGGTTCGCTGCTGGAGACACCAAATTTTTACCACTATCTCTCCGCTGTTAATAACCTGAAGATCACCCAACGCATCAGTTCAAGAGGTGACGATGCCGGTATTGAAGACGTATTGAAAAAAGTAAACCTGTACGAAAGGAAGTACAGCCGGTTCAGTACCTACAGCTTAGGTATGAAACAGCGGCTGGCGATTGCCGGGGCCTTGCTGGGAAGTCCGCAGGTCCTGGTACTGGATGAACCAACAAATGGACTGGATCCTGTGGGTATTGCAGAGATACGGGGACTGATAAATGAATTGAACAGAAAAGGACATACCATTATTATGGCGAGTCACCTGTTAGATGAAGTGGAAAAAGTATGTACCCATGTAGCCATACTGAACAAGGGAAAACTGATTACAACGGGTATGGTGGATGAAGTTATGACGGATGAAGATATGGTTGAACTTGCAGCGACGGACAATGCCGTACTCCTGGAGCAACTTCATAATTACCCCGGCCTGACACAGGTTAAACAGGAAGCTGGTTTTGTGTACGCTTTTTTTGGCAAGGGCGAGGCAAAAACAGAAGAGATCAATGCTTTCTGCTTTTCAAAAGGAATTATTCTCTCCCATGTTTTATTCAAAAAGAAAAAACTTGAAGCGCGCTTTTTTGAACTCACCGGAAACGAATCAGGTGACTTTGCCAAAAAATCATAACAAACCACCCTAAATTTAGTGTACGCATCCGCGTAATAAAAAACTCAATTTTACTAACATGATGCATATCATAGGAACAGAATGGCTTAAGATAAAAAGTTACAGGGCTTTCTGGTGGGTGATGGCCATTACGGCACTTTCTTATCCTGGCATTAACTACATATTTTATAATGCTTATTTAGAGATCACTAAAAAAGAAAGTTCCACCGGAGAGATGGCAAAAATGTTGCTGGGAAACCCTTTTGTGTTCCCGGAAACTTTTCATACGGCAGGATATTTCAGTTCATTTTTTGTGTTCATACCAGCCATTGTGGTGATCATGATGATCACCAATGAATATACCTATAAAACACATCGCCAGAACATCATCGATGGCTGGAGCAGGAATGAATTCATGCTGGGTAAATTTTTCGATGTATTGCTGATTACCCTGCTGGTAACCCTGCTTTTCTCCATTGTTGCCATTGTTATTGGCATAACCAGTACCATGGCTCCCATAAAAGATATCTGGAGCCAGGTTCATTATGTAGGTTTATTTGCCCTGCAAACATTTTCGCAGTTATCCATTGCCTTTTTGATCGGTTTCCTTGTTCGAAAATCTTTCATCTCGCTTAGTATCTTTGTTTTTTATTTCCTGATCGTTGAAAATACGGTAGTCAATATTGCCAAAATAAAAGCCAATGATATTGGCCGCTTTATGCCACTGGAAATTTCTGACCGGCTGATACCGGTACCTGCTTTCCTGGGAAAATTCAATGAAGAATCCTACAAATTAGCCCTTCAGGCGGTTAGCACTCATGTATGGTATACCCTGCTGGTAACAGCCATAACCTGGTTCATTTGTTATTGGATAAATAAAAAAAGAGACCTGTAATAAACTGCGAACAGAATTTACCTGCAGTACAATTTCTTACCCCGGATTATGTAATCATTCGATTCACTGCATCATGCTGGGAAACCCAGCTTTATGAGATACCTAACTTTCCTCCTTTCAGTACTTTGCACAGAAACTTCTTTTAGTCAGGTCCGAAATATCCAGGCAGAAACAAAGATCAGGGAGGTCATTGTTTTTACAGAAGGTGCCCAGGTGGAAAGGATTGCCACTGTTACAATACCGGCAGGCAGATCAGAATGGGTTTTCAGCGGTATCTCCCCGCAGCTGGAAAAACAGAGCATCCAGGTTAAAACAGCAACAGGCATTACGGTCCTTTCTGTTAACCACCAGGTGAATTTTATCAGGGAGCAGGAAATCCGTGAAGATATCCGGGCTTTGGAAGAAAAAATGCAGGAAACCGAAGATAAAATGGATCTCGAAAAAAGCCTCATACAGGTTTATAAACAGGAAGAAGCCATGCTCCAGAAGAACCAGGAAATTGGCGGCAACAATGGCATTAAAACTACAGACTTAAAAGAGGCGCTCGACTTCCATCGGCAGAAACTTACTGAAATCCTGCAAAAGCAATTTGATGCTCAAAAGAAAGTAAAGCAACTGGAAAAAGAAGTGCATAAAATCAGGCAACAACTTGCCGAAATCAATCAACGTAAAGACAGGAACACCAGTGAGATCTTTGTACAGGTAAGCGCCAATAAAGCGATACAAACCGAAATTAGCATTAGGTACCTCGTTAAAAAAGCCGGTTGGTTACCTACTTATGATATCAGGGTAAAAAACGTCAGCTCACCGATTGAAATCGTGCACAAAGCCAATATTTTTCAGCAATCCGGTGAAGACTGGAAAGAAGTTAAACTCATCCTTTCGACAGGCAACCCCCGGGAAAAAGGCACAAAACCAGATCTGCAACCCTGGCTTTTATCTTACCAGGCAATGCCATTTATGATCAGGGGAATAAACACGCTGGATAATTTTATCAGTGGAAGGGTGATTGATGAAAAGGGAAAACCAGTGGTATCTGCAAGCATTTATTCTAAAGGAAACAGTATGTCTGCCATTACCGATGTGAATGGGCATTTTTCCATTCAGCAGTCACCAGGGAATAATAACCTCGCTGTTTCCGCAGTTGGCATGAAAACAACTGAAATAAATGCGAACCAGGGATTCGTCATTATCAATATGTTGCCTGCAGCAACCCAATTGGAGGAGGTGGTGGTTACGGGATACATGAAAAGTGACAGTTATAATGGAAATGATTTACCCGGCAGAGTGCTTAAAGTTAAGCACCTGGATATGCCCACACAGGTTTCCTATCAGCAAATAACCACCCAATATGAAATTACCCTGCCATATTCTGTACCTAATGACGGCAAAGTATACACTACAGACGTGCAGCAATATGAAGTAACTGCTATCTTTGAATATTTCGCTGCCCCTAAAATCGACCCGGGTGTATACCTTACTGCAAGCATTGCCGATTGGGAAGAACTGAACCTGATGTCCGGTGAAACAAATATATTTTATGAAAACGATTTTCTGGGTAAATCATTTCTTGATCTGTCGTCAACAGGAGACACTTTGTCTATTTCACTTGGCCAGGATAAATCCATTACAGTCAATAGAAAATTGATGAAAGAGTATTCCGGTAAACAATTTCTCGGCAGTACTAAAGTAGACTCGCGTTTTTACCAGATCACAGCCAGGAACAATAAGCAGGAAAAAATCAACCTTACCATAGCCGACCAGTTCCCGGTATCAACAGAGAAAGAGATTCAGGTTGAACGGGGTGAAACAAAAGGCGCGAAAGCAGAAGAAAAAACAGGCAATATCAGCTGGACCATCAGCCTCAACCCCAAAGAAGAAATCATAAAATCACTTGAATACAAAGTAAAGTATCCAAAAGATAAAAAACTGATTTTGAATTAACCTGTACTGCGAACATTTCACAAGGCCCGGATTTAAGATATTCTTTACAACAATCAACGGCAAAATTCTTACATTGTAAGTGAAAGGAAATAAACATGAAAAGGCCGGTAATAGTATTCATAATTACATCAATTGTTCATTTGGGTTTAACAGCCCAACCTATGCCCACTGTTATCAAAACCCAGGCTATTGAAATGGGCAAGGCTCTTGTTAATAATGACCTTCCTGGATTTCAGAAATATATGCACCCGGAGATTGTAAAACAGGCAGGTGGCGCAGAAAAAATGAAGATAATGGCAGACTCAGCCATCAGCCTGTTCAGGCAATTCGGTGGATCCATTACACGTATCAGTTACGGAAACCCGGCAGTCATACTCACGTATAAAAAAGAATTACAAACTACCCTGCCACAGACAACATACATAACAACCGCATTTGCTGATATTGAATTGGAAAGCACACTCATTGCCGTTTCACAGGACAAAGGAAAGCATTGGTACTTTATAGACACTCAATTATACGGCAGTGAAAAGATCAGGCAAAAATTACCTGCCCTAAGCCCGGAACTTACAATTCCTGCTCCCCAAAAACCACGAATGATTCCAAAAGAACAATAAGCATGGTAACAGTAACCCTGGATAAATTACACCGGCAGTTGAATCTGGAAGGTATAATCATTACGTATGGGAATGCTTCAACGCCAGCCATATCGTCACAAATGGCATCAGAAATCGAAACAATGTGGAATGAGCCGGGATCAATTGTTCTGCTTGATCAGGTATCCTTTGCCGTTAACTTCAAAATGGGTTTTCGTTGGGAACCCGATATCGCTCCGGAAACCATCATGGGCAATCTTGACCCTTCATTGAATTTTTACCGTATAGAAGAATTTGCTTATGGTAATATTTCCTTTGTAGACGGGCTGGGCAGCAATACCGGTTATTTTAAACTTGAAAACCTGTATCAGGGTTCCACCACTGCAGCACATGAATTCGGCCATGGGTTGGGGCTTGACCATCCTCAACACCTGGATATACGGGGCAAGGGCCGTCCGGGCATCATGTACCCACGAGGCACCTGGGTTGACCCTCCCTTTCAATATGATCCGGCGGCAGAACCAGGAGCCCCCGGAGGCACGATGCATCCCATGCACCGAAGGGTATTACCAAAAGATATCGCCGGCCTTAGATTGGAAAAAATCCGGTACAAAAAGGGCAGCACGGTTTTGGGTAATTTTTCAAGTGTGTATCACCCTGACCATGCACATCTTCCCCTATCCTGATCAGATAGCAGTCACAGGCTTTATCTGCCATTCATATAAGTTTTTAACTTCAGTCAACTTTACACATATAAATTCTTAGCTTGCTAACTGTAAATAAAATAAAATGAAAAAATGGACTTGTACCCTGCTATGGGTAGCCTTATATGCCGGAATCCAGGCACAACCGCGGTTGCCGGAAAATTACTACTGGAAAAAACTGGGAAATGGATTGGAAGTTGTAGTGATCGAAAATAACAAAGTACCCCTGGCTACCATTGAAATTGCCGTAAAGAATGGCGCTTATACAGAAGGCCCTGAATACAGCGGACTATCGCATCTCTTTGAACATATGTTCTTTAAAGCAAACAAGGACTATCCAGACCAGGAAAAATTTATTAAACGCACCGAAGAACTGGGTGCCATATGGAATGGAACCACAGATGTGGAACGGGTGAATTATTACTTCACATTCGACAGGGACAGCCTTGATGCCGGGCTGCGTTTTATGAATGCAGCCATTCGTTTTCCCATCTACAGGAAAGAAGATATGATCAAAGAAAACCCGGTTGTTGATGGCGAATTTCAACGCGCCGAAAGCGATCCCGGGTTCCAGGTATGGTTCGAAAGCCAGAAAAAACTATGGGGCGATATGATGACCCGTAAGAACCCTATTGGCGATCACGACATCATCAATACAGCCACTCCGGAAAAGATGATGATCATCAAGGATAAATACTATCATCCAAATAATTCATTGCTTGTAATCTGCGGAGATGTGGACCACAATAAAGCATTTGGGATGGCAGAGCGGATATTTGGCGACTGGCCGCACAGCGGATTTGACCCTCACCAACGGTATCCTATACCCGAATTTAAACCCTTAACAGAGACAACTTATTTCATCAAGGAAAGTTCGATTGCCCAAACACCCTATATGATGTATTCCTGGCAGGGGCCGGATTACCGGAATGATTCAGCAGCTACAGTTGCGGCTGATGTTTTCTCTACCATACTCGGGCTCAATTCGTCGAAGTGGCAGCAGGCACTCATAGATAAAGGACTTGCCACTGCAGCACAGTTTGGCTACCAGACCAACCGGTATGTAGGGCCGATCTTCCTCTTTGTCGTACCTAATCCAAACAAACTCAAAGAGTGCCATGAAGAGATCCTGAACCAGATCAGCCAGTGGACAGACCCCGCATACTTTACCGATGCGCAATTGGAAGATGCGAAGGCAGTGTTGAAAAGAAGCAAGATCCGTAACGCAGAAAAACCTTCTACATTATCCATGCAGCTTACCTACCAATGGTGCAGCACTTCCCTGGATTACTTTACAGACCTGAATGATAATTATCTTAAAGTAACAAAGGATGATATCCGCAGATACATCAGCAGATACATAACCGGAAAATATTATGTTGCCGGTATGGTAATCAATGGAGAGATGAATAAATCCAATAACCCGGGTGCTTTTTTCAAATTGCGTTAATCAGGAAAAAATCAGATCATGAAAAAAATATTTTCAATAGTAACAATATTACTGGCTTTTCTGTCCCTGGCCAATATAGCCATAGCACAGAAAAAATCAGCATACGAAATGAACGTAGAGGGTGTAAAAGTTATAGTACAACCCAGCGGTAATGATATTGTGGTTATACAAACTGTTTTTAAAGGAGGTGTTCAGAATTATCCGGAAAATAAAGCCGGTATTGAAAAAATGGCATTTCAGGCTTTAACGGAATGTGGCACAGTGAACGACGACAAGAACAGTTTCAAGAATAAACTGGATAAAGTAAGTGCACAGGTATATGGCGGTAGTGGCATGGATATGTCAAATCTTACCATGAATTGTATCCGTTCAGACTTTGAAACCGTATGGCCACTTTATGCAGATGCACTTTCAGTTCCGCGTTTTGATGCTAAAGAGTTTGAACGCATTCGCCAGGATGCTATCAACGAGATCAAAGCCAATGAATCACAACCTGATTATGCGATAGACAAATATGCCCGCAAGCTGGCTTTCGCAGGTAAAAATTACGCTACAGATCCTGAAGGAACTGAGTCAACTATCAAACAGTTAAGCGTAACCGAAACAAAGGCGCATTACCAATCAATCCTTACCCGATCCAGGATATTCATCGTAGTGGTAGGAGAAATTGACCGTACCGAACTGGAAAAGAAGCTCGGGGACCTGATCAAAAAGATCCCGGCGGGCAAACCTGTCCAGTTTAAAAAAGAGGCTTACCAGCCGTCAAAACACAGCTTCAGTGCTACTCAAAAAGATTTTGCCACTAACTATATCAAAGGTGTAACCGGAGGGCCATTGCCCGGATCCGCAGACTTTGACGCCTATAACCTGGCTATGCGCATATTTGCCAATAAGTACTTTATTGAAGTACGCACCAAGAACGGCTTATCCTATGCACCGGGTGCGTGGTTCGATGGGAGCATGACAGCTACGGGAAACATCTCTGTTTCAACAACAGAGCCGGATAAATACATCGCCGTAACACAGGCGCTTATTAATAAACTAAAATCAACAGGTTTCACTGAAGAAGAAGTGAAAAATGAAAAGATCGGATATATTACAGGATTTTATTACCGCCAGGAAATGAATAGCTCACAGGCATCCTCGCTTGCCAATAATGAAGCCCTTTTTGGAAATTGGAAAAGAGCACTGAGCATTAAGGATGAAATCAATAAAGTAAGTGTCAATGATATCAATAAGGCATTCAACAAATACATGAATAATATTACCTGGGCATATATGGGTAACCCGTCTAAAGTCAACCAGAAAAATTTCACCAATCCACCACCTCCCCCACCGCCGAATTCAAAACTTAAAAAGGGGAATAAGGGATAAACAGATATTAAAATATTACCTTATCTTTAAACCGATATATTTATTACCTTTTTCAAGATATCTGCTGCATTGCAGAGACAAAAGGGACTCACTTTATATCAACCTCAAAAATTATTTTAAAATAAAAGTCATGAAACTTGATTTCTTCTCTAAAGTATCAATGGGTTTGTTCTTAATGGTAATCACTTTATCATTTTCTCAAACAGTTCTTGCACAAGCACCTCCAGCTTTACCGGACACATCCAGAATGACATTTGACCAGATTTCGGTAGGATTAAAAGTAGTTGTTTTTCCCGCAAATGGTCAATCAAGGCAAAAACAAAAGGAAGATGAATTTGAGTGTTACAGATGGGGGATGGAACGTTCTGGTGTAGATCCCTTAAATCTACCTAAAGTACAAGCTGCACCCGTTGCATCAGGACCTACCGGCGCTGCTGTTGGTGGTGCTGCCAGAGGTGCTGCAGCAGGCTTGATGATCGGTGCGGTTGCAGGAAATGCGGGCAGAGGAGCAGCTATTGGTGCTACTGCAGGCGCTATTGGGGGCAGAAGGGCGGGGCAACAACAACAAGCCCAACAAAACAGACAATCACAGGCTGATGTTGCCAGGCAGGAAAAAGAAATTTGGGATAGTTTTGTCAGGTCCTTTTCCGCATGTATGGCTGGTAAAGGT
>Ga0209254_10005534_pt1 | contig 11622 bp, 9 predicted proteins | sample FrelakmetDIP11DI_FD_187148 | JGI IMG/M metagenome (GOLD analysis project Ga0209254, IMG submission 187148) | Freshwater lake sediment microbial communities from the University of Notre Dame, USA, for methane emissions studies - DIP11 DI (SPAdes)... | ecosystem: Environmental > Aquatic >... | reverse complement strand
CTCGAGCGCGGGCAGGCTGTAGATCTCGTAGGACTGGCTGCCCACCGCCAGCGACTGGCGGGTCTTGAAACTGTCGCGCATGAGAACCTCCGGGAGTCGAACGGGCCCGACTTAGCCGCGGAATTATAGCTTCTCAGGACACGGTCGGGGCAGGGGTCTCGTTGGCCGCCGTCCGGGCGATCACGCCGCCGCCCAGGCAGGCCTCGCCGTCGTAGAACACGGCCGACTGGCCGGGCGTGACGGCGCGCTGGGCGAGTTCCGTCCGGATCCGGCAAGTGCCATCGTCCCGCACGGTCACGACGCAGGCCTGGTCGGGTTGGCGGTAGCGGGTCTTGACGGCGCACCGGAAAGTCGTCGCGGGAGCCGAGCCGCCGATCCAGTGTGCCGTTTCGGTCTCGAACACCCGGCACATCAGCAATGGATCGTCGTGCTGCTGCGTGATGACGAGCACGTTGCGCCCGAGATCCTTTGCGGCGACGTACCACGGGGCCTCGGCCGCGCCCTTGACGCCTCCGACCGCCAGCCCCTGGCGCTGCCCCAGCGTGTAGTACATCAGCCCGCGATGCTCGCCGACGACGCGGCCCTTGGTCGTTTCGATGGGGCCGGGCTGGGCGGGCAGATAACGGGCAAGGAACTCCGCGAAGGGTCGCTCGCCGATGAAACAGATGCCGGTGCTGTCGCGCTTCGCGTGCACCGGCAGTGCTCGCTCGTGTGCAATGCGCCGGACCTCGGCCTTGCGGAGCCCGCCGACCGGAAACAGCGTGCGCGCCAGCATCGCGCCCGGCACGGTGTGCAGGAAATAGGTCTGGTCCTTGCCTGTGTCGGCCGCGCGCAGCAGGCGCGCCCGTCCGTCGACGATCGCCGTGCGGGCGTAGTGGCCGGTTGCAAACCACTCGGCGCCGAGTCGTCGGGCATGCTCGAAGCAGACACCGAACTTGATCTCGCGGTTGCAGGCGACGTCCGGGTTGGGCGTGCGACCTGCACGCAGCTCGTCCAGGAAGTGAGTGAAGACGCGGTCTCGGTAGTCGCGCGCGAAATTCACCGTGTGCAGCGGAATCCCGAGGTCTTCGCAGACGCGACGGGCGTCCTGCAGGTCGGCAGCAGCGGTGCAGTAGCCGTCTTCGTCCTCGTCCCAGTTGCGCATGAAGAGCGCGTGGACGTCGTAGCCCGCGTCCTTGAGCAGCGCCGCCGCGACGGCGGAGTCCACTCCGCCGGAGAGGCCGATCACGACTCGCTGCCCGTTGCCCATGGTCGCGATTCTACCGCTCTGCGTCGGCCTGCTTCGCCGAGAGCTTCGCGGCCCGCTGACGCGGCAGGCCGCGCTTGCTCGCGCATTGCGCCTCGCGGAGATGGCTTGGGTTCGGGGTCAGCCCGCGGAAACGCCGTCAACCCATCCCTGGGGGCTCCGGGCGCGGCGTCCATGCCGCGCACGGTTCCGCGGACTGACCCCGAACCCAATCCACCCCCGCGATGCGTTTGCTTGCGCGGGCGCGATGCGGCTGCGCGTCGGCGCTGCGCGAGTTGCGGCGAACGCCGCACGCGCTAGCGCGGTGGGCGCAGCCAATCGCGTCCGCGTGATCGAGCGCGTCGGGTTCTGGCTGCCGGACGCCTGCCCGAACCCGTGCGCGGCATGGACGCCGCGCCCGGAGCCCCCAAGGATGGGTTGACGGCGTGTTCGGGCAGGCGGCCGGCAGCCAGAACCCGACGCGCGAGCAACCGCGACAGCGAGGGCGCGCCAGTCCGCGAAGCGGGCAGCGGTCGACAGCAACCGCGAAAGCGTGGGCGTCAGCCGCTCGCGGCGAGCGACGAGGGCGCAGCGATCAGGTGATTGATCAGGGCGAGGGGATAGCGCACGCCCGCCAGGTAATCGTCGACGCACTGCGTGACGAGCGGGCTGCGCAGTCGCAAGCGCGGTGTGGCAAGCTCGTCACGCATCAGCCAGCGCGTGCGCAGGATGCCGTGGTCGAGCGGACGGGCTGGATCGTGATCGCCGAGCTCGCCGGCGAAGGCGATGCGCAGGAAGGTCTTCGACTGGTGTTCCGGCCGCCAGACGTAGACACCGACGACCGCCGTGGGCTGGAACTGCCAGGCCGTCTCCTCGAGCGTCTCGCGGATGACGGCTTCGAGGAACGTTTCGCCGTCCTCGAGATGCCCGGCCGGCTGGTTGACGACGACGCGTCCGCTGGCGCGCTCCTCGACGAACAGGAAACGACCGTCACGCTCGGCGACGGCCGCGACGGTGACGTCCGGCTTCCATACCATGCCGGTCATTATACGTTTCCGGGAGGGCCCGCTGGCAAAGCTAGAAGTCGACCGCGGTGGCCCGCAGCTCGGGCTGGATCAGGCTGCCGGCCCAGGCCTCGTCGAAGTAGGCCAGATAGCGGCGCACGACGTTGACGTCGTTGAACTCGACGATCCCTTCCCAGCGGCTGGCCTGCTGCCGGTAGGCGATCGCCTTGTCGTCGGCCACGATGAACGCACAGGGGTTGTTGCGGTATTCGCCGGCGACGTTGCGCAGGTCGATGTAGCTCGTCAGGCGCCGGGCCATTTGCATGAAACGGTTGCCATCGCGGGCGGCGCGGGCCGGATCGGAGATCAGCACCCGCAGCCGGGCGTGGCTGCGGGCCAGCACGAGGCGCTTGACGGGCTCGAGGAAGCAATCCTGGTCGTAGATCAGCGGTTCGAGGTCGGGCGTGTAGATGGACAAGGTACGCTGGGCTCGGGTCGTGATCTCGGCGACCGCCGCCCGATACTCATCGAGCGTCGAGAGGATGCTCCTCGTGCCCGTGACATCCTGCCTCATGTTCATCGCTTTGCTCGATCCCCAGGGTCATCCGCAAGTGCGGGATACCCACTTCGTCGAAGACGGGCCCTTCAGCCCGGAAGCCCAGCCGCTCGTAGAACGCCAGGGCGGTCGTCTGAGCGTGAAGATAGACCTTGGTGAATCCCAGTTCTGTGGCCTGGTTCACGAGGTAGCCCACGATCGCACCGCCGACCCCGGTGCCGCGGTACTGCGGTAGCACTGCGACGCGACCGATCTTACCGGTCGGTTCGAGGCGTCCCGTGCCGACTGCGTCACGTTTCCCTGCCGTGGCCAGCACGTGCCGTGCGTGCGGATCGATCGAGTCCCACTCCTCGTCGGCGGGAATGCCCTGTTCTTCGATGAAGACTTGCCGGCGCACGGATTCGATCCCACTCCGCTCGTCGCCCCACTGTGCCGCGTGCAGCGAGACGCCGGGCGGCGGCGGCCGATCCACGTCAGATTTTCCGTGCGAGGCGCGCGGCCAGGCCGAGATAGGACGCCGGAGTCAACTTGCGCAGTCGGCGCTTCTCGGCCTCGGGCAGCGGCAAGCCGTCGACGAACTCGGCGACGGCCGCAGCGTCCACGCGCCGTCCGCGTGTCAGGGCCTTGAGCTGCTCGTAGGCCTCGGGCACGGCGTAACGGCGCATGAGCGTCTGGATCGGCTCGGCCAGCAGTTCCCAGTTCGCGTCGAGGTCCGTCGCCAGCCGGTCCCGGTCCACTTCCACGCGGGCGAGACCGCGCGATACGGACTGCACCGCGAGGTCCGCGTGCGCCAGCGCCACGCCGATGTTGCGCTGCACGGTCGAATCCGTGAGGTCGCGCTGCCAGCGCGAGATCGGCAGCTTGTCGGACATGAATCGCAGCAGCGCATTCGCGACGCCGAAATTGCCCTCGGCGTTCTCGAAGTCGATCGGGTTCACCTTGTGCGGCATCGTCGAGGAGCCGACTTCGCCCGCAATCACCTTCTGGCGAAAATAGCCGAGCGAGATGTAACCCCAGAAGTCGCGGCTCAGGTCGAGCAGCACGGTGTTGCAGCGAGCGAGCGCATCGAAGTATTCGGCCATCCAGTCATGCGGCTCGATCTGGGTCGTGTACGGGTTCCATTCGAGTCCGAGCGACTCGACGAAGCGCCGGCCGAGCGCAGTCCAGTTCAGGTCGGGGTAGGCCACGACGTGCGCGTTGAAGTTGCCCACCGCGCCGTTCATCTTGCCGCGGACCGGCACGCGCGCGAACGTATCCACGGCCTGCCGAAGGCGATGCACGAAGACCGCGACTTCCTTGCCCAGGGTCGTGGGCGTCGCCGGCTGGCCGTGTGTGCGCGACATCATCGCGTCGTCCGCATGCGCGTGGGCCATCGCTCGCAGCGCGTCGGCCAGGCCCGCGAGCCGCGGCAACAGCACGGTGTCACGGGCGTCGCGGCACATCAGCCCGTAGGCGAGGTTGTTGATGTCCTCCGACGTGCAGGCGAAGTGCACGAATTCGAGCCGTGAGCGCCAGCCCGGCTGCGCCTCGAGCCGTCGCTTGATGAAGTACTCCACCGCCTTGACGTCGTGGTTGGTCTCGCGCTCGATCGCCTTGATCTCGGCGGCGTCGGCGGCACTGAAACGCGCGACCACCCCGTCCGCGGCGGCCAGGTCGGCCGGGGTCAAGCCTTGCATCTCCGGCAGGCCGGTCGGCCCGGCGAGCGCATGCAGCCAACCGATCTCGACCCGGACCCGCGCCCGGATCAGTCCGGACTCACTGAACAGCTCGCGCAGCTCGGCGCAGCGGGAGGCGTATCTGCCGTCCACGGGCGACAGCGCCGAGAGGGGGGTGAGGCTCATGCGGGAATCCGGGAGATGTTACGATTCAAGATGATACCGCAGGGTCGCCCCGCAGCGCCTGCGTACCCTTCCGGAGCGCAACTTCATGTCCGCAAACGAGTTTCGTGTGGAGCGCGACAGCATGGGCGAACTGCGCGTGCCGGCCCAGGCATTGTGGGGCGCCCAGACGCAACGAGCGGTGCAGAATTTCCCGCTGAGCGGCATCCGGATGCCGCGCGGGTTCATTCGCGCGCTCGGGCTCGTCAAATGGGCTGCGGCGGGTGTGAACCTCGAGCTCGGCGACATCGACAGGGTGCGCGGCTTCGCGATCCAGAAGGCCGCACTCGAGGTCGCCGAGGGGCGGCACGATGCGCACTTCCCGGTCGACGTGTTCCAGACTGGGTCGGGCACCAGCAGCAACATGAATGCCAACGAGGTGATCGCGCGCCTGGCCACGCAGTATTCGGACGGCACGCCGGTGCATCCGAACGATCACGTCAATCGCAGTCAAAGCAGCAACGACGTGATCCCGACGGTGATTCACGTAGGCGCCGCGCTTGCGATCGCCGAGCACCTGCTGCCCGCGCTGAAGGAGTTGTCGCAGACGCTCGCGCGCAAGGCGGCCGACGTCGGCGAAACGGTCAAGACCGGGCGTACGCACCTGATGGACGCGATGCCGCTCACGCTCGCTCAGGAAATGGGCGCGTGGCGCACCCAGGTCGATGACGGCATCGCGCGCCTGCAGGGATCGCGATCGCGACTGCACGCGCTCGCGCTCGGCGGTACCGCCGTAGGCACCGGCGTCAACGCGCCGCCTGAGTTCGCCGCTCGTGCGGCGTCCCTGCTTTCGACGCAGACTGGTCTGGACCTGCGCCCGAGCCGGGATTTCTTCGCCTCGCTCGCTGCGCAGGACACGGCCGTCGAGCTCTCGGGGCATTTGCGTACGCTCGCAGTCAGCCTGATGAAGATCTCGAACGATCTGCGCTGGATGAACAGCGGCCCGCTGGCGGGATTGGGCGAGATCGCGCTGCCAGCGCTGCAGCCGGGCAGCAGCATCATGCCCGGCAAGGTCAACCCGGTCGTACCGGAAGCGGTCACGATGGTCGCCGCCCAGGTCATCGGTAACGACGTCACGGTGACGGTGGCCGGCCAGTCCGGCGCCTTCCAGCTCAACGTCATGCTGCCGGTCATCGCCTACAACCTGCTGCAGAGCATCGAGCTGCTCGCCAGCGCAGCGCACGTTCTCGCGCGCAGCGCGATCGCGGGCTTTGCGGTGAACCCGCGCCAGATCGCCGGGACCCTGGCGCGCAATCCGATGCTGGTGACCGCGCTGACGCCGGTGATCGGCTACGACCTCGCTGCGACCATCGCCAAGCGCGCGCTGGCCGAGGGTCGGCCGATCCGCGAGGTCGCCGCGGAAATGACTGACCTCGGCGAAGAGCGGCTCGCGAAGCTGCTCGATCCGGCGGACCTGACGCGCGGCGGCGTCCGTCACGGGCGCATGGGGGATTGATTGGCTGCGCCCGGTGATTCCGTGCTGCGCGACCGGATCGAGCGCCGCCTGCGTGCCACGGCGCCGGGTGGCGATCCGTTGCAGGCGTGGATCTCGGGCCTGACTCCGCAGCAAACGACCGAGCTGCGCCGTCACCTGCCGCCGAGCTTCGCGCGCGCAGCCGTGCTGGTGCCGCTCGTCGATCGACCCGGGGGGTTGACGGTGTTGCTGACCCGGCGGGCATCGCACCTGAAGCATCATCCGGGGCAGATCAGCTTTCCTGGAGGCCGCATGGAGTCCGCGGACGCCGGGCCCTGGGAAGCCGCGGTCCGCGAGGCCCACGAGGAGATCGGCCTGGCGCCCGAGCACGTGTCGCTGGCCGGCTACCTGCACGATCACCTGGTGATCACGGGCTACATCATCACGCCCGCCGTCGCGTTCGTCAGGCCGGGGTTCCAACTGACGCTCGATACGACCGAGGTCGACGACGCGTTCGAGGTGCCGCTCGAGTTCGTGCTCGACCCGATCAATCACGTCGCCAGCACGCGGGTGTTCGCCGGCCAGACGTTCACGACGCACGACATTCCGTACGGTGATCGACACATCTGGGGCGCGACGGCCGGCGTGCTGCTCTCGCTGTACCAGATGCTGCAGGAGGGCTGAGCCGTGTCGATCGAGAGGCTGCGAAAGATCATGGTCGCGCTACGCGACCCGGTGCACGGCTGCCCGTGGGACCGCGAGCAGACCTGGAGCTCGATCGCGCCGCACACGCTCGAGGAGGCCTTCGAGCTTGCCGACGCGATCGAGCAGGGCGATGCCGCAAAGGTGCGCGACGAGCTCGGCGACCTGCTGTTCCAGGTCGTGTTCCAGGCGCGGATCGCCGAGGAGCAGGGATTGTTCGGTTTCGACGCGGTCGCCGCGACCATCAGCGACAAGCTCGAACGGCGCCACCCGCACGTGTTCGGAGCGGTGAGCGTCCGGACGGCGGACGAGCAGACAATCGCCTGGGAGGTGCACAAGGCCGCGGAACGCGAGGCTGCGGGCCTCGGGCGCGGTGTACTCGACGGCGTCACGCTCGGGCTGCCGGCACTGACCCGTGCCGCCAAGCTTGGCAAGCGTGCCGCCGGGGTCGGGTTCGACTGGACCGCCGCAGCGGACGTCGTCGACAAGCTCGACGAGGAACTCGACGAGCTGCGCCGGGCCCTGGCGGATCGCGACGAGTCCAAGGCCAGCGAGGAGCTGGGCGATCTGTTGTTCACGATCGCGCAGCTCGGGCGGCACCTCGGCGCGGATGCGGAGGGCGCGCTACGCGCGGCCAATGCGAAATTCGAGCGACGCTTCCGTCATATCGAGGCGGCGCTCGCGGCACGAGGGCGCACGCCGCAACAGACGAGCCCTGCCGAGCTGGAGACGCTGTGGGCGCAAGCCAAGCAGGAAATCGGCTGACGGCGCGGCTCGCGTCGCTGCGCGAGTCGCTGGACGATGCGCTGATTCGTGACCGCCGGCGGCTCGGATCCTGGCTTGCACGACTATCCCGTCGCACCGGTCCGATCGACCCGCGCGAACTTGCGCGCCTCGAGCAACAGCTCGAGGCCTCAGTCGGCCGGGCGCAGGCACGCCGCGCGTCCGTGCCGGTCGTCCGCTACGACGACACGCTGCCAGTGCACGCGAAGCGCGCGGAGATCGCTGCGGCCATTCGCGGCTCGCCGGTGACGATCGTGAGCGGCGCCACCGGCAGCGGCAAGAGCACGCAGCTGCCGAAGATCTGCCTCGAACTCGGGCGCGGCCTGGCGGGGATGATCGGCCACACGCAGCCGCGGCGCATCGCGGCCCAGGCGCTGGCGAACCGGATCAGCGAGGAACTCGGCACCGTACCCGGCGACCTCGTCGGCTACCAGGTGCGGTTCGTGGATCGAACCAGTCCACGCACCCTCGTCAAGCTGATGACCGACGGCCTGCTGCTGCGGGAGCTCGAGGGCGACCCGCTCCTCGAGCGCTACGACACGTTGATTCTCGACGAGGCCCACGAGCGCAACCTGAACGTCGACTTCCTGCTCGGCGTGTGCAAGCGTCTCGCCGGGCGCCGGCCGGATCTGCGCGTGATCGTGACCTCGGCGACGATCGAAACACGGCGGTTTGCCGAGTACTTCGGCGGGGCACCGGTCGTCGACGTCGAAGGTCGCAGCTACCCGGTCGAGATCCGCTACCGCCCGCTCGAGGAGGAGGCGGCGGACGCGCCTTCCTTGCCGGAGACCATCGGGTCCGCGCTCGACGAATTGCTGGCGAATGCGCAGGGCATCGACGGCGATGCGCTGGTCTTCCTGCCAGGCGAACGGCAGATCACCGAAACGCGCGACTACTTGCAGCGTGGCGGCGCGCGCGAATGGGACGTGCTGCCGCTCTATGCGCGGCTCTCGGCGCCGGAGCAACAGAGAGTGTTTGCGCCGCACGCGCGGCGGCGCGTCGTGCTGGCGACCAACGTCGCGGAGACGTCGCTGACGATCCCGGGCGTGCGTTTCGTCGTGGACACCGGTCTCGCGCGGATCAGTCGCTACAGCCCGCGCGCCAAGTTCCAGCGCCTGCCGATCGAGCCGGTATCGCGGGCCAGCGCCGCACAGCGTGCAGGTCGCTGCGGCCGGCTGGGCGAGGGCATCTGCATCCGGCTGTACGGCGAGGAAGATTTCGCCTCTCGCGCCGAGTACACGGATCCGGAGATCCTGCGCACCAACCTGGCGAGCCTGATCCTGCAGATGGCGGCGCTCGGCCTCGGCGCACCGGAGGACTTTCCGTTTCTCGATCCGCCGGACACGCGGCTGCTCAACGACGGCTACCGCCTGCTGCAGGAGTTGAGCGCCGTCGACGGCGATCGCCGGATCACGCGCCTCGGCCGGCAGATGGCGCAACTGCCGGTCGATCCCCGGCTCGCGCGGATCCTGCTCGAGGCCGGCCGTCTGCGTTGCCTGGCGGAGGCGCTGGTCATCGCAGCGTTCCTCAGCATCCAGGACCCGCGCGAGCGACCGTCCGACAAGGCCGAGGCCGCAGACGAGCGCCACGCCCAGTTCGCGGACGAGCGTTCCGATTTCATCGCAATCCTGAACCTCTGGACGGCGGCGACCGCGCAGGCGGTCGCGGGTCAGCGCGCGTTGCGCCGCTGGTGCAAGCAGAACTTCCTTGCCTTCTTGCGCGTGCGCGAGTGGCAGGACCTGCACGAGCAGCTCACCGGGATTGCGGCGGGCCAGGAGTTGCCGCGCAACGACGAACCGGCCGCGTCGAGCGCGCTGCACCAGGCCATCCTGACCGGCTTCCTCGGCGGGATCGGCGTGCTCGACGAGAATCGCGCCTACCTCGGGGCGCGCGACGCGCGCTTCGTGATCGCGCCGGGCACGCCGCTCGCGAGACGCCCGCCGCGCTGGATCGTCGCGGCCAGCCTGGTGGAGACGCAGCGCCTCTACGCGCGGACGGTTGCGCAGGTCCAGCCGTCGTGGATCGAGTCGGCGGGCGCGCACCTGGTTCGCCGTACCTACGGCGATGCGCACTGGGTGCCGGAACGCGGCATGGTGATGGCGCGCGAGACTGTATCACTCTACGGGCGGGTCCTGAGCAGCGGGCGGCAGGTCAACTTTGCGACCATCGACCCGGCGTTGGCGCGGCGCATGTTCGTCGAGGAGGCGTTGCTGCGCGGACAGTCGTCACTGGACTGCGCGTTTCTCGCCCGCAATGCAGAGGCGCGCGCGAGCGCGGAAACCCTGGAAGCCAAGTTGCGCCGCCGGGACTTGCTTGCCGCAGACGACGTGCTGGTGGATTTCTATCTCGAACGAATCCCGGCCGACGTCAGCTCGACGCGCGTGTTCGAGCGCTGGTGGCGCGACGAGTCCCGGCGGCATCCGCACCGGCTCGACGTGCCGCCGGACGTGCTGCTCGCAGTCCCGGCGCCAGAGTGCAGTCCCGCCGATTTTCCGGACTGCTTGCGCGTGGATGGCAACGAGTTGCCTTTGCGCTACGTCTTCGATCCGACGAGCCCCGATGACGGCGTCACGCTGTCGGTGCCGCTGCCGCTGCTGGGTGCCCTGTCGGCGCGACGCTGCGATTGGCTGGTGCCGGGATTCCTGACCGAGAAGATCATCGCGCTGCTGCGTGGCCTGCCCAAGGACGTGCGGCGCGAACTGGTGCCGATCCCAGCCGCGGCCTGGCGCCTGCACGCCAGCCTGGGCACGTTCGGCGAGGGCTCACTGTTCGAGAAGCTCGCCGCGCTGGTGACCGAGGCGGCGGGAATCCGGATCGAAAGCTCGTTGCTGGCCGGTATTGCGCTGCCGCCCTGGTTGCAGACGAATTTCTCCGTGCTCGATCCGGCCGGTCGCGAGCTTCGCCGCGGCCGGGACCTCGACACGCTGCGCCGCGATCTGCGCGTTCGGGCGGCGGCGAGCGGGTCGCGGGTCGCCCATGGGCATCCGTGGGAGCGAGAGGGCGTGCGCAGCTGGGACTTCGGCGACTGGCCGGCGCAGGTCCCGCTGCAGTCGTCCGGGGTGTCGCTACGAATGTTTCCCGGCCTGGAGAACGGCGGTACTGCGGTTCGGCTGCGGCTCTTCGCGACCGCCGAGGCCGCGCACGCCGCGAGTCCCGGCGGCATCATGCGCCTGGCGGCGCTCGCGATGCCGCAGCAGTACGACTTGATTACGCGCTATTGGGCCAGCGATCGCGAGTTCGCGCTGCTGGTGGCTGCCGCGGGTTTCGATCGCGCGTTGTTTCGCGAAATCGCGGACCGCGCCGTCGCGGAGGCCATGGGGCTAGGGGAACGCGACCTGCCGCGCACGGCCAGCGAGTTTGCCGCGCGAGTCGATGCGGCCCGGGCCCGGGTGACCGAACGAGGGGAGGCCATCGGGCGCGTCGTCAAGGCGGTGCTCGTCGCATTCAAGGATGCCCGCGCGGCTCTCGCCGCGCTCGGCGCGCCCGCGTTCGCATCCGGGCGTGCCTCGATCGTTCGCCAGCTCGAAACACTGCTGGTGCCGGGCTGGGTGCGCCAGACGCCCGCGCAGGTCTTCCACCAGCTGCCGAAGTACGTTCGGGCCGCGGCACGGCGTGCCGAGCGGCTGCGCAACGACGTCGAGCGCGACCGCAAGCTCGACGCCGGGCTGGCGCCATTCGAGACCGCATTGCAGGCACTGGTTGCGCGGGCCGATCCCGCGGCCGCGGCGCCCGAACGGCAGCGGCTGCGCTGGATGATCGAGGAATTCAGGCTGTCGCTGTTCGCGCAGGAACTGCGCACGCTGGGCCCGGTCTCCGCGAAGCGGCTCGAGGAGCAGTTGCGCCTGGCGCGCGCGGAAGCCGGATAGGGAACCTTGTCCTATTGTTTCGGCTTGTCGAAGAACGGCCGCAGCAGGTCGATCGGCAGCGGGAACACGATCGTCGTCGCCTTCTCGCTCGACAGGTCGGCCAGCGTCTGCAGGTAACGCAGTTGCAGCGCCTTCGGGTCGGCACCGAGGATCTGCGCCGCCTCGACGAGCTGCGCGGCGGCCTGCTTCTCGCCT
>Ga0209254_10005533_pt1 | contig 11623 bp, 12 predicted proteins | sample FrelakmetDIP11DI_FD_187148 | JGI IMG/M metagenome (GOLD analysis project Ga0209254, IMG submission 187148) | Freshwater lake sediment microbial communities from the University of Notre Dame, USA, for methane emissions studies - DIP11 DI (SPAdes)... | ecosystem: Environmental > Aquatic >... | reverse complement strand
GCCCCGCCGCAGGAGCCCCGCCGCCGCCTCGTCCGCGAAGACCGTCAGCCGCGGGTGGCGCCGCAGGTAGGACGCGGGGCAGCCCGGCCCCTCCGGCTCCTCCAGCGCGCGCCGCAGGATCCGCGCCTTCCGCTCGCCCGTGACCAGCAGCCAGCACTCCCCCGCTTCGAGCAGGCGGGCCAGGCCCACCGTGATCCCCGCCGTCGGCACGCGCGTCGCACCGTAACGGGCCACGGCGGCCTCCCGGCTGGAGACGGCGAGCCGCACGACGCCCGTCACATCGTCCGGGCGGGACCCCGGCTCGTTGAACCCCACGTGCCCGTTCATCCCCAGGCCGAGCACCGCAAGGTCGAGCCCCATGGCCGCGCGGTCGTGCCGCACCGCCGCCGCCTCCGGGTCCGGCCCGTCCACCTCGATCGCCGCGAACGATGCGGGTGGCGTCCGCAGCCGGTCGACGAGCTCCGCGCGCAGCCGAACGTCGCAGCGCGCCGGGTCGCCGGGCGGCAGGCCGACCCACTCGTCGAGCATGACGAGCGCCGCCGCCCCGAGGGTCACCTCGCCCCGCGCCTCGGCGGCGAGGAGCGTCGCATAGACGGGCGACGGCGTGTCCCCCGTCGGTAGGCAGAGCCGCAGCGCGGGCCGCGCCGCAAGCCGGCCCGCCAGCTCACCCGCGACCCGCTCGGCCCACGCTGCCGCGGACGAGACCTGGAGATCCACCCTCAGCCGGCGATGACGCGGTCCACGTAGTCGCCGGTCGCGGCCTCCTTGAGGATCAGCTTCACCCGGCCGTCGGGCAGGATCTCGCGCTTGATCACGACGTCGTCGCCCAGCATCTCCGGCTTGGCGCCGATCCGCGGCGTGGTGCCGCCCCGCCACTCGAGGTCCACCGGCTCCCAGGCCCCACTCCTCGCGGACCGGTAGCAGGCGTCCATGACCGAGTTGACCACGTACCCGTCGTAGAGGGTCTCGCGGGGTGCCCGGCCGTGGTCGATCGCGTCGAACATGTCGGTGAACATGTCCACGTAGCCCAGCTCGGACACCTCGTCGCCGACGGGGAACAGCCAGCCGGCCGCCGTCTCGGCCTTCTCGGCCACGTAGCCGCCGCTCCCGCCCGCGGTGAACATCTCGTAGCCGGTCCGCAGGAAGTGGTTCAGCCAGATCGTGCCGTGGGTGCCGGCGACCTCGTCCCGCAGGTCCATGCCGCCACGGAACGTCCAGCTGACCTCGAACTGCCCGATCGCCCCGGACTCGAACTTGATCAGCGCGATCGCGTTGTCCTCGTCGTCGATCGGGTGGACCAGCGTGTCCGTCGTGCACATCACTGAGACCGGCCGGTTCCCCTTGCCGACGAAGTTGCGGATGATCTCGATGCAGTGGCAGCCGAGGTCGATGATCGCGCCGCCGCCGGTCAGCCGGCCGTCCCAGAACCAGGCACTGTGCGGCCCCGGGTGCGTCTCGCGGGACCGGACCCAGGTCACGTCGCCCAGCGCGCCGTCCTCGACGGACTTCAGCGCCTTGAGGGTCTTGGGCGTGTAGCAGAGATCCTCGAGGTAGCCGCCGAAGACGCCCGCCGCCTCGACGGCGTCGAGCATCCGCTTCGCCTCCGCGGCATTCCGGCCCAGCGGCTTGGTGACGAGCACCGCCTTGCCCGCCGCCGCGACCGCCTTCACCGCCTGCTCGTGAAGGTGGTTCGGGAGCGCCACCACGACGACATCGGTCTCCGGGTGGCGGATCGCCGCCTCCATGTCGGTCGTGGACTCCGGGATGCCCCAGCGCTCGCCGAACGCCTTGCCGCGCTCCTCGCTGCGCGAGTACACGACGCGGACCCGGTCCCGGCCGCGCTGGCCGTGCAGCGTCATCGTGTAGAAGTCACCGATGAGCCCGGTGCCGAGCATCGTGATCGTGTGGGCCTTCATTGACGTCGGCTCCCTGGCTTCTGGCGTTCGTGGTTTGGCGGCACGAGGGTTCGGATGACCGATCATCCCCGGCCGAGATTGTACGGACATCCGCCAGGGTGACGGCGAGCGTCAGTACCCCACGGACGGCAGCCATGCGCCGGCGGGCTCCTGGTAGATCCCGATCGTCATCATGTTGGTGACGAAGAAGACACGCAGGCCACGGGCGAGGCACCACCGGAACAGGTCCGTGTTGCGCAGCGGGACGAGGAAGCCCGGCGTGCCGAAGTCGGTCGCGGCGCCGATCAGGGCCTTGAGGTCGTCGGTGGTCTCCGCGACGGAATGCGCGAAATACTGGACGCCGGCCGTGTAGCCGGTGATCCGGCCGAAGCGCTCGACCACGCGGGCGTCGCCCGACTCGATCGCCTCGCGGACCTCGCCGTGGCGGTCGTGGCCGTGGACGCGGACGCACAGGGCGTTGCAGGTGGCCTCGTCGTCGAGGGTGGCTGGGCGGACGTCGTAGCCCGGGAGCGTGATCCCCAGCGCCGGGCCGTACATCGCGGCGAACGCCTCGCGAACATCGAAGCCGAGCTTCGCGTACAGGCTGAGCGACCGGTTGTGGTACGAGATCTGCACCAGCCGGACGCCCGGAGCGCGTCGCTCGGCGACCCGGTCCAGCATCGCGGCCATCAGCGCGCGGCCGGCCTTGTGGTCCTGGGCCGTTGGATCGACGCTGACGGGTCCGATCGCGAAGATGCTCGAGCGCTCGTCCAGGAAGCTGCTGCCGAGGATCCGTCCGTCGCCTTCCGCCACCACGCCGTAGACCTGCGGGTGGTTGATGAGCCAGCGGATGGGCCCGGACGCCGCCTCGACCGTCGGGAAGTCGTGCGGGAAGCCGTGGCGGTCCGCGAGCGTCGCGAACGCCTCGTAGCAGATACGCCCGGCCTCCACCCAGTCGCCGTCCACCGCCTCTCGAACCGTGACGTCCATCGCTGCTCTCCATCGCCGCGCCGTGAGCCCGCCGTGAGCCCGCCGAGGGCTCGTCCGTACGGCATCGATCGTAGCCCGGCGCGCGTGGCGCCGGTCGGCCAACGACACGGTCAGCGCGTGAGCGTGACCTTCGAGATCGTCCGGGGTGCCTCCGTGTCCAGCCCCCGGGCGCGGGCGAGGTGGTAGGCAAACAGCTGCGCGGGCAGGATCGTCACGATGGGCGAGAGCCACTCCGGTACGCCGGCCGGGACCGGGATGCCGTCACCGAGCGACCGGAGCGACGGGTCGTCGGACAGGACAAGGAGGCGGGCCCGCGCCGCGTTCAGGCGCCCGAGCAGCCCGTGCATGTCCACGAGCAGCGGCCCCGCCGTGGCCACCGCAATCACGGGGAAGCCCGGCTCCACGAGGGCGATCGGCCCGTGCTCGAAGTCCGCGCCGGAGTACGGGTCCGCCAGGATGTAGGCCAGCTCCTTGAGCTTGAGCGCCCACTCGCGGGCCGTGGCGTACTGGAAGCCGCGGGCGATGACGGCGCACCGGTCCTCGGTCGCCCATTGGGCCGCGATGGCCTCGACGGCATCCTCGACCTCGGCCGCAAGCGCCCGGCGCATAGCCGCCGGCAGCTCCCGGAGCTCGGCAATCGACGCCCCGTCGCCGGAGATCGCCGCCGCGAGCATCGCCAGCAGCGCGACCTCGGCCACGTAGGTCTTCGTCGCCGCGACCGCCCGCTCCGGCCCGGCACCCAGCTCGACCAGGTGGTCAGCCGCGCCGGCGAGCTCCGAGGCGGGGTCGTTGGTGAGGGCGACGGTCACCGCCCCCTGGCGGCGCGCGTCGTCCAGCACCGCCACGACGTCCGGCGAGCGCCCGGACTGCGAGATGCCGATGACGAGGGCGTTGCGGACCCGGGGCGCGCGTCCGTACACCGACACGAGCGAGGGGGCGGCGAGCGCCACCGGGAGGCCGTTGCAGGCGCCCAGGACGTACTGCGCGTAGACGGCGGCGTGGTCCGAGGTGCCGCGCGCGGCGATGACGACGAGGTCCACGTCGCGCTCGCGCACCAGCCGGGCGACGTCCTCGATGGGCCCGTTTGCCCGGTCGAGGAGGGTGGCGACGACGTCGGGACTCTCGCCGAGCTCGCTGCGCATGCTCACGGCTTACGGCGACCCGATTCGCTTCGAGGCCGCGTGGATCGCCCGCAGGAGCGCGGTCCCACCCCCGGACGGCGTGAGGAGGTTCGGCTGCACCGCGCCCACTAACAGCGTCGGGTGCAGGGTTACCTGGGCCAGGCGCCTGCCGATGAAGGTGAGCTCGACCAGGATGCCCTCCTGGGTGCGCGCGTCGTGGACGAGGTCGAACACGAGGTCGCCCATCGAGTACACGACGAGCCGCTCCCCGAAGAGCCGCATGGGACCCGCCCAGTGGGAATGGCCGCCCAGGACCGCGTCGGCCCCCGCCTTGAGCAGCGCGGGTCCGAGGGAGGCCTGCTGCGACGTGAGGCGGTCCGTGTACTCGGCACCCCAGTGCGGGACGACGACCACCACGTCGGCCCCGGCCGCACGTGCCGCACGGATGTCGGCCCGCGCCGCCGCGAGGGTGAGGGGCGCCGCCCCCGGGCGGGTCGAGGTCGCGTCGGGGGTCGTGCCCACGCCGTTGTAGGCGAGGATGGCGATGCGCAGGCCCGCGGCGGACAGCCAGGCCGGGCGTCGCGCCGCCGTGGTGTTGCGGCCGGCCCCGGCGTGCCGGATGCCGAGCTCGTCCAGGTTCCGGATCGTGTCCGTGACCCCCCGCGATCCGCCGTTCCGGATGTGGTTGTTGCCGAGGGACACGACATCGATCCCCGCGTAGCGCAGCCCGGTCAGCAGCGCGGGATCCATCGTGAAGACGAGGCCGTGCGGATGCCAGCGGAAGGTGTCGGGCGCCGGGCCCTCGAGGTTGACGAGCGCAACGTCGGCTCCCATGAGCAGGTTCCTGACCGCCCCCGGAGAGCCGACCCTGGTGCCGCGGACGAGGCGCAGGCCCGGCCAGCCGCAGCAGTAGGTCGAGCTGATGCGCGCGGTGCCGCCCTTCCAGGGGTAGTTGGTGCCCAGCCCGTCGATGACCGTGCGCCGGTACACGTAGCGGTCGAGCATCACGTCGCCGCCCGCGACCATCGTCCACGCCGAGGACGGCGTGAACGTGGACGGCCTGGAGCTCCCGGGCTCCGCGACGAGGAGCGGCCACGTGGCCAGGTCCCGGATCCGCGTGCCGCCGAACAGCGTGGCGCTGCCGACGGCCAGGGCGCGAACGGATGGCGTGACGTCCTCGGCCCGGACGATCCCGAGGCTGCCGGGCGACGTCGTGAGGGCCTTCCGCATATCGGCCGCCGGCAACGCTTGGACGTTTGAGCCGGCCTGCACGCCCAGCAGGTCCAGGAGGTACGGCAGGTCCTCCGCGGGGACGAGCACCCGGCGCGGGTTCGTTCCCCTGCCGGCGACGACCGCGACCAGCGCGGACCACGTGATGGACCGCTCCGTGGACCAGAAGCCGGTCACCGGGACGAGCGGCACCAGGACGGGACCGGGTGCGATCCAGGGGGCGGGTTCCGGCGGTGGGCTGGCGTCGGCCCGTGCGGAGGGCGCCGAGGCGAGCACATTGGCGCCGAACAGGACCGCAACGAGCACGGCGACGCCCCGACGGCCCGTGTAGCGCAAGGTGGACATCACGACGGATCCCTCATCGATCCCGACGGCCTGGACGTCTACTCTCGCACGTCCGGGAGGGCCGCCGCGAGCGCATCGACGAACTGCCCGAGGAGCCAGCCCACGTAGGCGTAGACGATGCGGCGTTCCGCGTCGGGGTCATCCTCGTCGATGTGGCCGGTCTCGGTCTCGTCGGTCACGCCGAGCCGCGTGCCGATCACGAGGCGCAGGTCGTTGAGGACGCCCATCCACGCCGCCGCCTGGGCCTCGTCGAGCGACCTGGCCCCGAGCGTCTCATCCACGACCGCCACGCGGTCCCGCCGGTCATCCTCGAGATCCGCGTGGACGAGGTCCCGGAACGCGGCCTCCGCCTCCGGGTCGTCGGGGAACGCCGGCGGGTACAGGCGGGCGAGGACCGGGTCCGGTCCCGCCACGGCGGCCGCTCCGTCCGGCGCCGGTGCCCCGGGCTCCGCCAAGGTCGCCCGCAGCTCGCCCACCAGCCCGCCGAGGATCGCCCGCTCCTGCGCGCCCAGGCGCAACATGAGGCGTCCGTCGCCGGTGCGGACCACCCTCGGCCGAGGCTCGGTCACGGCCTCGCTCAGTCGGGCTGCATCGTGGCCCACAGGCCGTGGGCGTGCAGGCGGGCGACGTCGTGCTCGCACCGCTCCTGGGTGCCGCCGGAGACCACGGCCCGACCCTGGTGGTGGACCTTGAGCATCAGCTCGTGGGCGTGCGCCTGGCTGTAGCCGAAGAGCTTCCGGAACACGTACGTGACGTAGGTCATGAGGTTGATCGGGTCGTTCCAGACGATCACGATCCAGCGCGGCGCCTCGACCGGTCGCTCGCGCGTGACCTCCTTGGGGGTGGTCGTGGGATGGGCAACGGTGCGTGATGCGGGCATCAGCGAGGATCGTGCCACAGCCCCGGTGTCGCGGCAGGCCGGCGATGACGGGTGTACGGTCTCGCGAGTTGCGTCCCGAGCCTCGTCCCGAAGCTCGTCACCGTCCGGATCGCCCCCGTGGAGACCGTTTTGCGCCCGTCCCGCCTCGTGCTCGCCGCCCTGTTCGCGCTCGTCGGCCTGGTCTGGATCGGCCAGGGGGTCGGCCTCATCGGCGGCAGTGTCATGACCGGCAGCGCGTTCTGGGCCGTGGTCGGGGCGGTGCTGCTGGTCGTGGCCGTGGTGATCCTGGTGATCGAGCGGCGGCGGCCGGCGGGGGGCTGACCGAGCCGGGCCGCGCCTGGAGGCCCGGGCCTCAGGCGCCGGGTCGGGGCGCGTAGTCGACGCGCTCGAACGGCCATGCCTCGGCCAGCCAGCCCAGGACCGTCCGGTAGAGCACCGCATCGAGCGATGCGTCCATGCCGCGCACCCACGACCGCACGTGAGCATCGAACCCCTCGGCCGGGTAGATGTAGACGCAGCCGATCACCGGGGACGGGGCGTCGTCCGTCGGCGCGAGGACCGTGTAGGTGAAACCGGTCCGGGCCGCGAAGTCGGCCGCGTGGCCGACAAGGTCGCCACGGTTCTCGTCGGACGTCATCGGATGCGGCCAGCTCCGGCCCTCGAAGCCGGTGGTGGCCTGGATGTGCTCCACGCTCGATGTCCATGCCGCGTAGTCCGACGCGTTGTGCTCCGGTCCGAGCGGGCGAAGCCTGAACAACGGGTGATCGAGGCCGGCCGGCGGCACGAACGTCTCCGGAACGAAGGGGCGCGAGTCGGCAGGCTCGGCGGCGGGGTCCTGATCGCTCATGGGCGCGGAGCGTACACGAACGCAGAGGGCAGGCGACAGGCCCTCGCTCAACCGCCCCCGTACGTCCGCCACGCCAGAATCGCCGCGACAACCAGCCCGCACACGCCGATCAGCCCGCGGAACAGCGCGGGCGGCAGGCGCCGGGCGATCCAGGGACCGACGAGCCCGCCGAAGAACAGCCCCACGGCCAGCGGCACCACGAAGGCCCATTCGACCGGCCCGAACAGCGCGAACCCGATCGCCGCCGTGCCGTTGGCGATCCCCGACAGCACGACCTTGGCCGCGTTCACGTGGGTCAGCGGCAGGTCGATGATGCTGGCAAGCGCGACGATGGCGAGGATCCCGCCGGCGGCCCCGAAGTACCCGATGTAGACCGCCGTGGCGAAGTAGGCCGTGGCCGTGGCCGTCGTGATGCCCCGTGGCTGGAACCGCGGGCGCTGCTGGAGCCACGGCTGCACGAAGATCATGATCGAGGCACCGGCGATCAGGATCGGGGCGACCAGCTCGAACCACCGCTCCGGCAGCACGAGCAGGAGCGCCGCACCCGTCGCGCCACCGGCCGCGGCCACGATGGCCAGCCGCTGCAGGGTCGGACGCTGGCCATGAAGCTCGCTCCGGGCGCCGATCGACGCACCGACGCTGCTGAAGGTCAGGGCCACCGTGTTGGTGACGTTCGCCGCCACCGGCGGCAGTCCCACGGCGAGCAGCGCCGGGTACGTCACCAGCGACGCCAGGCTGACCAGCACGCTGACGATACCCCCGACGAACCCGGCCGCCAGCAGCAGCACGATCTCGTTCGAGGTGATGTCCACGTGGTGAGTCTAGGGTGATAGCTCCTCAGGCGGCCGGCTCGAGCCCCGCAGTCCCCGGCTGACGTCCCGGTTGGCAGACGCGGCCGGGCCCGGTCACGGGATGCGGTTGAACCAGAAGGCCGCGAGTCCGGCACCGGCCAGCACCATGAGGAGCGCCCCGGCGGCGAACCACTGGGTGACCTCCTGCTGCTCCATCGTGAAGCCGACGCGTGACCCCAGGCCCTCGTAGATGGCGGCGAGATCCTCAGAAGTCGGGGCCTCGAAGAACCGCGCCCCCGTGGTCTTTGCGATGGCCGCGAGGGTCGCCGTGTCGGGCGGGACCTGGATCGTCTCGGTGCGGCCAAGGTTGTCCTGGACCTCCACGGTCCCGGAGGCCGTCCCCAGCGCGATCGTGTAGACGGGAACGCCCCTGGCCGCCGCCTCGGTGGCCGCGTGGAGCGGCTCCAGCTGCCCGGTGGAGCTCTTGCCGTCGCTGAGCAGGACCGTGGCCACGAGCGGCGCCCCGCCTTCATCGGCGGCGCTCCCGGCGCTCCCGGGCTCAGCCGGGTCAGCCGACGGCGACGGGTCCGGCGAAGGCGAGGACGGGGCGGCGGCGGGATGACCCGTCGTGCCCGCCGCGAGGTCAGCCGCATCGACCGACAGGGCGATGGCATCGCCCAGCGCCGTCCCGCCGTCCGCGCGCAGGCCCTGGAGGGCGGCGAGGAGCTGGCCCCGGTCGATGGTCGGCGCCACGACGAGCCGGGCCTCCGTGGAGAAGGCCACGAGCCCCACCCGGAACCCGGTCGGAAGCTTGTCGATGAACGACGACGCGGCCGCCTTCGCAGCGGTCAGGCGGTCAGGAGCGACATCGGTGGCGAGCATGGACCGAGACGTGTCCATCGTCAGCATGACGGTCGCCTCCTCGCGGGGAACGGCGATCGTCATCGACGGACGGGCCAGTGCGAACCCCAGGGCCGCGATCGCGACCAGGTACAGGGCGGTGGGCACATGGCGCCGCCAGGCCGGCCGCCGCGGGACGAGGTTCTCCAGCAGGGCGACGTTCGTGAACCGGACGACGTAGCGCGTGCGCCGGCGCTGGAGCAGCAGATAGGCGAAGAGGGCCGCCGGCACGAGCAGGAGGGCGAGCAGGAGCTCGGGGGACGAGAAGGTCATGCCACGGTTCCCTGGTTTCGAAGCTGGACGGCGAGCGAGCGGAGCCACTCGCCGGAGGTGGATAGGACGATGCGGCGTGCCCCGAGCCGTCGGAGCTCGGCGGCGAGCGCGGCGCGCTCCCCGGCGGCCGCCTCCGCGAACCGGTCGCGCAGGCGCCGAGACGACGTGTCGACGCGCACCTCGCGGCCCGTCTCGGCGTCGACCAGCGTCAGCTCGCCCACGTCCGGGAGGTCGTCCTCCCGTGGGTCGCGGATCTCGATCGCGAGCAGCTGGTGCCGTGCCGCGACGGCAGCGAGCAGCGGCAGCCAGTCCCTCGGGCCGCGGAAGTCCGACACCAGGGCGACGAGGCCGCCGCGCGCCGCACCGCCCGCCACGAACCGCAGCGCGGCGGCGGGCGACGAGACGGCGTGGGTTCCCGGCTCCCCGTCGTCGGGGCGCGAGGCGAGGGCGGCGAGCAGGCCGGCTCGGCCGCCGCGCGGGGACGTGCGCCGATCGACGGGACCACCGAACGTCAGGACGCCCAGACGGTTGCCGTGCTGCGTGGACAGATGGCCGATCGCCATCGCCACGCCCTCGGCAACGTCGGCCTTGCGCCGATCGGCCGTCCCGAAGGCCATGGATGGAGACTGGTCCAGCAGGAGCCACGTGGTCAGGGACCGTTCGGGGACGTAGACGCGCACGTGCGGCGTCGCCATCCGGGCGGTGACGTTCCAGTCGATGCAGCGGACGTCGTCGCCCGCCTCGTAGGGGCGAACCTGCGCGAGCTCCGTGCCACCGCCGAGCTCGTGGGCCCGGAACTCGCCCGGAACGAGCCCGCGGATCCGCCGCCCGATCGTGACGTCGAGGGCGCGCAGGAGCGCCTCGGGCGCCGGCCCCGGCCCAGGCCGCGCGGGTGACCGCACCGGCGCGAGGGCGGACACGGCCGGACCCGTCACGCGGTGCGCTCCTCGGTCACCCGGCGTGGCGCCGGGACGGCGGGGATGATCGCCTCGAGCAGGCGATCGGTGGAGACCTCCTCGGCGAGGGCGGTGAAGCTCGGGACCAGGCGGTGCCGGAGCACGTCCGGGGCAAGCTCGGCGACGTCGCTCGGCAGCACGTACCGCCGTCCCCGGATCAGGGCCAGGGCGCGGGCGGCGTGGATGAGGTTGATGGAACCGCGCGGGCTGGCACCGAACGCGATGTACGGCTTCAGGTCCGGCAGCCCCACGCGGCCCGGCTCGCGGGTCGCCGCGACGATCGAGACCGCGTACGCGACGATCGCCGGGTCCACGTAGATCCCGGGGGTCGCCGCCTGGAGCTCGGCGAGGCCATCCGCCGTCAGGACCGTCCGCACCTCGGGAGCCGGGCGGAGCGAGCGCTCGACGACCGTGGCCTCCTCGGCCGGCGTCGGGTAGCCGACGACGACCTTCATCATGAACCGGTCCACCTGCGCCTCCGGCAGGGGGTAGGTCCCCTCGGACTCGATCGGGTTCTGGGTCGCCATGACGAGGAACGGGCGCGGGACCGCGTGGCTCTCCGAGCCGATCGTCACCTGGCGCTCCTGCATCACCTCGAGCAGCGCCGACTGCACCTTGGCGGGCGCCCGGTTGATCTCGTCGGCGAGGAGGAAGTTGCAGAACACCGGGCCGAGCTCGGTGTCGAACGTGCCGGAGTCGGGCCGGTAGATGCGGGTGCCGACCAGGTCGCCGGGCACGAGGTCCGGCGTGAACTGGATCCGGCGGAAGGAAGCGTCGAGGGCGTCGGCCAGGGTGCGGATCGTCAGCGTCTTGGCGAGGCCGGGCACGCCCTCCAGGAGCAGGTGTCCGCCGGCCAGGAGCGCGACGAGGACGCGCTCGAGCATCTGGTCCTGCCCGACGATCACGCGGCGGATCTCGAACAGCACCGCCTCTGCGGTGACGCGGGGGTCGGTGGGACTCGGAGGGGCGACGGGCACGGCGACGGGCGCGCCAAACCCACGGGTGGAGTCGGTCATCAGGGCTCCTGCGCCCGTGGGCCCGGGCTGTGCTGGGGGTTTCCCGAGCGGTCGGCACCCTCACAGTGGACGCGCTCGGTCGGCCTGATCTTCGGGAGCCAGCATGAGAACAGCATGAGAACGACGGAGCGTGACCCGACCGAGCGGCGGCATGCTGCGCGGCGCCCGTTCCGGCGCCAGAGCGTCCCCATGGATGGTGAGGCCGCGTTCGTGGTCCGGTGGGCCACGACTTCGCCGCTCCAGCCGCTCCGGGGACCCATGAGGCCGCCATCGTGGTCCGCTGGGCCACGACTTCGCCGCTCCAGCCGCCCAGGGAACCGATGAGGCCGCCTTCGTGGTCCGGTGGGCCACGTTCCCGGCGAGGGACCGGAGACCGGTG
>Ga0209254_10005532_pt1 | contig 11625 bp, 10 predicted proteins | sample FrelakmetDIP11DI_FD_187148 | JGI IMG/M metagenome (GOLD analysis project Ga0209254, IMG submission 187148) | Freshwater lake sediment microbial communities from the University of Notre Dame, USA, for methane emissions studies - DIP11 DI (SPAdes)... | ecosystem: Environmental > Aquatic >... | reverse complement strand
GCTGTGACCGAACGGTGTATAGACCTCCTCGATATCCTTCTCCGCGACCCCCTTGCTCTTGAGGAACGCGCGCAGGATCTTGTTGGTCGTACGCGGGTACACGTAATCAGTGCCGAGCAGGAAGAAGCGCTTGGCGGCGCCGCCTTCCTTGCTCATCAGGTACTCGGTGGCGGGGATCGCCTGCTGGTTCGGTGCCGCACCCGTGTAAAAGACGTTCTTCTCGAGTTCCTCTCCCTCGTACTGGACCGGGTAATACAAAATGGAGTTGAGTTCCTTGAACACCGGAAGCACTGACTTGCGCGAGACCGAGGTCCAGCAACCAAACGTGGCCACGACCTTGTCCTGCGTAATCAGTTGCCGCGCCTTTTCGGCGAACAGCGGCCAGTTGGACGCCGGGTCGACGACGACGGGCTCGATCTGCCGGCCCATGACGCCTCCCTTGGCGTTGATATCGGCGATCGTCATCAGCGCCGTTTCCTTCAGCGCTGTTTCGGAAATGGCCATCGTGCCGGACAGCGAATGCAGGATGCCGACCTTGATGGGAGTCTTGTCCTGCCCGAATGCGGTCGAAATCGATGTACAGCTGAGGGCAGCGGCGCCCCCGGCCTGGATGAATTGTCTGCGGTCCATTCCTCTCTCCAGTAGCAGCAGCGCCTATTCGCCGCGCTGCACTGCACTACAAGTTCTGTGCCATCGCCCCTTTGGGACCCCAAGACGTGTTACCCGCACCATGCGCGGGTGGAATGCACCTGCAAGAGCGATTCGGCGCCCTGACATGGTGCGCAAGTGTGCAGCCGGCCGCGTGTTCCGATGAGCCGGAAGCCGCCCGCCGCGTCGCGCGTGCCGCAGAGCCGGCTAGGCCGCCTCGCCCGCCTCGGTCTCGCTGCAGGCGAGCTGGCTGTCGGTGGTGCGGTCCAGGGACTGCGGCGGCTTGGACAAGGCGCGGACGCGTCGATGCCGCGCTTTTCGGTGGCCACGGCGCGACGCCTCGCCGAGCGTCTGGCGAACCTGCGTGGCGCAGCGATGAAGCTCGGGCAGCTGATTTCGCTCGAGAGCGAAGGACTGCTGCCCCCTGAACTGGCCGTGGCCCTCGAGACATTGCGCTCGCAGGCTGCACCGATGCCGGCGGAGCAACTGCGACGCGCCATGGGGCGTGCCTACGGCGCCGGATGGGAAGGGCGCTTTGCCGAATTCAACGAAACGCCGATCGCCGCCGCGTCGATCGGACAGGTGCATCGCGTCCGCACCCGCGACGGCCGTGATCTCGCACTCAAGGTGCAGTACCCTGGCGTCGCAAAGTCGATTGCCAGCGATGTCGACAACGTCGCAACGCTGCTGCGGATCGCGCGACTGCTGCCACTGGGCCTGGATGTCAACGACATCGCGCGCGAGGCCAAGCGTCAGCTGACCCAGGAATCCGACTACCTGGCCGAGGCGCAGTTTCTCGAGCAGTACGCGCGCCTGGTGGCCGACGAGCCGCAGATCGTGGTGCCGCGGGTGCACTGGGATTACACGACGGCGCGCGTGATGGCGATGGACTACATGGACGGTGTGCCGCTCGAATCCCTGGTCGACGACACGCCGCAGAAGGCGCGCGATGCGGTCGGCTCCCTGCTGCAGAAGCTGATGTTCCGCGAACTCTTCGAGTTCCGGGTCATGCAGACCGATCCGAACTTCGCCAACTACCTGTACCAGCCGGACTCGGGGCGACTCGTGCTGCTCGACTTCGGCGCGACGCAGGAGTTCACCCCGGAGTTCTCGGAGCGGTTCCGCCGCATCACCCGTGCGATCGTCGACGGCGATCGCCACGGTATCGAGGAAGGGGCGCGCAGCATCGGCTATATCAGCGACGACGCCTCCGGGGACGTGGTGCAGGCTGCGCTGGATGTCCTCGAACTCGTGTGCGAGCCGCTCCGCACCAAGGGGCCGTATGACTACAGTGGATCGGACCTGCCGAAGCGCGCGCGCGAGCTGGGCATCGACCTGGCGTTCAAGCGCGGATTGCTACGCATGCCGCCCTCGGACACTATCTTCCTGCACCGCAAGCTGGTCGGCGTGTACCTGCTGCTGGCACGGCTCGGCGCGCGCGTGGCGACCGGACGCATTCTCCGGCCGTATCTAGAGCCCGACGTGGCGTTGAAATCAGCCTAATTCGCTTGTCAGGTCGATCACCGCGTTGGCCGCCGACAGCACGCGCGGATGCAGATGGCGACGATGGCTGGCGGTGAAGCACACCGGGCCGTCGAACCGTGCCATGCGTGCCAGCAGCGCATCAGTGCACGCTTCATGCGCACTGTCGGCGAGATCAATCGGCCGGCCGTGCGGACCGAACAGCGCATCGGCTTCGTCGAACAGCAGCAGCACGCCGGCATGTTCGGCTGCATCGAACAGCCGCTCGACATTCAATTCCGCTTCGTGCGGGTAAGGCGAGAGCAGGCGCGTCCAGTCGACCCGCTGCACCGGCGCGTTGAGATGACGCGCCATGACCGCCATCGCTGCGCCGCGCGCCGCCGCATACGGGCTCACCAGCACGGCGACCAGTGGCGGGCGGCGTTCGGCATGGGGCCGGCGCTGCTCAGCCAGCCGTGACTTGGCATTGATCGCCAACACGGTGAGGGCAATGCGCACCTGCGCCGGCAGGCTTTCAGCGATTCGCAGTTGGTCCGACGTCATGCTGCAACGATACGGAAGGAGGTTGGTTGAATGCGTCGCCGCTGGTCGGGATCGCAATTCTGCGCGATCACGCGGGTGAGGGAAGGCGTTTGGTCGGGCGCTGGGGTTGAGTGGCGCGAATGCGCGATCACGCGACTCTGCGCATGGGCGCTGTGGCAATCAGCACGACGCCGGCGCTCGCCAGCGCCAGCGCGACGGCATGGACCATCGTGAACGATTCACCCAGCACCGCCGTTCCTACGGTGGTCGCTGCTACCGGCAGCGCCACGGTGAACACGCCGGCCTGGTTGGCCGGCACGTGCTTCAGGCCGGCGACCCACATCCAGACGGCGAACAGGCTCGCTGCGAGCGAATAGAAAACCAGCAGCGTCCACAGCGAGGGAGTCACGGAGCCGAGGTCAAAGCGTGCAAGCTGCCACAGGCCGAAAGGCGCGATGAGCACGAGACCCCACAGATTGATGAGTGCCGAAACGCGCAAGGGGGTGCGCGTGGCGGACAGCCGCTTCGCAATGATCACGTAGATCGCTTCGCAGACCACCGCACCGAACATCAGCAGGTTGCCGATCCAGGCGGCGGCGCGTGTGGTGGTGGCGTCGTGGCGCGCCAATTGCAGCAGCGCGATGCCGCTGACGGCAAGGGCCACGGCGAACAAAACGCGCCGCGTCAGCTGCTCGCGCAGGAGAAGCCAGGACAACAGGGCGACAACCGCGGGCAGGGTCGCGAGGATGACTCCGGCCGCCGTCGCGGTCGTCAGCGACACGCCGTAGAGCATGCAGATCGAGAACAGGAAGTTGCCGAAGAAGGACATCACGAAGAAGAGCCGATGCTCTGTCCGGCTCAAGGGCGGCTCGGATACGGCGGCGCGCGTCCACGGCACCATCGCGACCGCGGCGATCGCGAACCTCAGGAAGGCCAGCGCGAGTACCGGAATCGCTCCGGTCAGGGGTTTCGACAGCGCGACGTAGGTGCCGACCAGCGCCATCGAGCCGGTGAGCAGCAGGAAAGCGGTGGTGCGGGACGTCGGCGCAGTCATCGCGCGGGAAGATACGCGAGGCAGCCTGCCGGCCGGTGCAGCCTACGCGGGCTCGCGCGCATCAACGGCGATCGGCGCGCCGTATTCCTGGGCCAGAAAGCGCTCGGCCTCCTCCAACATGAAGTACCGGAACGCCTCGGCCGCCGGTGACAGCGTCTTGGCCAGCGTATTCACGATGTACCAGCGCTTGGCGAGCGGCAGGTCTTCGATGTCGGGCACCGCGATCAGACCGGCTTTCAGCTCGAGACCGATGGTATGCAGCGACAAGAAGGAAATGCCCATGCCGGCCATCACCGCCTGCTTGATCGTCTCGTTGCTGGTCATCTCCATCGCCACGCGCGGTTCCAGGCGGTGATCGGCAAAGAATTTCTCCATTGCGGCGCGCGTGCCCGACCCCTCCTCGCGGATCAGGAACTCGTAGTCCGCGAGAGCGGCAGCCGGCGCGTGACCGGCTTTCACCAGCGGGTGATCGGGGGGCGTCACGATCACATGAGGATGGCTGGCAAACGGCTCGGCCCGCGTCGCCAGTTCGCGCGGCGGGCGGCCCATGATCGCGAGGTCGACCTCATTGGCCTGCAGCAACGCGACCAGTTGCTCGCGGTTGCCGCCGATCGCCAGCCGCACCTCGATTCCTGGATGTTCCGCGCGGAAACGCGCCATTAGGCGAGGTACGAAGTATTTGGCGGTACTTACCATCCCAATCGTTAGGCGCCCGGTCTGCAGTCCACTCAAGCGGGCGACAGCGTCCTCGGCGTCCTTCAATGTCGCCAGGATCTTGCGGACGTAGACCAGCAGGTACTCGCCGGTGACGGTCAAGGCAACGCTCCGACCGCCCCGGTCAAACAAGGGCAGCCCGACCTGCCCCTCCAACTCCTTGATTTGCATGGAGACTGCGGGCGGGGTCAGATGCAACTCCTCGGCCGCCTTGCCGAAACTCATGTGGCGCGCGACCGCTGAAAAGACCCGCAGCTGCCGTAACGTGACCCCTTTCATAAGAATTCCTTAACTTAATGCTCAGTAATCATGACTGTACCTTAGGGGTCTGGCTGCCTACAGTGCGACCTATCGAGTGAACGCCATTGCGGCGTCGCAAAACCCAAGGGGCGAGGGCCATGAACAAGCCGGTCGAAGGGCACATCACAGACGTCAAGGAGCGCTACAAGGGTGGCGTCCTCAAGTACAAGCAAATGGGTTACTGGCGGCCCGACTACTCGCCCAGTGAAACCGACGTCATCTGCCTGTTCCGCATCACACCGCAGGAGGGCGTCGACCCCGAGGAGGCCGCGGCAGCGGTGGCCGGCGAGTCGTCGACCGCGACCTGGACGGTGGTCTGGACGGACCTCATGACGGCGCACGACTCATACCAGGCGAAGGCCTACCGGGTCGAACCGGTGCCGAATGCGCCGGGTCAGTACTTCGTCTACATCGCGTACGACCTGATCCTCTTTGAAGAGGGCTCGATCGCCAACATGACGGCGAGCCTGATCGGCAACGTGTTCAGCTTCAAGCCGCTGAAGGCGGCGCGGCTCGAGGACATCCGCATTCCGGCGGCGTACGTGAAGACTTTCAAGGGTCCGCCGACCGGCATCATCGTCGAGCGCGAGCGGCTGGATAAGTACGGCCGGCCACTGCTGGGCGCAACGATGAAGCCCAAGCTGGGCCTCTCGGGCAAGAACTACGGACGCGTCGTATACGAGGCGCTGACCGGTGGCCTCGACTTCACGAAGGATGACGAGAACATCAACTCGCAACCCTTCATGCACTGGCGTGACCGGTTCCTGTTCTGCATGGAAGCGGTCAACCGCTCGCAGGCGAACACCGGCGAGATCAAGGGTCACTACCTCAACGTGACCGCCGCGACGATGGAAGACATGTACGAGCGCGCCGAGTTCGCAAAGGAACTGGGCTCGAACATCATCATGGTCGACCTCATCATCGGCTGGTCCGCCATCCAGTCGATCAGCAACTGGTCGCGCAAGAACGACATGATCCTGCACATGCATCGCGCAGGACACGGCACCTACACGCGCCAGAAGAGCCACGGCGTCAGCTTCCGCGTCATGGCGAAGTGGCTGCGGCTCGCGGGCGTGGACCACCTGCACGCGGGCACCGCGGTCGGCAAGCTCGAAGGCGACCCGATGACGGTGCAGGGCTACTACAACGTCTGTCGGGACACGTACACGAAGCAGGACCTGCAGCGGGGCCTGTTCTTCGACCAGGACTGGGTGGATCTGAAGAAGGTGATGCCGGTCGCGTCCGGCGGCATCCACGCCGGGCAGATGCACCAGCTGCTGGACCTCTTCGGCGACGACGTCGTGCTGCAGTTCGGCGGCGGCACGATCGGGCATCCGGCCGGCATCCAGGCCGGCGCGATCGCCAACCGCGTCGCGCTCGAGGCGATGGTCAAGGCACGCAACGAGGGCCGCGACATCGCCAGCGAAGGCCCGGAGATCCTCGACGCCGCCGCCAAGTGGTGCACGCCGCTGAAGCAGGCGCTCGAGACGTGGAAGGACGTGAGCTTCAACTACACGTCGACCGACACCCCCGATTACGCCGTCACCCCGACCGCCAGCTGAGCACGGAGACCACCATGCGCATCACGCAGGGCACCTTTTCATTCCTGCCCGACCTGACCGACGACGAAATCCGCGCACAGGTCGACTACGCGCTTTCGAAGGGCTGGGCACTGTCGGTCGAATACACCGACGATCCGCATCCGCGCAACGTCTATTGGGACATGTGGGGCCTGCCGATGTTCACGATCAAGGACGGCGCCGCGGTGCTGTTCGAGGTCAAGGCGTGCCGCAAGGCGCACCCGAACCACTACATCAAGGTCAACGCGTTCGACAATACGCGCGGCGTCGAGTCGATGTGCCTGTCGTTCATCGTCAACCGCCCGAAGAACGAGCCGGGCTTCGGACTCGAGCGGCAGGAAGCGGCGGGCCGCAGGGTGCGCTACACGACGCGCGCCTATTCGGCTGCCAAGCCCGCCGGGTCGCGCTACGACTAGACGGGCGAGGCGATGAACGCTCCCGGCGCCCCGACCGTCGACCTACAGGCGATCCTGCGCGACACCAATGTGCAGGAGGTACTGCAGGAGCTCGATCGCGAGCTGGTCGGGCTCGCACCGGTGAAGAAGCGCATCGAGGACATCGCGGCCTTCCTCGTCGTGTCGAAGGCGCGCAGCCAGCTCGGGCTGGAGGCTGCCACCCCGTCCTTGCACATGAGCTTCACCGGCAACCCGGGCACCGGCAAGACGACGGTGGCGTTGAAGATGGCGCAGATCCTTCATCGCCTGGGCTACGTGCGCAAGGGGCACGTGGTCAGCGTCACCCGCGACGACCTCGTCGGCCAGTACATCGGCCACACCGCGCCCAAGACCAAGGACGTGCTGAAGAAGGCGATGGGCGGCGTGCTCTTCATCGACGAGGCGTACTACCTGTATCGCCCGGAGAACGAGCGCGACTATGGCCAGGAGGCGATCGAGATCCTGCTGCAGGTGATGGAGAACAACCGCGACGACCTCGTCGTGATCCTCGCCGGCTACAAAGACCGGATGGACACCTTCTTCAAGTCGAACCCCGGCATGAGTTCGCGCATCGCGCATCACATCGACTTCCCGGACTACAGCGAGGGCGAGCTGATGCAGATCGCCGAGAAGATGCTCGCCGAGCAGCATTACCGCTTCGGTGACGGCGCGCGCGCGGCCTTTGAGCAGTACCTCGCGCGCCGCATGCAGCAGCCGCACTTTGCCAATGCGCGCAGTGTGCGCAACGCGCTGGAACGCGCGCGCCTGCGTGCCGCATCGCGCCTGTTTGCCGAGCGCAACCGTGCTCTCACCGAGTCCGACCTGACCACCATCGCGCCCGAGGACATCCTCGCAAGCCGGGTGTTCCAGTCGTCTGCTGCTGCCTAACTGACGGAACCGCCATGCCACTATCCAATCGACGGACGCTGACCCAGTACCTGATCGAGCAGCGCCGCCGCTTCCCGCAGGCGAGCGGTGCGCTCAACGCGCTGATCCTGGATGTCTCGCTGGCGACCAAGGCGATCGCGCGGGCGGTGGCCTTCGGCGAGCTGGGCGATCCCATGAGCCGACAGCTCGTGGCCGCTGCGCAGTCCCACTCCGACATCAACGTGCAGGGCGAAGTTCAGAAGCCGCTCGATGTCGTCAGCAACGAGATCTTCATCCGCACGACGGAGTGGTCGGGCCACCTTGCAGGTGTGGGCTCGGAGGAGATGGAGCACCCGTATCAGATCCCGACGCAGTACTCACGCGGCAGGTACCTGCTGGTGTTCGACCCCCTTGACGGCTCCAGCAACATCGACGTCAACGTGTCGGTCGGCAGCATCTTCTCGATCCTGCGCGCACCACAGGCCGTGATCGACACCGGTCGCGATGTGACCGAAGCAGACTTCCTGCAGCCAGGCGCTACGCAGGTCGCCGCGGGCTATGCGATCTACGGTCCCGCCACGATGCTGGTCCTAACCGTCGGCAGCGGCGTGGTGGGCTTCACGCTCGACCCCAGCCTGGGTGAGTTCAAGCTGACGCACCCGGACATCCGCGTGCCGGCCGACACGCAGGAATTCGCGATCAACACCAGCAACAGCCGCTTCTGGGAGCCGCCGATCAAGCGCTACGTCGACGAATGCCTGGCCGGCAAGACGGGTACGCGCGGCAAGGACTTCAACATGCGCTGGATTGCCAGCATGGTCGCCGAGGCGCATCGCATCCTGATGCGTGGCGGCGTGTTCATGTATCCGCGCGACACCAAGGACCCGAGCAAGCCGGGTCGGCTGCGGCTGCTGTATGAGGCGAACCCGATCGGCTTCGTGATGGAGCAGGCCGGCGGTCGCGCCAGCAATGGCCGCAGTTCGGTGCTCGAAGTGCAGCCCGAGTCGCTGCACCAGCGCATCGGGCTCGTGTTTGGTTCGAAGAACGAGGTCGAGCGCATCGAGCGATACCACGCCGAGTACGACGCCGGCACGGACAAGCCCTACAGCTCGCCGCTCTTCAACGAGCGGTCACTGTACCGCCCCGAGGCGCTCACCTGAACCAGATCGATAACAACAACGTCATCGAGGGAGAACCCAGTTGTCCAAGAAGCACCCGATCATCGCCGTGACCGGTTCGTCCGGCGCCGGCACCACCACGGTGATGCAAAGCTTCCAGCACATCTTCCGGCGCGAAGGCTTCAAGGCACAGATCGTCGAAGGCGATTCGTTCCATCGCTACAACCGGATGGAAATGCGCGCCAACATGAAGGAGGCCGAAAGGAACGGAAACAAGCACTACTCGCACTTCGGCCCGTATTCGAATCTTCTTGAGGAACTGGAGGCGCTGTTCAAGGGCTACGGCGAGAACGGCAGTGGCCGCGTGCGCAAGTACATCCACGATGCGGGCGAAGCGGCCGAGCACGGGGTGGAGCCCGGACACTTCACCGGGTGGAAGGACATCGAGCCGGGTTCGGACCTGATGTTCTACGAGGGCCTGCACGGCGCCTACGTCGATGAGAAGATCGACGTCGCGCGCCATGTCGATCTGCTGGTTGGCGTGGTGCCGATCATCAATCTGGAGTGGATCCAGAAGCTGCACCGCGACAAGAAGATGCGCGGCTACTCGCAGGAGGCGGTGGTCGACACCATCCTGCGCCGGATGCCGGACTACGTGAACCACATCGTTCCGCAGTTCGGCGTCACGCACGTCAATTTCCAGCGCGTGCCGACGGTGGATACGTCCAACCCCTTCATCGCCCGCGACATCCCCAGCGCGGACGAAAGCATGATCATCATTCGCTTCGCCAACCCGAAGGGCATCGATTTTCCCTACCTGCTGTCGATGCTGCACGACTCGGCGATGACGCGGCCGAACACGATCATCTGTCCCGGCGGCAAGATGGGTCTGGCGATGCAGCTGATCTTTACGCCGATGATCCTGCGCCTGATGGACCTGAAGCGTCGGGTCCACTAGCGAACGGCGCAGGAGGTCGAGCCATGGCAGCCCAGTCCGCACCGGCCGAACTCGGTTCCTACGCGCCGGACTTCGAATTGCGCGGCGTCTGCGGCCAGGTGTGGACCCGCGACGCGTGCGTTGGGCCCAGCGGCCTGCTGGTGATGTTCATCTGCAATCACTGTCCCTACGTGCAGGCGGTGCTCGACCGAATCGTGCGCGACGCACGGGAACTGCAAGCCGCCGGCGTCGGCGTCGTCGCCATCAGCAGCAACGACGTCGCGGCGTACCCTGAGGATTCGTTCGACAAGATGCAGCAACTCTGGCGCGAGAAGGCGTTGCCATTCCCGTACCTGTATGACGAGTCGCAGGACGTGGCACGTGCCTACGGTGCGGTCTGTACGCCGGACTTCTTTGGCTACAACCGCGCGCTGGAGCTGCAGTACCGCGGTCGACTCGACGCTTCCGGGCGGCAACCTGCACCGGCGGATGCCAAGCGCGAGCTCCGTGACGCGATGCTGATGGTTGTCGCGAGTGGCCGCGGGCCGGCTGTACAGACTCCCAGCATCGGCTGCTCGATCAAGTGGAAGTGAACTCGCGGCATTGAGGCCTCGGCGGCGCCGGCACAGCGCTGACGCTGTGTTGCTGGCCGTCGTCGCGCTGCGACCGGAACACTCTGTGCGGCCCAACCCGGGGCTGGTCGGCCATCTGGGCTGCTGCACAGGGGCAGGCCGCGGGGGTCGAAGGCCCGCCCTCATCGGTGCGGGCGCCGGTGCGGATGGCGCGGCATGCGGTGTGTCGATATAACGCGACGCCTGGCGCGCCTTAACGCCCATTTGTGACCGCACGAGTGCGGGCGCTCACCACACCGGCGCGTGCCCGCCCCATAATGCGCCTCGCCTGACCGCCCACCATGGCCGACCAGCCCAAACAACTCTTCCGACAAGAGGCGATCGACGCGCAGCGCGAGAAGCTGCTCGGTGAGGTCTCTCTCGCCCGTCCAGTCCCGCTCTGGGTGTTCACCGCCCTGGCGCTCGCCTTTGCCGTCGGGCTGGTGGCGTTCTCTATATGGGGGGAGTACTCGCGCCGCGAACGGGTTGACGGCTTCCTAGCGCTGGACGTTGGCGCGGCCCGCATCCTGGCGCCAGAGGCGGGCACCGTCGCCGAACTGCTCGCCAAGGAGGGCGACGAGGTCGATGCAGGCCAGCCATTGATCCGCTTGTCCTTCGAGCGCGGCACGGCATCCGGGGTGACTTCAGGCGAACTCGTGCAGCGCGAAATCAGTGAACGGCGGCTGGTCCTTGAGCGCGAGCAGGAGCAGGTGAAGCTGCTCGGCCAGCAACAGGCCGATGCACTTCGCCGCAAGATTTCGGACCTCGAGCGGGAACTCGCGCAGTTCGACGTCGAGATCAAGGCACAGCAAAGCCGGCTGGCATCGTCGCGCAACGAGTTCCAGCGTGCCGAGGAGCTGTACAAGGAGAAGTTCTATTCCGAGTCCAAGCTGATCGAGTTCCGCAACAACGTGCTCGACCAGCAGGTCAAGGTCGAGGCGCTGCGTCGCCAGCGTGCCGGCGTCGAGCGCGAACTTTCGGCGGCGCGCGCCGAGGAGCCGTCAATTGCGCTGAAGACGCAGACCGCGCTCGAGCAGATCCGCCGCCAGGCGAGCGAACTGCAGCAGGGCAGCGTGGAGGAGGAGGCCAAGCGCGAGAACGTGATCCGCGCGCCGGTGGCCGGTGTATTGACCAACATCGCCGCTGCACGGGGCGAGACCGTGGCCGAAAGCGCGCCGCTGGCGGTGGTCGTGCCCAAGGGCAGCGGTCTCCATGCGCAGCTGCTGGTGCCGACACGCGCCATCGGCTTTGTCGCTCCGGGCCAGGAAGTGGTGCTGCGCTACGACGCGTTCCCCTTCCAGCGCTTCGGCCAGTACCGCGGCACCGTCGAGCGTGTCAGCCGTACTGTATGGTCGCCC
>Ga0209254_10005530_pt1 | contig 11627 bp, 11 predicted proteins | sample FrelakmetDIP11DI_FD_187148 | JGI IMG/M metagenome (GOLD analysis project Ga0209254, IMG submission 187148) | Freshwater lake sediment microbial communities from the University of Notre Dame, USA, for methane emissions studies - DIP11 DI (SPAdes)... | ecosystem: Environmental > Aquatic >... | reverse complement strand
CCCTCAAGCCGCTTCTATTAATACCGCCCCTATCGCTGTTCCCACCTCTCTTATTTCCACTCCCACCAATCCCAACGTCTTGACAGGGATTGTTATCGACGCCTCAGGAGAACCTATAAATGGTATAACTGTTGAAATAATTGATACCACCACCGGTATTCCTGCCCGAGCCCTGCGTACCAATCGTCTTGGCCAGTTTCAAATTGCCATTCCCCTCTCGCCGGGGACATATAACGTCATGGCCGAAAAAGAAGGTCTCAACTTTAGCCCTGTTTCCGTCCAGGTAAAAGGCACAATTATTCCGCCTATCGTTATTTCCGCTAAAAACTAATTTTATGTCCGACACCCTCCCCGCATTGCCCACTCAAACCCATCTGGATGTTGAAGATATTGCTAATGATATGATTTTATTGAAAGACGGTTCTGCCAGCCTGGTAATCGAAGTTAATGCTGTTAATTTCGGTCTGCTTTCCGAAAAAGAACAAGACGCCACTATTTATGCCTATGCTCAGATGCTAAACTCCCTGACTTTTTCCATTCAAATTGTAATTTCCAGCAAACGCAAGGACATTTCTTTATATATTGATAAATTAGATTCGTATCTCTCCAAAATTACCGAGCCCAAACTCAAAGACCAACTCACTAAATATCGTGATTTTGTCAAGGCTATTGTTCGCCAGGGTAATGTTCTGGATAAAAAGTTTTATATTTCCATCCCCTTTAGTTCTATGGAGTTAGGTTTATCCTCATCCCTCAAAGCTCTTGGTGGCAAATCCCCCAAACAAAGTTATCCCCGGGAATATATTCTCGACCGGGCTATTACCAATTTAGCCCCCAAGCGCGACCATCTCCTCCGGCTGCTGGCGCGTATTGGTCTAAAGGGAAAACAAATGACTTCAGCCGAACTCCTCCAGATCTTTTTCGATTTTTATAATCCTGACATGATCGGTACCCATATTAAATTACCTGAAATATCACCCTCATGAGCTTATTATCCCGAAAAAAAACTGTTCCTCCTCCCTCTGAGGCAACTCCCAAGGTCTCCCCAACTTCCAAAAACCTACCGCTTAAGTCTTTGGAAGCAGCCAAGACTGTCAAAGACCTTGTCGCTCCCCAGTCTCTAACCATCGACTTTAATCTTCTCAAAATTAATGATTATTTTTTCCGCACCCTATTCACCACCATCAACCGCCGTTTTGTTACCAGCAATTGGTTGGGGCCGATTATCAACTTTGACCACTCTCTTCGTATTTCCATGTTTATTTACCCCGTCGAAAGCAAATCAACTCTGGATGAACTTAGGCGCAAAATCGCTGAAATGGAAGCTGAAATCAGCACCGATGTCCAGCGGGGCAGGGTCGTCGATCCCTCCACCCAGGCCAAACTTGAAGACGCCTTGTCTCTTCAGGATCAATTGGTCAAAGGTATTGAACGCTTTTTCCAGTTTTCTCTCTATGTCACCATTCCTGGTGATTCAGCTTCAGAATTAGAAACCGTCAGTAAACAGGTTCAAAGCACCCTCTCCTCTCTCCTGGTTGCCTCCATCCCCACCCTTCTGGAGCAAGCCGAAGGCTTCAAAACCACCCTACCTCAGTGTTTTGACCATCTCATGGTTACCCGCAACATGGACACCACATCGCTGGCTACCACCTTTCCCTTTACTTCCTCTGAGCTTACCAGCAATGAAGGTATTCTCTATGGTATCAACCAGCACAATGGTTCTCTGGTTATTTTTGATCGCTTCTCCTTAGAAAACGCCAATACTGTCGTTTTTGCGAAAGCTGGCGCTGGAAAATCCTACACCATCAAGCTTGAGCTTTTGCGTTCCTTAATGTTTGGCACTGAAGTCATTGTTATCGATCCAGAAAATGAATATAAAACCCTTTGTGATGCTGTTGGTGGCGATTACATCAACTTCTCTTACAACTCTCAAAATCGTATTAATCCTTTTGATCTCTCCCTCTTAACCGAATTCTCGGAAGAAAACGAGCTTAATCTCAAAATTCAAGGGTTGCACTCTATGTTCAAGGTCATTATGGGCGAACTTAATCCCACCGAAGAAGCCCTCCTGGATCGGGCTCTCGGCCAAGCTTATCGCATGAAAGGCATTACCCCGGAACCGGAAACCCAGAAAAAAACTCCCCCGCTCATGGAAGACCTCTACAAAGCTTTTGTGGGTATGGAGGAGCCCCAGGCAATTTCTTTAGCTGACCGGATCGAAAAGTTTGTCAAGGGAAGTTTTGCCGGCATTATCGACCAGCCCAGTAATGTTATTCTCAAAAACCAATTTACCGTCTTTTCTGTCCGCGATCTTGAAGACTCAGTCAAGCCTATTGCCATCTTTATTATCCTTGACTACATCTGGACCAAAATGCGCCGCGATCTAAAAAAACGCCTTCTAGTTGTTGATGAGGCTTGGTATTTAATGCGCTACCCCGACTCTGCTAATTTCCTCTATGGTATTGCCAAAAGAGCCCGTAAATATTTCCTCGGCCTAACCACCATCACCCAAGATGTTGAAGACTTCCTCAATACGGATTATGGTAAAGCTATTGTTACCAATTCTTCAATCCAGATTCTTATGAAGCAGTCCCCTGCAGGTGTGGACAGAATCGCCCAAGTTTTTTACCTCTCAGAAGGAGAAAAACATCTTCTCCTTTCTGCCAATGTCGGTGAAGGTTTGTTTTTCGCCGGCAATAACCATGTTGCCATTCGTTTTATTGCCTCGCCGGATGAGCACGCCCTTATCACTACTAAGCCGTCAGAAATTTTAGCCCGCCAGCAGGCGCAAAAAAATGTTTAATTACCCTACCCACCTTGATTACTCAGTGGTCTCCGAACTGGAAAACCATGTCATAGAGATCCTCAATACTTGTCCCAATATTGACAGTTTAGTTTCCACCGCCCAGCCATTGTATGCTTGGGCTGGTAATATTCTTCAAAAACACCCTGACGAACTCCGCCATGATTTATTCACCCACGAAACTCACGAGCATTATCCCAATCTCTACCTTCAGGAAAAAGACCATTTACTCAAACTGCCTTTAATTTTATTAGAAAAGATTAATAATTAAACTATGGCCGTTCTCACGCAATTTAGTACCAAGCTTAATCTTTACCAACCAGGACGAGATAGGTTAAGGAAAATTCTGTCTAATACCTCCTTAAGTCAAGGCCAATTAAACAGTATACTTGACGATCTTGACTACCATAACTACTTTTTTGCAGCGACAAACATTGCCAATCATTCACTTGATAATAAAGCTGGTGAAAATCTAACCCAAAAAGCCCACAATTTTGGCCGCCTTCTTCTGGAAGCTTTAGATCTAAATCAAGCAGAAAGGGGTCTGGTCTCAGACGCCATCCCTACCGCAAAAGAAGCTGTAGAGAAAACCTTTTCCCAACCGGAGGTGGCTGAAAAAGTCTTTTCTGAATTTATTAAAGAATATCCCAACGAACAAAATTCTGACCCTTCAAATTACCAGTCTGCCAATGGCGGATCCAACCCCTTTATTGATCATCTGGAAAAATCCGGCAAGGAAGAGATTCAAAAGATAATGAAAAATTGGCACTCTTCACCCTTAGGCCAGGAGGTTGATGCATACATAGCTTCTGAGCCTGTCATTACCACTACAGCGGAAGCCGGCTCAATAACCGTGCCTGCCGCCACTGCGGCTACCGTAATTTCTGGAGCTGTTTCCACCACCACTCCTTCCACAAGTTCCGCTCTTGCTGTTGGTTCTCGAGTTCCTGTCGCTCCAACTGTAACTGTAATAGAAGCTGTTCCCAGTGGCAATATCACCGCTTTCTCCATGTCCCCCGATATGGCTTCCAGGGTTATTGGACGGGAATATCTGAATTTTGGAATTTTTGAAAGAGTTCCTGCTAGTAATGTCCCCGGAATTTCTATCCCATCAGGTTCTGACTATTACCAACTGACCGCAAAGGCTGCTCGTTTTAAAGATCTTCCTGGAATGCAGGGAACAATCAAATATATTTCCCAAACACCGGGGGTAACGACCTATACCTCAGCCGGAATAGAAACAACCGCCCAAACCATGTCTAAACCTATTGCTCAAGCTGGAGTAAAAGCAGCTTCCCAAGCTGGTACCAAAGTAGCAGCACAAGTTGCCACTAAAGCCGCAACTACTGCTATTACTGCTAGTGGAGGAGCGGAAGCTGGTGCTGCAGCTGGAGCAGCGGCTGGTTCCCCTGGTGGCCCGGTAGCCATAATTACTGCCATCATTGGAGCCATTGTTGGATTTATTGCTTCAGAATTAATCCCGTATGTTGTAGATCTGGCAAAAAAGATCCTCATCTCCATGAAAGAACAATTAACAGCAATGACTGTGGGTGTATTAGCCTTTTTTATGGCTCAATTCTCTGGAGTTGCCTTTATGCCGGCAGCTCTAATTGGTGCAGGTGTTGGAGCAATTACTAAAAGTGTTTCATCTGGAGATCTTTCCCAGCGCATATCAAACTTCTCTAATTCCTTTATTGGGATAACTATTGGAGTTTTATTAACCCCTATCTTTGTTGGGGTATTTGGCACTGCTGTTCTTATTATATTTTTCTCCTATATCATTACCACTTCCTCCTACGTTGTCCCCTACAACCCCTACGATATTACTCAAAATGTTGGCACTTCAGGTAGTGGAGCTGGTCCGGAAGAATACACTGGAATTGGCACGTTTCCTCCAGGAACAACCCCCTCTTTTCCTTCTAACCCGTTTCCACCCCCTGGATCACGCCCTCCTCCAGGACCTGGGTCTGATTATCCTCACTGTTGGCCAATACGTAACACCACTATTACCCAAGACCCTGATTGTGAAGACGGTCGACCAGAAGAATCGCACTGTTGTTGGGTAGTAAATGGTACTTGTCAAACACCAGGTGAAGCGACTTGGAACGCCTTTGACCTTCGAGCCTATATGGGACAGCCTGTTATGGCTACACATGATGGCCAACTGTGCTACTACCCCAATAAGGACGGTTGGGGTAATTTAGCTATCGTTAAATCCAGATTTGGTTTTTCCACCTATTATGCCCATCTGCTTTCCTTTACTTTTAATCCAGCATATTGTGAAGAGGGAGCAACGTGTTGTATTCAGGAGCTTGTCACTGCTGGCACAGAAATCGGATATGCGGATGATACAGGATCCTCTTCGGGAAGCCATTTACATTATGGTATTACTGGCGGATCTTTAATTCGTGATGTTATCCCTCCAGAAGACGCTGATATCTCACGCCTCCAGGTTCCTACAGGTTGTGTTGCTGATGCTCCCCCTCCTACCGTCTGTCAATGGCCCAACTACTGCCGTCCAACAGTAGTTGGTAGTTGTGACCCTGGAGACGTCTCTTCTTTTATCCTAACCTGTAGCAGTGATGGCTCTGTTCCTTGTTGTGTTAAGGCCACTCCCACTCCCAGACCTTCTCAATCTTGTTGTGTTGGACCCACTTTTTGTAATTCCATGACCTATTCGTCCTGTATCAACGACACCTCGTGTGTTTGGACTTGTGCCGTACCTTAGTTATTAATGTTATAAACTATTACCACATTAATGATCAACCACCCCCTTCTCAAACCCAAGCTCAAATTCTCCCGACGCTCTATCCTTACTATTGGTGGGGTTCTGTTGACAATTTTAGGCTGGTCTTACTTGTATCAAATCTCCCGCCCTCCAAAAACTTCTCTGATTTCAAGTGGAAATGTTCAAGATCAAATTCTCACCAATCCCAAAATTGAAATTTTTTATGATTCAAAATTTACTCTTCCCTATCTGGATCACCCTGTTAATATTTATATAGCAGAAATTGACAGCAATACTTTGGAAGCATCTGGAATCGGTTTAGCTAATCATCTTGGACTGGACCAGGTAGAAAATACCAATTGGTTGTGGCAATCACCCGATAAAAAAAAGTATCTCGTTATCAATAAGCTCAACAAAAACCTTCAATACTCCATTGACCGTTATGAATCACCAACCTCATATGAAGGTCCCAATAAACCAGATGTCAATAATGCTATCAAAATTGCCAAAGAGTTCAGTCAACTTATCCCCAATTCTCCACCCCTCACTGCTGAGATAAATAAAATAAACTACCTTATTTCAGGTGGAACAAATTTTAGTTCGGGTTCTTCAAATAAATTTGATTATATTGAGATTAAACTATCACAATTGATAGATGATTTTCCCATTAAAATTAACAATTCCCCCGATTCTACTATTAATGTAATAGTTGGGCAAAAAAACCAAATAATAAAAGCTGTTATCAATCCTCAGTGGGTAAATATTGGCAATAAAATTAACTCAAAAAATATGCTCAATAAGGAGCAATTAACTCAAGTAATTCGTCAGGGAGTAATTACTGAACTTGGAGGTTATGAAAATATTATTGAATTTAAAGATTTAAAATTTATTAAACTCATGTCTGCAGATGTCGAATATCGATATTCTTCAGAATCAAAAAAACTGACACCTCACTATGAAATACAAGCTGAAATTACGACATTAAATAACAAGTTGTCAACTGCTGTAATATCAATTCCAGCTGTCGATATTTCTACACCCTAACCGGCATAATGATGTGTGTTAGGCTCTTGTCCCCTTCTATTCCAAACACCCCCGGGGCCAAACTCTCCGTCATCTCAAAAGTCACTCTTTCGGTGGTCACACTGTTCAAAAAGTCCAGCACATAGCGGTAATTAAAGGCTATTTGCCCGTCATCTCCCTTCTTTTCCACTTCCACCTCCACATCACTCTCCCCTATTTGAGAAGAACTGGCGCTTATCTTAAGTGTCTCATCCTCAATCCTAAACTTGATCACGTTAGCGCTTTCTCTGGCAAATATTCCCACTGCTCTCACTGCCCGCAAAAAATCCTCTTTATCGATTTTTAATTCACACTTTTTTTCTCTCGGAATAATCTTCTCGACATCAGGAAAATTTCCTTCCAATACCCGCGAAAGTAATTCTGTCCCGTCATATTCCATAATCACTTGGTTGCTTTCAGGAAGCATACCCAAGACCATTTCCTCTTTTCTCCCCTCACCAATCACTCTAGCCATTTCCAAAATAGATCTAGCTGGTACGATCAGGCCTTTTCCGTCAGTTTCAATCTTTAATTCCTCCAGTCCCTTTCTGCTCAACCGAAATCCGTCAGTAGCTGTGACTATTAATCCATTATCAGTCGGTTGCAGCAATACTCCTGTCAAAACCGGCCTGCTTTCATCTGTTGCTGCCGCATAAGCCACTTGAAGTGCGATCTCTTCGATTACTTTCTTTTTAAGCTTAAAGGATTTTCCTTTTGAAATTTCCGCCAGTTTAGGCATTACTGGAAATTCTGTCGCCGCTATCCCCGCAAAAATTGCCGTTAGCTTACCGCCTACCACTGTTAATTTCTCTTCTTTTGAGGTTAGCTCCACGTTTCCTGAAGGTAGTGACCCCACAAACTCTGCTAAACTTTTTGCCGGTATTGTTATTGCTCCCGGTTCTATAACCTTACCTCCTAAAGTTACTCTCAATCCTAGCTCTAAATTTGTTGCGGTTAAATTGACAATCCCCTTATCTGCTTCCACCAGCACATTTGCCAGTATCGGTAGTTGTCCCCTGGTTGGAACCACTCTTCCCACTATTGATAAATACTTGTTGAAATCGTTTTGTAGAATTATGGCTTTCATCTAATTTAATTAGTAGTAGTCGTAGTAGGAACTGTGAATAAGTTGACTACTTTTAATATTTAAGTTCACTTTTTGGGTTTTATTTTTGTTGGTAACCCTTATATTAACTTTGTGGATAACTTTGGGATAACCCAATACTTTATTAGTTATCTCGGACTTATCCCTGTCTGCTTTATACACCGGATGTGTATAGCTTTCAAGATATCCACTAACAATTCACAAATTAGCCACTACTAGCGAATATTTTTTTTCTTAAAGATGCTAATTCAGCTTGAAATCTATGGTTGTCCACAAGTTCGATTTTAACTTTTCCCTCCGCATGCAGGACAGTCGAATGATCTCTCCCTCCCACCAATCTCCCCACCTCTTCCAAAGGTAACCTTAAATCGTTTCGTAGTAGATACATCAATACTTGCCGTGGCCATACTATTGTTTTTAATCTTCTTTCACCTTTAAGTTGTTGCACTCCAATTCCATAAAAATTCCCCACCTCACTTATCACTTCAGTTGGTGTGATGATTTTTGTTTTTTCGTTGCCGTTTAATGGTAATTCCAAAAGTTTTTGAATTTGTGCTGTGTCCATTTTGTTCCCTCTCACCTTCTCTTCTGTTTCCAATTTAGCCAGGAAACCTTGGAGCTCTCGCACTCCCTCAATATTCGCTGCAATCACCTGGGCTGTTTCCATGTCAATCTCTATTCCTCTCTGTTTAGATTTAATTAGTAAAATTGCTGTTCGTAGTTCAAAATTAGCTGGTCCGATATCCACTGTTAATCCCGCTCCAAAACGGCTTTTTAGTCTTTCTTCTAATTTGGCAATCTCAGACGGTGGCTTATCTGAAGTCATAACAATTTGTCCCCCATCTTGCTGAATGGAATTGAATGTGTGAAAAAATTCCTCTTGGACGGAAGTCTTGCCGGCTATGAATTGTACATCGTCAATCATCAGTAGTTTTAGCCTTCGATACTTTGATCTTACTTTTTCCGTTGATTTTAAACGTATGGCTTCAACCAAGTCATTAGTAAATAGTTCACCAGTACAAAATAGTACCCCAGATTCACCCTTTTTTATAATCTCATGGCCAATAGCTTGCATTAGATGGGTTTTACCTACACCCACTCCGCCGTAAATAAATAGTGGGTTATATGCGCTCCCCGGTTTTTTTGTTACTGCTTGAGCAGCTGCATATGCCATTTGATTACTACCGGCAACAGCATAATTTTCCAGCGTAAAATCTTCTCGTAAATTTGCCTTTTGCCAAATCGAGGCATATCTATCAATTTTTGTCTCTTCAAATAGGGGTAATCCTTCATTTCTGCTTTCATTATCGTTAATTCTGGAGTTTCTGTCCGAAATCTTAAACGATATTTCACACTTACCTCCCAAAATTGATTCTAACTCTCTGGTAATTTGCCCCCAGTATCTTTGCTCAAGAGTATTTTTTATAAACGCTGAGTTGCATCCGATTTCTAGTACAAAACGTTCACCCACAGGATTAACCCCGTTTAGTTTAGTAGCTTTCAAATAGGTATTAAAAGCTCCCTCAGACACTTCGGTTCGCAGTGATGCTAATACTGAATTCCAAATTCTTTCACAATCAGCCGGTTCAAAGCTTTCCATATAATTAGCCCATATATATCAGTTATCCACAATCAGTCAATAGGAAAAACACTCTTGCTCTTATACTCTGAAAAACTTATACTCTCATTCATGTCCATGAAGCACACCTATCAGCCCAAGAAGAAAAAACGGGCCAAAACCCACGGTTTTCGTTCCCGCATGAAGACACGTACGGGTCAAAATGTCCTTAAGAAACGCCGTCACGTTGGCCGCCGCAAGCTCACACCTTAAAACAAAAGTCTGTTTTAGGTTAATTAGGACAATTAGAAATTAGGAATTTAATTATGCTTTCAAAGGAGCACCGTCTTTCCAGGTCGGAATTTCTACTGACTAAAAAGAACGGAAAAAACTTCTCAACCCCGAATTTTTCTGCTGTTGTCCACTTTCACCCTTCTACTCTTTTACCCTCACCATCTAAGTTTTGTGTAGTCACTTCCTCCAAACTATCTAAAAAAGCCACTGTTCGAAATCACCTCCGCCGCCAAATTTATGATCAACTTTCAACTCTCAACTCTCAACTCTCAATTAATTTAATAATTTATCCTAAACCTTCCATGCTAAAATTATCCCATGCAGAAATTACTGCTCAGCTTAATTCGTTTTTATCAAATTTTCCTTCCTAAGCCATCTTTAGGTTGTCGTTTCACCCCCACTTGCTCCCATTACTCCTATCAAGCCCTGTCTAAATATGGTATCCTTCACGGCAGTGTCTTATCAGCCAAGCGATTGTTAAAATGTCACCCTTGGCACCCTGGAGGTCCAGATCCGGTAATTTAAATACTTTACTCTATCCCATAAACCCATGTCCCAACTTTGGCAAATACTTCTTATCCAACCCCTCTTAAATACTCTAATAGGAATTTACCGCTTTACTGGAAATCTTGGCCTCACCATTATTTTGCTTACAATTGGTCTTCGCCTTGCACTTAACCCCCTAATTTTACCCAGTCTTCGTCTAAACAAAAAAATGCAGGAGCTCGCTCCAGAATTAGCCAAACTTAAAGTCAAGTTTAAAGACGACAAACAAGGACTAGTTACTGCTCAGGCTCAACTTTACAAGGATCATGGTGCCAATCCCGCCTCAGGATGTCTTCCGCAAATAATCCAGTTATTAATTTTAATTGCCCTTTTTTCAGTCTTTAATAGCATTCTTCTTACCAATGGTGATGAATTGGCTGGAAAATTAAACCCCTCTTTATATTCTTTTAATCAGCTAGCCCCAGATTTCCGTCTTTCTTCAAATTTTTTATATCTCAACCTAACCCAGCCGGACACTATTAATATTCCCGGTATTCCTTTTGCGGTTCCCGGAATATTTTTACTTCTATCAGCCTTAGCCCAACTTATCAGTTCAAAAATGATGACCCCCATAGTCTCGTCTGAGCAGAAAATTGCTCAAAAAACTTCCGGCTCCACAGACGACACCTTAGTCGAAGCTCAGCAGCAGATGTTGTTTATGTTTCCGCTTATGACATTATTTATCGGTTACAAATTTGCTTCAGGACTGGTTCTGTATTGGCTTATCTTTTCCATTGCTGGGATTATTCAACAATACAATATTTCAGGTTGGGGCGGTGCCCTGCCTTGGCTTAAAAAATTGCATCTGGTAAAATCCACTCAATAAAATGGACCACACAACAGCCGTATCCAAATATACTACTCAGTTTTTAGAAATCTTGGGTTTTGCAGGCAAAGTCAATGTTATGGTTAAATATGATAAATCCACAGATCTTTACCAGGTTCTATTTCAGACCGACGACCCCTCGCTTTTAATTGGCTATCATGGTGACAATTTATTTGCTATGCAAACCTTACTCGGTCTTCATTTTCACTCCCAGTTTGAGGAATGGATAAATTTATCCTTAAATATTAATGATTACCGCGAGCGCCGGGAATTCACCCTTCACTCACTAGCTGATACTGCTGTTTCCCGGGTCATAGCCACTGGTCACCCGCATTCTTTACCGCCCATGTCTGCTTCAGAGCGGCGCCTGATTCATATGTACTTATCGGATCACCCTAGGGTTGCTACCGCGTCCCAAGGGGTGGGTAAAAGTCGTTCTGTCATCATCTCCCCCAAAACCTGAAAATTCTCGCTTATAATCGAATCCGATGTTAAGCAGGATAGAGTCTTTCTTATTAGCGTTTCTGTTGCTTCTCATTCCTTCACAGTTAGCTCTGCATTACTGGCCTGTCTGGTCAATAATAAATGGTCAGAGGGTAGACTATCTTTCCATCTCAATGTACTTTACCGATTTATTAGTAATACTTCTAATTTCAATAAATTTACTAATTCATAAAAATTCAAAATCTTATTCCGGCAACCTAT